>Ga0335398_10006601_pt1 | contig 14601 bp, 15 predicted proteins | sample BON03_FD_205742 | JGI IMG/M metagenome (GOLD analysis project Ga0335398, IMG submission 205742) | Freshwater microbial communities from Lake Bonney liftoff mats and glacier meltwater in Antarctica - BON-03 (spades assembly) (version 2) | ecosystem: Environmental > Aquatic > Freshwater > Ice >... | reverse complement strand
TGTGTGTGTGCATATATATATATGTGTGTGTGTGTATATATATAAATATATAAATATATATATATATATATATATATATGTGTGTGTGTGTGTGTGTGTATATGTATATATATGTATGTATATAGATAATAGAGAGAGACAGACAGATACACACCTGCGCGCAGAGGAAGAGCGTGCGGCGCAGGCCGACGCGCGTGCGCGGCAGCGCCGTCTGCGCGAGCAGCTCGCCAACGAAGAGGGTGCATGGCGTGAGGACCGAGTGGCGGAAGTCGGAGAGTGGGTAGATCTGGCAGCAGAGCGCCAGCAGCGCCAGCGAGCCGGGCGGCAGGGGCACGTGCCGCTCGGTCTCGGAGCCGCGGGCGCGCGCCCACTGCGCGCGCGCAGCGCCGAGACGCTTCAGGATGGCCTCGGCCACCTCGGTGGGCACCTGCTGGGCCACCGAATAGAGAGCGGCAGCGACGGGCGGCGTCTGGCCGAGCAGCGGCGGCGAGGCGGCGGCGAGGGCCTGGAGGCGGCGGAGGAGCAGGGTGGCGAGGGCGGCGAGCTTGGGCCGGTTCTCCTCGTGCAGCTTGACGTTGACTCCGGCGATGGTGCGGTGCATGGCTTCCTTTTGGCGCGCAAGGGAGCTTCCCGCCAGCTGGAAGATGGCCTCGAGCTCGGCGGCGGTGGACGGGCAGTCGATCACGAAGGGGAGTTCCTTCTCGGAGGAGGAGGAGGCGGGGAAGGGCTTGGAGGGCGCAGCCTCCTCCTCCTCGCTCTCCTCCTCTCCACTCTCCTCCTCTCCACTCTCCTCCTCCTCGACCGCTCCAGACTCGCCTTCCTCCTCCTCCTCGCCCTCCTCCTCTTCGCCCTCCTCCTCTTCCGCCACCTCGCCTCGCAACCCGACCCTCGCCGCACTCAACGGCAGCATCTTCTCCTGCTGGCCAATCACCCCCGCCGACTCCCCTTCTGCCATCTCAAACCCCTCAAAGTTCTCAACCATCTCATCGTCCGTCCTCCGCCTCTCCGCCCCTCCGCCCCCGCCTCCTTCTCCGCCACCGTCGGGGCGCGAGCGTCGCACGCGTTCCGCTTCCAGCATCCGCAGCCGCTTCTGTTCCGCCGCAGCCATTTCCGCATCAGACTGCAGCCGGTCGCTCGGCTGCGCCTTGATCTCAGACTGCATCGTCGCAACCAGCTGGTGGTAGTCGCCGTAGCTCTCCTCTTTGGCTGCAGCACTGGCGGCGGAGGAGGAGGGCTTGGTGGCGGGGGCGGGGTTAACCCGGCCGGCGGCGGCGGTCTTTGCCGCCGATGCGAAAATGAGCGCCTTGAGGTCGCCAAAGTCGGCGTCGAGGCGGTCGACCAGACCGCGCTCGCGCTCCTTCTCCTCCTTCCGGTCCAGCCGCGCCAGCTTGTGCTTGGCGATCGCAGCCTCCAGCGCCTCCTTCTGCGAGAGCACGGCGCCCTCGCCGCCGCCGCCGAAGTGCACCGCCTTGATAAAATCCGAGCCGCCAAAGCCGCTCGGGTCGTTGTTGTCGAGCTCGTCCTCGCCAAAGGTGCCGCCGTAGCCGCCCACCAGCTCATCGTCCTCAATCTCGCCGAGCGACCGCCCGCCATGCGTCAGCTCCATCGCGTCCGACGGCTCCTCCAGCGCGAACTTGGACGAGCGCGACTCGCGCAGCCGCTCCCGCTGCAGCCGCGCGTAGTACTTCTCGTCGGCGGGGAGCGAGTCGTCGCCCTCGCCGAAGCGCGCGTCGATCATCTTGTTGGAGCGGTGAAGGTTGCGGTACTCGACAAGCAGCGTCTCGCGCCGCTCCTCGTCAGCGCGCTTGCGGTGCTCGAGCGTCGACTTGGGCTTCCGCACCTTGCGCTGGCCCATCACGTCGTGCCGCTTGGGCTCGACGCGCACCGACTCGAACTTGGACGACTTGCCGCGCGCGCTCCGCGCCGCGTCCTTGAGCGACCGCTCGCCGCGCGCAGCTCTGGGAGCCATGCTCAGCGGCCGGTTTGTCGACGTGGAGCAAGTAGCAAGGCTATTTGCGGCCTGGCGGCCTGTACGGAAATAGATCGCGGCCTGCTTGTCGTTCGCGTGCAAGGACAGCTTGCCGAGCTTGAGCCGACCCATGCAGCGGGCAGGCGATGTACCGGAGGCGACGGGACGAGGCGATGGGGACGCGGCGAGCGTCACCTCACCACGGGACTGCGTCTCGTGCGTCGGGGCTATGTCTCAACCGCGTAGCATCCGTATCCAGTTGGCACCCAGCTGCGGGCCGCACGCGCATGGCGCCTCCGCCTCGGCCTCGCGCGCTTCACCCCTGACGCTGCGCGCTGTCCGGCCGTCGAGCTACGTCGAGATGCGCCGGCTCATCCGCGCGCGCGCGGCCTCGCTCGTGCCAACTGGTACCATGCCTTTTTCGGCGGCCCACGACTTTGTGCTCCGAGACCCGGACGGCTGCGTGGTGGACGCCGACAACTGGGGCCTCGTGGACGATGGCGCGCTGCTGCTGGTTGACGTGGCTGCGGGAGAGCGGAGCGGCCTGCTCTCCCGGGTGTGGGGCGAGGAGGACGAGGAGGAGGAGGTTGGCCTGGAAGAGGAGGAGAGCGGCGAGGAGGGGGCGTGGCCGGAGGCGGAGGAGGCGGACGGCCTGTCTCGCACGGGGTTTTCTTCACCCACTGCCGAGTCTGAAATCAGAGTGGTCGAAGGTCGCTCGTTTGAGGCGGCGTGCAGCTGCGCGGCAAGCCTCTCTGCGCCTCCGCCGCCCCACCTGCCGCAGGTGGCGTCGCTTCCCACCAAGGAGGAGCTGGTGCGCCTGGCGGTGTCCTCTGCGGCGGTGGCAGTGGTCGCAGAGACCGAGGCGGCTGGAACAATATGGAGGGAGGCGGCGGCAGGTAGCGCCGCCACCCAAAGTCATCTAGAGCTTTCGTCGCCTCCGCGGCAACGGCCGCCACCACCGCCGGCCGTACCCCAGCCGACCGACCACGCCGCCGCCCCGCCTGCGGACTCGCTGAGCGCGATCGCAGCGCTGCCGCGTCCTGCACTCCCTGTGGGAGCAGGAGTTCCGGCGGCGCCGCGGGATGATACTCTGAGCTGTAGTCAGCCGAGGGACGGGGTTCACCCTCTTCGTGACGAAACGCATCGACCCGCCGTGTCCCGCAGCGCCATCCTGCCGGGCGGCGAGCGGATGCTCTACCCGGAGCCACTGCCGCCCTGGGGCCGCCGTCGAGACGCGACGCCGAAGACCGATGGACCGGCCTGGGTCGCCTCGTACGGCACTGATGCGATTGCACCTGGAGAGACGACAGCGCCGAAGCAGCCACAGGAGCTGCGGGCCTTGGGCCAGGTGCCCGTTCTGGGCGATCCCGTAGCCCGCGACTCTCCCTGCGTCTCCGCCGCCGCGACTCCCACTCCCGCCGCCGCCGCCGCCGAGCCCGCCTCGCCGGGGACTTCCGCCGCGGCTGCTTGGGGCGTCTTCGGCGCAGCAGCCTCGCGCGCCGTCACCGGGCTCGGCGGGTTCTTCACAGGCAAGGACGGCGCCGCGGCGCCACCCAGCCAGACGCAGAAAACGCTCGCCTTCCTCGCGGCGAGGAACGGCTACAGCCCAGCTACGTCGCAGCCACCGGTCCCTTGCACTAGTGTAAGCCCGCGCACCGTTCACTGCACAGGCGGGACCGTGTCCAGTAGCAGTGTGATCCCGACCGGGGGCCGCGCTGTGGTGACGGCGCCGGTGGAGGGCCAGCGCGTGGTGACGGGGCAGGTGCCACGTGCCGCCACTTTGACGCTGGGGGCGGCGGCGGGCGTGGCGAAGCTTGGTGAGACGCGCTGGGACGTTCAAAATATCTGAATGAGCAGCTGGGCTCGAGGTACCTTTCTCTTGCGGTGTGTGTAGAGCGCGTGCACGCAGTGTACACTACTGCTACTGCTTTAAACGGCGTGCGCGTACGTGTGTCTGTGCATATTTCCGCTGAGCTATCTATCTCATAGTACTAGTACCTATCTCTAGATGACATCTGTGCGTGTGTGTGTGGTACGTGCGAGCAGGGTGTGTGCGTGTGTCGTCGTGTCGTGTGTCTGGTGTCGTCTGAGTCGTCGTGACGCTGACACTCACACTACGTATTGTGTGCGCCTGTGCCGTGGCTATGGCGCCCCGTGCGCAAACGTTTAAGTTAAAGTTAAAACATTTTTGATATGTATTATATGTATATGTATATGTAATTCGCAGAGACACGGAGTATCGTTATCATGAAAGGTCGCAAGCAAAACAAAAGCATAGCACCCGGGAGCGACGGTCGCGTGGTCTACGGTAAAGCCCGGTATTAGCTGGTAGCTGGTATTTATATTTAAACATCTTGATGATACTATCTATTAACAATTTAAAAAAAAAAAAAAAAAAAAAATTAGTTTTTTTTAAAAAAAAAAAAAAAAATGTGATTCACATGTGAACAAACCGACTGTGAATAGTTTCTACTCGCGTTTTTTCGTGGTTTGTTTGCGCTGGCTCGGAAGTTGGTGGCCATGTGCAAGCGGCCACGCAAGGAGGACGGTGGCGCGAGGCCGGTGGACTGCGTGGCGCTGCCGCGTCAGATCGACGGGCCGCTTGTGGAGATGCCGTGGGTCGGGTTTGGAACCTACAAACTCAGCGACCCGAAAAACGCGGTCCTCACCGCGCTACGCCTCGGCTATCGCTGCCTCGACACTGCGTTCATCTATGGCGGCGAGAAGACCGAGCCTGAGGTCGGCAAGGCGATTTGCAACGCCATCTCCGAAGGCGTGGTGGCACGCACAGACCTGTTTGTCATCACAAAGCAATGGCGCAAATTTCACGGCGAAGAGCTCACTGCCAGGCGCGGCATGGCCCCGACCGCTTCGTGCATGCCCCGCAGCATCGAGTGTCCGTCCTGGATCAACTGCTCCCTACCTCGACCCGTGCGGCTCCCCACTGCGTTTTTCTCACATGTGCACATTGTGGCCTGTGCGGCAGGAACCTCGACCTTTCTCTTGCCCGCTTGCAAATCGACTATATCGATCTCTACCTCATCCACTGGCCCGGCCCCGCCTGGAAGACGATGAACCGAAGGAACGACCTGATCGCCGAGCACGGCGCGTGGTTCTACGCGGCGAGCGACCTCACGGAGGCGACGATCGCGGACGCGCGCGTGGGGACGTGGCGGGCCATGGAGGCGGCGCTCAAGGCGGGAAAGGTGCGCGCTTGGCTCAGGGGCCGTGGGCACGCCTGTCAGCCCACTCGGGGTGGCGCCTGCAGTCGGGAGGAGGCACAGCGCCACGCGCGATCAACGAAGCTCCGAGCCTCGAGTGACCCTCGGCTGTGGATATTTGCACTCTTAAGCTAGCTGGACGTCCTCCACCTGAATCATCCTTCCAACCCCTAGGTGCGCGCTATAGGCGTCTCCAACTTCACCGTCGCCCACCTGGAGCACCTCAAGACGATCGCCACAGTCTGGCCCCCTGCCGTCAACCAGGTCGAGCTGCACCCAATGTACCAGCAGGCGGAATTGCAAGACTACTGTCGAAAGGAAGGCATCCGGCTGCAGGCCTACGCGTCTTTAGGCGGGCAGGACGCGTCCAAGGCCAAGTGGATGCAGCTGGGCGGCAGGCTGGTCGAGCAGCAGGCGGTGCTGGCCGCGGCGGTCGCGCACGGGCGCAGCACAGCGCAGGTGCTGCTGCGCTGGGCGCTCCAGAAGGGCGTCGCTGTTGTCCCGAAGGCCAACGGTGAGGCCCGGATGGCGGAGAACCTGGCGGTGGGCGGCTTTGCTCTCACCGCTGAGGAGAGCGAGGCGATCGGGGAGCTCGAGAAGGGGGGTGAGGGGCGGCTCTGCTGGAAGAGCGACCCGCTGAGAATGCTCGAGTTCCCGTGAGAGGCGAGGCTCTCTGCACTGCGCACCAGGCCCGTGCTGCGCGCGCGCAGGGGGGGGGCACACATTGCAGTCCACCAGCCACCAGCTACGAGGCTGATCCTGCCAAAAGGCGCCCTGCCGACAAGCCGATTGACGCAGCCCGAAGTCACTCGAGTGCGTCTCCTCGGCCCTCGCCGTGCGCACAGAGTCGGTCCAGGCTGAGGCAAGGGGCCCCCAGGGGTTGAATCGCCGCGTGCGAGCTTGCTGGACCGATCGGCAGCCTTGCCGCTGACTGACGTGCACCAATGTCAGCGTACCCGCCTAGCAGCCCGACCGGCGAGAGTGAATGCACGGGGTGATTCAACCCCCACAGCCCTTCTCCATAGCCTACTGGTCAAGACGCCAGCTCCTCAGCCCGGTCACATAAACACTGGAGAGTGACTTCACAGCCACAGGTTTGTGCTCAGTGGCGGGTGCGGCGCTGCATTCGTCAGCAATCAGCGAAATTCAGCACAATTTTTGCCAGTTTTGTTGCTATTGCTGCTTGCTGCTTTCGTGTATCTGAAGACGCGGTCACTGTGGATGGTGGATGGTCGCGATTTTTGCGCACGAGTCGTAGCTGTACTCTACACATCCAGTACCCCTTGGTCGATCACACAGACTAGGGCTACCTATGGTGGTCTGTGTGGAATGCCTGCCTGCGAACAAGCCGTGGGATGTGGTGTCTGTGATACGCTGGAGCTCTGGTGTGGCGCCGCGGGCCTGTGTGCGCGTGTACGCGCGTGTGCTGGTGCCGCCGAATCTTTACATACATACATACATACTTGCTGTCGTGCTCATGCAAAATTGTCTGGGGTATACAGTTCCGCCAATGGCAGGGCGTCTCGGGTTGACCTGAGGACCAGCAACCTGCATGTAGATGTAGCGTGCCAGTGCCAGTGCCAGTGCAGGTGCAGGCAGGTGCAGCGACATTTAGAAGGGAAAGGGTTGGATTATTAATAGCTCTATCAAAAAAAAATGAATAAGCCCCTACTCTACGCCTGCTACTACGCGAGTACGAGGTCTTTATATTATATACTACTAGTCATTACTACACCCCCTTACCCTTAATACGAGGCTGATTTTCCACCAAGAAATGCCCCACCACCCACCACCGACAAAAGCTGATTTGTGATATTTGCGCGGCGCGAAGTCACGAAGTCACTCGAGTTTGCGTCCTTGCTCAGCCCTCGCTGTGCGCTGTGCGCATAGAGCTAGTGAGCTAGAGTCGGTCCGGACAGACGCAAGGAGGTCCCCCAGGGTTTGATTTGCCGATTCGCCGCGTGAACGCTCGCTGGACCGATCGGCGGGCTTTGCCGTTGACGCCGCGTACCCACCAACCAGCCCGCCCGGCCAGAGGGGGCCTTGGATGTTCTGTAGCATATAGCAATAGCTATAGCATCAAGGGATGCTATACATGCTATATAGTATACTACACTGTAGTACTACACACTACACTCTGTCCTAGATGCAAATTTTGGTATTTGAACACATAGTTTTTTAGTATTTGGGCCCGGCCGGGGCGTGGGCTAGTAGCCAGCAGCAGCGCCAGTAATCGGGTCAACTCGAAGTTGTTGAAATATCAGAAAAAGTAGAGCTATGCTATATAGTACTGTAGCATCTAATCGAGGCTATATAGCATTGTAGCATGCTATATAGTATGCTACAGAACAACCAAGGAGGGGACCTGCGCGGGGTGATTCTCACATCCCAGCCCCAGCCCTTCTGATGATACAGTATGCTTCTAGGGGTTAAAGGCCTAATTCGGCGCCCTGCAGCTTTTTGCCAAGGTGTATATACACCTTGACCTTGCGCCAGCCAGCCAGCCCCGGCGCCCAGTGAAGGGCCGGAAGCCGGTCCTGAGAGACCCGGCCTGTGCCCCCACCCTGTGTGCACACTGCATATCGATCTGGATCTGGCGTCGTGATTGCAGCCCTACCAGTCGTGCGGCCATCGTGCAGAACCATCATCGTGCACGTATTCGTACCGTTTCCACAGTGAAAGCCAAGGGAGCAGGGAGCGTGTCCAAGATAGACATACTTGCTACTGGACATTTGTCTTCAGTAGTTAGTATACCCATACCCCAAGCGATATGCCCAAGGCTCAAGGATACCCGCCGGTATGCTGAAGGACTCAGTCACTTGAAGGACACTCTTCGGCCTCATTCTACGAACAACATGCACATCTCTCTCGCACACATTGCGGAAGCCCGCCTCTTCGAATGTTTTGTGTGTTCTGTGCCGAGATTCACCTCGAGGTATATCCTCTGTGAATCTTAGGTGTAGGTTTGTGTTTAGTCGTCTCAGAGGCAAAACCTTCGTAAGAAAGTCTCTTACATCTTACACTTACATTCTGGAATCGGACGACTGCTCGTGCTGTCATCCGACGTTTTTTACAGCTCCTACACGCTCATCAGCGTCACCATCATCTCCGCGATGACGGACTTACTTGAGGATGCCGCGGAGAGTGCCGACGCGTCAGCCGCGGCCTCGATTGACTGGTTCCGGGTCTTCCCCACCAGCATCTCGGTCGACGGTACTGTCCAATCCTTCATCAAGCTCTTCATCTTCATCATCATCTCCGCGGCGACCAAGAAGGACACCGTTCACACGGAATTCTTCGCGTCCCACGGCACCATTCTTCCCGCCGGCGCACGCATCTACGCCGAGTCCCTTGCTGATGCCATGATCGACCACGCCGTGCACACCGTCGCCGCGCCTGTGCGCAACAGGGTGGGCCGCATGATCTACCTACCTCACACCGTGGTCGAACGCAGGCTCGCGCTCCCCGCAGCCGCCAGCCGGGTCCCGCCTCCGGCCGGCCCCGTCTTCACTCCGCCCGGCGTCCACAACCTCGGGAAGCTTATCTGCCTACGACGGTGTGCCCTCGCATACCACCGACCTGCCCCCCCGCCCCCTCCGACGCCTCCGGCACTGGGCTCACCGGCTCCTACCCGCTCGCCGCCGACGCACCCGACACCGAGCTCGCTGGCCCCGATGACCTGCTCGCTGCCGACGCCTTATTCGACCCCGACCTGCTCACCTTCGGCTCGCCTCACGCCGACACGCTCGACCCCGACCTGCTCGCCGCCGGCACCCCTCCGACGCTGTCTCGCCGGCCCCGCCCCGCTCGCCGCCAGCACTTCCGGCTCGCTCCACGCCAACACATCCCGCCCGGAGCGCAGCGTGACCTACCTCCGCCCCGAGCGAGGCGCAGACCAACCCTCAACGGCTATTCCGATGGCCTTCCCGCCGGGTCTCAGTACAAGGTCGAGGCCTGGCTTCTTCAGCAAGTTCAACGCGACCTGGCGAGGGCTCTCCACAGGATCATCCAGGACAACCATCTCGCCGACAAGCTCTACGACAATGCCAACGGCTTGGGTTTCGCCATGCTTGTCCTGATTGAGAAGTTTGCCATCACGCACATGGTCGGCCCGCAGGCCTCGCTCACGAACAACTTCGCCAGGGCGCAAATCCTCGGCACGCCCCTCCTGTACGCCTCATCCAACTGCACAACTGCACCCACGCGTTCAACGACTTCATCTCGAAATACCTGGAGATTGCCGACCTCTGTAAGACTCTGTGCACCGACGCCGACCATCTTGACTACCATGTTCTACCTGTTCCTCGACCGCCTGCCCAACAAGTTCGGCTCGGAGCTGAGAAACCAGATCCAGATGTACAAGCCCAGCCGCCGGCCACAATAAGCGACACCGCCGACTCCGACAACGACGACACCTCGGACGCGCAGCGCTGCGCATCACTATGCAGTCCGACATCGTGCGAGCTCTCCGAGAGCACGACAAAACTGTGCGCGCCAAGGCCGAGGACAACAGCAGGCTCCACGCCTCCGCCGCCGACCTCGTCTCCAAGCCCACGTGATCTGCGAAGCTCGATGAGCTCCAGCGGCAGCTCGTGTCCCTGCAAGAGCAGGTTGCGACGCGACATGCCTCTACGGCCATCGCGGCACAACACGCTCCTCCCACACCCATGCCTTCTACGGCCCATCTGCGCCCGCCGCGACGCGTGCGCTTGCGGTGGCCCCGATGGCCGCGCGAGCACCTCCCTCACGCACGGGGACGCCGGCCAAGGACAGGGACATTGAGGATCATCGGCGTGGCTGCTATCACTGCAAGGGACGACACCTTGACAAGGACTGCATGTCCAAACCGCGCGCGCGCCTTGACAACACCGGCGGTGGGCGGCCCCGCCACCTCCACACACCCCTCGGCACCCCGCGACGCGCCTCCTGCTGCCGCCGCCGCCCAAGACCCTCCAACTGCCGACATTTTGCCCCTCACCCACACGCCGCCTGAGGCCACACCAACGTCCAAGACGCCATCGCCCCCGCCCTTGCCGTCCGCTGCGTCGCCTTCCACCCCGCCCTCCGCGCCTCCTTGCACCGTGGTGGTGCACCCCTGCTGCGCGCCCGCCCGAGGGGTGGATCCCCGACCCACACGCCACTCGGTTCTTCGACTCCACTGCCGAGGAGCCCAGCCGGACGCCTGCCTTGTTCTTGGGACGCTACACATCTCGGCACGCTGCTCCTATCATCCACAAGCTCACGGTGGGGGCCCATTACGCGCAACACGCTCTCCTCGTCGACATTCCCGCCCGGTTGCAGCTGCCCGGGGGGTCCCCGCCATTCCACCTCCCACAATCCGCTCACACCGGAAGATTCGCCACAGCCCTCGCCTACACGGCTACACGGTAGTAGCCTGCGTGTACGCCGCCCTCTCCAGCCTCCAGCCTTGCCGCCGCTGCCTTCGCGATGATCATGTTAACCCACGGCCTTGTCGCCGCACCTCCTCCACCACCTACACCTACACCAGCGCGGCACCCACCTCAACATGACCCTGAGCTGCCCCATCTGCGAACACTGGTGCAACCGACGACACCTGCGACTGCCCCACCCCGCCTCCCTCCCCGCCTCCTGACACACCATCCGCCGCCGCATCCCGACGTTCCACTCCAACTCCGGCGTCGTCGCTCCCTTGTCAGCCGTCTCCCACTGACGGACACGTCAGCGCCGGAACCCGCGGATGCCTGGTGGCCACTGCCGCTCCTGATGCACGCGTCAGCACCGCCACGCGTGGCTGCCAATATCCCATGCTGGCCTCGCGCCTCCACCTCACCACACCCACACCGGCCATCGCTGCGGTCACCCTGGCTGCCACTGCCGCATCGGCCACTCACCACTCACACCGCAGCCCCATCTCCCGCCATGACCGCCGCTTGCCCGTCCGCCGCCCGCGACGCCGCCGTCCCCGCCGCTGCTGTCGCATGCCACGCCACCAACACCGCCGACGCCCATCCCGCCGTCGCCGATGATGCTTGTCCGTCCGTCACCCACGACGCCGCCGTCCCCGCCGCAGCCGTCGCGTGCCACGCCGCCAGCGCCGCCAACGCCCATCCCGCCGATGCCAACCACGCCGCCAATGCCGCCAACGCCGCCGACGCCCATCCAGCCGTCGCCGATGCTTGCCCATCAGTCGCCCACGACTCCGCCGTCCCCGCCGCAGCCGTTGTGTGCCACGCCGCCAGCGCCGCGCGCCGCCGACGCCCATCCTGCCGTCGCCGATGCCGACGGACCACGCCGCCTAACCAATACGCCACCAACCGCCGCATCGAGACCGCCTGGCAGACCGCGAGGGCAGAGGACCTGGTCCTCGTGACGGGCATGGGCAAACCGGCTTTAAGGGTGTCTACAAGAATCCCGTCGCACAGCCAGGCAACAGCAGCGATCTACCTTTCTCGGCCCTTGTCAACCAAGGCAACGGCCCGCCCCTTCTTCTCCGCAACTTCTGGACTGCGGAGGAGGGCGCGCTCACATACGCCAGATACCAGATACACACGGGATAGGCGCGCCGGACGTGCGCAAGGCTCGGGCACTGGCCCACCTGCGCTGCGACGCGTCCTTCTGGCAAGGGATGCCTCACACAGAGACCCAGGAGCTGCCGACCACGCTGGGGCTACCAGCTGAGCTCGCCACCGCCTGCCCAACTATTGCCAACGCCGTCGCCGCCGCCAGCCATGCCGCCGGCGCCGCTGCTTCCACCAACGCTGCCGCCTGCCCAGTCGCATCCAATGCCACCACCACCACCACCACCCCCTACTCAACCGCCGCCGCCAGCCGCACACCCGACGCCGCTTCCGACCATCCCACCTATGCCACCTCTTGTCAGACCGTCCCCAACGCCACCACCATCCGTACCACCACCATCGCCATCCGCGCCGCCAGCGCTGCCAGTGCCGCCAACGCCGCCTCCCACCAGGCCGCCGTCAACACCACCACCGCCGTCGCCACAGACGCCGCCGACCACACAACCTACACCGCCGATTCCCATGCCACCGCCTGCCCGGCCGCCGCCGTCGACACCACCTCCACCCATGCCGCCGCCGCCTCCACCAGCCACACGCCCATCGCCACTACCGTCCCAGCTGCCTCCGCCTTCCCCACCACCGCACCGACAGCCCAACACCCCGCCCCTCCGCCTTTTTGCCACGGCGCACTCCTTCGACGCAACCATCGCCATTGCCAGTCCTCCCCCCACCACAACCCTTTCCTCCCTCATCACCGCCAACACGCCATCCGTCGCCCCTCCATCCATCGCGGCGGCCGCCGCACCCACCTCTCAGCACCCCCCCAACACCTCCGAACCTGCGCACCCCCCCATCAACTCCGCCGTCGTGGGACATTAATTAGTGTGGAGGGTTTACCTGTAGCTCAAGGTGATGACGAGGTCGGAGTCGCTGCTGCTCGATGCGTCCTCGTTGAGCTCCTTCTTCTGCTCGCGCTCGCCGCCAGACAGCCGGCTCCTTTTGCGCTTTTTTGTGGCGACTCGAGTCTGCATGCTGAAGCGGCGGCCTGTGCGGCTCACCGAAGCTTGGCGCGCTCGTGGCGCGTGTCTTGGCACGCTGCTGCTGGTTCTGGGCAGAAGAAGTGCACTTCTGGGTCTGCTGCGATTGCCCAGCGGGCTGATTCCGCCCTATGGTTATGGTGGAACGTGGAACGCAGCGCGGTTGGCGCCATTTTAAATCATTTTAGCGCGTTTTGGATCCACACTAGTTCACTTTTGGTTTTGGATCCACTCTAGTGCAATTTTTGGTATGGATCCACACACTATTTCTAGTGAAGTTTGGGTTTGGATCTACACTAGTGCACTTTTTAGTTTGGATCCACGATCTACACTACTAGTTATTAGTTATTAACTTTTTGCAAAAACTTTTTGGTTTGGATAGATGTCCACACTAGTGCACTGTTGGCGGGGGGGAGGGACCCCCCTGTGTGCTGGTGCCCCCTGCGGTGTGGTGCCCCCCTGCGCCCCCCCCCGCGGTGTTGTGTGCCCCCCTGTGGTGGGCGTGTGCCCCGTGTGCTGCCCCCCCCTGTGGTGAGCTCTTGCCACGTGTGCTGGTGCCCCCCCGCGGTGTTGTTGTTGTGGCCCCGACCGAGACCATTGCTATGAGCCCGCCGAGAGGCTACAGCGCTAGACGCATCCATTCGCTCGCTCCATGGAGATACCAGGGGAGCGGCCACCCACACGACGCCTACGGGTCGTGTGTCAGTGTCAGGAGGGCTGGGACGGCGCACGCCGTCACCCACAGCCCGCAGCAGGCGTTCAGCCAGCAGAGCAGTGGCAGTGGTGCAGCAGCCAGTCGCAGCCGCAGCCACAGCTCCGCTACCAACATGCACTTTTTGGTTTGGATCCACACTAGCACTAGTGTGCATTTTGGATCCACACTAGTTATTATTATCTCCTCCGCCGTACCCGTACCCGTACCCCCCCCCACACCGCCACGGAATCACCTGTCACCACTGTACCCACCAACGCACCGGCCGCCAACTCTACCGGATCTATGCCCACCACCACAGCCCCGAACAATAATGCCACCACCAGTGGATCGGACCCGCCCGCCTCTACCTCAACCCCGGCGAACGGCGAACCCCGCGCAGCTCGCAATCAACGCCGCCGCCCACGCCAACGCCATCACCGCAGCTGCCTTCGCCACCGCTGCCGCCCGCACTCTATCCGTCAACCATCGACCCTGGCTCGGAGCTCGCCTTGCAGACTGCTACCGCCATCGCTTCCATCGAAGCACTGGTCACCGCCACCGCACGCGCCGCGGCCGCCATTCGCCGACACAATGACGCAGCTGCCTCCTGCTCCATTAGGGGGGGGGTTGGGTTTGGTGAAAATGAAATGCGCCGAAAGGCCGCAGGTTCGCACACACTACTAAATAGGCACTTGGGGGAGTGCATCCCTCCACTCCAAAGCCCCAGGGCTCCACCGGGTACCCGCCCGCCGCCCGCCGACCCTCCAAAGGCAAGATTTTTTTTCTTGATGGTTGGAGGGCGGTGGGCGGCGGCCCCAAAGTCGCCCAAATACACCCACAAACGACCCACAGAGCACAGGAAACCCACCCAACAGGCCCCCACACCCCCCAGGGTCCGGGGCGCGTGCCTAGCGCACGCCAATGCCGCTCTCGGCACCTGGGAGCCCCTAGCCGCCCCCAGCGGTATTAAAACGAGCCGCAGCGCACACGGCACACGGCGCGCCTCCGCCGGCGCCACCGCCACTCGCAGCGCTCCCTGCTGCGACGAGAGCGCGCGTCGAGACGGTCCTGGTGCTGGGCCCGCTGTTGCCGCCGCCGCCGCCGCCACGGCCTCTGCAGACACAAAAGGCGCGACGAACAGGGGGTGTGAAACAATTTATTATTATATATGTGTAAAAAA
>Ga0335398_10006599_pt1 | contig 14603 bp, 15 predicted proteins | sample BON03_FD_205742 | JGI IMG/M metagenome (GOLD analysis project Ga0335398, IMG submission 205742) | Freshwater microbial communities from Lake Bonney liftoff mats and glacier meltwater in Antarctica - BON-03 (spades assembly) (version 2) | ecosystem: Environmental > Aquatic > Freshwater > Ice >... | reverse complement strand
AAATATGTGTGTGTCGTGTGTGTGTATATAATATATATATTTCGGGTTTAGGGTCAACCCTTTACCTTAACCCGAAGTAGGTGTGTGCGCTGTGGGAGAGGGAGAGGGTCAATGATTGCGCTCTCAATCAAAATCAATCAATCAAAATCCTGAAAGAGCCACACACGAGCACAAGAGAAGCCACATATCCCAGCACCACCACACGGGCAGCAAAAGCGACGCAGGCTTGGGGGTTAAAAACGAATGCAGCGCAAGCATATGCTCTTGCGCGACTCGCTCAATATTTTGCACGCGTTTTAGCAGAAGGGCGCGGAATGCCGAGTAGGCGAGATCACGGGCCCGGGAATCTTTCTTCTTCCTTAGGAATGGAAGATGATACACCTGACACCTGAGGCTGAGGCTGAGGCGGGTTTGATTGTGTTCTTTCTCGGATCAACGATCAACCCACCGATCTGTAGAGAGGAAAAGTGCCTACTGTACAGTTATCAGTTATTAACTGCGCTCAGTTACAGTTATGCCACTTTTCCTCTAAGCGCTTAGAGGACACCTGGCATAGTGCATAGTAGCCTTTTGTCCTCTAATCTACAAAACAGCGAATCCTGCCTCTACTCTATTATGGCACCCCCGCCCCGTCCAGTTTTGAGGTGTTTTTGAGGTGTTTGGAGGTTTTGTTTTGTTTTCAGGGGTCGGATTTTGGATGGATCGAGGTGTCTGAAAAAAAATCCGTTCGCGACGCAGAAAATGGGCATTATTGCACATATTTTGCACGTTATTGTGTGTAATACCCCCCTCCCTCCCTGCCACCCTTATTAAGCCTTATTGCCTACAATATTGCGCATTATTTTTTTCTACAATCTCCTTTATTGCAATAAAATATTGGCAATATATCTTGTAAGGGCGTACATGCCGCCTCGCGCCTCGCGGCTCGCGGCGGAATATTCGTATTCATATTAATCGTATGTTTTTCACCTGCAGCGAAATACGATATTATATATATTCCGTTTGGGGCCTCCCCCAGGCCCCAGGAATCAGGAATATGAATATTCGTATATTCACATTCCCCACGCAGGTCGCAGGGGGTTAACCCTACAATATACAGCGACTCCCAGGTTTCAACTCCCCCCCGTAGTTGCCGCAAGTGGAAGTGGTTTGAACTCTGCGGCATTCGGGTGAACGCCTCTCTGGTAATATTCTGCAATATATTGCACATTGCACAATATAAGTGGTGTTTGCAAAGAATAGTTTTGTGCAATAAAGCCTCGAAGTGAAACAATATCTTGTAAAGGCCAAGTGGCATAGAGCTCTACTCAGATATTCCGCGCCGCAGGCCGGCGGCACCCCGAAGCCCGAAGGCCCGCGGCGGCGCGCGCCGGCGCCGCCGCTTGCCGCTTGGCCTTTACAATATATTGTTTCCCTTCGGGGCTTTATTGCGCAATAATATTCTTTCCAACCACCCCCGTTAATGTGCAATATATTGCGCAATATTACCGGTTATTGCACTCCCCCGCCCACTTTTGAGGTGATTTTGAGGTGTTTGGAGGTGTTTTGTTATTTAGGGGTCGGATTTTGGAGGTATGTGTCGAGATGTTAATCCGTTCTCGACACGGAACAGGGGCATTGTTGCACATTATTGTGCAATATCACCCTCACAGCCCCCCTTGATTGCATACAATTACAATATTGCACAATATATTTCCCCTACGACCTACGACCCGCTTTATCTTTATTGCAATAATAAAATATTGTCAGTTTCTTGTAAGGGTCAAGCCGCCGCGCACAGTGCCCTAAGCCTCGGCCCCGAGGGCATGGGATTAATTTATACTTGCGCTTGGGCGGAGCCAAGCTCGTCGGATCGTCGGACGCAAGTGCGAACTGAGTCCCGATTCTGGAGATAGATTGTCAAACCTACGAAAGAGTGCCTCTGAGGCTCACTTCACATGAACTAACAAGGGGATTCATCGAGAACTGACCTCGGCATGAATCTCGACACAGAAGAGAAAACATTCGAAGGGCAAGCCTTCTGCAACGTGCTTGAGAAAGAGATGTGCACGTCGCTCGTGGAATGAAGTCGAAGAAGAGCGATCGGTATACCGGCAGGTATCTCTGGGAATACCGCTTGGGGTACTGATTACTAAAGGGAATGTCGAGTAGTGAGTGTGAGTACTTCTATCTTGGACAGCCCCCCGTCCCCCGTTCGAAGTGCAAAGCTTCGAATGAGAAGGGATCTGACTGACCCAAGATAGATAGATCCGGTATGCCTAGGGTGTGGAATCAAACGAACTATGACATTCGCGCGAGGGGGGAGGTTGCGCGCACCGGAGTGGGCGATAGACTTTCAAGTAGATAAATATAAGACTTGGAAGGAGATAGTGTAGGCGAGCCGATTATCATATCATTTAATGATTATCGATTGATGTCTCATGGAGACAAATAATAATTATAGTATATATATTTGTAGGGCGGGGGGGGTCGCGCACACTGAAGTGAGCAATAGATATTCAACTAGATAAAGACTGGAAAGAGATAGGCGAGCCGATTATTGATTGATGTCTCTTCATGGAGACGAAGACGAATAATAACATACTATTTGTAGGCGGGTGGGGGAGTGCTGTAGATAGACAAGAGACATAGACGCGTGCTTTTTTCGGCACGCCCCCTCGTTAGGAGCCGTCGTCGCTTACGTGACGTTCATAATGATGTCGCACAAGCGGAAGAAGTCCTTATTGGAGAGGATCTTAGTAAAGAAGTCCGCGATGTTACTGGCAGAGGGGATGTAGCGCACGGCGATGCTTTGATCCTTGACGAACTCGCGTATGAAGAAATGGCGTCGCATGATGTGCTTGGTGCGGCGGTGGTGCTCCGGGTTGTATGCGAGGTCGATTGCAGCTTTGTTGTTTGTTGTCCATGAAGAGAGTGGTCGGCTTAACGGCGGCAAAGCCGAGCTCCTCGAACCTCGAACAGTTGACGGTAGTAAGACGTAGATTTGGCAGCTTCCGAGGCCGCCATGATATCCGCCTCGCAGGAGGAGAGAGCAACGGAGGATTGTTGCGTGGAGGCCCATTCGATGGTGCATCCTTGCCATTGGACAGTGTTGCCCGATGTGGAGCGTCGGGTAGCCCAGTCGGAGTCTGTGTAGGCGTGCAGCTCGCTGAGGCCGGGGATGTAGGATTAGGATAGGCCCGAGGTCCCTTGTGTGATGAAGGTATGCGAGGGTATAGTGTGCTTCGCCGAGTAGAGCGGGCGTGGGGCGGCTCATGCAATGGCAGAGCATTGTGGCCGGGTAGGCGATGTCTGGGCGAGTGACTGTCGAGCAATAAAGAAGGGCTCCGACGAGGGACTGGTACTGGTATTCGGCGAGCAGTGCCGGGTCGGGCGGCGAGTGGGCGATGTCGGAGGCCGGTGGCGCGGCGAGAGCCTCCTCACTATTGCTTTTAAAGTGTAGAGAGTAAGGCGTCTTCTGTATCTTATGCGCTTGCAGCTTGTCGTCCGGTAGGTAGCGGTCGACCATGGTTAGGGTTAGGGTTAGGGTTAGGGTTAGGGTTAGGGTTAACCCGTCCATGTTCACGGGCGCCGGTGCCAGCGCCGCGATATGCACGGCTTTGCCACCATCGGCGCCGCCGTCCCCGCTGTCCCCACCGGCATCGCCGCCGTCATCGGCGCCACCGCAATCAATTCAACATATTCGACATATTGTGCTCATGCGCGTAATCACCGCGCCTTGGCGGGTTAGCTTGAACCCGAACGCGCAGAAGAGGAAGACTATAAGCCGCGCGGTAGTCGCAAGACCCGCTTTGTGCAGGGCGAAAAGGAGCGCCGATACGTGGACATGGTGGCACCATCGCGCTCGTGGCCTGTTGCTGCTTCGTCTTCTCTGGTGGGCCCATCATCGCCGCAGGCGGCTCCGGACCGCCTACGCTTGGCGGGTCTTCGCGCGGCCGCTGAGTATGCTCCGACCAGGCTCGGCGCCATTACCGCGTCGTGGAGGTGGCTGAGGGTTAGGGTTAGGTTAACCCGAGCTCGAGGCCAAAGGGCGCAGCTCAAGTACGACCAGTCATGGGGCTTCGGGTTAACCCGCTGCCCCTCTCTAGCTGCGGCGGCGCTGAGGAATAAGAGGTGGCAACACGGGTGAGGGCGAGGGGAGATGGCGGATTTACTGGGGGGGTGCGGGTGGACCGAGGGCGGGGGTAACGGCCGCGGGGGGAGAGCCCATGGTGGGAGTAGGGAGTAGGGCTCAGTGAAGGTGGGTGGCGACGGGCATCAGCTGAGGCTGAGGTGGGCTCGGTGTGTGGGTGGTGGTAAGATGGGTGTGGGTGAGGAGAGAGCACTGCTCTGCTTGGGCTTGAGGACGCGAGGTGTGTCACCATGTACAACTGGTGCGTGTTGTGGTGTTCGCGAGGATTTGGTCAATAGTTTAACCCCCTTGCTCGCGCCCGTGTGTGCTCTGCGCTCTGCTGTTTTCACTATATCTTCCTCTTCTCACACTAACACTGGTGCATGTGCGTGCGTCCGGGTCCGGGTATCCTTTTGCCCTTCTTTGTAGGCTACTAGCCTTTGTAGGCCTGCGCTCTGCGCTGGCACTGAGACATTTTTTTCTTTAAAACTAAAAAAAAATCAAAACTTCAACTTCAACTTACGAGTTACGAGTAAAAAAATTGCGTCGATCATTTTGTCAGCGCGCATATGTGCTCAGCGGGCTGGAAGCTCTACTTTTACAGCGCATCCGTGTGCACGCGCGCGGGCAGGTGATTGTGAGCCCTCCCCTGGCGTGTATTTTGGGGATGTCCCGCCTGATATTTCACCTGTGTATCCCGCCATCCCGCCTGTATCTCACGGTATCCTTGGTACCACGGGTTAACCCGGGTTAACCTTGGGTTAAACCCATCTCTATCTGCCGCAAAATGGATAGATATAGAATCGATACAGGGATGATGATAGGGCTACACAGGATACCAAGTTGGTACCAGGGTTTAACCCCCCGCTGTATACCACTTGTATCCAGCTGTATCCGTACTCCGTGCGTATCTAGCTGTATCTAGCTGTATCCCGCTGTATCTCACCGTATCCGACCGCTTGCCAAAAATGGGATATAAGCTGGGCCGCTGAAGAATTGCCTTGCTCTGTGTGGCAAATTCTCACTCAGTGAGGGGGTCTGCAGCAAAACTGAGACGGCGGGTCGTCTTAGAATGATGTCTATTAGTGCACTGGTGGGTTCTTCTTGCTTCTTGCGATATCGTTTCGTGGTGGTCACGTGACCCCACCGGTATTGTCAAAAAAACACCCCCAAAACCAAAATGTCAAGTTCACCAGGAAGACGGCGGAAACGCGAGCAAAGAACCCAACCAGCGGCTTCGCAATGGCCGATTTGCTCTAGTAGGAATCGCTCAGAACGCTGCCGCCGGGACTCAGACTGAGTGAGAAAATCGCCCTCAGCAAACGCACTGAAAAACGCCAGTTTCGCGTTGTTCGCCGTTTGCTAAAAAAATGGCCAACAAAACACTCTCACCACTGCGAAACTCAGCTGGCCAGTGCTCGACATCCGCTGACCGCATCACAACAAGAGTGGTGACAAAGTGGACGGCATGCGTTGGGCGGATGCGCCGGTCGTCTGATCGGTGGTCCGGTCGCCCAGATTTAGGTGATTGGTCCTTTGCGCCTGACGTCGCCGACGATTGTGCCGCGCACCGCCGCAGGTCGGTCGAGCGGCGCGGAATCACTTGACCGCACCTGGACAGTGCGTCATGGCAGGTCATGATTCCGCCGATGACGCCTCGCCTCGAGCCTAGCCGGCGCGTCACCAGCGATGCTAAGCCGCACGGAGCAAGGCAATTCTTCAGCGGTCCAGCCCGTAGCTCTAGCGCTGACCCGAGCTAATGATAGCTCTACGTAAAAACAGTACATGGGCAGCGCTGTAGCTCAAGAGCTACACTACTTTTTTTTTTCTGCGAAAACTGTCTGTGAATTGTCTTTGGCGGGATTATATCGGCTTAACACGATTCCAAGGCAATCCTAAGGGGATGTCTTTCTCCAAAGACATCCCCTTAGCAATCCTCAGATGTATTATCTTTATCTCCCGCAAGCAGAAGGCGTCCTCCTGCAGAGCCGCGCATATGTGTATGTATATAGTGCGGCTAGCGGCTAGCGGTGTGTGGCGTGCCTAAGGGCGCACTTCGCACGCACTCGCACACTCTGCTGAGCAGACTCCCCTTATGGATAGTCTATAGTAATTATACTTGTGTAGTGTATTGTTTGCGCGTGCGCCAGTGTTCGGGCTTTTTTTCTTTTTTTTGTAATCAGTTTTTCCTACAAGATCCTAAACTCTCGCTCTCACCGCAAACACCCACACGCACCGCACAATCATTTTTTGTGCGTGTGTGCTCGTTTTTTTTTTGTTTTTTTTTTTAACTCCCTAAAACACAACACAAGAAGGCACACGGCGCAGGCGCACACAGCGCTCAGCGCAAGCACAAAGCAGGTCGGCTCAGAGCCAACCTGCTGCCTAGCCGGCCCCCAAGGGAGCCGGCCGAGCTAGCGATGCCTACGACTACGACTACGATACAGAAGAGGGAGCGAGCGTAGGAGCTCGAGCTCTGCGCGATGCCGTACTTGAACTCAAGGCAGCCGGAGCATTGCTCTGACTGGAACGAGTGGAAAGCATGCATGTAGGAGAACTCGGCGAGCCGCTGCGTCAGCTTGATCGTCTTGGTCTTGGAGAGGCGGTAGTTGTAGGTGTATATAAAGAACCGTCTGCTCGTGTCCCCTTTGTACTATAAACCGTCTGTGAATAAACCGTCTGAGAATTGTCCGGCCGGGATTTTCCCCGCACATCGAACCGGTTGTCCTTACGGGGGCGCTGCTCGCCTGCGCTGTCCGCACGCCGCTGCTCCAGAGTAGCGCTCCGGCAGCGCAGGCAACGTGGCGAGTGTTCACCGCACTGCGGGGGCCAACTGCTGCACTGCACACAAGAGTGCCGCCCGACCTGCCACACCCGAAGCAGATCAACTCACTCATCAGCAAATCGACGCGCGCGCGGGAGCTGCTGGATCTGCATGCGAAGTATGGCGAGGCATTCAATGAGATCCATCTCGCCACCTGCTGGAGCAGACTGGGAAAAGTGAGCGGTTCGGACCGCACCTGGCTCCGTAGCGACAACGGCGCACAGCTCGCAGCCTTGCGAGAGCAGACCACGGACCGGGTCCAGAAGTTTGGCGCCCAAGCCGTGTCGAATACTGCGCATGCCATCGCGAAGCTTGACCTCCGGGGCGTGGCGTGGGGGAGTCTCTGGAAGGAGATCGAGGGGGCGGCGTTGGCGCGTAGGCGCGAGTTCAAGCCTCAGGCCCTGGCCAACACGGCGTGGGCGTTTGCCACGGCTGGGCGTGCGACCCACGCCCTCATGGATGCAGTTGCGGAGCAGTCTGCAGGGCGGGTGTGCAAGTTCACACCCCAGGCCCTGGCCAACACGGCGTGAGCGTTTGCCACGGCTGGCCATGCCGCCCCGGCGCTCTTCGACGCGATTGAGAGGGAGGCTGCAGGGCGGGTGCGCGAGTTCAAGCCGCAGGAGCTGTCTAACACGGCGTGGGCGTTTGCAACGGCTGGCCATGCCGCCCCGGCGCTCTTCGACACGCTTGCGAGGGAGGCTGCAGGGCGGGTGAGCGAGTTCAAGCCGCAGGAGCTGTCTAACACGGCGTGGGCGTTTGCCACGACTGGCCATGCCGCCCCGGCGCTCTTCGACGCGATTGGGAGGGAGGCTGCAGCGCGTAGGAGCGATCTCAGCCCTCAAGACCTGGCCAACACGGCGTGAGCGTTTGCCACGGCTGGCCATGCCGCCCCAGCGCTCTTGGACGCGATTGGGAGGGAGGCTGCAGCGCGGGTGCGCGAGCTTAACCCGCAGAACCTGGCCAACACGGCGTGGGCGTTTGCCACGGCTGGCCATGCCGCCCCGGCGCTCTTCGACGCAATTGCGAAGGAGTCTGCGGGGCGGATGGACGAGTTCAAGCCGCAGGCCCTAGCCAACACGGCGTGGGCGTTTGCCAAGGCTGGCCATGCCGCGCCGACGCTGTTCAACCAGCACTTTGCACGCCGCTGCGACGCCGTCGCTGACGAGTTTAGCGTGGAAGCTTTGACCCAGCTCCACCAGTGGCATCTGTGGTACGCTAGCGAGCACGCGTGCCCCGACAGGCTGCCCTCGGCTGCGCTGCTGGCGCGCTGCCAGCAGGCCGCGTTTCGGAATTCGGGTTCACCATAACCCTAACCCGCAGCAAGAGTAGTGTTATATATATATATATATATATATACATATATATGTATATATGTGTGTGTGTGTGTATACATTTATATATTTCTTGTGGTGTGGAGGGTGGAATCTTTAGTTTCTGTACATATATATATAGCTATTGTAATGTAATACTATTGTTATTATATACCACGCGATTCAGAAATAATGTAACATGCAACCTCGAGCCCTGGGAAGTAGAAGAGAGGGTATATACAATAAATGTGTGCATGGCCGCACATCTCGAGCTGGCTATATAATACGCATCACAAGTGGCATCACCACCACTAGCAAACGCCGAGCACACGACGAGGGCACGAACGAGCACAGAGACACACGCAGAGACACATGAAACATGTCCCATAGCTGCTTGGCACAACAATAGCAATAGGGCTGCATCTCGTGCAGCGCGGCGCGGCTGCCCAGCTTCGCAGAGACAAATGACGCCTCCTCACGACCGTCGTTGTTAGTCGTAGTCGTCTCTGTCGTCCGTGAGTTTACCGAGGTGCATCATGGTCTATGATGCTCCCTGCTCCTGCTTACCGTCGTTGTCGTTAGTCGTCTAATAATAGTCGTCCATTAGTTTGGGTTAACCCTTAATAACCCGACGTAACTAGTTGTTTCTAGCTGTATCCCACTGTATCTCACTGTATCCGACCGCTTCGAAAATGGGATATAGCCGAAAATACACTCCTCCAGGGGAGGGCTATTGTGCTATTGTGATTGTGCGTGGACACTGCACACTCACCGGCGTCCAGGTGCTGAGCGCAGAGCACGCCCTCCAATATCCTAAAGCGCTGGCAAGGACATGTCGCCGCTGTGATCCATGACGACTGGATCTCTGAGGTCTGAGAGGGAGGAGGGAGAGGACTCCAGGCGGGCAGGTTGGCCTTTGAAGTTTGAAGCCGGTCTCGTTCTGTGACCACCTCGCCAGCCAGATGGCAGCGATGGCTCCATGCCGCACCGCGGCATGGTGTGTGAAATCCGCATATGCAGTTCGCCGCCGTCTCATCCAACGTCAAGGCTGGTTTTAAATTGATGTCCGTCAGCAGGTAACAGGTAACTTGCTGATAGCTGATAGTGTGCCCCCCGCCGGTGCGCGCACAGCACGCCCTTGGCACCAGTGTGCGACCCCGTCTAACGGACTCCCTTCCCATTTCCTTCCCGCAGTTCGCTGGCTCGCGTTGTCACCCCGGCGTGTACTCTTTGCTGGGAGGCTCCCGTTTACCCTTTCAAGCCCATTCTCGGTCGCGTTCAGCTAGGTAGGTCTGTATCTATGTATGTAAAGATTTGGCGGCACCAGCACACGCGCACACGCGCGTATGTACGTACGTACACGCGCGCACACAGGCCCGCGGTGCCACGCCAGAGCTCGGGCGTGTCGCAAACACCACATCCCACGGCTTATCCGCAGGCAGGCATTCCGCACAGACCACCATAGGTAGCCGTCGGGGTGGAGTCCACCGCCACCTCCTCCGATGGTCGGGCGCTCATAGGAGCGGCGGACAAGGTCACAGCAGCCGTCCTCGCCCTCGCCCTGGTGCGGCCACGACAAAGATATCGACGAGGTTCTCGGGGCGCGAGCCACGGTTGGCATTCAAGCAGCCACGCAGCTCCGGGGCGGCTTTGGGCACTGGGCGAGCCGGACGGCGGCTGCGGGTCCTGTGGGGCAAGCTCTCTGCTACGGGGGGCGAGGGCTGAAATTGCCGCGCGAGCTTGCAGCTTCCTCGTCTCGAACGGGGCCTACCCCGAACCAGCAATGCGGCGCGCCGCTTTCGCTCTTCCGACGCATAACGCTACGCCGGCCAGACGTGCGGTGGCGCTTGGTTACGCGACGACGTCTCTCCACTCGGCCCTTACCCTTATTCTCAGAGCCGCCTGGACGGCCGCTCGCGAAGACGCCCATGATGTGTCTCGACTACCCGGTGCGCGAGCCCACCAGCCCAGACGTGGCTGCTAGTGGTGGCGTGGAGACGGTTGGCTGCTTTTGGTCCGGCTCGCCCCGCTCAAATGGCGCCCGCTGTCTCCGCCACTATTACATCCATAATCGGAGGAGTCTCAGTCTCGGGAGGATCTGCAGCCCACGTACGTTGCGAGGCACGCCGCTTCTGCACCGGTTGCGCCGGCCTCGGACGCCGGCTGGCCGCTTCTCTTCGCAAGCGGCGCTTCCCGCGGCAACGGCGGATGGACACCATAGGCGTCACCGCCTCCCCCCGCAGCAGGCGAGCAGGCCACCCTCCGACCGTCGAGGCGGCGGGCGCGGACTAACATACCCCGCGGGCAGGTCGACGCCAGCTCACCTCAGTGTGCCACCGCGCCGCAAATGACCACAGCCACAGCAGCAAAAGGCGCGATCGCCATCTCCTCCGGCGCCGCGATTATCCGCGCTTTCCTGCTTTTGGGCAGGTTGGGGCGCGGTGCCGCTAGCGGCGACGGCAGCAGCGGCAGCAGAGGTACGGGCACAAAAGCGCAGACGCGCAGAGGAGGTCAGCGCTCTCAGGGAGGGTATGATGGAGCAGTGGAGACACACTGGCGTCGGTGGCAGGGGCAGGGGCGCCACCAGTCAAGTCGGAGTCAGATGAGGGGTGCAAACCAGGGCGGGGGACACACCTTGTTATAACGCAAAGCGCAAGGGGCTCTTCCCAGTCTCGGGCAACCGGGGCGGGCAGCAATAATAGGGCGGCAAGGCAGCAGGGTCAGCCTCTACTGGCATAGGCACCGCCAGCGGGGGAGGGTAACAAAACGGTTGCATAATAAGTGCAGAGGGAGGTGGAGCCCACTCCTCCGGGAAGGGAGTCCTGGACAGGGGCGGGCCGGAGCGGGTGCCCCGCCACTCACACGCCCTTTCCAGGTGGCGCTGCTAGTGGCACAAAGCGTCCACGGAGGACGTTCGTCGTTTCTGAGAAACAGAAAGCCAATGCGTGTCCTCGCGGAGCGCCAACGCGGCACGCGGCGAGGGCGAGGTGCAATAACAGCAAGCAAAGCGTGGGACCATCAGGCCCACCTCGAGGGAAGGCGCGAGAGGCAGGCATGACACGCGCCGAGGTTGAGGAGGCGGTGATGCGGGGTCCAAGGAGCGACGAGGGTGGTGGTCTCGTCACATCGAGCCTCAGAGGGCGCGGAAGCCCGGAGGCCGCGCCGGTCGCTGCTGAGCTGCCGCACTCGGGCGTAAACCTTCGGCGTTGCCCCTAGCTGTGGGCGTCAGGATGGATGGATGACGAATGGCAGAGTGTCTGAGCGCACTCAGAGGTGCAGCCGGCGGGGTCCGGAAGCACGAGGTCTGGCGGCGAAGCAATGGACTGCGACGACGATGGCCGCGACTGTGTTGGTGACACGGGGACGCGCCGGAGAGACAGGAGGGTAAGGGGCTGGGGAGACGGAGGGGGAGAGGAAGGAAGGGACGACCGGGTGTGATGCGTTGCGACGGGCCATCTGGCATTGCGAGGCGCACGCGGGAGAGGATGACGACGTCCCCCTATAACGTAGTCGCGGTGCTATTGATGCATTGTGCATTGTTTTTACTGTAGGTATTATAACGCGGGATCACGTGCCCGGACATCTCCTCTTCTTCCCATGAGAGGAGACGCTTGAGGTGTTGTCCAATAGTTTGTTGCACGCCCACTAAAATAAAAGGCGTGCTCAAGGAACGAGTTTCACAGACTAGTGCTGTCGCGACTCGTTCACAGTCCCTCCCAAGCCTGCATCATTTCGTGATGCAGGGTTTGCTCGGGTTAACCCGAGATCGGGACGACGGCAACGGGGCGATCCGAGACAGGCTCTGGAGCTCATCACAATACGAAAGACGGCCGCAGACGGCAGGCCGCATGCTATGTGAGGATTCACACACACACACCGGGCCCTGGCCCTGAGGCGAGAGGCTGCGTACAACGCGACGCGCGCTGACACACGCAAGACACCACACTCCAAAATTCCATACGACCCACGTCCTGTGTCTATATGCCATGTGCACGGACTTCTAATCATGAATAAAAAAGAAAAAAGGACATACAAATTGTGCATATATATATTTTTTTAGCATCCAGCAATTTCAACTATAACAACGACTTACTTACATCTTAATGATTTTACAATACTGTAAACCTATGACCTATGATTGCACACACTATGTACACTCACACAGTCACAGTCACACAGTACACAGTACACACACAAATACGCATAGTGATAGCGCGCACAGCGCGCGCTCTGCACCGGCACACACCGATAGCCGACAGCGCCAACAGCAACACCAAAAACAAACACCATTCGGAGCCGGTTTTACGCCAACAATTGCCAACAACCTATACGTTAAAGTGAATAAGATTAAACATGGCATGGCACATGGCAGCACATGTATATATATAGTTGTACAATTGTGTCGTGTCTGCTATGTAAGCCACAAGTAGTGAACTCTTGTTGTTGTTGTGTCGTTGTCGATAGCTTTATATATATTTTATTATGCACGCACACGACAACACTCAAAATCACACGACTATTGGAACAATAACAATATAATAATAATGATACGACTATAATAAATAATATACTGCAGCATGCCACATCATTAGTCACACTACATATAATGCATATACTACATACCACACAGACATGTATGCAAAACATCAAATAAATTATACAGATGCACACACACGGTGCCCAGATGACACATGTAGACTCTCGCTCAGAACGAAGAACGGCGCATCAGCACACGCGGGCAGTTCAATTGGGTAGTAAACCGAGAGAGCGTGGTGGGTGGGTGGGCTGACCCGGGAAAGAACAACTGTGGGACTGTGTTCCCCGCGTCTGTGGTGCTGGGGGCAGCTGTGCTGGCGCCCTCGCCGCCACCTTTGTCTCCGTTACCGCCGTCGCCGGCGCCCTCGCCGCCGGCGATGTGCCGCTGGGGGCTGTGCCCGTGCTGTTCTGGTGTGGGGAGGTGTCTCTCGGGGGTAAATGTCATCAATCATCGACCCTCTCCCTATCCCAGCACAAATACATATACCTACTTCAAAAACTTCTCTCCCACCCGCCACCTCCGCGTGATTTCTTTCCCTACCCTTGTCTTCTGTAGCGGTGGTCTCGGGCCGGTATTGGCCGGCCCGGCACTTTGTGTGTCGGCGCTGCGGGGCGTTCCGCTGCTGTTTGTTGTGTGAGAGGGGGGGGGGGGGGGGGTGGGGGTCGAGAGGTAAACTACACACACCTTAGGTAGAGAAGGAGATGGCTAAATAGGTGGGGCTACGGGTTAACCCCTATATAAAATCTAAAATCTCCATTTATGTACATGGATCTCGGGTTAACCCGAATTACACACTCTCAAACGCTTCCATGAGGCCTGTAGAGGACCAGAGCACTATGCCAGTTGTCCTCTAGGCGCGGTTGCCGCAAGTGGTTTGAACTTTGCGACATTCGGATGAGCGTCTCTACAGAAGCCGATGCTTTGTGGAGGACAAAAAGGCCACTATATATACCAGTACCAGTCGTCCTCTAAGCGCTTTGGAACAACGGGCATAGTGGCCTTTTGTCCTCTACAATACAGCGACTCCCGGGTCTCGACTCCCCGTTGCCGCAAGTGGTTTGAACTCTGCGGCATTCGGGTGAGCGTCTCTACAGAAGCCGATGTTGTGTAGAGGACAACATGCCACTATGCCAGTTGTCCTCTAAGCGCTTAGAGGAAAAGTGGCATAACTGGTACAGTACGGCACGTTTCCTCTACAGGTGGGTGGGTTGACCCGAGAAAGAACACACCCAAACCCGCCTCCTTGGTTGTTCTGTAGCATACTATATAGCATGCTACAATGCTATATAGCCTCCATCAGATGCTACAGTACTATATAGCATAGCTCTACTTTTTTCTGATATTTCAACAACTTCGAGTTGACCCGATTACTGGTGCTGCTGCTGGCTGCTAGCCCACGCCCCGGCCGGGCCCAAATACAAATACTGAAAACTATGTGTTCAAATACCAAAATTTGCATCTAGTCATCTAGGACAGAGTGTAGTACTATAGTGTAGTATACTATATAGCATGTATAGCATCCCCCGATGCTATAGATGCTATATGCTACAGAACATCCAAACCCGCCTCAGGTGTATCATCTTCCTACGGAAGAAGAAAGAGACCCGGGGGCCCGTGATCTCGCCGATTCGGCAGTTCGGCGCCCTTCTGTAAAAAGCGTGCACATATTGAGCGAGTCGCGCAAGTTTACGCTTGTGCCATTCGTTCTTAGCCCCCAAGCCTGCGTCGCTTTTGCTGCCCGTGTGCTCTAACTCAAACCATGCCCTCTATTTCACCGTAGTGTCGACGGTTTCGCACGCGCCCGGTTCACCTCTTTCCTCT
>Ga0335398_10006596_pt1 | contig 14608 bp, 12 predicted proteins | sample BON03_FD_205742 | JGI IMG/M metagenome (GOLD analysis project Ga0335398, IMG submission 205742) | Freshwater microbial communities from Lake Bonney liftoff mats and glacier meltwater in Antarctica - BON-03 (spades assembly) (version 2) | ecosystem: Environmental > Aquatic > Freshwater > Ice >... | reverse complement strand
CGGGCGTGGTCAAGCCCCGCCCCTACACGGAGAGGCAAGGGGTGCTGGCGCTTTCGGCGTTTGCCCCGAGCGCGACTACGGGTTGCGGGTGGACGATTAGGGGTAATTGGGGATTGGGTGGCCGCGTCTGAGGGGAGCGAAAAGGTGGGGCGGTGGCGGGCTGTAGGGGCCGAGAGGCAGGGGGCGGGCGTGGTCAAGCCCCGCCCCTACACGGAGAGGCAAGAGGGGCTGGCGCTTTCGGCGTTTGCCCCGAGCGCGACTACGGGTTGCGGATGGACGATCAGGGGGAATGGGGGAGTGGGTGGCCGCGTTTGAGGGGAGCGGAAAGGTGCGGCGGAGTGGCTGTAGGGGCCGAGAGGCAGGGGCGGACGTGGTCAAGCCCCGCCCCTACACGGAGAGGCAAGAGGGGCTGGCGCTTTCGGCGTTTGCCTCAAGCGTGGCTACGGGGTGCGGATGGACGATCAGGGGTAATTGGGGATTGGGTGGCCGCGTCTGAGGGGAGCGAAAAGGTGGGGCGGTGGCGGGCTGTAGGGACCGAGAGGCAGGGGCGGGCGTGGTCAAGCCCCGCCCCTACACGGAGAGGCAAGGGGTGCTGGCGCTTTCGGCGTTTGCCCCGAGCGCGACTACGGGGTGCGGGTGGACGATTAGGGGTAATTGGGGATTGGGTGGCCGCGTCTGAGGGGAGCGAAAAGGTGGGGCGGTGGCGGGCTGTAGGGGCCGAGAGGCAGGGGCGGGCGTGGTCAAGCCCCGCCCCTACACGGAGAGGCAAGAGGGGCTGGCGCTTTCGGCGTTTGCCCCGAGCGCGACTACGGGTTGCGGATGGACGATCAGGGGGAATGGGGGAGTGGGTGGCCGCGTTTGAGGGGAGCGGAAAGGTGCGGCGGAGTGGCTGTAGGGGCCGAGAGGCAGGGGCGGACGTGGTCAAGCCCCGCCCCTACACGGAGAGGCAAGAGGGGCTGGCGCTTTCGGCGTTTGCCTCAAGCGTGGCTACGGGGTGCGGATGGACGATCAGGGGTAATTTCTCGCGAGGGTCGAGTCGGGTGATCGGGGCACGGACAACGGGAACGGGGGGTAACTCGTCGAGGTCGAGCGGGGCAGGATGGGCCGGTGTGCTCGTGGAGGAGGTCCGGAGGAGCGACCGACGAAAAAACTGGCGGTGGCGGTGACGACCGAATCGGCGTGAATCTCTGGGTAACTCTCGTTTCTCTCGGTGGACTCTGTGATGAAGTGCGGTTTCTCGGATCCAGCGTCTTGGGACGTAGTGAACGATTAACAAGGGGTTGCGGAGAATTGAGGTGGAGTTCTCGGTTGGAACAAAATATTCCTACTGGCTCGATGACGACCCCTGACTTATTCGAGCTCGCGGCTCAAGCTGGTGCGAACCCCTGCGAGAAAATCCCAACTTTGGTGCATGCCACGGCGAGTGCCGCGGCGACTGCCGTCGCTCGCGAGATTGCGCGAATCGTGCGAAATGCCGAGGCGGAAGGGCGGGGGGCGGTGCTTGGTTTAGCGACGGGGTCGACGCCGATCGCGGTGTATCGGGAGCTGGTGCGAATGCACCGGGAAGAGGGATTGTCGTTTCGGAAGGTGACGACGTTTAACCTCGATGAATATTACCCGTGTCAGCCGACGGATGTGCACAGTTACCGCCGGTTTATGCAGGAGAATTTCTTCGATCATATCGACATTGAGCCGGCGCGCACCCATGTGCCGGAGGGGGCGCGTCCGAGAGTGGAAGTGCCGTCGCATTGTGCCGATTACGAAGCGCGAATAAAAGCGGCGGGTGGATTGGATATTCAACTACTGGGGATTGGTCGAACGGGCCATATCGCCTTTAACGAACCGGGGGCTTCAGGGGCTTCGCGGACCCGTTTGGTGACGTTGCACGCCACGACTTTATCGGATAACCGGCAATTGGTGCCGGATGGTTCTCTGCCGGCTCAGGCCATCACCATGGGCGTGGGCACGATCCTCGAAGCGAAGCGGGTCGTGCTGTTGGCCTTGGGTGAACACAAGCGAAGTATTATCTACGAGGCGATCGAAGGACCGGTGACGACGGAAGTGTCGGCAAGTTTTTTGCAAAATCATCCGGCTGCGGTGGCAATTTTGGACGAGGCGGCGGCGAGTGACTTGACCCGAGTGAATGCGCCTTGGTTGCTCGGCCCGCTGCCGCTGCAAAATCGGGCTTGGGACGACTCGCTTGAACGCCAGGCGGTGATGTGGTTGGCGAAGGAGGCAGGCAAGCCGGTATTGAAGTTAGAAGAAGCTGATTATGCTCGGCACGGGTTGGAGGAGTTGTTGGCGCATGGAGGCTCGGCCTATGAAATCAATCTACGGGTGTTCCGACGTCTTCAAAATACCATTACAGGATGGCCGGGCGGGCGCCCGGAAAAAGGCGTGGATAAACCACCGGCTCGGCGAGTCTTGGTGTTTTCGCCGCATCCGGATGATGATGTGATCTCGATGGGCGGCACTTTGGCCCGACTCACCGAACAAGGGCATGACGTGCATGTCGCTTATCAGGTGTCGGGAGCGAATGCGGTCTCGGCTTCATTCATGGCGCGACAATTAGATTTCATCCGAGAAGCCTCCGATGTTTTAGGCAAAGTCGCCGCCGATGTTTGTAGGGGCGAAATGTCGACGGATAATCGGAGACGGTTGGCTACGGCGTTGCGCCAAGCCGAGGCGCGTAGTGCCGCGGGAGTCGCGGGAGTGCCGCCTGAGCGCTGCCATTTTCTCAATCTGCCGTTCTACGAAAGAGCAGAAAGGGCGATCGAAGCGGATGACATTATAATTATGCGAGAACTTTTGGCGGCCGTAAAACCGCATCAAGTTTACGCGGCAGGAGATTTGGCCGATCCTCATGGAACGCACCGAATTTGTTTGGAGCTGCTTACTACGGCGATTAAGGCGGAAGCGGAAGCCGAGGCTGATTGGATCAGTGATTGTGACTATTGGTTGTATCGAGGCGCTTGGGGCGACTGGCGGGCGCACGAGATTGATCGGGCGATTCCGCTGAGCCCGGCCGAAGTTTTGTTAAAGCGGCGAGCGATTTTACGTCACCAAAGCCAGAAGGATGAATCCCCGTTTCTGGGCGGTGATGAACGCGAGTTTTGGCAACGTGCCGAAGACCGCACGCGCGAGGCGGCGGAGTTGTATCGGGCGTTGGGGTGGGCTGAATACGCGGCGCTGGAGACGTTGGCGCGCTGGCAACCGTTGGTGTAGTGACCGGTAGGGCTGAGAGGCAGGGTGTTTTTTAGCCACGAATGGACCCGAATGGCTCCGTCCACCGACTACGCACTGGGGGGAGCTGACGCACTGAAGTTGTTTTTTGACCTGAGAGGGAGAGGACGCGGGCTCTGGGTTCGTTAAATGCGCATGCGCCCGTCCCATTGCCGACGCCCCTCTAGGTCTCGCGGATGTGATCGGCGGGGAAGGTGACGGGGCCCGTGACTTCAAACCAATCGTGGGGGTATCCCATGTCGCAGGGTAGGGCGGCGTTGAGTTCGGTCAACATAGCTTCGGGTAAAGTGATGTCGGCCGCACGCAGTTGGGGCTCCAAGTGACTGAGCTTGCTGGCGCCGGCGATGACCGAGGTGATCCCGGGTTGCGCCATGCACCAAGCTAGGGCGATGGCGACGATACTTTCGCCGAGTTCGTCGGCCATGGTAGCCATGCGCTCGACTAGAGCGATGGTCCGGTCGTTCCAGAAGCGGGGGAGCAGCACCTTACCTATTTGGTCAAAGCGGGAACCTTTGGATGGCTGATCGAGGCCGCGGTATTTGCCGGAGAGAAAACCGGAGGCGAGCGGGCTCCAACAGATGACGCCGAGTCCTTCGGAGCGACAGGCGGGCAGGATGTCGCGTTCGATGTCGCGGCGCAGGAGATTATAGAGGTATTGACCGGCAATCAGGTTGGTGATGCCGGCGCGTTTGGCGGCCTCGTTGGCTTGAACGACTTGCCAGCCGTGGAAGTTGGAGAGGCCGGCGTAACGCACTTTGCCGGAGCGGATGAGGTCGGATAGGGCCGAAAGGGATTCATCGATCGGGGTGTAAGGATCGGGACCGTGAAATTGATAGAGATCGATGTAGTCGGTCTTGAGCCGCCGCAGCGATGCCTCGCAGGCAGAGATAATGTGGCGGCGCGACAGGCCGCGAGCGTTGGGGTGCTCGGCTTGGGGGAACCAGCACTTGGTGCCGATGACGAGAGCGTCGCGGTCGTGGTCATGGAGGATGTTACCCAGAATCGACTCAGAGACTGTCTTGGCGTAGAGATCGGCGGTATCGATGAAATTGCCCCCACCCGCGATGAAGGCGTCGGTCAGGAGCTTGGATTCGGCGGCGTCACAGCCCCAGGCATCGTTGCCAAAGGTCATGGTGCCGAGGCAGGTGCGGGAAACGAGCAGGCCGGAACGGCCGAGTTGTTGGTATTTCATGGAAGCCTGAATTTAGGGGAGATTTTAGGGGGGGAATCCGGGGCCGCAAGTTGGTCGATTTCTGAGGAGATGGACGAGCAGGAAAACCTCGTGTTTTAGAGGGTAGGCATACGCGGACGGTAATACGCGGGCGTAGGTCGGTGAGTTTATCCGATATTTTAGTTCAAGAGTGCGGAGGGAGGAACCTCGCGTTGTTTTGGGTCTTCTCGGATTGGTCCGGTGGGCGTGAATCTGTCGGTTAGGTCTAGTTCGACGCTGCAAGGCTGAAGTAGGTCGGGCTTGAAGGGCGACTCACGGTTCGGGGAGCGGGAGGATGGAACATGTCGGGCTGGGAGGAATGGAACTGTCGGGCGTAAAGCCCGACCCACATGGAGGGCGCGGGGGAATGGAACTGTCGGGTGTAAAGCCCGACCCACGTGGAGGGCGCGGGGGAATGGAACTGTCGGGCGTAAAGCCCGACCCACATGGAGGGCGCGGGGGAATGGAACTGTCGGGCGTAAAGCCCGACCCACGTGTTGGGGAGCGGGAGGATGTAATTTTCTATGAGCGGGAGGATGGAACTGTCGGGCTGGGAGGGCGACTCACGGTTCGGGGAGCGGGAGGATGGAACATGTCGGGCGTAAAGCCCGACCCACGTGGAGGGTGCGGCTTTATGCCCGACAGTCGGTTCCACCATTATCTCCACCATTCAGGCGGTGGTGAATCCGGTGCCCGGGGTCTAATCCATTGAGCCGCTTCCGGGCTACTCCACCAGCCATCCCAAGACTCATTAACTGTACGTATTCCTGCTCGATACGGGTTCAGCCACATGTAGCGCACGACTCCACTGACCTTGTCCTCCGGTCGTAAGCGGTGGTCGTAGAAACCCGGTTGCCAATTGAGTCGGTGGATTCGGAGGAGCGGGACGAATCCGCCCTTCAGTAATCGCACCGGGCCGGCGACCTTTTCGGTCTGTAGTCGCACCATTAGGTGCAGGTGATCCGGCATTACGACCATGCTCAGTAACTGCCATTCGTCGATGGACTTTGCTCGAGTGATTAGTTCCGCCTGCAGGGCTGGAGCGGCGAGTCCCGCTGAGTCTTTGGGCAGAGGTCGCTGAAGAGTAATGGTGAGAAAGTAGAACGCCTCTTTGAGATTGATTCGTCCCTTTCGCAGTGCCGAATAACCGGGTTTTTGCGGAGGGGAAGTCATGCGACGACTGTGACCGCAAGGATGTCGGGCGTAAAGCCCGACCCACGGTCGGGAGCGGGAGGATGGAACATGTCGGGCGTAAAGCCCGACCCACATGGACGGCGCGGGAGGATGGAACTGTCGGGCGTAAAGCCCAACCCACGTGGAGGGCGCGGGGGGAGGGCTTTATGCCCGACGTGTTTCACGCGACTTTCGGCTTGATCCAGTTTAGGACGGTCACCAGGAGGACGGGGAGGAAGGTGAGGGTGACTAGACTGGTGAAGAGGAGGCCGAAGAGGACGATGGCGCCGACTCCGCGGTAAAGTTCCGTGCCGGCTCCGGGAATGAGGACCAACGGCGCTAATCCGCAGACAGTGGTGATAGTGGTCATCATGATCGGACGGAGGCGCGACGCGAGGGCGTCTTCGACGGCGGCGGGGGTGCTGGTCGCACCGCCGCGGAGGTTGGCGAGGGTCTCCTCAACTATAAGTATCGGATTATTGACTACGGTGCCGAGGAGGATGAGGAAACCTAGCATCGTGATCATGTCAAAAGGCTGGCTGATCGCCTTCAGGCCGAGCAAGGGGAGCATCGATCCGAACACGTTGAAAAGCCACAGACCGATGATGCCACCGGCGATGCCGAGGGGCACCGTAAAAAGAATGATGAACGGGTAGCCCCAGTGGGTGAAGATCACGACCAACAGCAGAAAACAAAGCACGATCGAAACCAAGAAATTGGAACCGAGGGACGCCCGGGTCGCTTCGAGTTGATCACTGGCCCCGGAAAGCGAGACGGTCACCGCTGGGGGGATTTCGCCATTCTTGCGCATGTAGCCCACCACTTCGTTGCGCACGATTTCGACCGCGGTTTCGAGTGCGATCTCGCGGGGGGGAATGATGTTGAGCGTCACGGTGCGTCGACCGTCGACTCGTCGAATGGCGTCGGTGTCCACCGTCTCTATAATGTCGGCCAGCGCACTCACGGGCAGCACTCCGCCGCGAGGGGTGTGGATAGACATTTCGCCCAAGGTTCCGATCTGACGATTAGTCACTTCTTGGCTGTAGAGATAGATGTCGATTTTGTTGTCCTCGAAGAAGAATTCGTCGACGTAGGCCCCATCCGCCAGCGCGGAGAGAGCGTAGCCAAATTCGGTATTGGTGAAGCCAAACTCCGCGGCGCGATCCCAGCGGGGACGAATTTCCACGAGGGGTTGACCGAGCACCAAATTCGAGGGGGACGATCCGATTTGAGGATTTTTGAACACCTCCTCCGCTTGGCGATAAGCGGCGAGGGCGGTGGTGTAGATTTCGGGTAGATTCGAACCACTGATCTCTAGGTTTACACTGCGAGTGCCCCCGTCATTACTGGAGATGATAGAGCCCCGCGAGGCGAAGGCTCGCATGCCGGGGAACGACTTGAAGTAGTCGGTGATCACGCCCATGAGCGCATCGATGTCTCCGGGCTCGTGGGTGGTGGCAACGATCATGAGTGAGTCGGTATTCACAAAGAGGAGAAAGCGCTTGAGGGAAGGCACTTCGGCTCGTCCCGCCGCGAAGTCAGCGGGGTCTGTATCCACGTAAGGAACGAACTTAGCTTCCACTTCGGCGGCGACTTCCTTCATCGCCTCGAGACTGTAGCCGGGAGGGGCAATCATGCGGGCAAACGTTTTGGCCTCTTCGCCTTCGGGGAGGTATTCGGCGGGCGGAGTCAGCATGAGCAGGGCCGTGCCGGTAAATGCGATCGTGCCGATGATGAAGGTGGTGCGACGACGCGAGGTGGCCACCAACCAATGCACTAAAGTGATGAACGATTGTTTAAAAGGCGCAGGAGCCGGATCACCTGACTGGAGGGCCCGCGGAGCGAATTTCAGGCGGGCGGTCGCTGCCGGCACGACGGTCACGGCGATGATCATCGAGAGAATGATCGAAGCGGAGATGGCGATCGCGATGTCGGAGTAAAGTTGCCCGGCCTCTTCTTGTACAAAGAGCACGGGTACAAACACGAGCACGGTCGTCGCGGTGGATGCGAGCACGGCGGTCCAGACTCGACGCAGACCCGCAATGGCTGCTTTGAAGGGGTCGAGTCCGCGCCGCCGTTCGATCTCGATGGCTTCGAGCACCACGATGGTATTGTCGACCGTCATGCCGATGGCGAAGGCCACGCCGGCGAGTGAGATGACGTTAATGGTGCGATCTGCGATAAACAGGCCGAGGAACGCGGCGATGGTGCAAATAGGAATCCCCAGTATGCCGACCAACGTCAGGGGAACGGAACGGAGAAAAAGAAACATCACGAACGCCGCGAGGGCGGCCCCGAGTGACAGGTTGGTCCAGACGTTGGCGATCGAGTCCTCGACGTAGACCACGTCGTCATTGAACAACTCCATCCTCATTCCGGCGGGTCCGAGCAACTCGCGGTTTACTTCGACCACGGCGTCCAATACGGCGGCTCGAACGTCGATCACGTTGGCTCCAGTTTCCCGTTGGATCGAGGCGAGCAGGATGGTCTCGCCCGCGAATCGGCGCATGCTGCGCACCTCGGCATGATGAAGGCGCACGGTGGCCACATCTTGCAGGCGGATTTGGGTATCGTCGCGTTGGGCGACGATGAGCTGCCCCAGTTGCTCGGGGGAGTCGAACCGCGAGATCGTGCGAATGAGGTAGCGACGTTTACCCGTATCGATGTCGCCGCCGGAACGGTCACGATTGCGCTCACGGATTGCGCTACGGATCTGAGTGAGAGTGAGGCCACGGGCGGCCAGTTTTTCCGGATCGATCATCACTTGGATTTGCCGCTCGGCTCCGCCACTCAAATTGACTTGGGAAACACCGGGGGCGCGTTCCAGGCGGGTGCGCACATAATCGTCCACGAAATCGCGCATGATCGTCATGTCCAACTGGCGCGGGTTGCCCTCGAGGGGAGCTATGCCGAAGTGAAGAAACGCGCTGTTGGAAAACGAGCTCGTCAGCAACCGTGGCTCATCGACGTTTTCGGGATAAGAGGAGACTTGGCTGAGCGCGTTGTTGACGCGGACCAAGGCGTCGTTGATCTCGGTGCCAAACGGAAACTCGAGTTGAATAATGGCCTGCCCGGTGGAGGCGTTGGAGACGATCCGTTGCAGATTTGGGATACTGCGGAGATATTCCTCCTGCTCGATTATTATCTCTTTTTCGACATCCTGGGGCGTGGCACCGGGCCAGGAGGTAACGACACTGATGGTGCGGATCTCCAGATCGGGGATCATCTGCACCGGCACACGCAGGGCGGCGAGCACGCCAAAGAGGCAGACGATCAGGAGAACGACGGTGAGGAGGGTGCCGCGGCGGAGGAGGGCTTCAAGCATGGGGGAGAACAGAGCTAGTGGGGCGGTGGTTTTACAGGAGAGAACAGAGGTAAACAGAGGCGGAGCTGGGACGTGAGACAGGGGGGTGTTTTCCAGAAGCTAACGAAGCGAACGAAGAGCTGACGCACGGGAACCTGGCATGATTTTTTAACCACACGAAGCGCGGAAGCGCGTAGATCGTGCGATCAAAGATCGTGCTCCGAAGGGGTGATGAAATGGGTGCCTAGAATGGGCAATTGAAGAACAAATGGACCCGAAAGGCTTCGTCCACCGACTATGCGATGTGGGGCTGAAGCATGGAGTTTTTATGGGTTCCGAGGGGCAGGGGCGGGCGTCGTCAAGCAACGCCTCTTGCTACATCCGGAGTCGAGGGGCAGGTGGGGCGGTTGGGTACGGTGGGCTGACGCATTGAGTTCTTTTATTGGTTCCGAGAGGCAGGAGAGAGGAGTCGAAGGACTAGTTGGAGTGATCGACGAGGCGGATGAGTTGGCCTTGGCGGACGGTTTCGTTACCGCGGATGATTACGAGTTGGCCGGGGTTGAGACCGGTAAGGATTTCGATATGATCGGAGAACGTGCGGCCGAGATCGACGCGGGAAGATGTGGCCGTGAATTGATCACCGTCGGGTTGGGCGAGCATGACCGAGACCGTGCCGTCGGCGCGGCGAATGAGGGCGTCGCGTGGGACCGTGAGCACGGGGCGATCGCTGCGGAGGTGGAAGGTGACGCGGACTGATTTTCCCGGCGGCAGGGCGATGGTGGTATCGACGGGCTCGATGCGCACCAACGCGGTGCGAGTGTCGGGGTTGCTGACGGGCACGCGGGCGGTGATCCGTCCTTGGATCGATTGGTTGGATCCGCTATCGAGGGTAAATTCCACCGAGGTATCGTTGAGGAGGGCGGCGAGTCGTTCCTGGGGGACTTGCACATCGATCCGAGCGTTTTCGAGCGCGACGAGGCGTAATACGGGCGCCCCGGTTGAAACCCATTCGCCGGCTTCGGTCAGTTTACGGGTGATCACGCCGGAAAAGGGGGCAACGACGGTATGGCGGGCCAGCAGTTCTAGGCTCTGGCGGTGCGCGACCTCAGCGCGCCGGGCGGCCGAGGCGGCCATGGTGGCAGCGGCCTCGCGGGTGAGGAATTGGGTTTCAGGGACCGACCGACTCGCTAAAAGCCGCCGTGTCTCTTCGAGCAGACGTTTGCTTTCGGCGAGTTGGGTTTGGGCTTGGACCCGGTCGGCATCGGCGGATTGAGCGGCGAGTTCGGCGAGCGTGGGATCAAGCGTGAGGAGGGCGTCGCCTTGTTTGACATAAGCACCGGCGTCGACGGCGACCGACTGCACTAACCCGGTGATGCGGGAAGACAGGGAGGCCTGTTGTCGAGCGGTGACGGTGCCGGTCAGGGTGAGTGATTCCGTGACGATTTCTCGTTTGGCCTCGACGGCGACTACCGGCAGGGGCGGATTTTGGGCCAGACAGGAAGCGGTTAGCACGAGGCTGATCAGGCCCGTTAAAAGACTGGGGATGAATTTTGGGGTGGTAAAATGGCGCATGAGATGAGCGGCGGCTAGGAAAACTGTCGGAGGTAGGAAGCCAAAACCGGAAGATCGGCGGGGGCGAGCGCAGCTTTTGCCAGTTCGGTGCGGTCCAGCCAGCGGAACGCAACGTGTTCGTAGGGGTGCGGCGCAGGGCTGTCGGGTAAGAGTTGAGCGATGAAGGGGTGGAGCTGAATGGTGGCGCGGGGGTAGGCGTGAATCACGGGCGCAAGAGCACCGGTGATCGAAAGGGTGCAACCGAGCTCTTCTTTGATTTCGCGATGGAGGGCTTCGGTGGGAGATTCGCCGACCTCGATCTTGCCGCCGGGGAATTCCCACTCACCGCCCAGATGCTTGTCGAGCGGACGCTGGGCTATCAGCACCTTGCCCTTGTTTTCGATGAGGGCGCAGCAAACGGGAATGGGAGAATTCAAGGGTGGATTGCGGAATTTGGGCGGCGGATTTTCGAATCCAGACGAGCAACGAAGTTTTTCTGCTCGCTTGGATTTGGGGGAGGTGGTCAGGGTGCTGAAAGTAACCGGACGGTTACATGCCTTAGTTTTCTTCATCCAGATTTTTGCCCAAGTGGATACTTCAATGCCAGAACTGAGCACCGTCAACGCGATCGATTACGCGATGATCCTTTTGTATTTCGCGATCATCATATGGGTCGGCATCTATGCGGCGCGAAAGAACCAGAGTACCGATGATTTTTTCAAGGCGGGTGGGCAGGTGCCGTGGTTTATGGCGGGCGTGTCGAACTGGGTGTCGGGTTTTTCGGCTTTCATGTTCGTGGCGGCGGCGGGATACACTTATAAGAACGGCACGAGCGCGGCGTTGCTGTTCACCTCGGCATTTTGGGCCTACTTGTTCGGCTACAAGTATTTTGCACCGATGTGGCGGCGGGCGCGGCTGCAAGCGCCGTTGGAGTTCCTGACCCGGCGGTTTTCGGCCTCGACGACGTATTTTTTCACGGTCTGTTCGATCCCGATCCAAGTGGTCGGCTTGGCGCAGGGGCTCTACATTCTGGCGATCTTTGTTTCGGCCGCAGTGGGTTTGGACATCGAGACCTTCAGCATTTTCGGGCTCACCCTCTCGGGGCTGCAGATGACTATGCTCGTCGTTGGCATCGTTATGATCGTTTATAGTGTGATCGGCGGATTGTGGGGAGCGGTGCTGTCCGATGCCGTGCAGGGGGTGGTGATCCTCGTGGTCTCAATTTTGATTCTACCGATTTCGTTGCACTTTCTGGGTAGCGATGGTGGTGCAGGTGGCGGAATATTTGCAGGTTTTCATCGGCTCGTGGCAGATCTGCCGAGTGAGTATCTCTGGCCGCACGGTGATCCGACGAATCCGCTGTTTTTAGGGTCCTACATTTTTAGTATGATTCTGGGCTACAATGTCGCTTGGCATGTGGTGCAGCGTTACAACAGCGTGCCGACCGAGCGGGATGCGAAGAAGATGGCGATGTTGTGCGCGTTCCTGTCGCTGTTCGGGCCGTTACTCTGGATTTTGCCGGTGATGGCGTCGAAGTTGATCTTCCCGGAGATCGGGTTGCTGTGGCCTAATCTGGAGGCGCCGGAAGAAGCTTCGTTTGTGAGTCTCGCGATGTTGCTACTCCCGCACGGCATGATCGGGTTCGTGGTGGCGGCGATTTTGTCGGCGACGCTAGGCCATGCCAATGACGCGTTTAACTGGTTGTCCGCGGCGATGACGAAGGATGTTTACGTGCCGATGCGGAAGAAGTTTGGGCTGAGCGAAGCGAGTGATCATCATCAGATGCGTTCGGCGCAGGTCTTTATGCTGATCGTCGGGGTCATGGGAGTGGGATTCGCCTTCTTCATCGCGAAGTTGGGGGGGGCGTTTGAGTTCAACCTCAAGTATTTCTCGATGGTGATGCCCTCTATGCTGATGCCGGTGATGCTGGGAATGATTTATCGTAAAACTCCGTGGTGGTCGGGCATGGCCTGTTTGGTCGCTGGGGTGGTCACGACCTTCACGCTGTTTTTCTTGGATCTATTTCCGAACGATGTGTATCCGCGCAACGTGATCGGCACGGCGATTTCGACGACTTTGGTGTTTGTGATTTCGGCTTTCTTCTATCGGGCCGATGACCCCCGTAGTGTGGAGGCGATCAAACTCGATCGCGATCTGCGCACCCCGGTCAAAGAGGATCTTGGCGGTACGGATCCGGCGGCGATGCAGGTCTACGGCATGGTGGGCAACGTGTGCTTCGTGCTGAGCGCGGTCTTGGCGGGATGCACGTTACTGCCGGCGACGGAGGTCGCTCCGGCATCGATCAATGCGATCGGTGCGGTGATCTTGGTGATCCTCGGCTGGGCGCTACGGCGACTGGCGAAGGTTAAAGTCGAGTGAGCGGATTGCGTTGGGGCGGGCCGGGAGGTTGGGTTTTCGATTTAGCTAAACTGGCGGGCGCGCACCCGAGGGGCATACGCGGGCGTGGTCTGCGGGCGTGGTCAAGCCACGCCCCTACGGGGTCGGGTGCGCGTTGTGCGTTGTTCCCGTGGGGCAGGTGCGGGCGTGGGCAAGCCACGCCCCTACGGGGTTGGGTGCGCGTTGTTCCCGTGGGGCAGGTGCGGGCGTGGGCAAGCCACGCCCCTACGGGGTTGGGTGCGCGTTGGGCGCTGTTCCCGTGGGGCAGGTGCGGGCGTGGTCAAGCCACGCCCCTACGGGGTCGGGTGCGCGTTGTTCCCGTGGGGCAGGTGCGGGCGTGGGCAAGCCACGCCCCTACGGGGTTGGGTGCGCGTTGGGCGCTGTTCCCGTGGGGCAGGTGCGGGCGTGGGCAAGCCACGCCCCTACGGGGTCGGGTGCGCGTTGTGCGTTGTTCCCGTGGGGCAGGTGCGGGCGTGGGCAAGCCACGCCCCTACGGGGTCGGGTGCGCGTTGTGCGTTGTTCCCGTGGGGCAGGTGCGGGCGTGGTCAAGCCACGCCCCTACTGGGTCGGGTGCGCGTTGGGCGCTGTTCCCGTGGGGCAGGTGCGGGCGTGGGCAAGCCACGCCCCTACGGGGTCGGGTGCGCGTTGTTCCCGTGGGGCAGGTGCGGGCGTGGTCAAGCCACGCCCCTACGGGGTCGGGTGCGCGTTGTGCGTTGTTCCCGTGGGGCAGGTGCGGGCGTGGGCAAGCCACGCCCCTACGGGGTCGGGTGCGCGTTGTGCGTTGTTCCCGTGGGGCAGGTGCGGGCGTGGTCAAGCCACGCCCCTACGGGGTTGAAAGTGTTGACGCCTGCAACCCATACGCGAGACGCTGGTGGATATGTCGGACTTACCTGTTAGGCGAACGGAACGACTTCACCCCGGCCGAGTCTCGGCGCAGGGCGCGACTTACTACGTCACGTTTGTGACAAAGAATCGCGCCCATTGGTTGGCTTCCCAAGCGGGTCGCGAAGCAGTTATTACCACATTACGGGATTGGCATAATGAAGGTGATGGCGCGATCAGAGCGGCCGTAGTGATGCCTGATCATGTTCACGTTTTATCTGTGTTGGGTCGGAAATTGACCATCGGACGCTGCGTTTCGCGGTGGAAAAATAAGTCTCAGAAAGCGAGTGGTAATGAGGGAAAGTGGCAGCGTGATTTTTGGGAGCATCGCGTCAGAACGGGCGAGTCGATGGAAGACTACGGACTCTATATGCTACTCAATCCCTATCGAGCGGGTTTGGTGTCAGCCGGTGCTTCGTGGCCGGGATGGTGGTGGCCGGATCCAAACTGTTTCCGTTTTGCGTCGGCTCTCGACGAAGGAGGAACTCCGCCGAGGGATTGGCAAAATTACCCGGAGGATCGCTTTCGTGAGTTAGGGTTAGGAAAAGAATCCGACGGGGATGAGTGAATTTTTGTCGTGTTTTCGAGGACCGGTTTGGGGGTGTTTCACGTGGAGTGCGGTGAGGCAGGTGGCGGGCGTGGGCAAGCCTCGCCCCTACCCGGGGTTGGGGGCGGTGAGGCAGGTGGCGGGCGTGGGCAAGCCTCGCCCCTACCCGGGGTTGGGGGCGGTGAGGCAGGTGCGGGCGTGGGCAAGCCTCGCCCCTACCCGGGGTTGGGGGCGGTGAGGCAGGTGCGGGCGTGGGCAAGCCTCGCCCCTACCCGGGGTTGGGGGCGGTGAGGCAGGTGGC
>Ga0335398_10006595_pt1 | contig 14609 bp, 6 predicted proteins | sample BON03_FD_205742 | JGI IMG/M metagenome (GOLD analysis project Ga0335398, IMG submission 205742) | Freshwater microbial communities from Lake Bonney liftoff mats and glacier meltwater in Antarctica - BON-03 (spades assembly) (version 2) | ecosystem: Environmental > Aquatic > Freshwater > Ice >... | reverse complement strand
TCAAGCTCCCGGCAGCGTAGCCATGAAACCCCATCACTAAATCCGACCCCGAAACCCCTCAAACCAAGAAACCGCAAGGCTCACAGCCCAAAATCCGCCAAACAAAGTCCCCGAAGTTCCGTTTAAAACACCGAGGAAAATCACACCCCGCTTCGCCTGAGGCCTTGACAGGCCAGTCCTGGCAATTATCTGTAATGTCTTGGTAAGAAAATCCTCTTTTTCCAAGGACGATAAACCCGTCTCCGCTCCAGACTTGAAAATCCAGAGAAATCAACGAGCCCAGCTTTTACTTTATCCGCGTTTACCTGAAGTCATTTTTGCTATGAGCCACAAATTTCTTGGAACACTCATTGTCATGTTGTCGCTCGCGGCCGCTCATCTTCCCGGAGCCGAACCCGCTGCCCTCCGTTTGAAAGATTTATCGGGCAAGGTGGTAGAACCCCTTGCCGACCACGGACAGAAGGTCACCGTCTTGTTCTTCCTCACGACGGAGTGCCCCATTGGCAACCGTTATGCCCCCGAGATCAACCGCATCGTTGAGCATTACAAGGGTCAAGGCGTCACCTGCCACGCCGTCTACGCCTATGAAACGTCTGCGGAAATCACGGAACACCAACGCCAATACAAACTCTCCCTCGGCGCCTTGCTCGATCCAGAACTAAAGCTTGCCAAGCTCACCGGTGCCACCGTGACACCCGAAGCCTGTATTCTCGGCCCGGGCGGTGAGATCCTCTACCGCGGACGAATCGATGATCGCGCCGTGAAGTATGGCACGGTCCGACTGGAGCCGCGCGTGCGGGACCTGCGGCTCGCGCTCGATGCAGTGCTCGCCGGCAAGCCGGTGGCTAAAAAATTCACCCGGCCCATCGGCTGTTATATTTCCTTTCCCGATCCTCCCGAATCACCCCCTTCCCCTCAATCAAAATAAGCCCATGCATCTCGTCCGAAAGCCCGCTACCCTCTTCAGCCTCTGTCTCTTTTTCCAGCCCTTGCAGGGCGCTGAAAACGACGACCTTGTTACCTTCGGTAAGGACATCGCCCCGATCATCTTCCAAAACTGCACCACCTGCCACCGGCCGGGTCAGATCGGCCCCTTTTCACTGACCGACTACAAAACCGTCAAGCGGCGGGCCAAGCAGATCGTTGAAGTCACCGAAGAACGCATCATGCCTCCCTGGCACGCCGACCCGGGTGATGTGGCATTCAGCAACGACCGCTCCCTCACCCCGCAGCAGATTTCGCTCTTCGCCGACTGGTTTGCCGCCGGGAGTCCCGAGGGTGATCCTTCAGCAACACCGCCGCTTCCGGAATTCCACGGAGACTGGCAAATAGGCACGCCAGACCAAATTGCCACCATGGTGGAACCCTTCACCGTGCCTGCTGAGGGCGGGGATATCTATCGCAATTTTGTCATCCCACTGAACCTCGATCAGGACACTTGGGTGAAAGGGGTGGAGTTCCTCCCCGGCGACCCGGAGGTGGTCCATCACATTCTTTACTATCTCGACACCACGGGAAAGGCCCGGGAATACGACGCCCAGGACACGAAACCTGGCTTCGGCATGTCCAAATCGAACACCGGGTTCCGCTACATCGGAGGCTGGGACGTTGGCACCCAACCCACCGAATTGCCCTACGACCTCCGCTGGTTCATCCCCAAGGGTGCGGACCTCGTGGTGCAAATCCACTATCATCCGAGCGGCAGGGAGACCACCGACCAATCATCGGTCGGTTTCCATTACTCTGACGAACCGACATCCCGTCCCTGGACCATCATTCAGGTCCCACCACACTTCGGCATCCTTCAAGGCATAGATATTGCGGCAGGTGATCAAGAGCATCTCGAAAAGGCGACTTTTATCATCCCGGAGGATTGTGAAGCCTTCGCCGTCAACGCCCACGCCCACTACCTCGCCAAGCGCATGGAATTGACCGCCACCTTCGCGGACGGCACCACCCGGCGCCTGCTCAGAACGTCGCGATGGGACTTCAGGTGGCAGGAGGACTACGCCTTCGAGGAACCCGTCAAGCTTCCCGCAGGCACGCGCCTCGACGTGCTGATTTCCTATGATAACTCTGCCTCAAACCCCAACAATCCGACCATCCCCCCGCGCAACGTGCGATGGGGCCCGGCGACCACCGACGAAATGGGGTCGATCACGCTGGCTGTCATGTTCGACACCCAGGACCAAAAAAATGCCACCCACGAGGCCCTGCGGATCTTCCTCGTCAACCAGTTTATCGACCGTTTGATGGAGGGCAACTTCGGCGTGTTGGGCGGTCGGAACAAAAAGTTGGAACAAGCGCAAAAGTTACTGCAGGCACTGGATCGGAACAAGGATTCCGAGCTCTCGCCACTCGAGCGAATCCCTGCCATCCAAGTCATCCGGCATAGCGACTTTATGAAAAACTTCGGGGCTATCGGATTCGATTGACACCTCCCCAAACCGTAGGTTTTCTCCAAAAAGAATGCAGATCCAGTGCCCCAACCCAACCTGTGACCAAAGCCTCAGCGGCCGCAAATCCGCCATCGGTCAGCGGGTGAGATGCTCCCGATGCGACCATTCCTTCATTTGGACGGATCGGTTCTACTCGGGAGATTCCTTCATCATCTACGACCTCGAAACCACCGGCCTCTACCCGGACTACGACGAGTTCATCCAGATCGCAGCCGTCAAATTCAACGCGGGCTGCCTCTGCCCCACCGACTCTTTCTTCAGCTTCGCCAAGCCAAGGCGTCGCATTTCTTCTTTTATCGAAAACTACACCGGCATTGGAAATCGGGACGTCATCGATTCTCCGAGGCCCGAGCAGGTGCTTTGCGATTTCGCGGCCTGGTCCGCTGATGCCACCCTGATCGCTCACAATGCCAGACGTTTCGACTCGAGGTTCCTTCAGGCCACCTGTCTGCGCCACGGCCTTCCCAGCCGTGAGATCGACGCGATTGATTCGATTGGAATCTCGAAAATGCTCTTCGGCAAAACAAGGGGGACCGGCCATTCGCTCGATCACGTCAAGAGTCGCCTCAGGCTTCAAGAGACCACCCTTCGACGTCACGATGCCCGGGGAGATGTCGATATCCTGGGGCGCGCAATCCAAGTCATGCATCAGCGCCTGGAACTCGACAACGCCTTCAACGGAGTCCCCCGACACACCACCCGCCTGCCCGTCGTCTGAACAGTCGCCTTGGAAGACCATAAGAAGAATATCACCGCAATCGTCGATCAGGCACTGACCACAGGCGTCAAGGTGATGATCCTGACTTCCACCACGATGAAGAAGGATCAGCAGAACAAACTCAACCAGAAGCTTGCCCCCTGCAATGCCTTCCTAAACGAGGGCTTGCGTCGTTCCAGGCACGGCGGATTTTTGCGCGGGGTCATTGTGAAAAAAACCGCCGTGGGTTGGGAAATCTTATAAAAGTTTTGACTTCCTGTTACTTCAGAAATAAATAAAAAGAACTTAATACTCAATAAATCAATTTTATCATTCACAACCCATGAAACCTCGTCGATTTTTATTCCTACCCCTCCTTTTTGGAAATGCCATGGCCGGAGAAGGTCTCTCCATTGGACCCGATCTCGCCCCACGCGGTTGGTCGATTTCTTCCATCTCCGCTGGTCCGGCCTGGCGCTCATTTGGCAAGCTCAGCTATCAAGGGAGCTCGCGTTCCCAAAACCTCCTCATTCCTTCCCAAATTGGGGGCGACACTCTCGCGCTTCCCAGCATCGGCACCACCGGAACCTTTGGCGACCGCACCTACACCAATGGCTTCGTCAACCAGGATGGATCCACTGCCACCAACGGCGACACTTGGTTCTGGGGATATGACTCCGGCGGCCAAATCAGTGGCGATTCCCTCCGCTTCAATGCCACTGGCTCCCGCTCCGCTTACTCAGAGGCCAGCAACTTCACGGGAGGATTCTCCGACGATGACCGCCTCCGCGGCATCTCTCCCCAGATCGATATCCTCCTGCGACCCCCTTCCACCTTCGGCAGCCCCTTCGATGGCCTCCTCGTCTCCTTCTGGTATTTTGGCGATGACTCCAGCAACAGCTACTCCAACTTCTCCGCCAACCAAAATCGCGATGACTTCCGCCTCGATTTCACTGACACCTATGACATCAACGGGATCCAGCCCATCATTGGAGCGCCCTACACCGGCAGCTTTAATGGCCCCGGACCCCTCCTGACAAATCTCCCCTTCGACCGCGAGCGCCTCGATACCATCGTCGGCGGAGCCACCGCCGATTTTTCAAACTCCATTTCCACCTCCATCGACCTCGATGGCTATTCCCTCGCCCTTGGACCGACCATGAGCGGCCAAATCGCGGAAGGCTGGTCGTGGCAAGCTTCGGCCGGCTTCACCTTCAATGTCTTCCAATGGAGCGCCCGCGAGACCGAGACTCTCAATGTTTCCCTTGATGGCGCTCCCGCCACCGTCTTCCAACAATGGCGCGATCACAACAGCGGCACCGACTTTCGCCTCGGTCTTTTCTTCAAAGGGGACCTTATCCGCGACCTCCCGCAGGATTGGTTTGTCAAAGCTTCGCTCCAAGCCGAAATGGCTGGCTCCATTGACATGAAGGTGGGTGATTCCGAATACGAATTCAAACCCCGCGGCTACGCTCTCGGCCTGTCCCTCGGTCGCCGGTTCTAGTCCTTTTTCAATCGCGTTTCTTTCCAAAAGTTTTTCCCCATGAAATATACTATCCTTCCTGCCCTTATTCTAATCTCTACAGTGCTTTCCGGTATCGCACAGGAACTTGCGGTGATCCCGTCGGTTGGCGGTCTGGTTTCTGAACTAAAATTAGGTGACCGGCAGGTCCTGCCCATCGGATTCGAGAACCCGGACCCGACCTCCCCGCTTCCATGGGAGATCGTTTTCGAGGCCGATCCGGTAGATCCGCTCGAACGGATTTTGAACGAGTTGGAGAATTCACCCGAACCCCTGCTTTCGTTGCTTCCCGGTCGCTTCGAGTTCGAGGGAGGCACCGGAGGCTTCCAGTTCGATGTGATTGGCCTGGACGCGGGATTTCGAATCAACGGAAACCGCATTCTTTTGAATGGTTCACGGATTAATTACTCCGACTTCATTCTCACTACGGCGGCCGCCGGGGATGGGACGGCCCGCTACGCGACGGCCAAGCTTCCCGGACTCTTTGTCTTTTCGGCCGAACTTGATGGCATCGATGAGTTCTCGATTGAAGGCGGACCGGATAGCACATCTACCGTCGAAGTGTCGGTGGACGAGTTCACGATTGAGGTAGCGGGGACCACTTGGCGGGCGTTTATCAAGCGCATTTCGGAAAGATCTTCCCCTATCTTCCGGGGCCGATGGCCCTCGATCAACCAGATGGTGCTGCTTCCAGATTCACCCGGAATCACCCGGACTTTGGATCCCGATAATAAGTACAACGGACCCACGCTGACAAACCTGCCCGCATCGACGCCTCTCCATTACTTCTATTTTTCCCGACCTGAGGGCGCAACTTACGATCAGTCTGTTTTCAAGGAGCTTGCCACGACCTTCCTTGGACAAATTCTCCCTGGTCCTGATTGGTGCCAGCCGGTTCCGACCAGCGGAACCATCCCGGCCCAAGACTCGGCCCAACTTGACTTGCGGATTGATGCCGATCTTGCAGGTGGCGGCACCCATTCCGCGACCTTTGCAATCCTCGCAAAAGGAACCGACCCCGAAACGTTGCCGCCCTCCGCATGGCAGTCCGTCACCCTCGAGGTAGCCACCCCGGGCTTTCGAGTCTCGGCAGACCGTTTGGACTTCGCGACCCTCGAAGGCTACGACCCTACAACCGCAGAACTAGGGGTTTTTCCTGCTGCGGGTGAAACCATTCTACCAGCGCTGACCGTCACCAGTTCGGTTGAATGGCTCACCGCGGCCCCCTTGCCGAATAACCGTTGGCAGATTGAGACCGAGACCAGCGGACTCGCTCTGGGAACCTATCTCGAACATCTATCCGTGAGCGACGGACAAAGCACCGTCACCGTTCCCGTGTGGATTGACATTGAATCGAGAAGTATTATTTCGCTCCTGGCTGATCCGATTCGCCCCCGCCTTTACGCCCTCAGTAAACTTGCGGAACAACCCGGGTTCCTCATTGTTCACGATACCATCACGCAGTCGGAAAGCCATGTGATCGCAGTAGGTCGTGAGCCAACCGATTTTGACATCAATGAAGATGCGAGTGAATTGATTGTTCTCAACAATAACGATCCCTCCATCACCCGAATTGATCTCGAAAGTCTCACGGTCATCGAGACAATTCACCTGAACGACTTCATCCGTTCCCCAAGCTCTTACGATGGCAGGATCGCCGACGGTCCCGGATCGGTCCTTTACTACACCGATGAGGCTCCTTTGCCGACTCTTCACGTTTTTGATCTTAGCTCGCGGAGCGTGCGACAGACTTTTTCGGTAGACGCTTTAGCACAGGGTAGTTTTAATGTGAGGTATAGCTTTGGCGACATTGCTGTCGACCGCGATCAAGGGCGTCTTTTCGGATGGATCGGGGGGAGTGGAACCGGTTTTGGGGAGGGCACCTATGTGAACCGTTTTGAGATCGCCGAGGATGGCACCCTGTCGAATTTCGCACTCGAGCGGTTTAGCGCGGCTCAATCATCCAACCGCGGAAGCGATAATACTCCGGTCCTCTTCAGCGAAGATGGAAACGTCGTATTCGTCAAGAGAAGTCAGTTTGACACAGAGGTGCTCGACACCGAACTCGCGCGGTTCTCGGACGAAGCCTACTCTCTCAGCCGAGATGGTGAACTGGTGGGACTCGGCAATCGTATTTACAACTTTCGCGATGACAGCGTCGCGGATATTGCGGGTTCACCTCCGAACGAATTCACTCCCGACTACGCGTGGTTCACTTCAATCGGAACTGAAAGTGAAATCATCTGGACCGATCTTCATGAAATTGTCACCCCCGCCGACCTCGGGCTGCGCTTCGAGCCTGCCGATTCGGGAGGGGTAGTTCTTCCTGGAAATCTGCGCTGGCCACCGGCAAGAGAGGCGCGGAGCTACCAAGTTTACCTCGGAGTTGATCCTATCACGGTTGCTGGGGCCAACTCCGGCTCGGCGGAATTCCTCGGCACATTTACCGGTAATTCGGCACCCTTGCCCTTGGACTTGGAGCCAAGTCAAACCTACCACTGGCGAGTGGTCGCTGATGGAGAGAGCGATCTCGATTTTGAAGCGGTCCGCTTATTCACGGTCCTCCCTGTGGGCCTGGCAAGAAGATCAATTGAAACCACCTCGGTCACGGGTGCCGCACGGCGGATCGAGAGCTTTCCAATCGAAGCCGCCCCATCTACCGATTGGCAATTATCATCCGCCGAAGCCTGGATCTCTGCCGAACCCGCTACCGGATCGGGCAACGCCAACCCTGCTCTCGTGATCGATGCCAGCGAGCTTGAACCCGGTATCTATCGCGGTGAGGTGTTGTTTACCGTGAATGGGATCACAACTCCCATCCCCGTAAAGTTGACGGTATTCGCAAGGCAGATCCGATCGGTCCAAGGCGTGCCGGGCGAAGATCTCATCTGGGTCTCGTCAGAGGTCAATGGGGAGCCTGGCTTCATCCTGGCATACGACACAGTGGCCGCCCGGTTTGAAGCGGTGATCCCCGCCGACTCGCCAGCAAGTCAGTTCACGATACACCCGCAGGAAAACCGGATCTACGTGGCCCAGGCCAACCCCGGGATCATCCGCGGATATGATCGCACCACGCTTCAGCAAGTTGTCACCTATGAGAGCGGGCCGAGCCAGCCGCTTACCCAGACCATCCGCGGCATTTCCTCCGGTCCTGAGGGTCGTCTCGTCGTGGAAATTTTGGAGTCCAACCGCTCCGCATTACAGCTCATCTCTACTGAAAATGGGAACCTGCTCGATGAATTCGACTTCGGCGACGTCCCGGCCGGAAGCGGCGTCAGCAGCCCGGATGGAACGACTTACTATTATGGCAGCGCGAGATCCGCTAGCACTGGGATTTTCAAATTTGATCTCACCGAAGATCGTCTTGCCGAATTACGCAACATTCGGTTTATTGGAAACAGAAACTCAGGTGTTTTCCCGGTTCTGGTGAGTGCCGATGGCACACGCGTCCTCTGGAACGGTGGCATTCTCGATGCCGACCTGAATCTGCTCAACGTGGTTCCCGCTCCCCCGTTTGGACTATTTGCTGCCGTCAGCAGCGATGGCTCGTTTGTCTCGACTAACCGGGATCTTTATAACACCAACAATGGACTTCTGGTGGGACGGTTGCCGGCCTCTAGCAGTGGGCAGACCTTCGATGGCTCTGGAGAAACCCTCTACATCTTTGATCGCAGGGTTACCGCAGTCTCTCTCTCAGATTTCACCCTTCTCCCCGACCGCGATGTCTTTTCAACATTAGCCGACGGAGCCACCGTCAAAATTAACGAAGTCGCGCTCGACTGGGAACCCGAATCCACCGCCATTTCGTATACTGTTTACTTCGGTGCCGACCGCGACCAAGTCGCGGATGCTGATTCCTCGAGCCCCGAGTTTCTCGGCAAGGTCACCTCGTCGAAGTGGGACGCGCCTCTCCCCGGAATCGCGCTTGGCGGCAATTATTACTGGAGAATCGACATGCAGGGTATCGGGCAATCCCGCACTGGATCGGTCCGGGAATTCAGGGTCGCCGCGTTCGAAACGATCCCGCGCCAGTTCGTCGTGCCAACCCTGATCGACCGAGAGATCGACCAGCAGGTCATGAGCTTCCGTTTTACAGGAGCAAGTGACTGGACAGCCGCCACTCCCAATCCGTGGATCCAACTGGATATCAACGCTGGCGACTCCACCGAAAACCTGACCTTCGGGATCGATCCGACCGGCCTGCCGGTTGGGACTCACGCCGGCAGCATCTCCATCACGTCAGGTGGAGAAACGATCGAGGTGTCGGTTGAAATCGATTTGGTTCAACTGAATTTCGAGCGCTTCGATATCGATCCGAGCAGGGCTAGAATTTACGGTCTTAATGACCAACTATCTGGCAACGGTTGGAACCACCTCATCGCGATCAATCCGGAGACTGCCGAAGTCGAAGACCTCATCCGCATCGGGCGCAACGTCACCGATTTGGTCATCGACCCCGTCACCGACCGCCTCATTGCCACCAATGATGGATCGCCCGTGACTCGCGTGGTCGATCTAGCCGCATTCGCGGAACTCCCTCCTCTTGAACTTGGCGATGACGTCTTCGCGCTCGAAATCGATCCCGGACGCCGCCTTCTCATCGCCGAATCTGAACGTTCCGCTGTTGACGTCCGCATTCTAGATCTGGACTCGCTTGCGCAGGTCACTTCATTCCAAGTGTCGGCTGGCGTCGCAAAGCTCAATCCGCAACAGAACGTCTATTACCGGGCCGAGGCTGTTTCAGGTAGCTCAAACCTCAAGAAATATGATCTTGCTGAAAACCCTCCGTTGAGACTCGTTGAGGTGGGACACAAAGCCCCTCTGGATGAGATCCTGATGGTACCCGATGGTAGCCTGCTGGTCTGCCGTGACACGGTCTACGACCCCGAACTTACGATCGTGAACGTCCTGCCCAGGGATGTCCTTTGCCTGGACCCACAAGGCGAACTCGCGGTAAGCGCCTCGGCGATTCACTGGCTCGATGACAGGACCTTCGCAAAAGATCTGCCATTCACGGCGGACGAGGTGACCTTCACCGCCGATGGTAGCCGCATTGTTCTTTTCAACCGAGCCGACCTGCGTCTCGAGTCGATCCCGCTCGACTCGCTCATTCAACGAGCAGGGCCCACTCCGGGGGACGGTCGCTGGCTCGACGAAAGTCCCGCCGAACTGGCCTGGCAGCCAGTCGCGGGAGCGAGTGCCTACACCATCACGATCAGGAGTCCGCAGCATGGCACTCTCTCCTACAACGGAATCACCAACACCCGCCTGGACCTACCGGTGCAATTTAGGATCGGCGAATTCGTGGACTGGTCAGTCACGGCGCTGTTTCCAGACCGCGATCCGATTCAGATCCCGGACTATCGCTTTGGCATCCGTATCCCGCAGCATTCAACCCTTGAAGGAGGCGTCCCCAACACCCCCCAGATCGGCCCCGGACACATCCTTTCGAGATCGAGGTTCATCACCTATGACCTCCGTTCCTTTGATCATGACACGGGCGAGACCTCGTTGATTGAACAGAACGCGGTGCTTCCTAATCGGGGCTTTTCGGTTTCAGGCCAACGCACCTTGCTTGATCGCTTCCGCTGCTATCAGATACTTCCAGAACAGAACGCAGGAGGTAACCCCAGTGGACTTGTCTTCTCATTCGACGCAAGCGCATACAATCGGGCCCAAACCACGGTTCTTCCCCGGCCGACCGGGAGTAACCGTTACTTGGGCAGGGGAATAGCGGTCTCTGGAGGCATACTTCTCTCGTCGGAAAACTTCACTGACGGTAGCCGACCCGAGGTCGTCACCTACCTGACCCATCCTGAGATGGTCCAGGACCAGATTTTCGGTCCATCGGAAAATCGAGAATTTGATCGTTTTGGCTCGTCGATTGCGATCCACGGTAACACTTCTGCGCTGACTTCAGACGGGCGATTTGATTCCTCTAATCCACGCTTTCCTTTGGTCTATATCTTTGACCGGGACACTGTTTCTGGTCAGTGGCAGGAAACGCAGAAGCTCGTTATGCCCGGCGCGGGAAACCAGGACTCCATCCGACAGCTCGAAATGAACGACCGTTTCCTCGTTGGCTTTAATTCCAACCGCCGCGAAGTGATTATCTTCGAGCGAATTGATGGGCGGGAATGGGTATTCCAAACGACCTTGGCGGCTGCCGATCAGAGGGGTGCTACCGAGTCTTTTGGCTTCGCGATGGCCCTTGTTGGCAACCGCATTTTCATTGGCGATCCGGAAGCAAGGATCGATGCTGAAGGTGGAGTCGTTTTCACCTATGCCTTCGATGGGGAAACCTGGCAGCCCGGAGTGCCGATTGTTCCGCCGGACCCCAGCGTCCGCCGCAGGCGTTTTGGCCTGTCTCTCGCGGCCCGCGACCGTTGGCTGTTTGTCGGCGCGGAGATCACGAATACGGGAGCCTTTACCGATACCACCGGACACCTCTTCGAATTCGATCCAGGTTCCAACCGCACCCCTTTCATCCACCCTTCACCCGTCACCCAAGCGGTCAGTGGTCAGCCCCTTAACTTGGTCATTTCAGCCGAAGACCCCGATGGCAACGACGGCCTTGTGATGGAGGCGCTCCAGCTTCCGGCCTGGATGGAATTCACTGACCTCGGAAATGGCGAAGCTCGGTTGACCGGCACTCCGATTGGGCTGCCAGGCAATCACGATGACCTGCAGTTTCGAGTCATCGACCCGGATGGGGCGAGTTCATACGACGCTTCCCGCCTGACTCTGGTTGCCGCAACGGACCTTCCGGCCATCGTAGGCGAGCCGGAAGATCTTTTGCTTACCGACGGCCAGGACATCACCCTGCGCTCGGTGACGAACGGAGTCGGGCCGCTCACCTGGCAGTGGTTCCGCAACGATGAGCCAATCCCTGGTGCGACCCGACCGACTCTCGTGATTGCCGAGGCGAAATTCGAAGATGAGGGCGACTACCGCGTGGAGGTTCGTAACATCGTGGGGAGAGCAAGCTCGCGAACCGCCAGGGTCACTGTCGAGACGGCCAATCGGAGCGCCGGCCCGTGGGCTGCAACCGGAAGCTCAATGCGTCGGTCCGGCTTTTATCCCGCTCGCCTGAAACGCCACACTTTTGTTCCCGCGTGGTCCCGACGCGTGCCTCTAGTCTCGCCGTCACAGGCAGCCGTCGCTGACAACCGGGTGATCATCAGCGGCAGGGATTCGTCAGGATCGCAGGTGTTCGCGCTAGACCTCACCGACGGCGACATCCTGTGGTCGCGCTCATTCGAATCAACGACCCACGCCAATCCTCCCTCGATTCACCGCGATCGCATCTATTATCAGGAAACCGGTAGAACCAACAGCAGCCTATGGTCGCTTTCGGCGAGTAACGGCGATATTTTTTGGGAAGGCCGCTGGATCTCGCAGTCCAGCGCTTACGCGTCACCAGCCGTCAGTGATCGGGGAGTCTGGATTGGTGGTGGCTACGGTGACGGGCTCTACGGCTTTGATCTTGATGGGACACCTCGCTTCTTCGAAGGACTGCCCCAGGAATATGACTACTGGACTCCGATCCTCTCTGGCGACCGCCTTTTCACCTGGGTCGAAGGCACCCTGCGAGAGCATGATCCCAATTTGGGAAAATTGCTTTGGAGCAACATCGGGACCAGCCCGCGGAACTTCTACTCCGGTACCATCAGGGACGACCGAGCCTTTGTCTCCACCGACGATGGACTCTCTGCCGTCGATTTAGCGGAGCAAAAGGGCTTATGGTTCCAACCCGACGCTCCAAACCTCAACCCGGCTGTCTTCGACGACCGGGTCTATGGAGCTGCCGGCGACCGGGTTCTGACCTTCAACAGCGAAGACGGCACTCCGGGGCCGAGCTTCGTCATTCCACCAGGCGATACCATCGTGACGGCTCAACCATTACTCCTTCACGACCACCTCATCGTATCGACTGAGAATCAAACCTTCATCTTTGACCTTGAAACCACCGAGCTTCTTCATGTGATCGAGATTGGAGGTAGCCTCAGCTATGCGGATGGAAAGCTCATCATCGTGGATCCTGTCGGTCAGGTTCACGCCTGGTTCGCCAACGGCGCGCCCGAGTTTTCGGCTGATCTTCCGACTCAGGTGAATTCCGGTGATACCGCTCCGCCCTTCGATCTCAACATCGGTGGCCTTTCGAGTGATCCCGACCCCTCGGATAATTTGGCATGGTCCATCGCCGCCGTCATCCGCCCGGAGATCTTCAAGACCCTCGAGATCGACATCCAAACCGGCAACCTCACCGTAATCTACAACCCATGGGAATCGGGCTCGTCAGACGTCACCCTTTCGGTCACCGACACCGCTGGTAACGTGACCGGGACCACCATCACCTTCACCGTGCCACCCCACCCACTCCCCGACCTCCAACTCGCGGAATCGTTCGCATTAAACCGCCGGACCGGACTTTACGAGCACACCGTCACCGTGACCAACCCCGCGCAACGGGAGATCGCCGGATTCGACCTCGCCATCTCGGGCCTCCCAGAAGGGGTGACGATCTATAGTGCCTCGCCCCCCGTCAATGGAGTCTCGACCGTCCAGCAGCGTCAGCCACTCGCCGCAGGGGCCTCGGTCACCTTGCGTTTCGATTACTACCTCCCCATTCGCGGAACGGTAATCAACCCCCAATTCACCGCGAGCATCGTGACCGAACCTCAGGACGCTCCTGCCGCCGACGTTCCTGGCGTGGCCATTAATCGTTGCGTGATGCTTGATGACGGTCTGCTGATCGAATTCACCACCACGCCCGGTCGGCTCTACGAGGTGCAGTATTCCAGCGACAATAACACGTGGAAACTCTCGCCCACCCGCATCCGGGCCGGGGGCAACCGCGTCCAATGGATCGATCGCGGTCCGCCCCAAACCGATTCCTCTCCCGCCGACAAATCGGCGCGTTTTTACCGCGTGCGCGAACTGCCCGAGAGCCAATGAGCTTCTCCTCGATCCGAACCCTACTACTGCTTCCCTCAAGACGCCGCCGATAGCAAAGGCACACTTCCTTTTCCTACTTCATTCCTGATTCATCTTATTCCGGCCTGGCAGTCCCGGGATGTCGGGGCAGCCGCTTGAATTAGGATCCATTGTGGATTTCCAGAGCTTGCCTCCGCTGTACGCCGTGGTGAACCCGACCTGCCCTATCCGCCACCGAAAGTGGCTAATTTCAGACCACCTGACTTCGACGGAAGTGGTTATGATACCTTCTTGTAGATGAGGCGCAATTTTGTGCCGGGGTAAATTGTTTGGGTTTCGGTCAGTTCTGCGCACAGGTGTTCCAGTGCGGTGTTGTCGCGGGGGGTGCTTAAGCTGTCGATTTCCACGGTGAGGGTGCCTGCTTCGGGGTCGGGGCGCAGGTTGGCTTCGGTCGCCATGAGCTGCTGCGCCAGGCCCCGGGCTTCATCCTGGTGATGGGCGTGCATGGTCTCTGCCAGGATCTGCGCTAGGGCCGCCCTTGCGCGAGCGGAGCGGAGCGAGCTTCCGCTTTTGAGTGCTCCGAGAATCGGAGCTTTGAACCGGAACCCAAGCCGTGCGCCCTGCCGTCCGATTGAAAGCGGCGATCCTCGCCGCAGTCAAAAGTTCTGCCAATCCTTCGCTCTACCGAGTGCTATTGATCCTAGTCTCAGAGCAGCTGACTTCGACGGTCGGCAGGCCCGGGGCGGACTCCACGGCGAGCGGAGGGCTCTCATTTTGATCATCGTTTTGCGCGGTCTTTTTTTTAAGTGAGTCGTCCGTCGGCGATGGCCTTGCGCACCGTATCGTAACCGATATCGTAGGTGATGAGATTGACGCCATCATGGAAGATGGGGAGTTGGAGCTGTGGCATGACGCCGGAGAGTTTACCGCTCGAAAGCGGACGCGACAAGCAAGCACCGCAGCCGATGAGTTAGCGGTTTTCGGGCGAGGTGAA
>Ga0335398_10006594_pt1 | contig 14609 bp, 13 predicted proteins | sample BON03_FD_205742 | JGI IMG/M metagenome (GOLD analysis project Ga0335398, IMG submission 205742) | Freshwater microbial communities from Lake Bonney liftoff mats and glacier meltwater in Antarctica - BON-03 (spades assembly) (version 2) | ecosystem: Environmental > Aquatic > Freshwater > Ice >... | reverse complement strand
GTCAGTATCTACGCAAGCACTAATGAAAACATCAGCGAAACTTTCCTTCGCGCCACCGCCCCTGCCGGTTGCCTGATTGCCATTAATCAAAGTGATCTCTTTGACCCCGGCGCAGAAGACTGGGCCACCACCGCTAGTCACCGAGGCCTGTGGCATGACTGGTGGGTTACTAACGCCAACGACATCAAAAAAGCGCCGGTCATCCAAGAACCTAGCAAGATGGACCAACGTGAACTTGAAGATCCCAGCAGTTCCCACTTCCACGCAATCAACGAAACTCCCATTGACACAAATAACCTCACGCTAACTATTGATGTCACCTGGCTTGGTCCGCATGAAACCGGCGCCCAAGTACTCACTACCGCAGCCATTCCAAGAATCGCGGATCAACCAACAATCAAAAGCATCAGGCTCGTTGGCTTAGAAGAACTACCCGGCTACGCCCAGCACTTAACCGACCACCCCAAGGTCACCCTAGAACCAGATCCCCAGGAAGCGCGAGAAACTCAAACGGACATCATCTGGTACCCGAATCAGATCGACCAGAGAGTTGATATCGGTCAATCGCGCAAACTGGGCAAACGAGTAATCACGACCTACCTTGACTTGATCGCCTATGACATTAGTAAATATCACGGGGATGAAAATGCTTGGGCCGCCTACCGCGCAATGCAGCGCACCATTGCCCTCAGCGTTGACGGAGTCACCACCATTAGTGCCGATGTTGCCAAGCGTCTCTACCAAGAAGTCCCTCGAATGGACACCAAGCGAATCCAGCCGATTCCTCTTGGTCTTGACCACATCACGCAAGAAACAGGTCAAGAAAAACCCCAAGAACTCGCCAACTCCAAGCGTCCATTTATCCTCGTGTTGGGTAATGACTTTCAACACAAGAACCGCGACTTCGCAATCGACGTGTGGCAACAGGTCCTCAAACAAGAAATTAATGTCGACCTTGTTCTCGCTGGACTACACGTTAAGAGCAGTAGTTCCAAAGAACAAGAGTCAACCAAACTCAAAAAACATACGAACCTTCGCGGCGAAGCAACAACACTTGGTCATGTCACATCAGAACAGCGCGCATGGCTCTTGGCTAACGCTGCAGCGGTCCTCTACCCCAGCAGCGCCGAAGGTTTCGGCTTAGTCCCCTATGAAGCCGCAATCCTGGGTACCCCTTCAACCTTCACCAGCTTCGGGCCACTAAAAGAAATCAGCCAACTCGGCGCAACACCCAACACTTGGAATGTAACCGAACACGCGGCAGATCTCGCGCAATTACTCACCGACCCGCAGCTAGCCGAGCAACGCGTCAACCAACTGCGCCAAGTAATTCAAGCCAGCACCTGGACCCAATTCGCCCAAGCGTTCACCCAGTTCGCCGCCACAATCGCAGCAAAACCAACGGTCTCGACCAGTACGGTCACAACGAGCAACGCAGCCGCTGAACTCGCCGCTGTTCTGTCCAGCAAGGCGTGGCGGGTGACTGCGCCAATTCGTAAGTTGAGGAATAGGACTACCAAGTAGTTGATGTGACTTGACAAAATTCAACCTCCCAGAATAACTTAAACCATTGCGATTGGTATAAGAGGTGAACCCCGAATCGACCAACATGCGATGTGAACCGTCAACTCTGATTGGTGTCGATTCAAGCTGCAGGCGCGCGAAGCAAAGTATCCAAACAGTTGCATGCACTCGGCTATTGGTTTGTGCGGCGGCACGGCGGCACGGCGCCATGGCGTCCTTCCGGACCATATCCGCAAGGAAAATCAAGGTTTTTCGAGGATTTGGCTTCGCTCAATAATGGCGGCCCGGATTGGTCACCACAATTTGCTGACAACACTCGAAGGTCCGTCAGCGTCAAGCCGAACAAGACCATGTGACAGACCAGCGTTTCTATTGAGCGGTTCTGGGTCTGCAATCACTCCTGCGTTCTCTGGAGTCACGTTTCGTGGGACGCATGCATGGAATTCTACAACCAAATGCGTTGTCCAAGCTTTAAGGAAAGAATCGAGACTGACGAACCCGAATTTTCGTCGTGACGAAGTGCGGCAAGTGCGACTCGCTGCTTCCCCGAATCTGCATCCATTGCAAGAAATTTGGTTTCCCTACAGGTACACGTCGGTACAGGACATCTTCGTCTCTGATTTTCGGGCCATCCCATTCTAAAATCACACTCAATTGCAATGATCGCTAAAATTTACCGTGCAGAATCTGAGAGTAGATGCCTAGCGACCATGAACCAACACCTCTACTGTCACGACGCACCGACCCACTTGTAAGTCCCTTCCAATCGGATAGGGTCCAAAGCTAACTTCGGGGTGCGACATTCACCTGCCATGGCCAAAGAAATTGAGGACCAACGGAACCTTGAACATGAATAAGCACCCGCAAGTTACTCCCAAATGAAGCCGGGTTGACGTGTGACACCTGGCCCCGGAAATCGCTGGCAGCAGAAATCAATACTGATAAAGCACTTGGAACGTATCCAATTGTCTTTCCTTGAGCATTGACTAGTGTCGCGTACTCATCAAATGGATTTTCGGTCTCACGGACGAGTTCGATAGAATCCCCAATGTGCAGTTCGGAAAGCACAGATTCAATATGTTCCTGGTATCGAACTCCGTGAACGAAAAACTTCAGGTCAATCTCGCCCGTTGTAATGTCGGGCAACTCGGTAAGCCGAATAGAGTCCACAGGACGCGCACCCTCGGAGCGACTCAATATTTCCAAGTCCGATGAGCCAAGTGAGAGCCCTAATGACTCCAAGTTTTCGGGCCGATCAACCCGATGCGCGCCAATAATGCGTTGTGCGAAAACAGGAAAGAGGCGTTCGGAAACAAATGGACCTACAGCCAAAGGCAGGCCACCTAGCGCCAACGGTTGTTCACCTGACAAGAAAGAACCCAGGTACTCAAAAGAGAAAGTTGCCGGCAGAGCAGTAAGTATGCCAACCGCTGTGAACGCTCGTGTCTGGGAATCCTGTCGACTCACCACAAAGCTCCGCGCCTTACGAGAAAGGGCAGCGCCGGATGAGGATTCGGTCGTCAATTCACTTTGCGTAGTCATCAAGTAACCTCCCCTTATTTGCCACAATTACCTCAAAGACGAACTTACGTTCTAACTCTGACATTGTTGGAACTCTGTCAATAGTACCCCGTAGATCTGATTCTTTGAGTCCCAAGACTCGCCCCAACCAGTAGTTGCGTCCTTGAATTGTTGCACGACTGAGAGCTTCGAGAGCCAGTGATGTCAGCTGCAGAGTTCGACCGCCCTCAAATTTGCGTGCCATTCCATGGGCTGCCCAGTTTTCAATTCCTTTGGTCAATTCCTCTTGTTTTTGTTCGTCGTCCAGCTGAAAACCGAGTGAATTGCCATGGTCCCATGAAGGAGCCAAGAAACTGACTCCGTTAGGTCCTTCTAACACCGCCCAGTTTTCAACATGTCGGTCACCGCTCGCTGTCAATGCGTCCAACACAAGAAAGCCCGCGAAAGTATCAAAGGCATTAAGCAGGTGTTTTGAAGAGCCACGAGGAGCTTTTATCCCTGTCAAAACTCGCTGTATTACGTCCAAATTGTGATGTTCTCTCTCCTTATCCCTCGGCGCAAACGAAGGAATATCAGCGCTAATAAGCACGCTGCCGTTTTTAGCCTCCCAGCCAGGCTCCTCATAGTTCTTAGAGATGGAGCCGAAGGTGCCCTGGTGGACGGCTAGGTGCGTTTCAACACATGGTAGGCCGAGGAGTTGCCCGACTTCGTAGACAACTTTCTCAGCCCATGCCTTCCCGTGTAGCTTGTTTGCATCGGTTCCATGGGTTTTAAAGAGCCATATTTGCTGGGTCTGAGGATCCGAGTACCACTGTGGCTTATTGGTTCCGGATGTCTCTACCCCCAGCCCTTCCCATTCACCTATGTCCCAGATGCGAAACCTTTGATATCTCGATGGAACGCCGGGGCCAAGTTGATTGCTTTCGGCGCTTTCCATGACAGCATCTTGTCATTGGTCTCTGACAAAACCCCTTTCTTGATCCAGTGCGATCAACTCATCAACGACCTGACGCCGTGATTCATTGTCTCTTTTGAGGTACGACATTAGGGAAACTGCGAGAACTCTCCGGTGGCTCCCCACCTTTCGATACTCGATCTCGTTGGATTCCAGAAGCCCGATAAGAAATGGCCTGGAGACGTTGAGCATGTCAGCTGCCTGTTGGGTTGTTAACTCAGCGTTGCTGGGTATCAGGGTCACGCCTTCACCTGCGGACATCTTTCCTAACACCGCACCAATGAGGTCAAAAACACTGCTAGGAACTTCGATTTGCTGCGCTGCCCCCTGAACCGTGATGGTCACTGAATCACTTTCACCCAAGGCCAGAACCTCTTGAGCAGCCCTGATTTGCACGAGTGCAACCCGGGCAAGTTCCGCTTCTCGTGCTAAAGGATTGAGCTCCGCTAACGAATTCATACTTCCCCTTCCAAACGCAATAATCGAAATATACGCAATAAGCGCAATAAGCGCATAATATGCAATTCCAAATACTTACCCGTGGCACTCCCAGAACAAACTAGCAACCACCCTGGCTAAAAATCCTTTCCTAGCCTTCCGGCCCAACATCCGCGGCCCGCGTGTCAGCATCGCCAATAGAAATCATCCATTGACTCCGTGTCCGTGTCCAAATAAGTCATTAGCCGCAACGTGTGTCGCTCATTGCCTAACTGGTGTCAATGGAGTTGTAACGATCGTCTCAAAAGTCCTGGTCACTCAGACAACCCCACCTGCGGATCGAACCCCCGGCACCCGCTAAGCCCCCCGCCCCAGAAAACGGATCCGTTCCACTTCTACAGCTGACCATGCTCCCCAACCACGCTGCCGATCTCTGATCTGACCCCCGATTGTGGACCGGAAAACGGGGTCATGCCACCCCCAAATGCACTTGTAGATGAATTCCGGATCGACCAACAAGAAATGCGCGCCTTCAACTCGGAATGATGTCGACCCAAGTGGTCGGGGCTCAGAAGAAAAACCCTTACAACTTGCACGCACTTGGCTCTCCCAAAATACCTAACAGAGCAGCGCTCAGCTGACCATTTCTCTGTCCGCAAGCACGTGCGAATAAGCGGTGTGTATTTGAAAGTCAGAAAAGGTCATTGACTTGCGCTCTGACCATGAACGGAACTTGGCTGTTAATTCCGCCACAGGTGTCGAAGGATTTTCACAAGCGACCCAATGGGCGGTTGAAAGAAGTTCCAAACCAAATGGATTCTCGAAGCCATGAATCATGTTGAGTATCGGGCTAATCACAGATTCATCCAGTTCTGGGTACTGGTCTTTCATCAACTCGTCGGCGAGAGCACTTCCCCAAGCGGTTGGTTCAATGGGAGTCAGGTCCAAGGCGACATGCGATCCATCGCTGTAGCCGGAAAGAAACGACCCTTCCATGTCCTGAACGAGATGCCGAACCCGATCACTGTAGGGACCGTAAGGACCCGGGCTGAAAGCCAACTTGAGAGTAGGTTGCGCAACGTTAGCGAAATACATGAGTTTCTGGATTTCAAAAAATGTCACACCAGAAGGTTCAGCCCACGGCTCCACGGTCAATCTCTGTTGGGCGTAGCGATTCACTAAACGAATTAGAATTGCGCGCCCCCACGTGATCGAGACGACTTTTGGTGCGAGGGGTCGTTCTGCTTTCAATGGTTCAAAGAGTTGCACTTCAAGCCCCGCCAATCCGCTCAACTCACGCGTGATCAGCGGCTTCACATCATTCCAGTTAAGACCACCATTACCGGCGCCCAGCGGAGGAAGTGCAATGGACGTTATGCCGAGTTCGGTAATGACCGAAACGAGATCTTTGAGTCCAGACTCAATGTCACTCAGGTTGGAACCTTCTCGCCAATGACCCTTGGTCGGGAAATTAATGATCCACTTGGGTCCCTCACGTTGATTTGTGGGAACCACAAACATGTGGCCAAGGCGCACGGATCTTTTTTTGCAGGCCTTCTCGTATGCTTCAAAATTCGCAGGATAGGCGCGCTTAAATTGCAAGGCGATTCCCTTGCCCATCACTCCAACACAGTTCACGGTATTGACGATTGCCTCAGTATCTGCAGAAAGTAAGTCACCACTATGCGAGGTAATCATGAACCGTCACTTCCCTTCCGCGCAAAGTAAAAACCTGGACCCTCAACGTACTGCCGGTCACCACTGACATTCGTAAACGCTTCAGCTGCTAACGCCAGCATAGTTGGGTCTTTCGCGACCACCACGCTGATTTCGGAGGCAAGTATCGAAGAAAGCACGAGAAATTCGGCCGCCCTACGGGAGCTCCTATCAAAATCCTCAATGGTGCTAGCCCAATATGGTTCCAGCATGAGTGAAAAATCAATGAAACTACCGAGCCCATCAATGTCAGAAGTGAATGCAGCCGCGGCTAGGGAAGCATTGCGATCCGAGGCGCACCAGGTCAAACCTGCCCCAATAATCCTCTCAATAGTCACTCCAAGAAAAATCACTGAATCATTCCCGTCAACGAAGCTCTGGTGCCCCTGGGCAATCGAGTACTGCATTGGGCTGCGTGCTGCAAAGTAGAACGGCACATGATCGGCCACGGACAATCCCTGCGGGTAGGTGGAGTCGGGATTGACGACCACGGACCGTCTCCGATCTTTCACGCCTAGATTTGCGATATTGACGTTCGGTGGACCCTGACTTGATGAACGGAGCACACCCATTTGCGCGATTGAATTCAAGTTTGCAACATGTGTCATGTGCCAAACAAACCAGTCCTGGGGGCGATCACGGAGTGGACCACCTGCAGTCACGGACATCAACTCCCCATGAGGGTCCAATTCGAAGGTCACCCCATAAACTTATCGGTTTCCCCGGTGAGTTCAGAAAGAATTTATGGGCTGGGGAAAACTGAGAAGACCCTTAAAGTCCCAGCACCTCCGCCTGCCGGTTGAACTCCGTCGGGATCCCCAGCGCCACATTCTCACGCGTCGTCCCGGTTAACACTCATCAATCACCTCGGCCGCTTGAACTAGAACATAGTTCAGCAACGGTCTGAAAAACACTCGACAGCGGACAAATAAAAACGGATTTATCGATGAACCCAAGAGCAGCCAACAAGCAATCCAAATCCTCAGACTGAATTGATGTCGACCCAAACCGCGATGTAGCACAGCAACGTAGCTAAACAGCTTGCAGGTACTCGGCTATATGTCCGTGGTGTGGCGCGACTGCAAAGGGTCATGTCACGTCGATGTCAAATGCTGGAATCGTGTTGCGAATCCCCGCTCCAAAGAGGAAGATTCTGTATTAGAGGAATACGGCAGTATTAACTTCGATCAAAATGAAACGGGGAAACATGAAGGTATCGGTGAAAGACTTCTCAGTTGACATGGACATCAAGTCAAAAGGAATTGAACTGGAAGTACGAGATCCACAAGGGAAACACATTGGTGACCTCGTTGTCACGAACACAAAGCTGGTCTGGTGTAAAGGTCGAATATCGGTGAAGAATGGAAAGGCAATTAGTTGGAAAGACTTTCAGGAATTTATGGAAGGCAATTAAGGATCGCTAAACAAATTCAACTGAGACGAATGACGGGACTCCTTAATTCGTCTCAGTAGGTGTTTACCTGTGATGTTTGGATTCGTGGCCTCAAAAAATCGGTTATTAACTGGCAAGCGCTAGAGATTCTGTGATTGAAATCCTTGATGCCAGTCGCGGAAACCCGTGACGCAACAATGGTCGCACTTTAAGCATCGATCAGGTGAAATCGCCGCAAGGGGTCACGCTAATAAAGACGAACGATTGTCACAAGTACCAAACAACCAACGCCGACGGGTTTCGTCCAAACAATTTTGACGAATTTCCAGCCTGAGCTTAGGCAATGCGGGTGATGGCAGTGCGTTGCCACTCGCTTTCACCTAATAGCCAAAGCCGGATGAAAAGGAATAGATGAATGATCATTGAAATGCACGCTGTAGTAAGCAGCAACGTGAAAGAAATTGGATTCGACGAACCAGCCCTTGCTCTCCGAGTGGGTTTTAACAACGGTTCCCTTTACGAATAATTCAATGTTCCGTGTGAAAAGTTTCGTGGGCTCCAAGACTCGTTAAGCAAAACGACACACTTGAACCAACACACAAGGGCCAATATCCGTACCGGAAGATCTAGGACACCAAACGGGGAGATCAACCATGAAAATCAAAACTGTTCACATCAAGAACTTCCGGACTTTGAAGGATGTAGAAATCGAGTTCGATTCTGTGACCACATTCATTGGACCTAATGGAGTAGGTAAGTCAACAGTCCTCAGAGCACTGGAATGGTTTTTCAACAGTACCAGCAATTCACTTGCAGATTCCGACTGCTCACATGGGAAGACAAGTGAAAGTATCGAGGTGCGAGTAACTTTTTCTGACCTAATGCAAGATGACAAAATTGCGCTCGGCAAGTATTCACCTTTAGGTGCGAACCTCTTTACGGCGTGGAAGACGCACCCCACGACGGGTGATGAGTATTTATCGGCGAACACTAAAGGCTACAAGGCCTTCGAGTCGATTAAGGCGGAAGGAACGCTAAGCGAAAAGAAAGTCTTGTACGCGGGGCTGCGAGAGCGTGAACCACTTATGGGGTTACCAGTTGCCACGACAAAGTTAGCGATTGATCAAGCAATCGCCGAGTGGGAAGCGAACCACCCCGACGACCTTGAAGATGTACCTGAGAATCTGAGAACAGACTTTTTCGGCTTCAATGGCAACGGCCAGATGAGCGATCTCTTCAATTACATTCTGGTTTCGGCAGATTTGCGGGCAAGCGAACAGGCGCAGGATGCTAAGGGTAGTGTTATTGGACAAATTCTGGAACGTTCCATTGATCGCTCAGCAGCAGATGGTGAGATTTCCCAGATCGTTGAAGCGAGTAGGCGAGCCCAGCAGGAGGTATTTGACGAAAAATTCAAGCCGGAATTGGATCGCATAGCGACAAGACTCACAGAAGTGGTCTCGAGCTACTCAGCAGGTCGAAAGGTTGAAATTTCGCCAGCAGAGATGGTTTCCCGACCTACTAAGACGTTTTTCAATTTGGCTATTCGTGATGGACTTACGGCAACTGCGGTGGAAGGCCAGGGCCACGGCTTCCAACGAGCGTTGTTGGTTGCATCTCTACAAGTACTCGCTGAATCCAAAAATACGAACTCAAACGGAGTAATTTGCCTGGCAATTGAAGAGCCAGAACTCTTCCAGCATCCCACGCAAGCTCAAGCATTTGCCAGAGTCTTGAGATCGCTCGCAGAAGATCCAGAAAGGAAAATGCAGGTCACCTATGCAACCCACAGTCATTACTTCGTGGAAGCACAGAAATTTCACCAACTTCGACGGCTGGTCCGAACCGAGGAATCGCGCCCCATCATCACGATTCATTCGGCAACGATCGGATCCGTGCACGAAAGTCTTAAAGAAATCAAATCCGAAGAACAGGTCATGAAGGAACTTGACGGCGTGATCAGCCACAAACTCACATCAGCGCTTTTCGCTTCCCGAGCGATTCTGGTGGAGGGACCAACAGATGCCGCCGTCCTATTTGGAATATCCGAACGTGAGGGTATTGGAAAGTTAGAGGCAGAAGGCGTTTCCATCGTCGAAGTCGGAGGAAAGACGTTAATCCCGCTCGCTCACGCGATCCTCACAGCTCTCGGGATACCCACTTACGCAATGTTTGATGGTGACAAAGACTGTAAGCCCAAGGATCGCGATCAAAATATCAAGGCGAACATGGCCAACCAGAAATATTTCAACATTGACCCAACTGACTTCCCACCCACCCACGTCTCACTCGCAGTTGCAATTCTTGAATGCAACCTCGAGGAGTACCTGACTAGCCGTTGGCCAACCTGGTCAGAGTCCCTGGCAACACTCGAGCTGGAATTGGGCATGTCCTTACGCAAGAATCAAGCGGCATACCGAACCGCCACCGTCCGTGCCAAAGGTGATCCGCCGGAACTACTCCTTGAGGTACTGCAGAAAATTACCTCAGGCTGAGATCTCGGCAAGAAAGTCACATGTTCAGTCGTAAGTGGAACTTTCCCGTAGCACAAAGCTCGAAATAAGGATTACCGGCGAATCCGAGACCCGAGATAATCGCGACTGAACCAGCAGCGACGAAAAAATGCCAAAGTTCCCAGCCAGTTAACGACCTTCTTCTTGAGCTAACCGAAGGATAAGCGCACCAACAACATGGACGATGAGCCATGCATCAGCGATTGGCCTCTCTTCAGCCTTGTGTGCGTCGCTTCGTTCATTGCGCTCCGCAGCCACCCACTTAAGCCCACTCTCAATTGCATTCGTCAAATTAATATCTTGGCTAGCCAGCAGACCCTTATCCTTTGCTGAATTCACCAGCGAGCCCAATGTTTTTCCATCACACCCAAGAATTTGAAGTGTCTCCTGCAGAGCAGTGGCCGCATCTGTGATGGCGTCAGCTGCGTGACCTTCGGAAATTTCGCGCAAAGCATTGTGAAAGGCACTCTCAACCGGCTCCCACTTAGGAGAGTTGCCGATTAGGGTCAAAACTGGTTTTGTGACCAGCGCGTGCAATGCAAGCGAGGCGTATTCCACCATTTCACCGTCAATGATTTCAAAGGAGATTCGTTCCCTCAACAGAATTCCCATGACTTCTTGAGTGAATTTTTCGTACGACGCTGGATTCGGGTGCATGTGGTCATAAGAGTTCTTCTCCGTAAGTCTGAGGCTCTCAATTAGTGCCTCAACCACTGTAGGAAACTCCGAAGACTTGCAATCCATGAAGTAGTCGAAGAAGTCAGTCAATTCATTGTGCTGTCTGCTATGAAGCACAAACAAGCCCAAGTCTCGCAAAATCAAACCACGGGCATGGATCTGGCCGTTCTGACGGTAGTCCCCAGCTGTGTCCAGGTAGGCATAAAAAATCTTTGTTCTGACCGGCTCCGAAAAGGAATCTGTCCAAAGGGACTCTCCGGCAGCTTCTCTTTTTGCCAATTCTTCTATGCGCTTTCGTTCCAAATGGAGCACGTATCCCCCCTATTGTCAGACTCCCGTGACCAAAGAATATGTCCAAATAAGCTAGGCAATCATTGAAACCCCAACAACCCCGCCTGCGAACCCAACCTAAGCGCCTGCGCCCGAACTTCAGCAAAGGGACGCCGCCCAATGTTCCGCCCCGGAAAGGAGAATGCCTAGACGGTTAGTGCTAGGCGCGTGAAATCACCTGGGCGGTGACAGTCAACGTGACGGATCCGTTCCACTTCTGCAGCTAACCATGCTCCCCAACCACGCTGCCGATCTCATCCCGTGCGAGTGGTCTCTACAACAGAGAATTATCGATGAACTCCGACGGAATCCCCAACACCCAACAGTTACCTCTCCCTCCTGAACAAGAACAGAGTGCCGCAACGGTGTGACAAACCCCGACAGTTGACGAATAGAAACAGATTTATCGATGAACCCCGGAGCGGCCAACAAGCAGTGCCCGAAACACCGTTAAAGAGATGGTCCCAAAGAGATAGTCCCCCGCCAGTAGTGCGACCGAGGAAATAAGCACTATGTTTCTGAATTATGTGTCACTGACTCAGGATAGTGAACGGATGATGGTCTTTGATCGAGCTGGACAACCAAGTGCTTCAGAGTGTTGTGTGGGAGGCTCGGCCGGCAGGTAGCGTTGCTATGGTCGAGTTAACCGAGGGGGATGGCATTTCATGAAACAACGTTTTCTCCTGAAGTACGAGGCATCGAAATTCTTTCCTGAGGTGCTGAGCCGACTGGCCCCAGCACTCCCTGCACTATTGATCTACTCGATTATTACGCTGCCAAATCTGTGGTCACAGGGTTTGTGGTACGACGAATTATTTACTGCAGACGCATCTTCTCGGGGACTAAACGGACTTATTGATCACTTATGGGAGTTTCCACGAGTCCCCTTTTACGCGGTAGTGACAATTTGGACTGGCTCGGGTGAACTGTCCGCTGACTGGTGGATCCGGTTGTTGCCATTTGCGCTTACATTGATGTCAATTGTTCTTACTTCGATGATTGCGAGACTGCTTGGTGGGATCAAGGCAGCTTCTATCGCTCCGCTGGTTTTCAGCCTGAACCCACTTTTGGTGTTTCACGGTTCTGATGCGAACCCCTACCCACTCGGCGTATTCCTCGTGGCCTTATCAACGTTCTTCCTTGTGCGACTTAAAGTCTCGGACGATGGCGAGATCAATCAGAGGAAAAACTTCAAATACTTCGTATTAAGTACCGGACTGATTGCCCTTTTCTACCTGCCAGGATTAGTAGTGCTCGTTCCGCAGTTCGTGCTCGGTGGGAAAGAGTTGTGGCGTGATTTTCGCAGTGCCTGGTATTCCAAACGGATTCGCGTCTACCTCTTGACCGCCGTATTGCTAACAGCAATGCTCGCTGTCCTTTCTTACATTTCTCGAGGCGACGTTATGCACAGTTGGTTGGAGGTTCCGCAATGGGGCGATCTGCGTGCTGGCCTTGGACTAACTGGATTTGAGTACGCGCTGCCACTTTCAGTCGCCGCGCTCTTAACTCGCACTGGCTCGAAATTACTAGTTGGAACTGTCGGCGGAATTGGGCTCATTTGGCTTATTTCACAACTTGGTTCCAGTTGGTGGATATCAAGAACTTTTCTCCCACTTTCCCTGTTCTTGGCCATTGGGGCGGCTTTGGTGGTCACCCGCATTTCCTGGTGGCAAGTTACAGCCATCGCTGCTTTATTGATACTTGTGGCTAGCCCGCAACTCGTATCAGCAAGTGACCTTGGCGCAGCCAGGTTAGAAGCCACGGCCGCCAAAGTTTTTGCCAAGGTGGGTCCGGTTTCGGCGACAGTCGTCTCGGCTTATCCGGCTCTTGGCTTCGCCTTGGATCGTTATGCTCCAGAGAAGATGGCCATTGTTATTGAACAACAATCTGCGGGAATAACGGATCAAGAAACGTGGGTGTTGTCCTCCACTGAAGTCGACGGCTGCGTTGCAGTGGCCTCAGTCACTGCGGAATACCATTGGTTCAAGTGTGAACCCAGACGAGAGTCAACTCAAAGTTGAGTTTCTGCGGCGGCCAAATGCCGCCAGTCCTAACGCCAGAACCATCCAGAATCCCGATACTTCCCATAGGCTGAAGAGTGGCACAAAGGCTATTACGAATCCCAAAATTATGCCTACAGTTGAGCGGTCAAATTTCTTGAGGAGGAATCGAAAGACTAAAGCCAACGCAGCAAGGAAGAGTATGAGTCCGAGATATCCGAGTTCAGAAACGATCCCCAAGATGGTTGTTTCGGGTTGAGTTGCTAAAGATTGGTCCTGTTGCTGACTTCCGGCCAAGGCTCGTGCGTTCTCGCGAAACTCCGAGTCGGGTCTTTGCTGATCGACGAATAATGTTTGTGCATCGGCAGTTCGTGAAAGATTGGACAACCCACCACCAGGTCCGACTCCCGTGACTACATTTTCGTCACTAGTCGCCCAGAGGTCCGACCAAGGATTTAGCGTATCCACGATCACAAGTATTTTGCTACCAGAAACTGATTCGGGAGTGTCCCCCGCCAATTGCGTTAGATTCATTGCTTGTTGTGTTGTTCCTGCGATACTGATGCCTTTAGGAGCCCAGTCCACCGCCAGTGCCAAGCTACTCGGAACCAAGAGTGATAACAGAGCACCAGAAATTAGAAGCAGAAACGCGACAGGAATCTTCCACACGAAGGACTTTCTAGTAGCGTTCATGATGAGTACCCCGGAGGCCAAGGCTCCTGCAACAAACCAGATCAACTTGACTTCGGCGAACCATGCGTATGCCATGACGGTTATGAGCACGGCAAGTTTCACTTTCGACTGCGCTCGTGACAGCAAGAGAAAAAATACGCCTGCAAGAAGGACATAAGAAGAGAAATAACCTCCCTTGCCGAGAAGCGTCCCTGAAAAACGGTCGTAGAAACTTGCGTCGTCATCCATGAGCGAATAGGACAGGTTAAATGGAAAAGTGATAAGTTGACCGACCATTATTATTACGAATGTTGATCTCAGAACTCGCATATTTGTCAATGCTGGATGCCCCGCAAGGAGCAATGAAATGAGGGGGCTGAGTAGCAAAAAGGCGAGCGCGAGACTCCATAGTGGAGAGATTCCTGAAAACCAACCGCGAACTAACGACCAAATAATTATGGGTATAAGTATTACCAGCCATTGCGTCTTGTCCACTCTGCTGAGTAGTAGGAAAACGATGCCAGCAAGTACGAGTTGGATGACGAGTTCAAGGTATGGAACCTCAATCGTCGACTCTGTTGGATGACCCAGACCCAGTGTGAGCAGGAGGTTAAGAAACGACCAAACTAAAGCGGGAGCAATAACGGCTACAGTGAGTCCATTACCTAAGGTAAGCCACTTGGGCACAATTCCTGCAGACACAGCGCGACCCCCGACTCTCACATTTGCCCCTTAGTTAACTTAAATCAACCTGGCATAAACTCGTTGAACGTTATTAAGCCATTCAGCCGTTGAATAACGTTCCGTATAAATTTCATGGCACCGAGCGGAGTACTGCTCTCTATGACTAAGAACATCTTGTAGTGCCA
>Ga0335398_10006593_pt1 | contig 14614 bp, 13 predicted proteins | sample BON03_FD_205742 | JGI IMG/M metagenome (GOLD analysis project Ga0335398, IMG submission 205742) | Freshwater microbial communities from Lake Bonney liftoff mats and glacier meltwater in Antarctica - BON-03 (spades assembly) (version 2) | ecosystem: Environmental > Aquatic > Freshwater > Ice >... | reverse complement strand
TTTGATGCCAATTTTTCCGAAGTAGTTTCTCTGGTATTACCCGGGAACCGATGATTAACTGCGAGAAGCGTCCCATTAATATCAGGTGGCGATATCATGAAGGCATTGTGAACAAAGGCAGAACCCCAACCCTCCGGAATTTGGTAATCGATTCTTTTTTCGATTTCCCCTTCCGAATCCACGATAAAGAATCTCGATCCGAAAGGAGCCGTAAATAGAAAAATACTATCCATGCTTTGAATATGAAATCCAAATAAACCACCTATTCCATTTGGACCCTCAAAGTCAAAAAATAATTCCTTCGCTAGTTTTTGGTCCTGCAAATCATAAATCTGAAGGGAATTAGTACCCCAATTGGCATTAAAAAGGTATTCCTTATCCCCTTTAAAATACTGCAAACTCGTACTGATATTTGCTGTGGAATCATCGACGTCTAAGGATAAAAATTTACCTGAAGGGGTTAATTCGAAGGTTTTGTCTTCGTTTGATTTCTCATTTTGACAAGAGAATAGAAGTCCGATAACAAGGAGGAGGATACCGTTTTTCATCATTTTATTATTTGGGAAAGTAGTTGTATGAATCAAGCCATAAAAAATGAAAAATCAAAGTTGGATTTAGTTTTTTTTGTACTTGGTAGTTTATAGATGTATAGTAAAACAAAAATGAAAGGAAGGCTTGATTCATTTCAATAATGAGATAACTGCTATTTTTAACCCATGAACCAACAACTCTCCCAAATTGCCCTTCTAGTTAGAGACTACGATGAAGCTATTGACTATTACACCAAGACCCTCGGCTTTGAGCTTCTTGAAGATACCACACTATCTGAAACCAAACGATGGGTTCGAATTTCACCTCCCGGTTCAGCATGTCATTTACTACTGGCCAAAGCTGCCGATGAATCCCAGATTAAACAGATCGGTCATCAGGCTGGAGGTCGGGTTTTTTTATTTCTGTATACCGACGACTTTTGGCGAGATTATAAAAACTATACTTCCAAAGGAGTAGAATTCATCCGAGAACCTAGCAAAGAGGACTATGGAATCGTCTCAGTATTCAAGGATTTGTATGGAAATCTATGGGATTTGATCGAGCCGGTTTCAGAGGAACAGGAGTAGTGAGCAGTTTTCAATAAGTGAGGATTCAATGACCAGCTCTGGGTTGGTAGCCAGCGCTATTCGAGCCCCAATAATTATTACAAAAGCAGTCTCGAGATTTGGTCCCAAGATTTGTAATCTTCAAAGGAGATTTTTTCTGGTTCTACCAGACCTGATTCGTAGCTATTCGGATTGCAAATCCTATAAACTAGGTTTAGGATTACAAATCCTGAACAGCAAGCGAGATTATAAAAACTACACTTCCAAAGGAGTAGAATTTATCAGAGTACCAGCAACCGAGGATTATGGAATCGTCTCAGTCTTCAAGGATTTGTATGGGAATTTGTGGGATTTGATTGAGCATTTGAGGTATTAGACAGTCTTCACTTGCTGGTGGGCATAAAGCGGTCCGGAGTAATAAGCAGAAAGATCAACTTGCAGACTTAGTGATTTTGGATCAAAATCCACTAAAAATCGATCCAATGAAGTTGAAGCCTATCCAGAGAATGGAGACGATTAAAGAAGGACAGACTATCTTTAAGCGCTAATTCAGAAAACCAATGACTGAAAATACAGAATACCAACACCAACCCAAGAATCCACTTCATGGCATTCGGCTCGACCATATACTTCAGCATTTAGTGGAATTCTACGGCTGGCAGGAACTTGGCGAGCGAATCACGATCAAATGCTTCACGCATGATCCTTCAATCAAATCGAGTCTGACCTTTTTAAGAAAAACTCCCTGGGCTCGCGAACGAGTGGAAGGATTGTACTTGAAATCATTGAGAGACGCAAAGAAGACCTAACCTTTGAGGTCTTCAAGACCTCGAAGGTTTTGCCAGGATACTTATTCTAAAAGAAAATCATTAGAAAATAATCTACTTTGATTTCTTGATGCATTTTTAAAAATTCTTGAAGACCTCCAAACCATTCCAAACCTACCTCCCTAGTAATCTTTGTTAGCAATTGTGTGGAATAAGAATTGAAGGAAGAATATTTCCAGTTCCTGAAATCCTCCACAAGCTTGTGCTTAAATGGATTCAAATGGATATACAGTATGATGCGAGTTAAATAAGATTCAGATGATATGATTTTCCGTTTAAATTTTCTTTGGAAAAGTGCAGCACTTCTATCGTGGGATTTATTGAATGCTTTGGAATAAGAATTTAAAAAGTTTGAGAATTTTTTAACTACCACATTATTAGAACTACCATCCTTTACTCGTACTAAGAAATGGAAATGATTAGGGATTAGACAATAAGCCAGTGTTTCAAATATTTCAGCACAATAATCATCATACCTTTTTAGAAAATATTTGAAATTCTCATCATTGAGAAAAAGAACCTCTTTCCCGATTGCTTTGGAATAGCTATGATAAATCTTTCCGGATTCAAAGATTTCACCTGCTAGGTCCATATTCAGCTTAAATAATAGTTAAATCAATCTCAAAGATTTGAATATAAAAAATAAAACTTCAAAGGTCAACCAGATTTAGTATCTGCTTTGCGTACCTCCCTGAAACCTTTGTGGACTTGGTGGTTTTAAAAAACAAGGACTTCAGAGTTAAAAACCAAGACCTTCGAGGAGATCCCTCCTATTTCAGAGCCCGAAGACTTACCAAAACAGCTCAGATTTATCATTTGCTTTGTGTCCTTTCGTGGAATCTTTGTGGACTTGGTGGTTAAAAAATGAGAATTTCGCAGTTAAAAACCAAGACCTTCGAGGTTGAAAAAAACCTCAAAGGTCAATCCGATTTAGTATCTGCTTTGCGAACCTTTGCAAAACCTTCGCGGTATTGGTGGTTTTAGAATTCAAGCAAAAGCTCTGTCTTCTACGTGGACTATGTGGTTTAAAATCAAAGGATCTTCGAGGTTAAAAATAGAACCTTAAAAGTCTATAAAATTCAATCTTAACCCACCCCAAATAAGCTGAACTGAGAAATAATTATCTCTCCCAGGCAACCGTTTTATAACATACAGACGTGATAGAGTCAAATCACATAATTTTAAAACCAACTAATCTCTACCATGAAAAAGCTATTTGCACTCATTATTTTTCTACCATTTATCTCATGTGTCGAAAATGATAATCCCGCAGAAAATATCGCTGATACCAATTCTTTCTTGGAAGCTACTCAGAATGAGCGTTGGGTGATCAGCAAATTTGTAGAAGAAGGTCGAGACCTGACTACAAATTATGTTGGATATACTTTTCTATTTGCGGAAGACAGAAAACTCAGCGTAGAAAATGAATCAGAACTCTCTCAGGGGACCTGGCGAATCCAACGAGATGAAAATATCCGCGAATTATATCTTCAATTTGTCAATAACAGACTATTGGAGGAACTCAACGAAGATTGGGAAATCGTAGAGTTTTCCTCTACCCGAATCAGTTTGATCGAAGCAGATGATGTGGGAATTGACACCTTGATATTTGTCAGAGCCGATGCCTTAGAAAATGACAATAACGCAACGGTCGTTCAGACAAAGGCATTAGTCGACAAAATTCAAGACAAATCATTTTCTATCGTTAAAGTCACAGATGATCGGGTAGATTATACACAGGCGATGAGAGATATCGAACTGAGTTTTGGGAAAAATAGAGTTTTGCAGCTAAGGCAGGGAAATCAAATACTAGCTCTTGGCATTTGGCTGGTTGGAACTGAGAATAATGAGGTAGTCCTGGATTTGGACTTATCGGATAATCGATTTGCTGAATACGTAGACGAAGAATGGAAGCTTCTGGAGATTAACGGAATTGAGATTCGATTTGAAGAGGCCGATGGTTATGATAAAGATCTGTTGACTATCAGTGAAAAATAATAAACCGGATTTGAAAGTAGAGAAGCCATTACTCAACTAATTAACTCAACGTTACTCAACTATTTTCTACCTCCTAAAGCGATAAAAAAGCCCAAAATATCTTTGGGCTTTTTTATTTTAGCTTTAAAAACGTTAACCCAAGATCTTTGGCCTACGCCTAAGATTGGTTTACGCGATTTCGAATTAACGCTTTATTATACGTAGTTATTAAGCATCACAGGCATTACAAGCATTAAGATGTCTTCATTTGCATCTTGCTCAACAGGAATGATTAAACCTGCACGATTTGATGCCGAGAATCTCAAACTTACCTCTTTGCAGGAAAGGTTATTCAGCATTTCCACCAAAAATTTTGCATTGAATCCAATCTCGATATCCTCTCCATCGTGATCACAAGAAAGTCGCTCATTCGCCTCATTGGAGAAATCCAAATCTTCAGCAGAAATCATCAATTCAGATCCGGTTAGTTTCAATCGCACTTGATGCGTGGTTTTGTTCGCATAGATTGCGATTCTTCGTAATGAGCTCAAAAGCTCTTGACGATCGATATTCATTCGATTTGGATTCTCAGTAGGGATTACATTTTCGTAATCCGGGAATCGCTCATCGATCAATCGGCAGATCATTTTGATATTGTTAAACTTGAAATAGGCATTTGACTGATTGAACTCAACAGTTACCGGCGCATTCTCAGAAGGCAAAGTAGATTTCAATAGATTCAAAGCTTTTCTAGGTATAATCAGGCTTGTAGGATCTGATGAAGCAATATCCACTCGTCTATATCTTACCAATCGATGTCCGTCGGTAGCCACAAAGGTAGCATTGGTCGCACTCAAATTGATGTAAACACCGGTCATCGCAGGTCTCAGTTCATCAGAACTCGTAGCAAAAATCGTATTGGAAACAGCACTTGCGAGCACCTCAGTTGACATGTCGACTGTAGTTGCGTTGGTGACTGTAGGGATTTTAGGGAAATCGGTTGCATTCTCGCCGGCAAGTCTGTAGCGACCGTTGTCCGAGCTGATCTCGACAGCATAGGTGTCATGATCGATACTGAAAGTCACCGGCTGCTCAGGGAGATTCTTTAACGTCTCGATCAAAATTCGTGCAGGAACCGCAATATTTCCGTCTTCCTTTGCCTCCACATTGATCTCTGTCATCATAGAAGTCTGAAGATCAGAAGCTGTGATGATCAAAAGGCCATCTTTAATTTCAAACAGGAAGTTTTCCAAAATTGGCACCACTGGGTTAGTTGTCACTACACCATTAATGGCCGAAAGCTGCTTGAGTAATGCAGAAGAGGAAACAATGAATTTCATATCTAAGGCTTATTTTATTTTAACTTTTGAATAGGGGTAAATTTATAAATAAAATCTAATTTGAACTGCTGTTAAACTGAAATAGCTCAAACGATTTTGATTTCTATGACATATTCTTCTTCAAAATATAGCTGCGGGTCTAAAAGACATGCTATTTACCAGCCGACAATCGATCATATCTTGCTGCCATACCTTTTTCTACGAATCATCCAGACACCACTTCCTATTCCCAAAAGCAGGATTACAGGCAGCACCACATTAGTCAATTGCCAGAATGTCTTTTCGGAGGCGACCTTCACTTTATTCAGTGGTCTGATCTTGATGGTGCGCGTCCGGGAAGCGATGATTCCCTCAGGATCTGCCAGATAATTGACCAAATTACTTAGAAAAGCCTTGTTGGCAAAAGTAGTCTGGCTCAATTGATCCTCACCCAGCCTGAGTGGCGAGCCATCCCGAAAGCTGATCTGACTTTGGAACAACTCCCCATCTCCAAAAACAACCACCTTTCCTTGACCACTTTCTTTGAAATCTGCAGCATTGAATTCAACTGGTACGAAACGATTTTTAAAAGCAGAGGTAAATTCCCCTTCCAGCAAATAACCCAAGGACAAATTCTTGATGCCAAAATCTTTTGGATCTGGCTCTATTTTCACTTCGCCCAAAGAGATTTGTATAGGGGCCTCTAGAATTCTAGAATAATCGCTCGTAAATAATAAAGGTGTCTTGTCTACTCCATCGGCCTTGACTGTATCGATGCTACTGGCAAATCTAAAATTGACCACATCCAAACCTTTGGTAATCGGGTGATTTTGCATCAATTGAGCTTGAAAATAGTAAAGCCAAGGCATCGGTTGCATTTGCTCCTGATTCCCAAAATTCCCGGCCATTGTCGGGATCAAGCCGAAATTAAAATCTTGAATCAGATCGTTATTAACCCGGACACCATAGCGGAAAAGAAGATTTTCGAGCCCTGTTTCAAAAGGCATAGCCACTGTGGCACCATCATACAACGCAGCTTCTTCCACGGCTACTCCATTCAGTAAAACAACAAGATTACCTCCACCGAGGACATACTGATCCAAAAGATAAATTTCGCGTTCAGCGAATTGTTCTTTTGGAGACTGGATGAAAATAGTTTTGAAAGTTGCCAGATCAGCAGTTTTCTTCGCTTGGTCCATGGGCACTTTGAAGATCTCAAACTCGCCATCCAATGCCTCCACTATCCCGAATCCGTCATCCTGCGCATTTTCTCCATGACCAATCAGCATCGCAATCGTGGATGAGGTCGGAGAAATCAATTTCTGAATTGCTTTGCTCAGCTCAAACTCTAAATTTTCAATCGATTGATTCAAGATTTGCTCCGACGACATGCCTCGCTCTCCTTTCAGCACCAAGGCGCCAGTCTCAAATTCAGAATCACTGACCAAAAACCCAGGAAAAATTAGCTGGGCCTGCTGACCGGAATTTTGAGTGACAAAAAGATTGGTCGCAATTATTCCATAATCGGCCAAACTCAAAATAAACTGCTCCTGCTCCCCCTGATCTACGTTTAGTGGATCAAAATAAGAGAAAGTGATGGGCTCAGGACTGTAAGCATTGAAGGTTCGTACCGTCTCTTCAATGGATTTCTGAAGCCTTCGCATTCCACCGGGTAAATTTTCGCCAACTAGTAGTATATCCACATGCATCGGCTCGGTGATTTGAGTGAGGACTTTTTCGGTGCCACGATGCAGTGAATAGCGTTTTTCATCGGTTAGATCAATTCGAAAACGGACAAGCTGCGCGAGCAGTACAAAACCCAGAATTCCTCCAAAAAGGAGTAACCACGGCTTGGCGATATGGAAAAATGATCTTTTCATTTGCTGCGCAAAACGATTATTGTTCCACCTAGAAACAGCCAAATCATACCAACTAGAAAGAAGATATCTCTGGAATCAATCACACCTCTACTCAAGCTGATGTAATGATAACTTAAACTCAACTCTTCCAGCCAATAGGCAAAATCCCCCAACTGAAGCTCCGCTGCGGCAGAAAATCCGAAATAAATCACAAAGCATAAAAACACCCCAAGCACAAATGCCAATACCTGCTGCGAGGTAAGGGCGCTGGAGAAAAGCCCAACTGATGCAAAGACAGCTCCAATCATAATCAAACCAATCCAGCTCCCAAAGAAGCCTGCATGATCCAGATTTCCCACCGGATCTCCCAACTGAACTACGCTGAAATAATAAATCAACGTCGGCAGAATAGCCACAAAGACCAAGGCCAACAAAGCGAGGTATTTCATCAAAACAATTTGAAAAATCGAAAGTGGAGAAGTCCTTAGCAGCTCCCAGGTTCCGGTTTTACGCTCCTCAGCAAGCGATCGCATCGAAAACGCCGGAATCAGAAAAGTAAAGACATAAGGAGTATAACTAAACAAAGCCTCCAAATCTGCAAAACCATAATTGAGAATGCTGCTTTCCGGGAAAACCCAAACAATCAATCCCAATGCGACCAGAAACAGCGCCAAAACCAGATAGCCCAAAAGGCTTCCAAAAAACGAATTGATTTCTTTCCAAAACAGACTTTTCATCGTGTGATTTCTCTGAAAATTTGTTCCAAATTTTTCTTGTTTTGATTCAGACTGATCAGATTCAATTGCCGATGTTGGATCAGTTGCATAATTTCTTTACGTGCTTCACCAGCGTTGAAAGCGGAAATAATAACTTCCGATTTTCCTTTGATCCCAAATATAACCGAATCAAACTGGTCAAACCATTCTAGTTTAAGTACTTCTTCTGTTTCTAAAACCAGTTGAATTTCGGAGCTACTGGACTTCAGATTTTCCAGCGAATCTGCTACCAATATTTTTCCCTTATTGATGATGACGACATCGTCGCAGATCGCCTCTACCTCTTGCATGATGTGGGTCGATAGAATAAGCGTTTTATTCGCCGCAACTTCACGGATCAAAGCTCTGATTTCCATCAATTGATTAGGGTCAAGTCCTGTCGTAGGCTCATCCAAAATGATGACTTGTGGATCATGAATCAAAGCTCTTGCAAGACCTACCCGCTGTCGATATCCTTTGGAGAGCTGTGAGATTTTTTTGTGTTGCTCAGATTCCAATCCTGTTCTTTGAAGCATTTCTTTGACCCGATGCTTCAAAAGATTACCTGAAAGTCCATATAAGCCTCCAGAAAAAGCTAAAAATTCCCAAACATACATATCCAGATAAAGTGGATTATGTTCGGGCAAGTACCCAATCAGCGAACTGACTTGCTTCGAAGCAATAAGTGCATTTTTGCCCAACACAGAAACTGTACCTCCATCAGAATCCAAGTAGCCACAGATGATTTTCATCGTCGTGGATTTCCCAGCTCCATTTGGTCCCAAAAAGCCCAAAATCCTACCCGGAGTCACCGAGAAAGAGACTTCGTCGAGTACTTTTTGAGAACCGTAGTTTTTGGTAAGCTGATTTACTTCTAGAGACATTGGAATTCTTTAGTCACTCAAAAGTAAGGAAAAATGTTTTTCCTTCAGTTGAGCCCCAATCGGCATCGAATTGGTAAAGCAGATTAAACCCAGCTGAAAAGTGATTTCAAGATCTTGCAGAACATGGAATCTATTTAATTGGGTTGGCTCAAATTCTTTAGCAGCAGATCAACCTCGGCTTTTCCAACATATTCTGCTACCAGTTTCTTTTCAGCATTGTAGCAATAAATAGCAGGAACACTTTTGATTTGGTAGAAACTGGCAACTTTCATATCCGCATCCAGCAAGAAATGAACGTTGGCATTTTTGTCAATTCCCAGATCACTTACAAAGCCAATCATCTCCCCAACCGGCTGGACAGTTGTGAAAATAAGATTATAGTCTTTGAATTCTTCTATTCTTTTTGAAATCGCAGCTAGTTCATCCTGACACAGATGGCAGGTGGAGTTGTAATAGATGAAGAGTGTAGGTTTGTTCCCAGCCAAAGCATGAATGGAATTTGACTGGCCTTTAATATCGATTAATGTGAAGTCCGGAAGTGTGCGAGGTGCTGTGAGAACCATTGCTTCTTCCAAAGGCTTATTTGCAGAAGAAAGACTCATGTAAGCCGTGGCGCCCAAAAGCACCGAAATAAGAATGACTAAATGTATTTTTTTCATAAGAATATCGACAAGTTTGAGGCTAAAATTAACCAGTTAACTAGGCAAAAACAACCCTAGATTGAGGAAGAGTTTGATGATTGTTCAATTCATTTTTAAAAACTATTTCAATATCTGCGATTACACTAGCAGCCTTATTTTTTCTCTTTTGCAAACCTAAAGGCCGGTAGTCAGGGAAGACCGAAAAGGCTAATCACCAATTAAATTCTTGGTACTTTAGCCTGCTATAAATAATGGCCTTAAAAATTCGAAACCAATTTCACTCTATGCGGTACTTTTGAAAGATCTTAGTCAAAATCTCTTCAGGGTAGCCCATATCTCTTAGTACTAAAGCCGCATTAGTAGTGTCCAATACACCAACCTCCAATTTGTAGTCGTAGTGATATTTTGAATTGATATCTTTTCCTGAAAAATAGAAAAACAGAAAGCCTGAAAGCTCATGAACCAACTCCAAATCGTGAGTAGTGGCAATGACGAAGGTTTTGTTATTTGCCAAATGGTTCAAAATTACTGACGACAAGATTAATCTTTCCCGCGCATTTGTTCCTTTGAAAATCTCATCAATCAAAAGCAACTCGAAACACTGGTCATTCACTGAGGACAGCATACTTTTCAAAGACTCTGCCTCACTGAAAAAATAACTTTTTTCACTTGTGAGTTCATCAAAATTCTGAATTGAAGAATAAAGCTTGGTCTTGGGAAGCGTCATTTCAGACGCAAATACGCAATTAATCGTTTGAGCCAATAAGCAATTCAACCCAATACTTCGGAGAAATGTACTTTTACCTGACATATTTGCACCGGTAATCAAGACCCCATTTCTATCGATAAGAAATGAGTTTGGAACTGAAGTTGATAGTAATGGGTGTAATAGTGCTTTTGCCGCTAAAATTAGCGATTTACCTTCTTTTGGTAAAGTGATCGTAGGATCAGATCTTCTCAAATTTAAAATAGAAAGAACAAAATCCAAATATGCTATTGCCGCAAAATTGGCTTCAATAAGCTTAGTTTCTTGTTCGATCTGCTTGACCAATGAAAAATACAAGATGATTTCTATCAGAAACATCGCTTTAATTAAATCAGTAAAATAGCCCACAACCTCAGCCAGCTCTCCAACCCCTCTTAGGCTTGGCTTGAACAATGAGCTTTTTAAAATCAAGGAATCTATACCGCCATTTGCCGGTGGCTTGATCAAAGAAATATTTTGCTTATTTGCCTCCCGAAGAATGGACTTTGATGCCGAAAGCATTTCGCCCAACTGCCCAAAGGAGGCCGACTCAAGCGTGACATTCAACTTGCCCCAATAATGGATCATGAAATTGAAAGTAACAATGATCATCATCGGGATAATCAGCCAATCGTAAAAAAATGCTAGAAGAACCCCTATAACTGCCGCTGCACAAAGAATATAAAACCCGAAAACAAATAGCGAACGCTTAGAAAATTCCTTTTGAAATACATTACACAAAAAATAAGAATCGTTTTTGGCCAATTCCGCAAGCTTTGCAGAAAGAAATTTTTCGAATTTTGGATTTTGTTGGAGGGTTTGAATGGTAGTTTCCAGATCATCATTCAAAACAGCCCCTTCTGGTATCACCCTTAATGACTTATATAAATATTGCTGACCATATTTGGTCTGAGTATTATCTAATTTTAAAAATACCTCGTCCATATCCAAGTCATTCCAGACTTTAATAGGAATTTCCTGAAATACACCTTCCCTATCAGAATGCAGGTAATATTTTCCTACTCGCCCAAAATTCAACTCTAAGTTTTTCCCCATTTTTCGTCTAACCAAGTAAAAATGAGATTCTCGCCCAAATTTAAATATGTCAAGTAAATTAGGTTTTACGATCGAAACAAATTAATAAGTTCGCTAAAATAATAGTGCAAAAGATTCTGAAAGTCTTGATTAGCTGCACAAGAACTAATTCTAAGGAATTGACTGCCCATCCAAATGAAAGGAATTACCATATCCACTCAATGTGCTTTGTGTTTCTTTGAGTAGCCATGCCTTTTTTTGTAGTTAGTAGACTTTCGTGCATTCTACTAAAAAGCCGCAAGCATAAATAACTAGTTGCGGTTTTTCAAGTTTGAATTGGTTTGAAATCCAAATGACGTCCTTTGTGTCCCTCTGCATTACCTTGTTGCCCTTTGCGGTTAAAAACTTTTTCCCACACCATATTAAACGTTGTCTAAGGTTTCACTTTTGATGACCCATGAACTCCACCTAAAGACAAGTTTACGGAAAGAATGCTGTATTCAAAACCTTCGAGGTTTATCCACATTTATTCTAAAATCTAAGTTTTGATAATAGACCTAAAAGGTTATTTTTTTAAACCTTTGAGTCCTTGTACCTACAGACGGATTTGCGATTAAAAGAAACGCCTACTTCTTCCCCTTTGGCCGTAGAGGTCTGCATTCTACGTCAGCTACAAAGTAATTTGGATGAGTCTCCAGCGTCTGAAGCATCGTCATGGCGACATCAATCGGTCGCATCATATTTTCATTGGCATCAACTTCGGGAATATCATCGAAGAAATTGGTTTGAATCGAACCAGGGTAAATAGTTGAAACCTTGATTCCAAAATCTCTCAACTCCATATATAAGGAATGTGAAATTCCTCGTACCGCATGTTTTGTCCCCACATAGCCAGCAAATTGATTGACTCCATTAAGTCCAGCGATAGATGCTACATTCAAAATATGCCCTTCATCGGCAGCTTTCATTCCGGGAATTAGTCGCTTTACGGTGTAGAAAATTCCATGAACATTGGTATCAAACATAGCTTTCCAATCTTCTGTAGAGAAAGTCTCCGTTACCCCTGCTACGCCAAATCCAGCATTATTTACAAGAATCCTAATATCTGTCCCCAATTTCTTGGTGGTTTCTTGAAAGGCATCCTCGACCGATTCCTCTTTCGCTACATCACAGGTAAAAAAGTGAAAATTAGCATGACTGTAATCAGGAGCTGTTCTACCCCAGCCTGCTACGATACTTCCTTTTTCGATTAATAGTTTGACTAATTCAAATCCGATGCCTTTACTGACTCCGGTGACGACTGCGACTTTATTACTGAGTTCCATACTTTTGGTTTATAGTGTTTTACTTTTAGAAATTTACAATTATCCGCTACTTCGCTAAAAGAGTCTAGATTATAGTTCTCGCGCAATTGAATAACGCTAGTTTTTGCCTGCCTGACTGCGGCGGGCCTGACGCCTCTACCGCCTTAGTTGGTTTTCGGTATAATTAAACGGGAAAAGTAAGTCTTCCCGCGTCATTGCTAACCTATATAGAAAAGGTATTTAGAGTGAAATAGTTCTTTTGAGAGAAGATTTTAAAGCAAATCTCAATAAATGATGCTTGCCTCGATCATTTCTCTAAATTTGAAATAGACAAAACCTCGACCATGAAAAAATTTATAATTCCCTTATTGCTCCTCTCCGGAACGGCCTTTGGACAATCTACTTTAAGACCTGCCATAGACAAGCAAGCATCAGCCATAGAATCCAAAGTGATCGAGTGGCGTCGGGATATTCATCAGAATCCCGAACTCGGAAATCAGGAATTCCGCACTGCAAAGAAGGTGGCGGATCATCTCAGATCATTAGGCATTGAGGTCACTGAAAACGTAGCTGTTACAGGCGTAGTCGGATTGCTAAAAGGCGGAAAACCGGGGCCAACCGTCGCACTCAGAGCAGATATGGATGCACTACCAGTAACTGAGAGAGTGGATTTACCTTTCAAATCAACCGTCACCACAACTTACAATGGACAAGAAACAGGCGTCATGCATGCCTGTGGACATGATACGCACGTGGCGATCTTGATGGGAGTAGCCGAACTTTTGGTCGGGATGAAGGATCAACTTCAGGGAAATGTGAAATTCATTTTCCAACCTGCAGAGGAAGGCGTATATGACGTGGATATGGCTGGTGCCCAACTGATGGTCAAAGAAGGGGTCATGAAAGATGTGGATGCCATTTTCGGCTTACATATCGGTTCGCAGATGGAAGTAGGCAAAATCGGCTACCGATCAGGCCCAGCTTTGGCAGCCGTGGATAATCTGGAAATCACCGTAAACGGAACCCAAGCTCATGGTGCATCACCTTGGTCGGGTGTAGATCCGATTGTGACTTCGTCGCAGATCGTGATGGGCTTGCAAACCATCCTTTCCAGAAGCGTCAATATCACCGAAAACCCTGCTGTAGTCACAGTGGGAGCGATTCACGGTGGTATCCGTCATAATATCATTCCTGAAACAGTCGAAATGATCGGGACCATCAGGACTTTCGGAACCGAACAGCAAGACTTGGTTCACAAGCGAATCCGCGAAATAGCAGTCAATATTGCAGAAAGTGCCGGTGGAACAGCTGATGTGAGAATCAAAAAATTATATCCTTCCACAATCAATAATCCTACACTGACGGCACAGATGGCCCCTACTATTTTGGCGGCAGCGGGTGAAGGCAATGTGATCGCCAACCCTCCGATCACAGGAGCTGAAGATTTCTCTTTCTACCAAATCGAAAAGCCGGGACTATTTATTTCACTGGGAGGGATGAAAAAAGGTAGTGATCCGACCAAAACCCCTTCTCACCATACGCCTGATTTCTACATTGACGAAGGAGGATTCGTATTGGGAATGCGTGTGATGAGTTACTTTGTAGTGGACTATATGGGAATGAAGTGATTTAAGATTATGATTGTACGGAATGATGCCAGTAGCCTTATTTTCTCTGATTAAAAGGACCGATGACCGATGTGGCGTTCATTGAGAGTTTTTAGCAAATTCTATTTTTCGAATGTCCCTTACTTGCAGAAAAGCGGATATACATATTTAAGATTCGCTTAAACAAAATAGAAAATACTCTGACCGGATATTGGGGTATTTTTTTTTAGAAAAAATAGATTTCATCAACAAAATCATTGAATAGAAAGCCTCTCGAATAAATAAAGCAGATTTATTGTCTTCAAAGTCAATATGCTTTTTAGAATAAGTCTAGTATTACAATTTTGTAAACAGAATACATCAAACACTAAAACCATAAAATTTGAAAAAGCTCCTTATACCATTTCTCTTACTTTCGATCACGAGCTTCGGTCAATCTAGCCTCCGCCCGAAAATTGATCAATCAGCTGATAAAATTGAATCCAAAGTCATCGATTGGCGAAGAGACTTTCATGAGCATCCGGAGCTAAGTAATCAAGAATTTCGGACAGCAAAAGTCATTGC
>Ga0335398_10006592_pt1 | contig 14615 bp, 8 predicted proteins | sample BON03_FD_205742 | JGI IMG/M metagenome (GOLD analysis project Ga0335398, IMG submission 205742) | Freshwater microbial communities from Lake Bonney liftoff mats and glacier meltwater in Antarctica - BON-03 (spades assembly) (version 2) | ecosystem: Environmental > Aquatic > Freshwater > Ice >... | reverse complement strand
GAGAGAGAGGCAATAAACAGCAAGACACAGCAAAGGCGTGCGAAAGAGTGTATCGTCCTGCGACATACCAACAGCCTGCGACTTACTAAGACCACCAAGAGCACCAGGCGTGGAGGCAAGTGTATGGAGTCTATCAAGTGTATGGAGCGTATGGAGTGTATCTAGCATCTTGTCGCTGACAAGTGGCTCGAGACAGAGCGTAGGTGCCGACAAACCATGCTCCCAATCCACTTGTGCATGGACCATCTTGTCTTGAGCCACTTGTAACACCCATATAATGGCATCGATGCGTCGCAAAGCATCCTCAATGAGCTGGTCCAAAGCGTGCTGAATGAGGTGAGGTGCCTCGCTCCTCTTTATGGCCTGTGCATGGGCAAGAGACATGTCATCGCCAATAGACATGTCATCGCCAAGAGTTGTCACCATCCGTCCTGACGTGAGCCCATTTGTGGCAGCAGCGCTCTGGAGCTGGTCGTTGTGCAAAGTGCAAGTGTGTAATGCGACTTGCAAGGCTTCAACATGCAGCCGGGCCTCGTCAGCACTCTCGCAACTTTTCCACACGCTTTCTTCAGCTAACTGGAGCTGAACAGAGCGTTCCTGGAGCTGGTGGTGCAAGAGCGCAAGTTCATCTGCGTGCTCCATCCGCTGCTCCTGAGCATGTTCCAGGGCAGCTTGAGCCTCATCCAACACACCCTCATGCTCGCTGATGTGTGCTTGGCACTGGTGCAACTGGCGTTGCAACTCGGCTATCTGGCCTTGCACCTCGGCTTCCTTGCGCATGCTTCTTTCGCTGGGTGCTTGTGCTAAGATTGCCTGCTGTGGTGCAGCAGGGGGGATAGGCGACGTGTTAAGCACTTGCTGGGAGAGAGCGGTCTGGTATTCGAGCTGTTTGTCGAGTGCAAAGTCGAGCTCTAATTGCTTCTGCGCCAACTGTGCAAGCACTGCCGCCAACTGGTGACTGGTCGTGTCTGGAGGCACTAGACACACGGCACCTGCCTCCTCTATTGAGTGATGGATACATGCAACATTTAGGCGGCAGGCATGGAGTTGAGTGCAAAGGTGTGCCAGAAAGGCATGTGCCTCCTCCACAAACGCCACCGAGAGCTGGTGCTTCACACAGACATGAGAATAGCCTTTGAGACTCGCTGACAACTGCTCGCCAAGCATCTTCTTCTCGCTCTGCTCCCGCTCTAGAATCAGCTCGAGTGCTGCAGAGCGCGAACCCGTGGCCGCCTCTAGACGCGCTTCCAGCGTCTCGTTGCGAAGTTGTTGCGCTATAATCTGCTCGTGCTGTTGCGCGTGCTGTTGTCGGTTTTCGTGGCAGACGCTTGCCAATCGTTGAACTTCGCGTTGGAGATAAAGCGAACGACCCACCTCTCGCTGCGATTCTTGCACGAGCGCTGCTGAAGATGTGTGCGCACTCTGCGCATACCTTGAGACACACCATCAATGTCAAAACACCAACGCAGTCTCTGCAAATAGCCATGCGGCAGAAAGGCGAGGTGCAAACGCAATCAAGTACAACAACAGATGGCAACAGCGCACCTAAGGGCATGCTCACGGTCTGCCTGCGCAGCCTGCACTTCAGTATGTGCAGCATGAAGCTTTGCCTTTAAGGCAGCACGAAGCTTTGCCTGTTCCAGGACTCCTTGTTGGCTCTGCTCGTCGCGCCACGCGCCACGCTCTTGGGCTGTCGTTGTTTCTTGCCGCGCCAAGACCAGCTGATGAGCTATGCTTTTTGAAGAATCGTGCTCGTGCTGCAAAGCATTTTCGAGGCGCACGACGTGGCTTTCGAGACCACAACATGTGCCCAGGATGGTCTGCATCTCGCACTGCAGCGTTGCAACCTGTTGAAAAGCACTTTCCAACTCGATCTTTCTTTCTTCTGCATTCTCCTCTGCCTCTTCTAGGAACAGCGCAAGTTGCGTGTTGCGCGTGCGCTCCCAGGACAGTGCCTCTTCCTTGCCCGTGGCGATACTCGATAGATGCAAAACAGAGTCTTGCCACCGCTTAGCCTCGGTGGCCTTGAGAAATAACTGATGCCGCAGTGCGCTGTCTTTCCCCGCCTCGCTTTGGTTTAGCTGCTGCATAAACGAGAGCTCTTCCCCCGCCCCAGACGACCCACCATCGGCGAGCGACGACACCGTTGACTCGTCCCGCCTCCCCAACATTCTTGAAATGCCACCTTTTGCAAAATGTTTGCGTTGCAAAAGGTAGCCCACTCAGTAGCGACTGAATGGGCGCACACCACCATTTCCCCGCTTCCAGGCTCCAGAATGCCCCGGCGAATCTCCAAAATACTCCATCCCAGAGAGTTTATTTCAAAGTCTCAATTTCTTTGTTCCTCGAAGATGCGTTCCAACCCAAGACGCTTTTCACACCACGATGCGTTCCAACCCACGACGCGTTTCCCACGATGCGTTTCAACCCAAGACGCGTACCCAAGACGCGTACTAACCACGTCAACGGTAGCTAAGCGTCGTGCATAGAGCAGTGTCGTGCGTGGAAAAGTGTCGTGCCTAGAAAAGTCTGGCCGTGTCAAGGTAGCAACATGCGAAACCCCTCTACGAACAGAATTTATTGGAGCGGGGGTCAAAACCCAAAGCTTGCAATCATTGCCAATGGAGCTAGAGGGTAGGGGTTTCATGGGTGCCTGTGGGTTTGAATTTCGAAGGAGACGCGTTCTGCACAGTGCACGCAAAGAACGTGAAGCAGACGGTGCATCTGCCAAAGCTCATCAAGCAGGAACTCACCGTGTGAAATGCGCTGGAAGTGGTATGTGTCGATTATGTGCAAGGCAACTTGGCATGACACCACGGGAACAGCATCTGTTCCTGAGGAAGAGTCCGCCTTGCGGAAGCATGTCTTGAACGGAAGCTTGTTTCACCGCAAGCTTGTACTGCAAACATGTACACTGTCATAATCAATGCTGACTCCAGAATGCTTACTTTCAAACAATTTCGGGCAACTAGTCCGTCAACTTGTCGAGTGTTAACCTCAGATGGTCCGTAGAGTGGTTCTCGGCGGTGGTGTACCTTTGGTAGGACCACAGGAAGAGCTACGCGGCCCAAGTGGATATACTCCTAGGGGGTTTACTTCGAGCCCCGAACGGAAGCCGAGGTAAGGATTTTTGGGTTTTATAACAAAAAACAAACAAACAAACAAACAAGCGTCGTGCACAGAAAAGCGTCGGCCCTGAAAAGCGTCGTGTAGAAAACTGTGTTTCTGTGCGTGTGTTCCTCTTCTCCCTTCCTAGGCCCCTGGGGAGCTAGTGCCTGAGATCTGAGTGTCTTTCGTATTTTGAAAATGGTTGCTCCTCTTGCTAAGGTTAATAAAATTAATAAACACTCCAAAAATACAAAGGAAAAAAAAAGTGTCATGTCTTGACAGGAAAAAGTCTTTGTCCGCACAGTTTTTTGGAAAAAAGTCTGTATCGACGCACTTTCACACACAAAAAAATTGTGACGGCGCACTTTTGTGGGTCACGGTGTACTTTTAACAGGGGGAAAAACGCGACGGCACAGTTTTCAAAACATCGAAAACCTGACAGCGCACCTTCCGGAAAATTAAAAACCTGACTGTGCACTTTCCACGAAAATGAACCCTGACGGCACTTCTCAAGAAAAACATTCATGACAGCGCGCTGTTCAATAAGATTTTTGTTTAAATTGTCTGGTCTGTGATCTGCTGCTAAAGCAGTGGTCGAGGGTATTCACCCGAATACGCATTGCCCGAATACGCATTGCCAGAAGGGCATGATTAAGTTGGGTATTTGCCACCCATTTTTTTTCCCCCTAGAAAGAAAGAAAGAAAGCAATAGACTTATTTTACAGTTTTTCGGGTCCTGCGCGATCAATTGGGTGCTCACCACCCAACTATTCCAGTGATTAAGTTGGTTATTAGCCACCAAAGAAAGAAAAAAAGAAGGATTTTTACTCTTACTAGTGGGGGGACACCGTGGTCCGCCTAAGAATGGAGAAATCGCACTTAACGGTTCGATTCCCGACATTTTGGCATTGGCAGGTAGTGCATCGACAATTACTGAGATTACCTGATTCAAATTGATTAGTCTACTCAAGGACAACCCCTAATTCCACTATGAAACATGTCTAAAATACTGCACCACCGGGTCTAATTATTGTATTCGTTTGGCGTTTGTGAAACAAATATTTACATTTTACTGCACGTGTGTTCGGCCACAGTGCGATTTCTCCATTCATGTGCGGGATGGGCGTTACGTTCCTCAGTTAAATTGGTAGTTAGGCAGACTTGCTTGTTGGTACATGTTAGCCCGAGGATCCATGCCAGCCCACAAACATTGTGGGCTTACCCGCTGCGGGTTGGCCAAACACTTTTGAATGTGTTGTCGATTACGATCATTCGGATTGAGCCGGCTCAATGCCGATTTTTTTTCGACCCAAAAATAAGGCCAAATCTGCCACTAATCACGAAATGCATCCTTTTTGGCCCCCTCCCAACTCGTCCAAATGCCGCAGCCGTGCCCAAATCGGGTTGAGCACGGCTCTGGAGCCAGAGACTCGGAGCAGGCTCAACCCGGAAAAATTGGGGGGAAAGTGTTTCTTGGGGAATCTGTGTGTTCTCTGGCTGATGAAGTGGCGCGCGGAGGCTACGGGGCTAATCTCCGGGGTTTTTGGGTCTCTCCCCCGCCCCCCACGTCTCTATTTTAGCCCCTCACGGCTTGCGGTTGCTTCAAGTACAATGACGCTCAAAGCTCACAAGGACAGTACGGGCCCGGTTACCGAGTCGGCTAGATTACTACAGGTTAAGTAAATTACTTTTTGGAGAGATAAATGGCTTTTTTGGCACACAAAAAAAGAATAGGGGGATCGAGAAATAGCTGAAGGGCGAGCGGTGGGGGTCACCAGTGAAATAAAGAAATTTCTCAGAATCTTTGGCCCAAATTCATTTGGCAATTAATGAATTCATCAAAACCCTGCAAAGCGCGGTTGCAAAACACTCGCGGTCTATTTCTTTTGCGGCACCAGCCGTGAAATTGTGAAAACGTGACATTAGCAGCGCGTCGTAAAGAGCATTCCCGAGCTCTACTGAGGAATTTTTTGGTTGGTGAACTCTCTCCAAAAAAGAGAGTGTACACAAGAACTCACTCGCTTCTTGTCAACTGTGTCGTCACAGCGTCGAGCCACGCCAATAGAGACAAGTCAAATAATTGTGATATGTATGTTACATGTGTTGACGTACGTTGTTTCTTATAAACTGTTTTGGAATTGAATTGGTGTTTTGCGATTTGTATCTTACGAGGGTTGATTTGACAAAGGGTTTGTTATTAGACATTTTCTCCACTGTTACTGTTTGGTACAAATTGTGTCGTTGTAATCACTGGGTATTGTAGTTCGAATCATTTTCACCACCAATGAATTGGTAGACTGAATATGAAACTTCAAATCAAATGCATCACAGAATGCTCAAGAGGAAGATGCGTGATTAAAAAAGATGTGCCGCACGCCAGATTTTGAATGAAACAAAATGCGCCGCAGTCAAAACTTATCAAACAAAATGCACCGCAGGCCAGATTTTTTGGCTGAATCCTGAAGGTTAGTCTGTCCTATTGATATAGTATGTAATTTATTTTTCTTAGATCACAGCTCAGAATCTTCTTTCTTCAAGTTAATTAATGAATTAATGAATTAATTGCTGATTTAATTCATTGACCTTTGGCCAGCCCAGAGAAATTTGTTTTTTCCACTGAGTGTCACGGTGTGGGCGCCGAGATCATGATGAAGAGTGCACAAATCCGCGTGGTTCTGGAATATCAACACCAACGATCACAGATTGCCTGCAGTGGGGAAAACAAACGTACTATAGACTGGCCAAAGGTTAATTAATCAATAATTAATTCATAAATTAATTAATCCATTAATTAATTAAAAGCAGAAGATTCTGAGCTGTGATTTGTGGAGAAAAAATTATTACTGTGCGTTCATGGGGAGTAGAGGGCAGACATATCCACAATATACAAGGTAGCATGTTCCCTGCATATAACAGCCTCCTCTCTCGCAGCAGTATCACAGATGCCAGAACAGGATTGCACGCCAAACGAGATTCACGAAGGATTCTTCAATCAGTGATATCTTTCAGCACCAACGAAACACGACTCAGTCAATGATCAATTCTGCGCCTATAAGCATGCCCAATGTGTGCCTGTAAAACAAGAGCAGCAGCAGACAGGGCAGAAGCAGAATGAGATGCGCCCTCCCATACAGCAACAATACTGGCAGCATCAGATACCTGCACTGATACAGCATCAGCATCAGATGCCTGCCTCCATGCACCACCACCCGAAGCAGTACCAGGTGCTGCGATGCACAGTCTGCACCATGTACCAGCTTCAAGCCTCAAGACAGTCGCTGGCTTCCCATCAATGTATATGCGGAATACTAAAGAAAGAGACTGCCCTTCTTGGGAACAGCACAGAAGGCTGCATCCAACGCGTGGACCTTGTGAAGATTCTGTATGCTGTGAGGCAGGTAGCGTGAAGCTTTGAAGAGACCAATGAGATTATCAGGAGAACAATGCAATGACCAATCAAATTGTATTAAATATATTCGAATAGATCTAAATAAAACTGGGCGAGCACCGAGGTCTACCTGATGATGATGATTGCGTTCACCACTTTAAAAAGTAGTCTAGCGCCCTGAAAAGAGGGGTGGGTCTATGTAGCTCAAGTCCATGTGGATTTGAGTTCTTAGTACCATGTTCAAATTGTTTGCTTTTCTTTTCTGTAGGTAAAAATGTTTTGAAAGAAACAAAGCATTTAGCCCAAGATCTCATCCCGCCGCATACATTTACATACATATGTAAGTAATTGTGTACTTTGTACACATAAACACATATGTGTATCCTGAAAATTAGTCCACTTGGATTCTTTGGGCTCTCCAAGTGTTTCGTACCGACCTCTGGGCTCACATTCGACTACCCCACGTGCAGTGTGTGTGTGCGTGTGCGCATGTATTGTGTGTGCGTATACACACACACACACACACACACACACACTAACCCCCGTCAAGAATAGAGAGATTACAGATACCACCCCTATCTACAGTATCCATCTGTCAAAAATAACCACCCACGCCAAAATAGGTGCTCTGTATTGACTAGCTGAACCCTCCCACTGGGTGCTACCCTCGTCCTCTAACAATCATGAACACACTGTGCACACGCGAGCGCATGTGCACGCCCTGCTGAGACTGTGTTGACAAATATGGACAATGGTATCAACCGACACCTGTTACAGGGTACACACCTGCGCATGCACTGGTGCTCAAGAAACCTATTTAGCGCAGGCCACACCCACAATAATGCACACACACCCGCGCATGCACGCCCATGCCGACGGTGCAACAACTTCGTTGCCATGAACAATATCAAACGATCTTGAATCTTGAAAACTTTGTGCCGCTCTACGACAAACAAAAAACATTGAGTTGCAACATGATGCCGCTTTATAGTTAAACCAAACTTCCAAATCAGAACATGTTAGTTTCACACGCCAGACTGTCCCGCGATGACCTGATGCCCGGCGGCCAGTGTTTAATCTCGGGCTATCAAGTCACGTGTCCCTACAATCTAGACACATGAAATAGACTTGGCTGGAGCTTCGCGTTGGCCAGACCACAACCTTACGCCTTGGTGAATAGCACCAGCGGTCGCCCGAACTTGATCGAATGATACAGTCCGCGACAGGGCACCGTCGACGACCTGATGTCCAAGTGTAGCGCTATTGTGTTTTCTAAAAATATCGGGAAATGTAGCGCCAGTTTTGGGTCAATTCCTCAGCTGTTTTTAGAAACAGGACTAGCTACCAGGAAATGAGCCCGTTTCATACGAATATTCGAAAATCACTTTCTAATATTCGTATGAAACGAATATTATACGCCTATCCCCCAACGGAGAAAACCGATACAAACACTGGCTCTGGGTCCAGCCCACACGAGGTGCAAGCCCTCAAAGAGTTGTTTATAGAATTACATGTGCATCCGTTCTTTCTATTCTCCAAAGAAATTCGTGGACACAGTCAGATGCGCATTGCATACAAAGTACACTGAGTTCAATCAATCTGAAAATTCAAAGGAACTCCAATTTGGATGTTTGGTATGTCTTTGAGTATACAGTTTTTTCTGTTTTCAGTGCTGATCTTCTCAGCCTTCCCTGGCCCACACAGGAGCGTGATGTATATGGGTGTGTACACCGTGACAGAGTCGTTCAAATTTTTGGCACTCTTTAAGGTCGCAAAGGGTATCGAGATTTTTTGCACGCTTAGTCACTGTTCAATCTCGAACGAATCGATTTCTTCTCTCAGTTTCAATTGCGGTCACGATCTGCGGAACGCGCTTTCAGGTGTAGGAACAGTAAACGCTGGGTGATCAATTTTTTTTTCGTACGAACATAATATAAGTTCCTTATGTCAATCTGTAGAGAAGAACGAGCTTGACGTCTGTGTAGTTCTTGGCACCTTGCGCAAAGAATGCCGCCGCGCAGTGCTCAGATCGGCTCAAAATTGCGGCAAATACCCCAGATAAAACAGATCCACCCACTGCGCTGCGGAATTCTTTGCGCAAGGTGCTAAGAACTACGCAGTGCTAGATCTGAATCTCCTCTACAATCTGATATTCGCATGGAAAAATCAAATTTATGAGCATGGCGCGCGCCGTCCGCATCGTTGCAGTGCTCTCTTGCGGATCGTCAGAGCATGCTGAGAGAGGGCCTCAGACATTGCCAAGTAAAGCTGACACAACAATTTGGCAAGTCTGTTTGAAGTGCATCTTGACGTTCATACTTCATGCACTAAAGGAAAAAAAATCACTTTTCTTCAATGCACACGAAACGCAAAAGAATTGAGAAATCGCACTGTGGCCGAACACGCGTGTAGTAAAATGGGGCGCGCGGCAGCGAGGCGCAATGCGCCGAAGCGAGTCTAAACATGACAAGGAACTCAACACAGCAAGCTCAGGACTGGCTTACGGCCTACCAATTGAAAAAAATAAAACTTCAAAATAATGAAACGATTTGAAAATGATGCAGAACTTTTGTTAAGATTCAGGATTCTTTGTAAATGTTAAAACATTTTTTGTTTGGCACGGCCCCGCCAAGCCTTTCTTCGCCGAGGCAGCGGTGCCCAAGGCGAAGGTTCCTGCCACGCAGATGCTCGCCAGTCGTGTCGAAGCGCGCGTGGAAGAAGTCAAGGCACGACTATTTCTTCCTTTCTCCTGTGTGTGTGTGTTTTCCCTCCGTGACATGTTGTCTTGGACCCGCGTATCTTCCTCCGTTCTCTTCCTGTTGTTTCTTTCTTTCCCCTTTCTCTTCCTCCGCCGTCTTTATGCCATCATTTCTTTTCCCGCACCTTCTTGCTTTCATATTGCTCTGCCATTTCCTTCTGTCTTTCCTCTCTGCCTGTGGCTGCTTCCGATCCTCTGTTCTGGGGTGGGGAACCATTATATTCCATCGGTTCCTCTCGTCTTGCTTTTCGCACTTCTCTGAAGTCAAAATTGCGCGCGGGCGTGCCTTGCCAGTGTGCTCCAGGTGAAGGTTCCTGCTACGCAGATGCTCGACAGTCTGGTCAAAGAGCGCTTAGAAGATGTCAAGAAACATATACTTGTTCCCGGCGGTGTGGCAGCACGCTCTGCAGATCAGATTGACGCAGCAGCACAAATTCTACGGACCCTCCAATCCGATCCCGAGTCGCCGGTTCAATATTGTCTGGCATCCTCCCACCATTCACTTGGATTCGACAGTGCATACAGAACTTGCCGCTTGACGTCGTGGGCTCCAGCTGACAATATCGGGTACAATGAGGCTCCTGCAGTGTCGGATGAGGGTCCAGCAAGCAATAGTCTTGCCAACTATCGAGGTGCCGACGGGCGAACTCGATTGACCGGCAGAGCATCGAAGGCGGCAGCGAGCATGGCGACGGACCAACAAACCCTTGGGTATGGCATCCACTCCATCGATGCGGCGGCATCATGATGCAGCGAGGACAACGACGTGCAACGCGACACAAAGGGTATCTTCATAGCACCAGCCGCCAACATGTACGAAGCATGTTCAACGATGAACAATGAGATCGTTTTGACCGGGACATACGACACTGTATATCTGGAGGGCGTCGTCACCCATCGCGTATCAATGGCGTGGTTACGCGCAAACGGGTATGTCGTGGTGCCAATGGAGGAATCTTTCTACAAATCGTATGACACAACCAGCGCTGAATGCCAATTTGATTATGGCACAGACAAGTGCAAAAATGGAATATATTTGGTAATGGCACCGCAGCGCCACAACGATTTCTTGATTTTTTCAACTTGCTCGGTGGCGAGCTCCCTGGCCGGTCCAGTATCCTTTCACCCGATGCTGTCGGCCATCACCAATGCAGGGCTAGTCGCTCTCGAGCGCAAAATGCGCGGACTCAGTGGGTTTGACATCCTTGGACCCGAAAATCTCTACCTGCTCATGGCGCGCGGCAATGGTAACGTGGCTTATGGGTTGTTGCGCGATATTTTGGATCTCAGGTCTGATTGATGTGTTTCGTGCGTTTATCTATCGTTGTTTCTGTCATGTATACAAGTTTTCTGTCAAATAATCACCCCATGACGAACCCAGCATCTCCGAGTCGAACTGGTGTGTCCGCCATCAGACGCACATGTATACATTCACATACCACCACGTCCCAACAAATACGTGTCATACACCCACACGCAGGGGTCCGGATTACGTGAGTCCGCTTACAATCCAAGGGAGGGGTGGGGCAAACTGGCTTGACTATCAGAGGTTGTTTCAGCATGTTTACACATATCTGCAGGACCATCCTTTTATCCTCGAGACCAGGGATGGTGAGGACGTAGAATAACATACGTGAAGATGTAAGAATACAAGCATATATATGTATGTATACATACATATATAAAATGTACGTACATGTATATACTTATGTATACTTATACATGTATACAAACAAAAGGTACGGCAGGCACGGCAAGGAAGGGCACGACGCGCACCACAAGCTGCTGGCCGAGGGCAAGCCGGGGGAGGCGGCGCTGCTGCCCTACTTTCAAGACACGCTCCAGCCCAAGAAATATGGCAAGAATGGCAAGGAAGGGCACGACGCGTACCACAAGCTGCTGGCACAGGACAAGCCGGGAGAGGCGGCGCTGCTGCCCTACTTCGAAGACACGCTCCAGCCCAAGACATATGGCAAACACGTCAAGGAAGGGTACGACGCGTTTAAAGAACTGGTGGAGAAAAACAAGATGAGCCTGGCGCGGGACACACCATATTACCAAGATCAATAGCAATACGAGGCGTATGGTATCGGTGGGTACGCCAGATACAAAGAAGTCGCCGTGAAGGTGCGAGAACACGCTAGCGAAATCCTAACCGCGCAATGGAACGGAGATTCTGGAGTGCACACCATGTGGATGTGCACGGCCAGTTGCTGTGCAACTAAGGGGCGCTGGTACGGCAGGCAAGACAAGTTTATCCTGCACCGCAAACAGCACGCTGGTGGAAATGCGTCATTTGTTGAGACAACCATCAGAGTAAAGAACGGATCGAAACTAGGTTACTGTTCTCTGTGTCCATCACCACCAATGACGCTGATGAGATTAGCTGATATGAAGAGACATCTGGCGCCTGCGGATATTCACGTTTAGTGTGTTGTCAAAAGGGGGGGGGTGGGCAGACTCCCGCGAGGGTGTGTGTGTACGTGTTTGTTGGGAAGGGGGTAAGGAGGTGGGTTCAAAGGCGCAGGACGCTGCGGAAAGGGCTTCAGGCGATTTGATAAGGACCTATAGTCCAATATTCACGTGTTCATAATGAAGAAAGTTTCAGAAATGATGCAAAATAAAAAGTCAGTTTCTCACGATCATCAGAAACCGACTCATTACCTAGTTGGCCCTGTTTCCAAAAAAGATAAGGAAGTGTGCCAAACCTAATGCTACAGTTTCTTGCAGGTGTTTTCCATAAATTGGGCAGGGGAGAGAGGCAGAGAGGGAGAGAGCGAGAGAGGCAGAGCAGGGGGCGGGGAGAGAAAGAAAGCGCGCGAGAGAGAGAAAAGAGGGGTGCGAGAAAAAGACATTTGTATGAATTTTTGTATTTGAGATCAAGAGTCGCACGCCTTGGATTTCCCCCACGAATTGATTCGTTATGTCGACATCTGTTTTACACGCGTTTGTTTGTCTCTTTCTTGAGCCCATTCCTGCATGGCGCACGCAGGAATAGACACAAGAAAGAGACAAGAAAGAGACCAGAAACAGACAAGAAAGAGACAAGAAACAGACAAGAAACAGACAAGAAACAGACAAGAAAGAGACAAGAAAGTGACAAGAAAGAGAAAAGAAAGAGACCAGAAACAGACAAGAAAGAGACAAGAAAGTGACAAGAAAGAGACAAGAAAGAGACAAGAAAAAGACAAGAAAGAGACAAGAAAGTGACAAGAAAGAGACAAGAAACAGACAAGAAAGAGACCAGAAACAGACAAGAAAGAGACAAGAAAGTGACAAGAAAGAGACAAGAAAGAGACCAGAAACAGACAAGAAAGAGACAAGAAAGAGACAAGAAAGCGACAAGAAAGAGACAACAAAGTGACAAGAAAGAGACAAGAAAGAGACAAGAAAGTGACAAGAAACAGACAAGAAACAGACAAGAAAGAGACAAGAAACAGACAAGAAACAGACAAGAAAGAGACAAGAAAGAGACAAGAAAGAGACAAGAAAGAGACAAGAAAGAGACAAGAAAGTGACTTTGAAACAGGGCTAGCTGGCAAATGAGGTGATTGCAGCGGTTTTTGATCCTAATTGCTTTAATTTCCAACCAAAAAGGTGTCAAATTTTGAAAAATCCTGAATCTCCTCCTCGTTTACAAATCGTTTCAAAGAATTATTCATTTTCCTCGTCATTTTGTGAGTCCCTTTCAAATTTAGGTTTCTAACTAGGCCTGGGCCTGCCGTGTTGAGTTCCTTGTTATTTTTAGAAACTGAACTAGTTAGCTGGATCTGAGTTTCGTGGTCAGCCGTCAGTTTCGTGGTCAGCCGTCTTTTTGTTGGATCATTTGTTTGTTAAATGTTACTCGAATCGAGACTTTTTCTGGTGCAAATTTGACCTTGGAACCGGCAGCAACGGTCCGGAACAGTCTCTCACTTTGACCAAATCCGAACATGCTGAAGGTTGCTGTGGCGGCCGCACCCGATGTCCTTGTTTGCCTGCATGTGGCTGCTTGTGCATGTCTGCCCTGTTTTCTCTTACGCTTGACGAGCAAAGTCCGGACAGCTCGTGATGTCATCAACGCTCATGGCTTTCAATGGTATTAAAGACCTGTGATGAGTGTCATGAAACACCTGTGATGAGTGTCATGAAAGACCTGTGAAGAGTGTCATGAATGAGTGTCTTTCCTGTGATGAGTGTCTTTAATGAGTGTCTTTCCGGGAATGAGTGTTGCCTGCTGTGTGGTGCCGTCGCACTGGTGCATACTTTGGTGCATACTTTGGTGCTGCGGTGCAGATCGCAGCAAGACTGAGAGCGTGAATACATGGCGACTCAAGTCTGGCTGCACCAAGATCCAGCAAGACGTACACCTTTTGTGTCCCTTCTAAAGTTTCTTGTCGTGGCGTTGTCCTACACGGCCCGGAGTCTCAGATGGAAGGAAACCGCCAAAGAATGGAGAAATCGCACTCCAAACGCCACGAACTGAGTTTTTGCGGGTTGGTTTGTATTGTTATAGTACTAATCGTGCCGCAAAAATGGAGTTACTTGTATTACTGGTAGAGATAAGTTAGTCTATGATGCTTTTACAATTGAATTTAGGTATAAAAGTGACTGCACAATATTGTACTATAGGCTCTATTTATTGGACCCATTTCGTTTTTTTGAAACATATTTGAGTACACATCCACGGTTGGTGGCCATCAAGAGTGCGCGTAACACTCTAGGACGTGGCTGAGTTGGGGGCTCTACTCCAACGACAGAAAAAAGAAACTTTGAAAGACGCAGTGGCACTCGAACAACAATTGGTGGCACTCGAACAACAATTGGTGGCACTCGAACAACAACTGGTGGCACTCGAATGCCAATTGTTTTATCCGATTGTTTTATTTTATTGATCATGATCTTCAATTAGTAAATTTGTTCGAGTTTTGTTTGTTGGTGTCTGTTAATATTACGAAAAAGAAAGAAAATACGCAGGCTGCCCTCCAGTACAAAGAAAGTTGTTTGCTTGGGCTTGAAGGCAAGGTATTGTCGAGTTTGTTTGTTTGAAGGCTCCAAAGACCCTTCGTTTGTTTGGTGGCTCCAAAGACCGAAGATGGCGCCAAGATGCCCGGATGTCAAGGGTGACGAGAGCATCCTGTTTCTCTTCTTGTTTGCCGGGGGGGGCTTTGCGTATGTCCCTTGCGTATGTGCAACACTCTACCTTTGAGTCTGTCTTGTGTGTGCGTGTTTGTGTGTGTTTGTATTTATGTGCGTGTGTGCGTGCGCCCGCATGTGCATTTGTGCGTGCGTGTTTATATGTATGTGTGTGTGTGTGTGTGCGTGTGCATGTGTGCGTATGCGTGTGCCTGTGTGTGTGTGTGTGTGTGTGTGTGTGTGTGT
>Ga0335398_10006581_pt1 | contig 14633 bp, 14 predicted proteins | sample BON03_FD_205742 | JGI IMG/M metagenome (GOLD analysis project Ga0335398, IMG submission 205742) | Freshwater microbial communities from Lake Bonney liftoff mats and glacier meltwater in Antarctica - BON-03 (spades assembly) (version 2) | ecosystem: Environmental > Aquatic > Freshwater > Ice >... | reverse complement strand
CCCCCGCTTTCCGCCACTGTAAATAAATAGTCCGGGCACTGCCACATTTCCATTTCGCCAATAATTGTAAGACTTACAGTACACCGCCATCAGGTCAGCAAGGATTTCTCTCCTTTTTGTTTGTGAATTTTGTACCACCAAATTTTCCACAATGACTTGAAACTTACTACAGATGGTCAGCAGAATCAAACCAGTCACGAGGAGGGTACCGGGGCTACCTGTTAGAGACTGCGCAAGAGGCTGTAACAATCGCGCCCAAATGTGCACACAGCTAAGCGCAATAGATGTGACAGCAAAGACATTCTTTGAGCGTTTGTATTTGGTTCCAGGAATGTGCAAAATTGCGCCTTGAGTTAAATGTCTCTATGCACCCACAACACCGACCATTCACTGTACAACTATTTCTCGATTTTGATGCAATTGTTTTCCCCAGATGGCCCCTCATTTTTTTTGGTCAGCACGATTCATCAAGTAATCTGGCCGAGTCTCTGTACCCTCGTCATGAGCCCAGATCCAGAGCCTTCTCGCTATTACGCACCACCACCAATTGTTATTTCTCTGGGCAGCTTTTCTGAATAGATGATGATGATTGCTTTTATTACTTTCAAAAGTAGTTTAGAACCCTTATTGGAGGGTCTATGAATAATGATGAAAAGCGTAGAGAGCCAGCGCCGCTACTTGCAACCAACTGAGCAAACCTTCGAGCAAGGCACGCAAAAGCTGCTAAACGTTGTGTACGAATTTACGGCCTGGTGTGGAATGCAAATCAATGTACAGAAAACATATTGGTTGGTACTAAAGAATGATAAACAGCGTAGAAAGAAAGAGCCAGCGCCGCTCTTAACAATCAACGGAGAAACTCTTTAAACGATGAATCTGGATGACTTGTGCAGATATCTGGCATATTGGGGCACGGGAAACGGCGATATGAGAGCAACCAAGGACGTGGTCAGGCAAAAGATCAGTGCAAACAACGCAAACAACGCCACTTTCTATGTGAAGCTGGATAAGAAAAGACGAGAGAGTTCCAAACGCAATCACTACATTGTTTCTCCAAAAGTGATAATAAAAGCAATCGACATCATTAGTACGTGACCTGATCAAATGTCATTCTCTCACACCACAGCTAGCAACAAAATTGTTCACAAACAAAGGTATGCGAGTCTTCCGCTTCTTAGCAACACTCATTGAGTGGTCTGAAAGTGAATTGAACAACGTGAAACGATTGTTCATCCAACCCTACAAGATCGCTTGGCACTTGCCATAGTCAACAGCAAGCGCTCTGTTTACCTTCCCGAGAGCTCACGCAGGTAAGGAAGGCACACTGCCCATGGCAGTACTGACACGGGAGTTGTTGCTGCATGCCAAGAGATGCAAGCTACATGAGGATGTGGTTCAAAAAATCCTGCTGGCAGGGTTAAATCGCACTTTAGACCAGTGATTATGCAACCATTTTGCTGCACTATTGAGGAAATGCAACTGTGGAAGTGGGATGACGCAACTGGAGACTTTTGGCCCGGGTCGAGGCTTGCAAAAGCATTCCAGCAGAGCAACGTCTCAGTCACGTGAATAGAGCAGTTGGACAGCAGACTGGAAAACTGAGCTGGGTTGCAGCAACTAGATCAATGAGGGAATGCAAATTGAGGATTGAAAGACTCAGAGAGTCACGACACGCCTAGATACAGATTCAGAGGTATGGGGTCTTGATCAAACGACATGGGAGCTGATGTGGGCGGGAGAAGCAGCCATTGCGAAAGAGCATTTCCTCTTCAAGACAACTGGATTCACACGTATATTAGATTTGCCCAAATTCTGAATATTTATAGAGAGAAAGCATTCGTGGTGATACCACCAGTGATGAGGATATGTGCAACATCCAACGGCGAGCAAAGAGTTCAGGTGTTACATCTGGTAGTGCAAGGACTGTCACAGAAACTGCGACAGCTTATGCAACAGTACATTGAACTTGTGGAATGGCAGGAGCTCAAGCTGCGGCTGTCACGAGAAAACGAGATAGTTTGAATTTTTTTGAACGGTTGGTTGAAGTGTGGAAAGACTGGATACGTCTTAAGAAAGAATTCGCAACACTTGGTGACGAGCTGCCTCCAGCAGAATTGTGACCAGCCCAGCGCAAGGAACAGAGTCCGGATCCAACGTAGCCTCCGGGGACGCAACTTGCGGCAGAGATGAGTTCGGACGAAGAGCGCTAGCAGGAGGCACCATGTGGGAGTCGTTGTCATTTCTGATGCTTCTTGAAAGTTTTGACGAAAATAATCTAGAGATGGGGACAGACAGTGTGGTAAGGCAGATGCATTCCAAGAAGGTGCAGCACTACTGGGCCAACATAGTCAAGCAACAGATCACGGGGGCAGGGGGTTTCCACACTGAGAGACACTTTAATTCAGCCAATGGTGGCAGCTTGGAATCAAACCACGTTTCTGACAAAGGCGCAGGTACGGTTAGGCAAAGCAATTGGCGACCATACAACGCAGCCAAACGAAGAATTGAAGGGTATCATCAACAAAAACCGTCAAGTGGCGCCTAAACGGATACCACTTTGCGCGCGCTTAGCGGTAAACACACATAACATGAGGTGTCGTTTTGTAAAATCGGTGAAGAATGCACAGTGGTTGATGAGCCCGACGAAGCGGGGGATGGACTCCAAAGCATCGTTGAGTTTCAGGTTCAGATCAAAGGAAACAACCAGCGAGAGTATGAGGACAAATGTCAAAGATGGCAAAATGGAACTGATCAAAAGCTTGCGACAAAACTGACGAAGGATGACAACTGGCAGCAACTGGTCGTGTTATTACCAGCCAGGTGGTGGCCTGACACGTTGCCAGCGGCAAGAATTTGAAACTGAAGGATGATGGCAAAGGCCACACACGCGAGTAAAGTGTAGGCAGCGTAAATGTAGCTTTGTTGAGAATCCTGGTTTTAGAAGTAGCAAGTGTCATGCCACCGGGTGTAAGAAGCAAATGAAGACCAAAGGTAAACTTTTGAAGACTGGACGGCATAACTTTCAGCTGGGCCAATGCCACCATGTGATATGCAAGGAAACTCAATGATCCGCAAGGAGGTGACACGACAATGCTGATGCAGCAGGTAAGTGTTGATGGTCAATCAAGAGATGGAAGACGAATCAAGTTGGATCTGGCTAATGTCATAGCAGATGTGCTTGCCGCTATGATCGGAATTTGCGAATGAGAATCACAGTGAAGCCGGAAGTTCGAAACAATGCAGTGACCAGCAAAAGTGAAGTTCGAAACAATGCAATGACCAGCGTAATGATCAAACCATATTTTTATGGCGCCTATCATCACAGATTTCATTCGAAACATAAAAAAGGAACTCTATAATGAGAAGCCCAAAGATGCGCTTGAAACGCTAAATTTGAAATAGAGCAAAGACAAGGACACCCGGAGGACACTGGTTGAACACCAGTCCACTTTACCGAGAAAATGCGTTCAACACGAATGGTCCAGCACGAGTAAAACGGCGGATCAGTGCATTGGGAAGCACCTTCCAAACCGTGACCGCTGGCCGTTGATGCCAGTCGCATCCTCTGCTTCTGCCAGAACGAGAAGTGCGTGTAGAAATCGGCATATCGTGGTTTTTAAATCAAGACATACCATCACATCCAAAAAGAGGGTAGGTCACAATCCTAGAAGAGTTGTTACTCTTGGAAGAACACCTTGGCAAAACAAGAATAAGAAATTCAGAGGGCCTCACTACATGCATGGAGCAGCAAAGAGGGTACACAATCACGAGCAGCCTGAGCACTGGTGGCAGTTGAAATTTTGTACGAAAATGATGGTTGGACCGAGAACAAGACCTGATCACGGTTATCCACAAGGAAACAAAGTGCATGGAAGAAAAAAAAGAAGCCGCTTCGGCTGGGTATCATCTGAGATCACCAACATGGTCAATACTACGCCGCTGAGCACTGCAAAAGATCAATAAAGCCAAGAGACTTTTAGCAATGTCGGCTTTGCCGCTGCACCGGCTTCAAGTTGGCAGTATTGTCAAATACTAGTACTGGTGCATGTGTTGGCTTGTGCCATCGATTTTCTGCATGTGTCGGCTCTGACAGCATTTATTTCTTGTACATGTCTGAAGGCTCATTTCTTCGCGCTTTGTCCTGCTCGAACTGCAGCAGCTGCTCTCCACCCTGCTCGCGCCTCTTCTGGGAGACAAGCTCTGTTTCGGCGTGCTGCCTAGCCTACTTCTCCAGTTGCACCGCCCTTTTGTTGCGCTCTTTATCACGTGCATGCTGCTCTACCCTTTGCCGCTCCAGCTGCATTGCTTGCTTTGCCTTCTGCCCTCCAGCTGCACTGCCCTTTGCCGCTCCAGCTGCTCCGTCTGCTCTGCTTTCTTCCCATCTAGCTGCACCGCCCTTTGCTGCTCCTGCTGCACTGCCAGCTGTGCTTTCTTCTGTTCCAGCTACACTGCCTGTGCTGCCTCCTTGACGTCAGTTGTACTGCCTGCTGCTGCGCCTGTATCTGTTGCGTTTCGCACCACTCAAATATCCTATCAAGTTGCGCAAACGTCGTATTCATTTGCGGTGAATGCTGGATAATCCCCTGCTGAAAAGCGTTTGACAGCTGTATCCCGGGCAGCCCAGTCACGTTTTCCACTGTGATTTCTGACTCAACTTCTGCTCAGGCCATCTCTGCCCCTGACAGGCCTTTGTACCGCACCAGCACTCAACGCAAAAAATGCACATACACCTGCGCAAGCAGGCCTTTACGACTCGGACCGTGCAGCAACTTTTTCGCCATGCAAATCATTGCGACCCATCTTGCAACTTGAGTTCTACCCAAGAAACCATCAGAATCCACGCCAACTCATGACGCAGTGTTGTGACAATTCTTTCGAAAGGCACACTTGGACAAATCATGATAAACATTTTGTTCACCTTCAAAATTGACGACTGTGAAAGGAATGTAAAACAGCATTCTGATGCCTATGGATATACAGCCCATTGCATTTAGCCCATTGCATTTAGTGTCATTTCAGCCCATTGCATTTAGTGTCATTTCTCCAGTCTCAAAACTCAATCTTTCATTTAGTTCTCAACGTCTCTTTTTGGCCACGTTCCGCTGAAATGAGACCAATTGTATTGAGATTGGAGAATGAGATTGAATGACACTCCAAATGCAACAGGCTGTTCTGTGGCTTAAGGATATATCCGAGACGATGTAAAACTAGCTCGGTTGGTCAGAGCGCGGGACTGTTATTCCCGAGGTCGTCGGTTCGATGCCGGCAAAAACTCAAAAAACCGAGAACTCAAATCTACATGGATTTGAGCTATATAGACCCTCAAGCAAGGGTACTAAATTACTTTTACAAGTAACAAAAGCAATCATGAATCAAGCCTGACTGCTAGTTGTAAACCTGAGACTTTCAGAAAAGTCTTGGCTCTAGATTGCCAATATCCAAGAACTTGGCAATGTCTAGTGAATTTTAAAGAACTCTTAATCGTGCTTTGATTTGTAATGCTACTATTATCCTGTGACAAATGCATTGTAGGTGTATAATAAATACATGCACCGTTTTATAATGCACCAAGAGAGTTCATAATGAATGTATAAATTCAAGTTGTAGAATCTTTGCTATCATAGAGGCTTACCAAGGAGCATGTTCAAAAGAGTGTCAGAGTCTGAATTCTACACAGGTTTCATAATACAAAAGAATAAAGCTAGAGGCGATACCTACAGAGCCACGGGTGTTTCAAGATCGTGGCAGTTTAAACATCAAAAACAGCAATAGCAGGCATTATAAGAGAACAGACAATAAATTGAAAACAGGCAACATGTTCTCTGGATTGCCACAAGTGGAAAAAGCTTTTTGTTACAAAAGGATCCATGCCACTCATGAAATTCAATCATATTACCTAAACTTGATATATCCTCAAACGGGACCGACTCAGATGTCTCGTCATCACAGTAACAGATATTTTTTCCAAAACGTCATAGGATGAACACATGTAAAATCAACAATACATTTAAAATGGATGAGCTTACCAAAGTGACGCGTGCTGCGGCGTGATGCAATCAATGTGTAATGCACACAAAGGTTACTTTCAGCCTAGTAGCTTGACTGACATGTATGTCTGATAAACGTCTTTATCAGAACATGACAAGCCTTCATCTTCGGCTCAAGAGAATCGAGAGTTAAAGGTTGCCTGGATCAAGGAAATCAGCAATGCTCTGTTTGCTTTTCATCGGACTTAGCAGTAGAGCGTGTCTAGTGAACTAGTGTAGCGAGCGGCTGCTTTGATCTGTATTTCCTGGACACAAATGATTCGTGCCAGAGTCTTGATGATCAAGACACCTATGTTCTGCCCTAATTCCTCGACCTCGAGCGGAGGAGTTCAGACTGGGCACGCGGTGGCAAGGGGCTTTACCCCCGCAGCTGCCGCGCGCCACCCGAAGTTTGGAACTCCTGGGGTCAGTTTTTGGCGTGTGGTTGCAGGCCAATCTGTGATGATTATTAGTCCACGACCCCCACCCGAAACACCCGAAAAAACACGTTTTTTGGGCAAATTGGCGGTCCAACGCATAATAAGAGAGAGGACCAAAGACAGCGGCAAAGAGAGAGAGAAAGAGAGGGTCCCATGCGAGCGCACACAGACACCAAAGGATATGTATGTGTATAGGCATGTATTCATCATACACACATGCGTACACGCTTCCTTTCGTCCCGTACTCGCACTCCGCCTGTGTCCCTCCTTTCCTACTTTTCCCTATCGCTTTCTGTTACTTTTCCTCTTGTTCTTGCTCTTTCTCTTCCTGTCACGAACACTATCATTCACGGGCAAAAGTCCCAAGCTTCACGGTTCTCTTCCATCTGGCTCTGCTGTCCTCGACCCCGAGGGTGCTACTCAACGACCAGGCACAACAACCACCGTAGAATATGGTGGACCATTCAATACGCATTACTACGCCCGGACCTCAATTAACATCCCTGCCACAGAACGCGTACGCTTGGGATGCGTGGCCATGCATCAGATGGTAATCTTGGCCCAGCAGCACGATTGCCAATTCGCTCGACAGGGGGGTTTGGTGAGATTGTGTGCATGCATTGCATACTGGTTTGTCGTGTCGCACTGAGTGTATCGCATGTTCATTTCATGCTGTGTGTGTCACATTCTGACTAGAATTGCATTGAATTTTTCCTAACAGGCGCACCCGGCATACGCATATGGAGAGGTCCGCATACCGATCGTCGATCGTCGCAAGAAAGAGAGTGATCCATTCACGAGGTTCATGTTTTCTCTGCAGCAACTGGACGAGGTACAAACTCTAGCCAGACCTATATCATCCACTTTGTTGATTGCTGTATGACTAGTTCCTTCTCGAGCATTTGCGAGTAATTTGTTACTGCGTGATGAGGTGCCCTTCGAGTATTTGCGAGTAATTGTGTACATGGGAGTTTGAACGCAGATTTTGGTTGGGATACCGACGAGCAGTACAATTCACCAACATTGTACCATTTGATTGTTTCAGATTGGTGGTATACGCGCAAGACACTATGCTTTCCAAGGTGGACCGCACAATGACATGTCGTTATCGTTCAGTGGTCAGGTGATACGCATGAACCCCAAAGTAGTCATACACATCAATGGTTTCTACTTGCCATGTCCTACCATGAAGCAGAAGACACAGACGAATGATCTGATTGATCATGTTGGCAAGGGTTCCGCAGCTGGTTTTTCAGTCAACATGATCTCCCCAGGGACCAGCGCAAACCAGCACTGTGATTTCGCTAGTCCGATGGAAAAGGAGGGCTCGTTGTCTAGTGTGTTGTACGTGAATCTCGTGAATGGGGTCGCCCCCAATTACACGGAGATTCAAAGTCTGCATGAAAAGGTAGTTGTACTCACCACTGATTATTATGAAAGTACAAAGAACATTGTACGGTCTAACCAAGTCTGGGGTAAACACTTCATTTCGGGATTGGATCCCTATCGCCATTTAGAGAATCCACTAGATGCCTATATTCAGGATAAGATTGAGAGTGAGGAGGTGATTCCAGTTGATGGTGGTGGGTGGCAGTGTAAAAAGAATTGTTGTCTGTTTCCTGAAAACATGCGCACTTCTTGGGAAGGTACGAAAAGAGCGGAACACGACACAAAACACAATGCGCCTAGCATTTGGTCAGAGGTCCCCAACCACCTTGGGGGTGCCAAGAAATTTTACTGTTCTAAATGCCCCGGGGCATTAGGAGCAGGAATGATCGACTGTGTCAAGGCACCTAGATCCAAAAAAACACTGTGGGTCCATATCACACTTTCGAGCGTAAACACATGAAACAACATGTGGAAGTTAGTGGGGCACCACGTAAAAAAAGCAAGGTTGTACTTGCAACGATAACTAGTCAATTGACTCTCACTTCAAAAGGCTTTTCATTTGAAACCCCCCCGTGGAAATGTGGACTTTACGGAGTAACATATTCGTCTGAATCAACAACAAAGAAGTGCCATCGCAAGGACTACCCCATCTTCAATCAAGGAGGTTCCCATTCGTGGTCGATTTTCCCACAGTTCAATTGATTACTGTGTAACTACTGAATAACAACACTGTAAAACAAACGATTTTGTCTGTGTGTTGTTCCTGTATATTTGGCGTGTATGTTGTTGTGTGAGAATCTTGTACAAATCTTTGAACTTTGGCGATCTTCCTCACTGTACCACCAAACAAAATTCAACCGTCGTGTACAAATCTTTGTACTTTGGCGATCTTCCTCACTGCACATCCAAACAAAAATCGACCGTGGTGAGCTAACTCAACTTGATGTGCATTTTTCCAAAACGATTTGAGATGGCTCAACTCAACTTGTTATTTTTGGTCCACAAAACGAGTCGAGCAGGCTCAACTCGATTCTCAAAGTTTTTTGTATGCGATATCCGGTGAAGGTTGGCTCACTAGCAAGTTATTTTCAAAAATTGAGTTGTGCAAATCGATTTCTTTGTTTTACACGAGCAAATCGAGTCGGCTGAATTTGGTAGTTTATTTTCAAGTTTTCGAAAAATGGAGTTGACGGCTCGACTCGATCTAAGGGGGAAAAAATCGAGTGAATCGGCTCAACCCGATTCAAGTTTTCTCGTCAGCCGGCTCAACTCGATTGTTTTCTTTAACCATTCGAGTTGAGAGGGCTCAACCCGATGTCGAGACGGTGATCCAACACTGAAATGACCCGTTTGACTCCGTTTGAAATCAAGATCGTTGTCAGCATTCTTTAGTATCACAGAAACAATTCCAAGGACACCTGCTCATCTACAAAATGATCAGAGCAAACGGAAATGGCGCTAATGGATTTCCTTGAACATCATCATTCGCAATGTTGGTAACAAATATTGTAACATTTTGTATACAAGTTCAGGCAAAGGCACTGGCGCAGGTACTGACACAAGCACACTGCCATAGCCACGGTTACAGCCACCTGTACAAGCACATGTATGAACTGAGTTGTTGACTTTCATGTGAGTAGAGACGTGCATTGTAAAAAGTTGTTCAGGTTTGGAAAGATTAAGGAAAACCATGCCATCAGAAAAAAATAGACCAAATATTGCGCCAATTTGGATGGACCTTTTTGTTGAAGCGCCAATGAGATACTCAGTTTCAAGTTAAATGTTGCACGGTGACGTAGAGTCTCAGACTCGCCAAGAAAAGGAGAGGGAAGTGGATATTAAGGAGAGGGGAGTGGATACACAATGTCAAAGCGATATGGTGTGGTAGTAGACAAATTGAATAGATTTGAAATACCCATTCACCATAGGACTATCAGACCTTTCAAAAGTGTTCGTTGGACGCAAAATATGTGGTGAAATATGTGATTTATTGCATGTTGAGGTGTCAAAATATGTAATTTAGTCTACTAAATTTGATAAGCGTTGATATTTTGTACAATGTTATCTCACAATGTTTACAATATAAGAAGCTATATACATATGTCATATAAGCAAACATGTGATGTAAGCACATATGTGATTTGAGCACATATGTGATTTAAGCAAACATGTGTTTTGAGCAAACATGTGAAATAAGTTTAATGATCATTCGGCGTAATATGTAATTTGAACAATAAAAACACTTCAACTAATCATATCAAAAATCAAACGCTAATTTTGTAATAATTTAATCACATATTCTTGAACCTTTCTTGAATCCAAAACATTTGGTCTGTATTTCTCTGATGACATACACACACACACACACGCACGCACATGCACACACGCACACGCATATACATACACATACACACACACACATACACATGCACTATGACAATCACGCACACACCCACACACAACCACACACACGTACTCACAATAGATTAAATTGGGTTTTCAGACCCAACAAAAAAAAGAAAGCAAAAAAAGAAGAGTAGCAAGAATCAAGCACTAGGGCCTGCTTGGTTGGGATGGGTGGAGGCATTTTCAGTTTTTTCAGAAACCAAAGCCTAGCACACACACAAATATATATCCAAAACAAATCATGGCCCGCCGACACCTCAAATGTGTCAAGATTCGGGTGATCACAGCTTCCAGCTGGGTTTCTAGATTGTCTCATATGAAGTTCTTAAGTCCGATTTTTCTTGCGTCGAAACACGATTTTTTGCCGGAGGTCGCCACTGCGCATCGGTTCCCCAAACACAAGTCCCGAATTTGTGCACAGACCTAAATCTCGGTCTCTTCTACATCTTGATATTAGGAACATATAGCAGATTCGCTCGGAAAAATAATTTCCTAGTGCTCGGCGTTTGCATCAGAAAAATATACTCGTTACACAGTAGTTTGTTAATTTAACAAACTACCATAGTAGTTTTGAAAATCAATAGTAGTTATAATTTTTTTTCAAACTACTTTTTGACAATTTCAAAACTAATGTAGAGGTATCTGTATTTACTCGAAAGTGCTATGAATGAACAAACTACTATTTTGATGTATAACAAGTACTCAGGTAGGGTTTTCACAATCTTGAAACTACTTTTTGTGTCTGACCAAACATACTGTTTGCACCTTTACTATTTTCGAATGACTTGACAGGCCTTGACCCGATATGAAAGCACTATTTTATGTATTGTCATAATTTCCATGTAGTGTTGTCTGACGGAGACTTCTTTTTCGCTTGATCATCTATGTCATGTCCATGGGTCATCTCTCACATGATGACCATGTCTCCCAATCTCATTTCTCTTTTTCACAGAGACTTGTTCTACGTTCTTGGGGATGTGTGCTTCTATTCAGTTGTCTCTCGTTGGATTACTTGTTATGTCGTCGCGTCACCTTTCAAGTTGTGACATGTCGTGATCGGGAGTCTTGTTGATTATTCTTTTGTCCTCAGAAATTTTTATTTTGATTGGAAAATACCATGTACTGTCTATGTATTTTGATGAGAATATTCACAATTGACGGTTGTGGTGATTACCGTCAAGTGTGGTGTGTGGCATTCTTTTCAAAGACATCAATTCTTGTAGTGTCATTTGGTCTCCATCAATGAATTCAGCTGGTAGACCGCATTTCCATGTACCCTGCCCAGCTTGCGTTCTGTTCTGATTGTCGAGAAGTTGCACGGCAACGCGTTTTGTCAATGTTTTCACACTCTTCACCAAAGTCAACATCGCTGCCAAAGAGCCCAGCGTTGAACATGCTAAAGTTGTTTTACACATGTCGTGTACCAATGACTGATTGCGGCCGGTTCGCGCCTGCCTCTCCCATTCTGCCTGTTGGTGCTTTAACGTCCCATTGGTTTCCAATTTGTCGAGAATGAGTTGTAATCTTTGCGCCTTGGTCATGTGGTCCATATCTGGATGCGTGGACTATTGTGATGTTCAGCAAATGGATTAGCCAGCACTTTCTGTAGTGTGCCAACGCAGAATACGCAGCGCAGCCGAGCAAGGAAGAGCAAAACTCGTGGAAAGCTGCCATGGATCTCGATCATGTACCGTGGAAAGCGCTATGTAAGACGTATGGATTGACCCAGGTGGAGATCGCTCCGCCCCGGATGAATGCAGAAGGACAGCCTGTCGAGCGCTTAGATGTGTGGTTGCTGATAGGCAGTAACAATGTCAGATGTAGTTGTTTATCAGTTTGACTGCACTGATTATGAAGATGTGTATGCATGTTTTGAATTTGCAAAATGTGAGTGACACAGTATTCACATCTTCCAATTTGTGCGTGTGTGCGGGGTTCAAGCATGTGACCTATATCATCCAAATGAACAGCTGCGCGAGGCCTGGGCACAAGTTGCTGCATGATGTTGGTGCCAGGATGCGAGGAAATTGGACCGTTGACGGAGGGATTGGAGCGCGTCGGGACCATGCGCTGGGTTGAGCCTGCAAATCTCATTGATCATGCGAGGTGGGCTGAATTTGTGCGAGCGAACTTCATGTGGACCTTTCTCTTGATGCAGCCTCGCAGTGATGCCAAGGCGGGGAGTACAGCTTATAAAGCATTGGTGAGGTTGGCAGCACCGTTGAATGGCGCTCCATATCATGGGACTTGGGAGACGAGTGTGGGAATGGATCCCAAGACTCGTGAGGAGATGGGTTGGCCCGCAGAATTCGAGGAGTTCAAGAGCATGTAAAGCACGGCGTTGGCTAAGCGACTGAGGGCCGAGGACATAATGGCCTAGACTGGCTTAACGGTGGCCAATGGCTGTTTTCAGAAAAACATGCTCAAGGCGCTGAAAATCAAAAAGGCTGACATGGTACGCCCGACAAAGCCACAGCAACCACTTTTCCCCGAGAAATGGGAGGGGACAATCAACCGTGCACAGTTCTTGAAAAGGGCCAGCACTGAAAAAACGAGTGCGATGTTGACATTTTCCAAGAAGCTGCCGTGGAATGGAATTGCAGGAGAGACTGATTTGTGGCGGGAGATGAACTTTGTGAAAAGTGCTGAGCTCTACACGGACAGACCTCCGCATCGTGAGTACCCTTGTCTTGTTCCAACGCCACTACACGAACTGACATAAAATTGCAGTATTTGTTTGTGCGTGTGGGCAGTGGGGGCCGTGTTGCGGCGACTCCTGTTCCAGTTCAAGTACATGCCAACGCGCGAAGTCATGAAACAACGCTTGGGAGCCGAGCACCACGAAGAAAGCTCCACAGTCATGCAGGGTACAATGATCTGGTTCCTGATCAACACGGTGGTGAGATTTTGCCAAATTTCAGTAGTGTTCTAACATTCAATAAGTGGTCCGTGATGTTTCCACGATGTACGACGACATTCCATTCTGATGGACTGGTAAACTGACTGTATGAATGTGATTTCTGGATTTGTATTAGGAGCGGGAGGCATTTTATATCCTTGCGAGGCGGATTTTCCTGAAGACTATTCTGGCAGACTCTGCAGCGCTCAAGAAGCGCTGGCCCGTTGATGCTAGTGAGACACTGACAATGTACCTCATAGCCGAAAACCTAGTAAATGACTGGGATGTCATCAAAGACGAGTTCAAAAAAACCAAGACCCTCAAAGACAAACGCCTGCTGATTGCAATGATGTATCAACCATGAGCCCGGGAACTGTGCGATGAAACATTCACCGAGTGGAGTGCGGCCAACAAGATCACCCTACCGGCAAAACATACCTTGCGCACAGTGGCTGCCAAGTACTTGTACTCTGACTGAGTATGACTCCTGTGTTACATTTCACGAATTGTATACACAACCATTCCACACCCTCAACGACACATAACCCACGCCAAAAAGCGAATACCACAGTGGAATAGTTGCGAAAAGGGAATACGTGTCACGCTGTTCTAGTGAATTTAAGAAAAAAGGTTTCATCAAAGAATAAAAACGCTAGAAAAAAACACGGGCTGTCACGACTCAAAAGTACTTTTTTGTTTGTATATGATCCAGCAGTCCTTTTCTGTTTCCAAAATAGTAGTTTGATAATAAGATAACAGTAGTTTTGAAAGAAGGTGTAAAGTACTTTAGTGGAATGTAATGTACCAAAAAGTAGTTGCTCGGTGTAAGAATAGTAGTTTTGTTTTGTCCACATAGTAGTTTTATGTTTTATTCCGATCTACCAACTCCTGTCTGCCTAGATCACATCTAATTTGAAATGCGACCTCAACGCCGGTCACAGCGCATCGCTGAGGATCGAAGCAGAACACCCCGCCCACATCTCTGCTGGGCGGCCCACTCTGTCTCGGTCTACTGTCCTTCTCATCTGCTTGCCCCCAAAATTCAACTGGGCCTCCCGGTACCGCGGAGCCTCGTCAAAGATAATGACCACGCATGGGGTCTTGAAGATGGCGTCTTCCACCACCTTCTTGCCGTGACAGTCCGCGTAACATTCGTGTATCGATGTTGCCACACCTTCTATTCTTGCACGCCCCTCCATCTCTACCACGTACGGCGGCCTTCATGACTGGCTGGCCCAAATTCTGCATTAGTTGTATTCTCTCAGATGTTGCAGGTTGATGATGATGATTGCTTTTATTACTTTCAAAAGTAGTTTAGTACCCTTGTTGGAGGGTCTATGAAGTTCAAATTCATGAGAATTTGAGGTGTCGGGTTTTAGACGGAATCGAACCGACGACCTAGGGATTGACAGTCCCTCGCTCTGACCAACTGAGCCACGCTTGCGCGTGGGGTCAAAAATATAGTATTGCTCT
>Ga0335398_10006577_pt1 | contig 14638 bp, 15 predicted proteins | sample BON03_FD_205742 | JGI IMG/M metagenome (GOLD analysis project Ga0335398, IMG submission 205742) | Freshwater microbial communities from Lake Bonney liftoff mats and glacier meltwater in Antarctica - BON-03 (spades assembly) (version 2) | ecosystem: Environmental > Aquatic > Freshwater > Ice >... | reverse complement strand
TATATATATATATATATATATGAGCGAGTGCTCGCGGCGCAGGTAGTCGGCCTGAGGGGGAATAGAAAGGTGTGGGTCGGCTATTCGCTATATATATATATATATATATATGAGCGAGTGCTCGCGGCGCAGGTAGTCGGCCTGAAGGGGGTGAGGGGTAGGGATCGGCTATTCGCGAGTTTCGTAAATATATGTATGTGTATATATATATATATATACATACATATATATATATATATATATATGTGGGTGTGTGTGTGTGTATACATACTACAGCAGCCTAGTCTCAGACTCCCGAGGTGGGAGACGGGGTGAGGCTAGTACATTCTACGGTTAGTATTCGTCATGTGTCGACCTCTATTATAGAGCTCTACTAAAATAGATGGCAGCATGAAATAGTTTTGTTGCAATCAGCAGGCCCTAGTTTGCCTTTCTAACAAGTATTTTTTCCGAAGTGAGCTGGCGTCGACCATTTCATTGAAAAATGGCGAACATCCGTTGATTTCTCTAATTGTGTTGGCCTCATTTATTTAGCGATTTAGCCGCCTTCAATTATAAAGGCACTTGGCCGACGCCCCTCCACGTTAGCCGTTGAGTTATTTTACAGTAAAACTAGGGCCTGCTCCTTCGCGAGCTTCGTCTAATTTGTCGACTCGAGCCTGGTGGCGGGTGGTTAAAGGTGCCCTGCAGCTACTAATTAACACGTATGGTTATATTCACTTCGCTCAGGTACCTGAGCGAGTTTCGACTAAGAGTTTTGTCGTTTTGACTATAGGAAGCTCAAGAATCGAATCACGTAGGCGCTCAGGGCACCTTTAATAAAGGTGCCCCGTGCGCCTACGTGATTCGACTTCGAAGCTTCCAATAATAAAAAACGACGACACTGGGTCAAAACTCGCCCCTGCACATGGCCAGGTCCAATCTCGAATAGGTTAGTCACTTAGAACTACAGGGCACCTTTAACCCGGGGCTTAGGTTAGTAACCAGAAACGGTCGGGGTTAACCCTATATCCATATATGTATCTATATCGATTTATATAACCCTATATCCATATCCATATCCAAAGCTATTTTCCATATCTATATATATCTCTATGTATATAACCCTATATCTATATCCATATTTATAAATTACCAGCGCCTCGCCCCTCGCCAGTATTTCGTTGTTGAGGTAGACTGGGTGGTAGCGAACCCTGGGCCTGGGCCCTCCTTTCGAGGGGCGAGCATAGGCGGTTTGAGTGGGGCCGGCGCGTCTGCGGGGATGTTTTCTCCCACCCTCTGGGTGGTAGTGCGGGTGTGGCTGCAGTGCTAGCTGTGTGCGCTGTGGGCCGTGTCGGCTGCTGTGTTTAGGGGGGGGAGCGGGGCCTTTGTGGGGGTACGCATATCATATCACCACCCCCCTCCGGTATCCATATCTATAGCTATTTATAGATTACCAGCGCCTCGCCCCCCGCCGGTATTTCGTTGTTGAGGTAGACAGCGTGGTAGCGAACGCACACAGTCGGCGCCCCCCCTTCAGTATCGTCGGCGATACGCGCGATCGCAGCCTGAAACACAATACCGGAGGGAGGGCGGTGTAAGGACACAGATATATGATGAGCTTATCCCTCGGAACACCCCCCCCTAATACAACAAACAGCAGCGACACGCCTCGCAGCGATGACACACGCGTGTACCGGGCCGGCCAGTACCGGGCCGAGACGCACTGCCGCAGAAGAAAAGGGTAGGGTAAGAAGAACCGCGACGGGCCAACCAAAGCCGATATGGAGAGAGTTCGCCCCGATTGGAGCGCTCAGATAAACTAGGCGCCTATTTTTAGAATGGTAACGTTCTAGCGCCTCCCATGCTAGTACCGCTTAACCGTTACAGGTCAAAACATGAGCAGTGGACTAAAACACACGTGTCGAGGTGCACCTAAACCAAAAACAGTGGCCGTGCCACCCAGCAGCAGTCCGTCTGCCCTGCCCGTGCGCATCGCGCCCGGGCATCCTGCCTCCCCGATTCCAACCCCCTACGGTCGTGATGGTCTAGCACACAGCCGCTCTCTCTTCAGCGCGCGGCGCGCTTGTCGTGTTGCCTAAGCCAGTGTCGCTTCTGTTATTATCTAGTCAGTTATAAAAAAACACACAGGGGGGGGGGGAGCGGAATACCCACAGGGCTAGGGGAGAAGCACACGCATAGAACTTCCAAGCCAGCACTGAGCTCAAGCTTGGCGTTTACAAGATATTGTTTTATGTCGAGATTTATATGCACGAATCAATCATTCTCTTTGCAAACACCCCCTTTGTGTGGACACTCCACTACCCCCCTTCATCGCCCACACTGTTGCGCACTATATTGTTATCCCCCGGAAATTCTTTATTGCAATATATACCATACAATATTAGTAATAGCCATATCTTGTAAAGGCCAAGCTCAAGCTCGCATCCTAGTGGGAAGTTCTGCGGCTGCCATGCTTATTATGATGGCTACGTGCTTATTAGTATACTTCCTTGTTTCTTTTCCCGGGTTAACCCCTCTGTACTTTTTTATTATAGCTCGTGTTAACCCAGTTAAATAATATCAATTACAGCGCACGTTGATCTGTTGCATGGCGACGCCACGAGTAGGACACAATTTAGTTACTGTGGTTCCGAATCCCGAATTAGACGCAAACAGAGAGAGCCGCGTGGAAGTCGGCTTCTAGGTACGCAGAGATCGCATGGTGCTGTGGATCACAGCATGGGTCTGGTTCAGCCAATCTACAGAGGTTGTGGCAGCCGACGGCGTCGAATTCCGTCTAATTCGGGAGTCGGAACAACAGTAACTAAACTGCGTTTTAACGCACGAATAGGGGTAACCCGATAGATGCTCGATGTGTGTGCCCCTCCCCACGTGTATCTTCCCCGGGTTAACCCGAATCAAACGACTCCCTCGGGTTAACCCCACATCGAGCATCTATCGGTATGGGTTAACCCGAGGACTTCCTTTGGCAGGGTGGCAAACGCCCCCCGCGATCGCCTTTTCTTATGATCTACGATTCCAAGGCCATCCTCAAATGTATTCTCTCCCGCAAGCAGAAGGCATGCTCCTGCACGCCCTCGACGACCGGAGCCGCGTATGCGGCTAGCGGTGCGTGGCACGCCTAAGGACGCGCTTCGCACGCAATCTCCCTCGCAGGCTTCCCTAAAGGGTGGCCTAGTTGTCACTAGAGTATTGGCTGCGCGTGCGCCAGTGATAGGGCTTTGTTTCTTCATTTCTGTGAATGTGAACCCCGAACGACCCGATTCCCTAGATGCGCGACTGTTCCTCCATGTGGTGTTAGCTGTCGCGCCTGCTGGACCATGGACGCGTCTACATATCTGTTGAGGGGTAACCCGAGTGGGTAAACATTGGTTAAAATACTGATCATGGCGAAACTCATACTGATCATACTGCTACTACTACTGCTACTGCTAAACGAGTACGTGCCTTCATCTGTTGCATGGCCACCCATGAGTAGAGGCACCGGATGTCCGTCATCACAATAATACTACTAATGCTTATATCATGGCAACAATGATAATAATAAGGCTACTACTACTACTACTACTACTACTGCGATTACTACGACTGCTAAACGAATACATACCTTCATCTGTTGCATGGCGACCAACGAGTATGGACAGCGGATGTCGGTCATCAAAATCATAACAATAATTACAGCTGTGATAAGAATAACAGCACTACTACTACCACTGCTACTGCTGCTGCTAGTAATAGGATGCCACATCTTAGTAATTACGGCGCACCTCCATCTGCTGCATGGCCACCCACGAGTATGGACAGCGGGTGTGCGTCATCACAATAATAGTTCTAATACGAATCGTGTCAAAAATGATGTTCTACTAACACTAGTACTATTGCTACCACTACCACTACTACTACTACTACTACTACTACTACTACTAGTACTAGTACTAGTACTAGTACTAGTACTAGTACTAGTACTAGTACTAGTACTACTACAACTACTGCTACTGCTACTGCTAGTAATAGGATGCCACATAATTGTAATTACGGCGCACCTTCATCTGCTGCATGGCCACCCACGAGTATGGACAGCGGGTGTGCGTCATCACAATAATAGTACTAATACGAATCGTGTCAAAAATGATGTTCTACTAACACTAGTACTATTGCTACCACTACCACTACTACTACTACTACTACTACTACTACTACTAGTACTAGTACTAGTACTAGTACTAGTACTAGTACTAGTACTAGTACTAGTACTACTACAACTACTGCTACTGCTACTGCTAGTAATAGGATGCCACATAATTGTAATTACGGCGCACCTTCATCTGCTGCATGGCCACCCACGAGTATGGACAGCGGGTGTGCGTCATCACAATAATAGTACTAATACGAATCGTGTCAAAAATGATGTTCTACTAACACTAGTACTATTGCTACCACTACTACTACTACTACTACTACTACTACTACTACAACTACTAGTACTAGTACTAGTACTAGTACTAGTACTACTACAACTACTGCTACTGCTACTGCTAGTAATAGGATGCCACATAATTGTAATTACGGCGCACCTTCATCTGCTGCATGGCCACCCAAGAGTAGGGGCAGCGGGTGTGCGTCATCACAATAATAGTTCTAATACGAATCGTGTCAAAAATGATGTTCTACTACCACTAGTACTATTGCTACCACTACTACTACTACTACTACTACTACTACTACTACTACTACTACTACTACTACTACTACTACTACTACTACTACTACTGCTAGTACTAGTACTACTACTAGTACTACTACAACTACTGCTACTGCTACTGCTAGTAATAGGATGCCACATAATTGTAATTACGGCGCACCTTCATCTGCTGCATGGTCACCCAAGAGTAGGGGCACCGGATGTCCGTCATCACAGACGGTTATAATAAGGCACCTAACACGAGCACACACGCACAGGACAATAATATTACTAATGCTTATATCATGGCGACAATGATAAAAATTAGGATACTACTACTACTACTACTACTACTACTACTACTACTACTGCTGCTTGTAGTACTCCGGCTAAACGAATACGCACCTTCATCTGTTGCGTGGCCACCCACGAATATAGACAGCGGATGTCCGTCATCGAAATCATAACATCATCTCAGCTGTGATAGGAATAACAGCACTAATACTGCTACTACCACCACTACTGCTACTGCTAGCAATAGGACGACACATAATAGTAATTACGGCGCACCTTCATCTGCTGCATGGCGACCCAAGAGTATGGACAGCGGATGTCCGTCATAACATCGACGTACAGCAGCGGTGAGGAGGTGTCCATGACGATGGCGATCCCAGAGGAGACGGAAGCGGCGGGGACGGCGCCATCCACACCGCCGCCGCCATCGCCACCACCGCCTTCGCTTCCACCACCCTCGCCGCCGCCCTCGCCGCAGCCTCCTACGCCGGAGACGGCGCCCTCGAGCCCGCCATCGACGCCGCCCTTGTGACCGCCGACAGTTTCCATGGCGATGGCGGCGCAAGAGGATGCGAACGCGGCGCCACTGCCCGCTTCATCGCCACCCTCGGCGCCGCCGCCATCGCCGGCGGAGATGGATTTACCGGCGAGGGGAAGCAGTGCGGCGAGCTTTTGAAAGATGGATCGGTTGGGCGGGACGATTCCCGTGGTGCGTAGAGGCTGGGTGGAGTCAGCGCGGCGGCGCGCTTCATTCGCGACTGGGATGGTGGCGAAGTAGTTGCGGAAGCGCTGAAAAGAACGAAAAGAACAAAAAACGGCACATATAAGTGGTGGTGGACAAAAAAAACATCCATATATGCATCTATCAGACGTAATTCAAAAGAATCTGAGCGCGGCGTCTTGGCGCGTTCGCGACTGGGGCGAAGTATTCGCGAAAGCGCTGAAAGCAGAAGAGGGAACACCACACAGCAAGCGGTTGTTGGACGAAAATAAGTCTACACACAGTATATATGTATATATATATATATATATATATATACTCGGCGCGGCGTCTTGGCTCATTCGCGACTGGGATAGTGGCGAAGAAGTCGCGAAAGCGCTGAAGGAAGAATAAAAGGAAAAGGAACGACACACAGCAAGCCGTGGTGGGTAAAAACAAGAATAGCTATGGCTATATATGACCGAACTAGAACAAACTCGGTGCGGCGGCGCGGCTCATTCGTGACTGGGATGGTGGCGAAGAGGTCACAGAAGCGCTGAAGGAGGAAGAAGGCGGAACGGCACATAGCAAGTGGTGGTGAGTGCAAAAGGAATATATATATGAATATACAAGACGACATAGAAAATTATGTGACTGGAAAAGTGGTGAAATAGTCGCGAAAGCGCTGAAGAAAAACAACGAAAAAGGAACGACACACAAGAGGTAGTGGGAAAAAGAGATATGCCATATATATATACCAAATTGAAACCCTCTCGGCGCGGCGTCACGGGTAAACCCGACGCACACACACAGACACACACAGCACTCATACACAACACACACGCAGACGCACACACACACAAAACACACACACACACGCACGCACACGTGCACACACACACACACAACACACACAGCACACACACAACACACACACACGCACGCACACGTACACACACACAACACACACACACGCACGCACACGTAGACACACAAACACACACAGCACACACAGTACACACACAACACACACACGACACACACACGCACGCACACGTACACGCGCGCACGCACATACACACAAACACACAGACACAGCCATATATACATGCACACGCAGATACAAACGCACAAGCACATACCCACACGCGCACACACGCACACTCACCCACCCACCCACTCATATATATATACACACATCTTGATGTGTATTTCTATCTATATCTATACGTATCTATATATTTAAAAATCTGTATCCCTTTCTCTCTATACATGGATATAGACATATATCTATATACATTCATATACCTATACATAGATGTGTATATATATCTACATCCATATCTATATCTGTATTTTAACTCCCACCTGGAAAGAGAGTTGCATGTTGTTCGACGTCCATCAACACGGCAACGATTCGTTTTTCTACATAGCCGTTGAGCCCGATTCCTTGATCGCAATTTTCTGGCACTTTTTTATCATTTTTGTCATTCGAGGCGCATTCTCTCAAACGTTCCAGTCTAAATTAGGAGGCTCATAAAAATCGATTGGCGAAATGTGAACAGTGCCAGAGATTTGCGATCAGGGAATCAGGCTCAACGGCTCTGCGAAAAAAACGAATCGTTGCCGTGTTTATTAGCACGGCGCGTCATGAGATCCATATGTGTTTCTATGTTTAACCGCACCTGAAAGAGAGAGGATGTGAACCCGATAATATATATATATAATATAATATATACATGTATATATGTATATATATATATATATATATATATATAGATATTCATATATATATGTAAATATATATACATATATATATGTATAAATAAACAGCACCTGGAAAGAGAGTCGCATATTCACGTCGATGTACGACGCGTCCATTAGCGCGACGGGTCGTTCAAATGAGTCTTCAGTATTCAAACCTTAACACCGACGCTATTATAATATAGAATCGTGCTCAGCTAGGCTGCGTAGACGCGCAGCTTAGAACAGTCTATATGTGAGCAGCCATTTTAAGCCGCACCTGGAACGAGAGTCGCATATTGTCGTCGAAGTACGATCCAGCGCGACGGCACATGAGATCAATACGTGTTCACTGTTTAACTGGTCCTCAAAGATAGGGGGGAAAATCCGATAATATATATATATATATATATAATATATATTCAATCGCACCTGGAAAGAGAGCCGCATATTGACGCCGATGTACGACGCGTCCATGAGCGCGGCGGGACCCGAGTTGACCGCATCAACCTCCGTCTTTCCTTTGGGCAGGGAGCAATCCAGCTCCCAAGGCGCATACCTGGAATGTGGCGCACAATTAGTACATATATGTATATGTATATGCATATATGTATACACATATATTCATATATGTAGAGGGTTGACGGCATCAGCCTCCGTCTTCCCTTTGGGCAGGGAACACTCCAGCTCCCAAGGCGCATACCTGGAATACAATTAGTATATATATGCATATGCATATGCATATACATATATGAATATATGAATATATATGTATGTATATACATCTATATATGTATGTATATGTGTATATGTATATATATATATATATATATATATATATATATATATATATATATATATATATATATATATATATATATATATATATGTATATGTATATGTATATATATATATACATACATATATATATATGGCAGCGAGCACTCCAGTTCCCAAGGCGCATACCTGGAATGTGGCGCACAATTAGTATATATATACATGTATATGCATATACGCATATACGTATATGAATATATATGGAGGGTTGACAGCATCAGCCTCCGTCTTTCCTTTGGGCAGCGAGCAAGCCAGTTCACAAGGCGCATACCTGGAATGTGGCGCACAATTAGTATATGTACATGTAGATGCATACATGCAAATACATATAGAAATATTTATGGAGGGTTGACAGCATCTATATCCGTCTTTCCTTTGAGCAGCGAGCAATCTTAACCCAGAGGCGCATACCTAACCAAAACAGCGCATGCCGTCTGAGTACTATCAAGAGGATAGCTGCATAAATCATGAAACCAAGCCACACATTGTGCTGGTCTACGTTGCGAATTTTTTCGCCTTCGTCTTTCCTTTCGGCAGCGAGCACTCCAGTTACCACGGCGCTTGGCCTTTACACGATATTGCCATTACCAATATTGTATGGCGTATAGCATTCAAAAGGGGGGTTGGAGTGGGTGTCGTGTAACACCAATAGTCGTGCAATGGTATTGCAATAGTGTGGGCAATGCAGGTGGGGGGGGGCAATAAAAGAAGGATTGATTCGTGCACAAAAGCCTCGGAGTAAAAGAATATCTGGTAAAGACCAACACGGCCCGTACCTGGAATAGTGTGAGTACGTGTTTAAAGTGAGCATATGTTTAAAAGGTGCCCTGCAGCTACTAACTAACCGCTATCGTCAAATTCGCTTTGCTCATGTACATGCACGAGGTTTCGACTAAGAGTTTCGTCATTTTGATTTTAGGAAACTCGAGAGTCGAATCACTTGAGCGCACAGGGCACCTTTACGGTTAGTAGCAAAGCGTTCGCCCTAAGTTGGTACCGTGCTGTAATTTGGTACTGTCGTCGCTGGAGCCCCCAGCGCACGCATTTCGGGCCCTGGAAAGCTGTCGGCACGCGAGGGAGGGGGTCCCTTGCTGTCTGGTAACGAGTAGCGGGACGTCCGGCGCAGCAAACGGTCGTGCTGGCGAAGAATATGAAGTTAGGGCACGGTACCAAGTTAGGGCGAACGCTTTGCTAAGGTGTACGGTTAGTTCCACCTCGAGTTTAACCCGTACCTGGAATAGTGTGAGAGCGTGTTGAAGGTTAAAATGTGTTTCAAGGTGCCCTGAGCGCCTAAGTGATTCGACTCTCGAGTTGTCTATGATCAAAACGACGAGATTCTTAGTCGAAACCTCGCTGATGTACATGAGCAACGCGAATTTAACTATAACAGTTCATTAGTAGCTGCAGGGCACCTCTAAGGTTTGTAAGATGCGTTTTTTTTTTAAGGTTTTCGTTCCACCTCGAGTTCCCATGGCGCGCACCTAAAAGTGTGAATACGTGTTTAAAGTGAGTATCTCGGGTCAACCCTACGGCCGTCACATCGGGTTAAGGGTGAACCCCCCGCCTGCGTGATTCGACGTCAGGGGTCCATATATCTATCTCCCTATCTATCCATTTATCCATAGATGTGCTTACGGCGGGCCGGCGCGTAAGACGGCCGTAGGGACGGCGTCGACTTGCCCCCCAGGCATCTAGATACCCAAGGGAGTCCCCCGTAGGCTCTCCCAAAGCCGGTCTCGGATCGGTTTCCTGTGCGTGTGTGCTCGTGTCTTCTTATCACTGTTTGAGTAAGTGTTTACACGTGCGCTGTGCGCTGAAGTACATCAATGTAGCGTTTTCACAATCAAGCTGTACTAATGACTGCTAGCTGCTTTGGTGTTATGGAGCCTTCTACGAGGAACGTGTGTATTCAATACTGTATCGACATAACTATACTTACGACACACACATACATGACTGAATAGGAACATTCATGCATACATACATGAATAGGTGTCTATGAGCGTTTGCCTTTGAAATTAGTAAATTGCGTCGCGAGCAGAGGTCGTACGTTTCATTGAAAAATGGCGAATAACCGTGTTTTTCTCTAATGGGTTTGGCCTAATTTATTGAGCCATTGAGCAGTCTTCAATTATAAAGGCCGATATACGACCTTTGTCTGCAACAGCCGTTGAGTTATTAGCTGTAAAACTAGGGCCTGCTCATATCCACAGATACATTACGTACCAGAAGTTGCAGTACCTAACCTGGAACCTGGGACGGTGCGTGTGTACGTAAGTAACGGTCCGCGCAACGGCTTGAACATTGGTAGGAAGGCCGCGCCCTGCCCTGGAACCGAAGACGATGAGTGTAACGTAGTCTTCAAGCCGTTTCTAAAGCCGTATATGCAACAAACACGCACTGTCCCATGTTCCAGGTTAGGGTCCGACCTTCCTAGGTAGTTCGCGCGACGCCGTTCTTTGCCGCAGTAGATGTAGACAGACATACGTACATATGTTTACAGTTTAAATACATTGATCCCTATACGATATATCCATCTATATCGATTTATATGTATACCGCACCAGAAATTGCAGTAGGTAGTACGCGCGAAACCGTTCTTGGATAAAAGTTTACACGCATATACTTGCGCACATGTATAGCTACATATATGCAGCTTTATACACACATACATATAAGCATAGCGTAGCAGAAGTTGCAGTAGGTGGTACTCGCGACGCATACGTACATATATGTATAGCTACATATATGCATCTATATACATATATATCCATAGCGTACCAGAAGTTGCAGTAGGTGGTACGCGCGACAACTTTCTTGACCTAAATAAAGGTATGCACACATATACGTACATACATGTAAACTTACATACATGCATCTATATACACACATACATATATCCATAGCGTACCAGAAGTTGCAGTAGGTGGTACGCGCGACGCATACGTGCATACATGTATAGCTACATATATACATCTATATACACACATACATATATCCATAGCGTACCAGAAGTTGCAGTAGGTGGTATGCGCGACGCATACGTGCATACATGTATAGCTACACATATGCATCTATATACACACATACATATATGCATAGCGTACCAGAAGTTGCGGTAGGTGGTACGCGCGACGCATACGTGCATACATGTATAGCTACATATATGCATCTATTTACACACATATATATATATACATAGCGTAGCAGAAGTTGCAGTAGGTGGTACGCGCGACGCATACGTACATATATGTATAGCTACATACATACATCTATATACACATATACATATATCCATAGCGTACCAGAAGTTGCGGTAGGTGGTACGCGCGACGCATACGTACATGTATGCATAGCTACATATATGCATCTATATACATATATATACATAGCGTACCAGAAGTTGCAGTAGGTGGTACGCGCGACGCATACGTACACATATGCATAGCTACATATATGCATCTATATACATATATATACATAGCGTACCAGAAGTTGCAGTAGGTGGTACGCGCAACAACTTTCTTGACCTAAATAAAGGTATGCACACATATACGTACATACATGTAAAGCTACATGTATGCATCTATATACACACCTATATATATATATATCCATAGCGTACCAGAAGTTGCAGTTGGTGGTACTCGCGACGCATACGTACATATATGTATAGCTACATATATGCATCTATATATACATATATATATAGCGTACCAGAAGTTGCAGTAGGCGGTACGCGCGACAACTTTCTTGACCTAAATAAAGGTATGCAAACATATACGTACATACATGTATAGCTGCATACATACATCTATATACACATATACATATATGCATAGCGTACCAGAAGTTGCAGTAGGTGGTATGCGCGACGCATACGTACATACATGTAGAGCTACATGTATACATCTATATACACATATACATATATCCATAGCGTACAAGAAGTTGCAGTAGGTGGTACGCGCGACAAATGTCTTGGCCTAAATCAAGATATGCACACATATACGTACATACATGTATAGCTACATATATGCATCTATATACACACCTATATATATATACATATATCCATAGCGTACCAGAAGTTGCAGTAGGTGGTACGCGCGACTCCTTTCTTTGCAGTTTGGCGCAGCACAGCGTGGCGGCAAGCGCGCAGCACTCCGCCGGAGTAGATCTGTAGAGACACAGACAATAGGACATTCGGGTGAACCTGGGATAGGACGTTCAGGTTAAAGGTGTCCTGAGCGCCTACGTGTTCGACTCTCGAGTTTCCTGTAATCAAAACGACGAAACTCTTAGTCGTCATGTACATGAGCAACGCGAATTCGGGTTAAGGGTTAAGGGTTTAGGGTTAACCCGTAGTAAATCTGTAGAGGGAACGGGTTGAACCCGGGGTTAACGCTAATCTGTTTATATACATATATATATATATATATATATATATATATATATATATATATATATATATATATATATATATGTGTGTTGTGTGTGTGTGTGTATGTCTGTGTGTACATACACACACAATTGTGTGTATAAAGTGTAGAGAATGCCGTCGGCTTAACACGAGAAGCGTGGCGGCAGGCGCGCAACAGCCCGCCAGAGCAGATCTGCAGAGGCACACACGATAGGACATTCGGGTGAACCCGCAACAGAGATGTGAACTCGTGCATGGTCCAGCAGGCGCGACAGCTAATACCACATGGGGGAACAGACGCGCATCTAGGGGAATCGGGTGGTTCGGGGTTTCACATTCACACGGGGAAGATATACGTGGGGAGGGACACATACATCGAACATCTATCGCCCAAGATAGGATGTTCGGGTTGAGGTTGAATACTGCAGGGTTACACCTTAGAGTTGACCTCGGGCCAGTATATATATACATATATATATATATATATATATATATATATATATATATATATATATATATATATATATATATATATATATATATATATATATATATATATACGTACATATATGTATGTCTACATATATATAAATATATATATATATACCTCCTGGGGAGTCTCGGGGTCACCCAACCGCAGAGGGAAACACGATGTGCTCGGCGTGTAGGTCAATCCACACAGAGAGCGGCAAACTATACCGCAAGGTCAAAGATCGAAGCCCGCCCGAATCTTTCCTCACGCCAGCGGCCAAAGCGCGCCCGATAAGGCGGCGCTCGCGGCGTTCGCAGGGGCACGGGGCGCAAAACACTGAACACGACCTCGGAGTCCTTCTCGCAAAGTGTATAGGAGGTTACAGCCGCCCGTGCCTGCGTCCGTTCGTGACGTAGGGTTTCTTACCCCGAGTTAACCCGAAGGGTTAGGGTGACCCTAACCCTTGACCCTTCAACCCCTAACCCTAACCCTGGCGCGAGGAAGCGTATTCGTATTCCTACTAGGTACAGCCACCGGAGCCTGCGTCCTTTCATGACGTAGCAAAGCGTTCGCCCTAACTTGGTACCGTGCCCTGACTTGTACTTTCTTTGCTTGAGCCCCCCGCGCACGCATGTCGAGCCCTGGAAAGCTGTCGGCACGCGGGGGAGGGGCTCCCTTGCTGCCTGTAACGAGTAGCGGGACGTCCGGCGCAGCAAACGGTCGTGCTGACCAACAGTACCAAGTTAGGGCACGGTATCAAGTTAGGGCGACCGCTTTGCTAGGGCTTGCTACTCCATGAGGTGGCACTGGGATCGGCTTCTCTTTGCTAGATGATGATAAGTTCACCCCTACGACCCCCCCCCCCCCCCCCCCCCCCCCTCCCCCTCCAGGCGCGCAGCACCCCGCCTAAGTAGATCTGCGCAGGGAACGGGTTGACCCCTATGCACTCTGTAAATTGGCTGAACCAGACGCATGCTATGATCCACCACACCATGCCGTCTCTGTGTTCCCAGAAGCCGACTTACACGCGGCTCTCTCTGTTCGTGTCTAATTCGGGGGTCGGAACACCAGTAACTAAACTGTGTTCTAACAACGCCGGGGTTAACCCTACCCACAGATATCATTGTGTGCTTAAAGTGTAGAGAATGCCGTAGGGTTAACACGAACGGCGTGACGTCAAGCGCATCACCCCGCCGGAGGTAGATCGGGGGACCCGAGCTCTACTTATACCCTGAGAGCCCCTACCCCTACCTCTATCCCGGGTTGACCCTCTAGAGACAAGGCAGGTGGACTGCTGCACCTGCGCGAAACCTCCGGTTTGAAGGTGCCCTGCAGCTACTAATCAACCGCTATAATTAAATTCGCTTTCGGGTTAGGGTTAACCCGACGAGGGTTAACCCTAACCGAGAACCTGCGCGAAACCGCCCATCTGCACGAGCATCACATCCTTGAAGAGGGTTAACCCGATATATATATATATATATA
>Ga0335398_10006568_pt1 | contig 14662 bp, 8 predicted proteins | sample BON03_FD_205742 | JGI IMG/M metagenome (GOLD analysis project Ga0335398, IMG submission 205742) | Freshwater microbial communities from Lake Bonney liftoff mats and glacier meltwater in Antarctica - BON-03 (spades assembly) (version 2) | ecosystem: Environmental > Aquatic > Freshwater > Ice >... | reverse complement strand
TATATGTATATATATATATATATATATATATATGAATATATATATATATATATATACTTATTTATTTAATTATTTATATATATATATGTGTGTATATCGGGTTAACCCTAACCCCGTCCCTATTCGTGTACAGGTCCGCACCCGCTGCACCGCGCGCGGCTCCGTCCACGCCGTCTAGCATCCCGCGCCCCGGCGCCGTCGGCGGCGCGGTGGGCGGAGCTCGAGGGGGCGGCTTTGGGGCCAAGCCAGGCGCAGATGGTGGGAGGCGAGGGGGCGAGGGCAGTGGCGGCAAGAGCGGCGGCGGAGGAGGTAGTGATGTCAGTGGTGTCAGTGGGGTTAGAGGCGGCGACGCCGGTGGTAACGGAGGGGGCGGCAGCCACGGCGGCGCCTCCGTCGCCGCCGCCTCCGTCTCAGCCGCCCCCTTCACCGCCGGCGCCTCTCACGCCGGCGGTGGCGTGGGCGACGGCATGGGCGGTGGCGGCGTTGGTGGGGGCGGCGTGGGCGGTGGTGCGCGTGCCGCCGCCGCCGGGATGAGCAGGCCCAGCACGCCGAGCCAACTCGCACCACCCTCGCCGCGCTTCCAGTCGCCGGCTGCGCACCAGCCGCGGACGCAGCGCTTTGGTTTTGGCGTTCCGAGCGGCGCGGCGGCGCAGGAGGCCGGGGCCAACGGGGATAAGGCGGAGATTCAAGTGCAGGACCTGCAGCAGGTTGTGCCGCTGCGTCAGTTTGGGTGGCGGAGGAAGAGCGTGGTGACGTGCCCCGCGTCACCGCTGATCACGCCGCGATGATGGTTAATGTAACTTGGATACCGTACCGTGGGCCGTGGGGCTGGACCGTAGAATGGCTGTATCCATGTTATATAATATAAATCTCTCGTGTTAGCTCTAGCTCGTTTTCTTTTCTCTGTTTATAGAGCAGGCCTACCGTGAGCTATAGTGGGTATAATTCGGTTTGTTAAAATTATTGTGAATGGTGAAATGTGAAATTGCTTGCACACATATGCAGTTTGAATTTCGAGTTAACCCGAGGTGTTAACCGTGAGCGTATTGTGCATTGTGTAGCTCGCGCATGAAATGCGAAATGCCGCATGAGATGCATGATGATATAATTATAATTACATGTATATTGTATATATATTATAATATATATAATACATATATATAATATAAATCTATCATAATTATACATCGTATTGATAGTGATGAAAAAAAAATGGAAGGCGCACACACACACGCGCACACGCACACGCGCACACGCCACACGCGCACATGCCACACGTACATACAGCATAGACACACTCTGATGCTGTGATAATGCCTGATGCCCGGCCCCCCGGCCCCGGCTCCTGTGGCTCACGGACGACCTCGCGGCCGCACTACTTCAATCTGTGCGGGGCACCGCCTCAGCCCTGAGGGAGTGGAAACTGCGGTACTGCGCCTCGCCGCATCGTTCCTCTACTCTCTACCCCTACCTACAATCTACAAATAATACCTACACATAATATAAGCAATCGAGCAATTAAGATGCATTATGCAATATAAGCAAAAAGGAGCCTCGGAGCTCCCCCCCTGCATCGCACGGGTGCAATTTGAGGGGGGGCACCACAGACATCAACCTGCGTGAAAGCCGGGAAAATATGCAAGCTCCGTGCCTGCAGCTCCGTGTCCTGCCCCATGTGCTCGTGCTGCTCGACACCCGTCCGCCATTTGATACATACCGGCGCCTAGAGGAGCCGGTAGCCAGCGATGATCCCGCCGGCGAACCCTCCCGTGACCCCCGGGTGTCTCCGCACGAAGGGCGCGACTTTTGAAGCGGCCAGTTTCACGTCCTCCATCGAGACGCTGTTCGGGAAAGCACAAGGCGGTGAGACCAAGGCAACGTGCGGGTGGCGTCGGCGCGCGCTGCCGTGGGTGGAAATGCCACACGCGGCGAGGCTCTCCGCGCGCACCTCCCGTCCTCGTCCAGATCGAGTTTCCGAGCGTGATTCGTAGCCTGGTCCTGCAGCAAACGCACCGTCGCCTGCGCCCTGGTCTGCACGCCCTCGGGCGTGACCCAGCCCTGGTGCAGCGCAATGCCCGTGCTGATGCCGCCGAGCACGGCTGCGGTCATCACCGCGCCCTGCAGCTTGTGAACCAACCAGCCAGCAACCAGGCCGCACCCAACGCCGACCGCGCACTCGCCGCCGTGTCCACGGGTCACGTTGAGCGCCGACTCCAAAAAACGCTCCACGTCAGTTTCGGTCACCCGCAGCGCGCTTGTCCCCGCGAGCGATGCGAGCAGGGCCAGCAGCATGTACTTGGTAGGCGGACGGAGGCTGTTTGTGGGCTTTGCCAACCGCGACCGCCGCGAGTCCCGGACACGACGGGTGAGCTTTGTTTTCAAATTTTTGGCGCCGTTTTCAGGCCTCAAAATAGCGTTTATGTAAATCTATTTTTGTTTCAATCTATTTGTGCCGAAGGCTGGACGGACCAAGTTCCTTGGCAGCTTCAACCTCCTCGCTAGCTCGCTCGCTCGCTCCGGTCGGTCGGTCAAGCTTCAAGCTACTCGACACTCCCGGTCGGTCGTCCGCTCGCTCGCTCGCTCGTTTGTCCAGACCGACCTTCTCGGAAATGCTGGCGGCCGACAAGGACCGGCTGGTCTATGAGATCAAGCAAAAGGCGCTGTCCCTGCGCAAGCAGGAGCTCGAGATGATCGTGTCGCGCTACAACAACCTGGCGGCCCTGTGCTCCATCATGGCGGGCTTCAGCTTTGACGCGATCGTGGAGCTGGAGTTCCCCGAGATGTACGAGGACGGGACGCTGCCCGACAACCACATCCTGCACGCGCTCAAGCCCGTCTTTTACCTGTCGTGCTCGCTCTCGCTCGCGCTCTCGCTCTACGTCGTGGCCGTCGCCAGCTTCACGGTGGTCTACGGCCACCAGCTGGCGCTGCTCGGCTCGCACGCCAGGTCGCTCGACAAGGCGGTCGCCGTGATGCTCAAGCAGCACAACCCACTCTTCGTCACGTCGTCGAGCGCGATGATCTGTGTCATCATCGCGGCCACCTCAATTGCTTGGATCAAGATGGACCCACCGTTTGCCATGGTCTCCACGATGGTTTTTGTCGTCATGCTGGCCGCGACCGCCCGCGCGTTGCACCGGCTCAGGTCGCAGCTCAACAGGTCGTATTATCTCATCCACGGCGACATGCGCGTGCTGGGCAACGGCGGCACCGGGCAGGTCGACCTGACGCGGCTCGACGCCGCTGGGGGAGAGGTGCAGCTGAGGAGAGACACGACGTATGGAAACAGCAACGACCGCAGATCCATCCGGGCGACGCTTCGCAGCTGGATGCCGTGGCTATGGACGGCTGGCAGCGCCGATCGGGGCGGCGGCTGGCCGGCAACCTCGGTACCAAAGGCCCCGCCGCTGCCACCGACCCCGTGCGATAAGCGGATGTGGACGCTGGACCCGCACACGGGCCGGCCGATGTACTCACCTGCTGCCTCCGCTCCGGCAGCCTCGGCCGCGGCCCTGAAGCTTACGCTCGTCGTCGGCGGCCCCGCGACCCAGCCGTCGCACCCCGTCTCGCCGCCGAGGACCGCCAAGTCGAAGAGCGTCGTCTTCACGCACCAGCCGGTATGACAGGACACTCCGAATGGGGTCCGAGGCCGGGCCGTGCGGGGAGAGGGGAGGGTCAGTGGGGGGGTTGTAGCAACCCGCCCGTTTAGAGCCTTATTGTTATTCTCAATCAACCTACCTACTGTAGGAGTGCTCTGTGTGTTGTTGCCACTCTTCCGGTATAGTATCAGCGTGAATGTTTGTGTGGCTCGCCTTGTTAGAACACTGGCTGTGCGCCGGGGACCTCGTATGTGTTGTTGCGGCAAATTTGTTATAGTCAGAAAAGCGTGAATGCGTAGAGGTGGCTCGCCTTGTCAGTACTCTGGCGGTGCGACGGTGACCTGAATGAAGTTTCTCTTCGGACAAGTTAGGCCACCACATCACTAATAATAGCTCTTTTTTTGCACTACAGTAACGCTAGATATCGAGTTCGCCGTTGCCGTAGCCCCTCGTCTAATACCACTAAGGCTAAGGCGTGTATTTTGGGGATGTCCCGCCTGTATTCAACCTGTATTCTGCCTGTGTCTCACCGTATCCGTGGTATCCCGTTGTATCCCTGTATCTATCTACATCTAGCAATTTTGCAGCAGATCCACTGTATCCCGCTGTATCTCACTGTATCCAGCTGTATCCGTACGTATCTAGCTGTATCCAGCTGTATCCCGCTATCCCGCTGTATCTCGCCGTATCCCATATCCCACCGCCTTGAAAACGGGATATGGCCAAAAATACACTCCAGGGGAGGGCTAGCCTAAGAGCAGCCACCCCACACCCCAACCCCAACCCCACCCCATGTAAATGTAAGGAGATCGCATGAGCTCAAAAAAAAGTGGGGGGGGGGAAACGTAGCTATACTCGTAGAGTATTGCTATATAATGCTATAACAGTTAGACGCTAGACCCTAGCCTACCCTAGCTATGGTTTCGGGTTATATAGATTTAGAGTAAACCACCGAACCACGCCCCGAACCAGTAGCCAGTAGTGTATCGTGTATCGTGTATCAGTGTTGTATCAGAGGGAGAGAAGCAGGCGCCCGCCCGAGCCCGAGAGAGTAGCAGCCCAGCCAGGCAGGTCGGGGAGAGTGCAATACGCAATACTATTCAATACTCTACATATATATATATATATATATATATACATGGCAAAATAATACTGTGTCGTATTATACTGAATATGAACATTTTGTATTGTGATTGTGTGTTGTTTGTGTGTGTGTATGTATTGTGTATTGTGTATTGTGTGCAATATATTATGTAATGCGAATATATTGCACACTCACACTCGATAAAGGGGGGGGGTGCAAAGAAAGAATGTTGTTGTTCACAATAAAAAGTCTCAAAATGCAAAATGCAAATTCAAAAAATGGAACAAAATCTTGTGCTTGTGGTAGTTAGTGGTAGTGGTAGTGATATAATAACGTAATAACAGACCAAGCCTAGAGGTACAGCGACGACTCGCTCGTGGTTTCTTTCTGTCACAGATGGCAGATGTGGTGTATTTATTTTTTAGATCAGATTCTATAAAGATTAAAGATCACGCGCACGAGCACTTACGCTTGAGCACACACACGCACATACATACATACACATACAGCAGACAGACAGAGACAGCAGACAAACAGACAGCAGACAGTTTCAGTTTCTTCTTAAATTTATAATAATTTTAAGTCTTATATTAAATATCTTATTATATATTATATAATAAATAAACAGACAGTTTATATATATCGCACACGAAACTCGTACTGTAGCTCTATAATATAAGTACTGTAATATGCAATACCCGACAATGACTACTATAAGATGATGATTATGATCATACCGTATATCGTATATAAGATTTTTTTTTTAAGGGTTAACCCGCAGAGAATTTACCTTCACAGACGGTTCATTCACAGACCGAGGTGTCCCGCTGCACCGCGCGCGATTTTCACCACGATCATGTTATTTCGCGCCGCGCTCACCCTCCTCTTGGTGAGCTCTGCGGCAGGCCTCCGCGTTGCACCGGCAGGCCTCCGCGTTGCACCGGCAGTCGGCCGAGCCCGATGCGCGCCACGTTCCGGAGTTGCGCCTCCTGTGATGGCCGACCGGCCGCCGCGCGACAGCAACGCTGGGTTCTACGCGCGTCCGTCCTCAGCGGTTGAGAAGGGCGGGCAATTCTTTGTGCCGGGGCTGGAAGGCTTCAGGATCAAGCTGCTTGCATCCGTGATGCTCATCGTCGCAATCGCAGCCAACCGCGTCTTGAGCCCGGGCACGCCGGCGAGCTCACAGCTGGTGTCGGAGGTGTTGAGCGTGCTCTCCTGCACGCTGCTGCTGGTCCAGGTGGGCGCGGAGATCGAGGCGGAGCGCGCGATCGAGCGCGAGGGGGCGCGCGCCTTTGCCTCGGCGCGCAATGCCGAACGCCTTGAGCTCGACCCGGCACTGTCAGCTGACCGCTCGAGCCGCGTGCAGTGGGCCGCTGCCACGCTATTGCGCCTCACCCCTGCCAGCATCATCGCCCTGTACTCCGTCGCCGCTCCGACGGGCGATGCGACGCCGCTGCTGCGCAGCGGGCGGCTGCCCGCGTCGGCGGTCAGTCCGACCAGCAGTGCGCTGCTCGAGCAGCTCGCTGCTGGCGGAGGGGACTTGCGCTACCTCCTTGAGGTTGACGGAGCCGAGGCTCTGCGTCTGCCGCCCACCGCGGGCAGTGCGGTGCTCGCGCGGTGTGGCGACGCGTGCGTGCTAGTCGCAGTCTCGGAGCTCAGCGACGGCTTCAGCGTGAACCAGCGCCTCTGGATTTCCAGGGTGTCCGCGCTGCTCTAGTAGCTCTAGCAGCGCTGCTCGCGTGACATGACGAATAATGCGAGCGGCGTGCGTGCGCGCGTTGCTTGATCTCTCTCGATCTTGTTTCTCGTATATCTTGTATCTCGTCGAGGCGGGGCGCAGGGGGAAAGAGACGACGGCGGCGAGACGCGAACACCGCCGTGGTGGTGATGGTGATGGCGTATGGCGTACGAAGATTAAATAGCAGCCCATATTATATATCATATATTCATATATATATATTATAATTATATAAACATTTATTATTATTATATTAAATATTAAATATTATAATATAATATAGCATACTATACATATACACCGGTGTGCAACGGTGTGCTGTAGCTGGTAGCTGTAACCTATATGGATAAAATATAGAGTGAGAGTGAAATTGCTATACCTCCTGCTATACGCTAATCATAGCGCTGCGCGCTCCCTGCTCCCTGTGTGGTACTGTGTGCTGTACTGTTACTGTTACTGTGCTCATACACTACTACTCTAGCTTCAGTCTCTAGTACGTAATAATATAACTGTTATAATTTATTCACTTACTACTGCTAGTATGTACTACCATCATTAACCCCATTATTATCAGTACATTATAACGGCGACATACGAAACACACCACACACCTGTGGTACTCATTATATATACCTCGTACTCTGTGCACTCTGCACTCTGCTATATAATATATCTATAACAAAATATTTTATAGTAATATATATATTATATAATTTATAATTTATTATATCATTTTAATTTTTATAATGCGTGCTCCATGCTGCACATGTGACATCATGTGTATGCGCGTGTCGTGTGAGTTTGTTTGAGCGAGAGCAAGGAGCAGACAAATAAATGACAAGGACACATTATGTGGTATGTGTGGTATTTTGTGGTTGTGGTTGTGGTTGTGGTTGTGGTTGTACGTTGTACGTGGTTTATTGGCTGTGGTTATATATAATGGATATAGTTATATATGTAATTTTATAATTATATATATATAATAATATATATATGTAATTGTAATAATATATATATCGGGTCAACCCGCGTGGGGTGATCCCACGCCCCCCCCGCCCCCCCCACGGTCGGAGGGGAAACAGTCCTGTGACATGGAAACCGGATTATATATAAATGTTTTACTTAACATATTCCGCCTAGTCAACCGTGTATTATATAACATAATGATGCACAAACACGTACATATCCAAGGTTAATGATTAAGTTAATGTATATTCGTATTAAAAAAATAGGCAGCAGGCAGGCTGCACATGAATAGAACACTATGTCCATGTACCATGCTACATATACATGTTTGTTTTGTCGTTCTCCGCGTATTCCACATGTACAACAGTAGGGTCCACACTTACACCCTGCCTCCCGCCCCTCAGGCAGGTACAGGTACCGGTGGTTGGCTCCGCGGCGGCGGCGGCGGCAGCAAGCAGCACAGCGCATCAGCACGGGCGCGGCGGGTTTGATGATAGCGAGCGGCGGCGCGTCCGGTTCCGGACCTGGCACCTGGCAGTGCGGCGCTGCGGCAAGGCAAGCTCAGCTTTGGTCAGGCGGGAGGGGGTGATTCGGTTTGTGCGTTTGTGCTGTGACGAAAAAAAAAGTAAAGAGTAGTTTGCGCAACAAGACAGGCGGCGGGTCTAGCGAGGGCGATGCGTCGTCTGTCGTCCGTTTCCGATACAGATACAAAGTGTACCGCGCTGTAGCAAGGCAAGCTCAGCTTTGTGCTTTGTGGTTGGGAGGAGGTGATTTGGTTTGTGCTGTGTGAAAGAAAGAGTAGAGTAATAAGAGTAGTCTGCTCAACAGCACGGGCTGCGGATCTAGCATCTAGCGAGGGCGGTGCGTCCGGTTTCGAAGCTGGTAGTACCGCGCTGCGCTGCGACAAGGCAAGCTCAGCTTTAGTCGGGAGGAGGTGATTCGGTTTGTGCTGTGAATGGACGGGTGCGAGTGTCTAGTGTTGGTGTTGCGCCAAAACAAATGAAGGATTTATCTCGTCATTCGTCATCGCGCTTTTGGCCCAAACACAGATATTATGCCATGAGCCCTGAGCAGCGCCTGGGGACCGTGTACCACATGTCGTGAGACATGAGAGTGTGAGAGGAGGTTTACGGCGACATACGAGACATGTGCGTGGCAGCGTGCATGTGCGTGGTGATAGTAGTGATGGTAAGAGCTAGGGCTAGGAGGTAAGAGCGCCAGAGCGCGGCGCCTACTCGCTCGCGTGCCGATCCACACCGGGGTGAATGCATATCCGCGGGCTGGAAAACGTATTATAATTATACTTGTATATGTATGTGTACGTACGTGTTTCTCCGATGGTATACCAGTACCAGCACTAGCAGCACACGCGCGTACACGGATTATATGACGGACACACACGCGCACAATAACGCACAACACTCCATCCGCCACGCATACGCAAGATACAACTGGTTTTTAGCCAATAATTATAATATGACACCAAGTGCGGAAAAATCCGGCGCGGGTAACGCCTGTGCCCCTATAGCCAGCGCAAGCATCTTCATACGACGATAGGCAGTGATGGTATATTAATACAGTGTTAGTAGCTGTATACTATGTATATAGCACATTCATTTCATCGTGCCTTGGATGTTCTGTAGCATGTAGCATCTACAGCATCGGGGGACGCTATAATACATGCTATATAGTATACTACACTACTATAGTACTACACTCTGCCCTAGATGTAGATGCAAATTTTGGTATTTGAACACATAGTCTTTAGCATTTTGGCCCGGCCGGGGCGTGGGCTAGCAGCCAGCAGCAGCACCAGTAATTGGGTCAACTCGAAATTGTTCAAATATCAGAAAAAGTGGAGCTATGCTATGTAGTACTGTGCGTAGCATCTGATGGAGGCTATTATATAGCATTGTAGCATGCTATATAGTATGCTACAGAACAACCAAGCATCGTGCGCGTGTCTCGCTTGTGCAAATACATGATGATGATGATACCAGGTACTGGGAGGGCGCAGTACAGAGTAGTACTGCTCATAGCTCGCTGTGTCGATGATATAGAAGATGTTAAGGGGCAAAGACATCCCCTTGAAGATATGAGTGGTTCTAAGATCAGATACATACAGCTGTGGAGGAAATGGCAAATGGCAGTTTTACAAGAAAACTCGCACACATCCCGCTGCAGCCACATCTCGAGAAGTGCTGTGGGTCAAAAGCACCATCTCGAAGTGCTCAAAAATAGCCGTAAAAATAGAAAATAGCCTAAACTTCGAAGAAACGACCTGAAGCTCGCCACCGCGGTGACGCCGCCTGGGTAGCTTGTTGCTGCTCACTCCACGCGCCAGCCACTCCTCCGTGCCACGTCGAGCGCTGCCAGAAGCTGTGACACTGGCTGCTCGTCATCCCTGGTCCAGGTGGTCGATGTCGTCCGCCGCATGCTGCTGACATCATGCTGGCTGCTCAACACGGTGCAACCGCGTGCACACGCGAGGCAGTGTGGGAGATGGGTGCTTCATCGGCCGGCACGATGGCCGCGCGGCGACACGGCGCCATCATGCCGGCCTCCAGTGGCAGTGGCGACTTCCCGATCGAAAAGCCCATGGAAATGCAGAATCACCGCGTGCGGGCTGAGGCTCCAAGTAGCTCAGAGAATCCCGTAGTTGCGCTGCAGTTTCCCTTTTCCTCGGCGCACACCTCTGATCTTAGAATCACTCATATCGATATAGAGCATAGAGCTATAGCTAGAGAAAAAGCGCGCAGCGAAGTAGAAGTAGTGCCCGCAGCTCGCCGCGCCCTTTAACCTGTACACAACACACAACCTATTCCTTCCCACAGTGGCACCCAATGGCCCCGCGCCACCTCGCCTGCGCCCCATCTACCCCCCCCCGCCCCCGTCACCAGCCCAACCCATCTAGCTCCGCAATCACATCCCTCACCAGCCGCTGCACCTCCTTGTCGCTCGGCGGGTGCGCCCACTGGTCGCGCTCGTGCTTGGCCGCGTTCCACCACTTGCGCAGCGTGTGCGCCAGTCCGTTGAGCCGGCCGAGGTGGCGTGGCGCCAGGAGGTCGATCTTGCGCAGCTCCTGCTCGTCCGCCGGCACCGGCGCGTGGCCCTGCCGCGCGTAGACGCGCTCGAGCCGCACCATCATCGAGTCGTACGCCTTGGTCACGCGCTCGCGCTTCCGAGCGAGCGGCGCGTCGGCATCACCCAGCTCAAGCCGTCGCACCATCCGCGTCAGCTCGCCGCCGGACCACCCCTCCGGCTGTGCTGAAGCCGCGGCACGAGCGCCCGGCTCGTCCTCTCGCACGGGTGGCATCAACGCGCCGCCCGGGCGCGGCAAGGCGAAGGCTGCATCAACCACCGCAGGTGCCGGCTGCGCCCTCGCCCCCTCGCCACCAGCCGCCTCGCCCACCGCCCCCAGCAGGGCCTCCATCCGCACAAGCGCTTCTGGCAGCGGCTGCCGCCTCCTCTTGGGAGCAATCGACAGCCCGTGCACCATCGCCGCCAGCGCGCGGGTCGCGTCCGACGGCCAGCCGGCGGCCGCGTGCGTCGTCCCAAACAGCGGGCCAGACCCATCCTCTATTGCCTCAAAGACATCGTCCTCGTGGTCGTTCATCAGTCCGGCCGCGGGCTCGCTCACCAGGCCCATCAGAATGCAGATGCCAATACCAAATGCGTCGGTCCTCTCCGAGTGCTGGTTCGAGTTGAGGAGCGCGGGGTCGCCGAAGCCCGTCGAGAAGGCGAGGTTGCGCGTCGTCGCGTGCGCCGTCCCGCCGAGCATCGGCTCGCGCACCTTGGCCAAGCTGACGTCGCTCAAGACGGCGCGGTACACCAGCAGGGGCGGGCCGTGCACCAGCAGCAGCGGCCGGAGCGCGCCCTCGAGAAGAATGTTGGCCGTCTTGACGTCGCGGTGCAAGATGTGCTCGCCGTGCAGGTGCGCGAGGCCACGGGCCGCGTCGCACAGCGCCGACAGCCGCCGCTGCCAGTCGAGGCGTGCGTCGCCCTCGAAGCCGAGCCGGCGCAGGCGCTCGAGCGCGCCGCCCGAGAGCAGCAGGCGGTCGTCGAGCGAGCCGCCGTGCATCAGCGGCGTGATCATGCACGGAGCCCGCGCGTCGTCGCAGTAGCCGAGAAGGCGCAGCACGTTGCGGTGGCTGCACAGCCCTAGCGTCGCCACCTCCAGCAGGATGTCGGCCGCCTGAAGGCCGCTCGCGCTCTTGACCGCCACGCGGCCCCAGCGCGCCACCAGCGACGGCAGCTCCGCGGCGACGACTTTGCCAAAGCCGCCCTCGCCCACCTCGCTGTCTGAGCCAGCCGCCTCGAGCGCGCAAAGCACCTCCTCGGCGAGGATGGTCACGACCGGCGGAGGGTCGGGGTTAGCCGCACCTCGCTCCTCCTCCTCCCCACCGCCCAGCTCGTCCGCGCCGTCGGACGCTTGCAAAGCACCGGCAGGGATGTCGCCCTTGCCATCACGCGAGGACCCCTCCGGGCCTTCCTCCGCGTCGGTTATCTGCCCCTCCTCGAGGCCCGTCGCAACAGACCTAGCACAAGACGCCTGGTTTCCGGAGCATTGGCACGGTGGGTCGGCGCCCGAGGGAGCCGGCCCGCTGCGTGCGCCTCCCTCCGCATGTGCCGGCGCAGGCGCCGCCTCTGCGCGCTTGGTCTTCTGACCTGCTTCTTTCGCTTCGCCTTGGCCTGCCGCGACGCTGCCGACGACTTGTCAGCCTCTTCCTCCGCCAAAAGCGCATCCGCCGCCTCCGCCGCAGCCGCCTCCGCCGCCGCCATAAGCACAGCCGCCGCCGCCACCGCCTCCCTATCTGCCCGCCCAGCTTCCGCCACCCGCGCTGCCCGATGAAGGGCCAGCAGCTGCCGCATCGGAACTTCGTCGGGGCTAAGGGACTGCCCAGGGAGCGGCAACTCGGCGCCCGCCTCCAGCAGTACGCGCGCCACATCCAGACTCCCGCAACCGATGGCGGCTGCCAGTGCAGTTACACCGCTCTGGCCAGGCGCGTTCACTGCCGCCCCGGCCCCCAGCAGGACTCGCACCGCTCCCTCGTGTCCATCATTGCAAGCTATCGTCAATGCCGTCTCCCCCGTGGTGTCATTCAAATCCACCTCCGCCCCGGCCGCCAGCAGCATTCGCATCGCTCCGACCTGCCCGTACTCGGCGGCAACCATTAATGCCGTCATCGCCTCGTTGTCTTTCAAATCCACCTCCGCCCCGGCCTCCAGCAACGCTTGCATCACACCCTCATGCCCATTCTCGGCGGCGCACATCAATGACGTCTCCGAGTTGTTGCCTTTAGAATCCACCGCTGCCCCGGCCTCCAACAGCACTTGCACCGCCCCCGTGTGCCCGCTGTAGCTGGCCATCATCAATGCCGTCTTCCGGTCATCCGTTATCGAATCCACCGCTGCCCCGGCCCCCAGCAACGCTTGCATCGCACCCTCGTGCCCGTTCTTGGCGGCGCACATGAACGCCGTACAGCCATTCTTTTCTTTGCAACCGGTTTCAGCCCCGGCCGCCAGCAGCACTTGCACTGCCCCCGTGTGCCCGTTGAAGCTGGCCGCCATCAATGCCGTCTGCCATTGGTCATCTATCGAATCCACCCGTGCCCCGGCCTCCAGCAGCACTCGCATCGCTCCAACCTGCCCGTACTGGGCGGCAACAATTAATGACGCCTGCCCGTCATTGCTTTTCGAATCCACCGCTGCCCCGGCCCCCAGCAGGAGTCGCACCGCTCCCTCGTGTCCGTTATGGCAAGCTATCATCAATGCCGTTTCCCCCGTGGTGTCTTTCAAATCCACCTCCGCCCCGGCCTCCAGCAACACTTGCATCACACCCGCGTGCCCGTTCTTGGCGGCGCACATCAACGCCGTACCGCCTTGTTTTTCTTTGCAACCGATTTCAGCCCCGGCCGCCAGCAGCACTTGCACCGCCCCCGTGTGCCCGTTGAAGCTGGCCGCCATCAATGCCGTCATCGCGTTGTTGTTTTTCGAATCCACCGCTGCCCCGGCCCCCAGCAACGCTTGCATCACACCCTCATGCCCGTTTTTGGCGGCGCACATGAACGCCGTCCAGCCATCTACTTCTTTGCAACCGACTTCAGCCCCGGCCTCCAGCAGCACTCGCACCGCCCCCGCGTGCCCGTGCTCGCTTGCCCACATCAATGACGTCTCCGAGTTGTTGTCTTTAGAATCCACCGCTGCCCCGGCCTCCAACAGCACTTGCACCGCCCCCGTGTGCCCGCTACGGCTGGCCATCATCAATGCCGTCTGCCAGTAATCATTTATCAAATCCACCGCTGCCCCGGCCCGCAGCAGCACTCGCATCGCTCCGACCTGCCCGCACGTGGCTGCAACCATTAATGCCGTCATCGCGTCGTTGCTTCTCGAATCCACCGCTGCCCCAGCCTCCAGCAACGCTTGCATCTTACCCTCGTGTCTGTTCTTGGCGACGCAAATCAGCGCGTAGGTCAGCGCGTCATAGGCGTCTTTGGCATCCGGTTCGATGCCCGCCTGCAGGAGATCGAGCATTTGCTCCACATCGCCTGCAATGCTGGCAGCGACGAGCTCGCCCATCGCCGCGTCACTGTCAGCCCGTGCCCGCAGCAACGCGCTAGTTGTTTGCGCCAACTTGGCGAAGCACGCGCCGATTTTAAAAGAGAAAGGGGAGCGTTCACAGACGCTACGCAGGGGAGTGCCTATAGTTTCATTTCACAAGCCTTCCCCCCTCCCTTTTTTTCTGCTACTACGGATACTCGTACTACTATTAAATATACAAGTTTACCGTCGTCGGATCGCGGATCCACCATGCAGGGGTACCGTAGCTCTATCTCAGAGCCTTGGTGCTGAGACTAATTTTCGCGCTGGGGTAGTCTCGAGTCTCAGATTTAACCTTAGGGAAGGGTTTGTTTGGCCCTTACCCTTACCCTTACAAGATATTGCCAATAATATTTTATTGCAATAAAGATAAAGGGGGTCCTGGGAAAAATATATTGCGCAATATTGTAGGCAATAAAGGGGGGCTGGGAGGGGGGTATAGCACAATAATGTGCAATAATGCCCCCCTTTCCGTGTCGAGAAAACGATTTTTTTTCAGACACCTCCGCCACACATCCAAAATCCGACCACTAAATAACAAAAAATGCTCTTCCTGTGGCACGCTCAAGCGCCACAACTCCGTTCTCAAGGGCCCGATCGCCGCCAACCTCACCAAGCAAGGCTACAACTTCAACACCGAGGACACCATCCTCGACGACGACGGCAAAAAGGCAG
>Ga0335398_10006557_pt1 | contig 14678 bp, 9 predicted proteins | sample BON03_FD_205742 | JGI IMG/M metagenome (GOLD analysis project Ga0335398, IMG submission 205742) | Freshwater microbial communities from Lake Bonney liftoff mats and glacier meltwater in Antarctica - BON-03 (spades assembly) (version 2) | ecosystem: Environmental > Aquatic > Freshwater > Ice >... | reverse complement strand
CGAGTGTAGAGTGGTCTACCTATTTGTCTTGAAAACCTCTTCATTTTTTCTTTTTTGACGTCTCTTTAGCGGAAAATAGACGTGTCATAACTCTAATCGCTGATGACACGCTGATGAGCTCAAAAAATGAAAATTACGTCACGGACTGCTACGCCTCTGTAATATCGCTGATGACATACAGATGTATATCCTAATCTCTATATAAAGCAATGAATATTCATACTTCTGACATAGCAACTTGGCACACTTTTCCCAATGGACAAGCCGCTCCAAGATTCTCGTCGCAAAAGGAAAAGCGTCATGGAGATCGTAGCAGGCCGTATGTTTGGGAACCTGCTGCCCAAGCTCCGTGATGACACGCTCGTCTTGAAGGAGAGACTGGAGAAGTGTTTGTGTATCAATAATGATATTCTAAATACCTGTAAACAGTGCAGACTTGACAGCATGGAATACTTGAGGAACAACTTTACTCCAAAGGATTTTTCGAGGAGCAAAAAGACATTCAACTGCTTCACGGGGACCGACCTTCACCACTATGGCCTCGTCGACAGGTTGATGGAAGAAATTGAAAGGGGCGTGGCAGAGGAGGATATCAAGAAGGATCGCTATGAAGAAAAGACGAGTGATATGGAGATGGAGGACGAGAAAGAGAATATTCTGCGCAACGATATCAAGTTGCTCTACCGCAAGGAGAGTGGAGGAATCAATGCAACTCTCTTAGTGCACCGCCTCATGCACAGGAATGGGATAGGCCTGAGCACGGAGACGCTTTTGACGGGCCTCGTGCTGCTCGAGCGCCTCAAAAAAAAGAGGGCGGACAAGGGAGGGCTCGCGCTATGCACCTCTAACATGAGGAGCATTATTCTAGGTGTGATGATGATTGCCTCAAAGATACAAGACGTCGCCCCATATGACTTGAAGTGGTGGCGAGCAATGCATTACATGGACCTAAATAAAAGGGGAATTCGTTTCACGGAGTTGCTCCTGCTGCGCCTTTTTGAGTGGGAGGTTGTCGTCTACCCCTACCAGATCAGCGAGTACCTTTTCGAGCGCGGTATCACGATGCCCTTTATGGCATGCTTCCAAGGCATGTCCACGGTGACGGGCATATGGCACGACTTGGAGGAATTTCAGAAAAAGAGGTTCTTGGTGGAGAAGGAAAATATCCTCACATTTTCCCCCGAGGGGCAGATTTTGGTGAGTTTTTTGGAGTTGACTAATTTTTGTACTCTTATTTTTTTGTGGTACTAATTTGTACCAGATGTCTCCAGAGACACCTGGTACAAAAAAAATTAGTCAACTTTTAGTGGTACTAAATTAGTACCACTAAATATTCATACTAAAAATATCCTCTCTAATTTTTGATGTAGTCTGAGGCGGGCCCCTCGATGCTCTCCGTGGAGAGGACTGGGGCATCGACCACTCGCACAAGGACGCGCGTGAGGCGGGGGTCGGCGCAGGGCTCGCGCCGCTTATCCAAGACCATGGAGATGAGAACAAAAAGTGTGGCCTTCTACGGCGAGTAGTCGCTACCGACAGGTAAATACCTCCTCTGCCTCTCACTGATGACACGGCCCATACGAAAAAATCACTGATGTTTCTGTCGAAATGTCTATAAAAGGAAGGTGTATGAATGTACCTACAAACTCAGAGGATGGCCTATGGCAAGCTCATGTGTCCTGTTTACAGGAGGGACGTGGACGTCTACAAATACTCATACTGTGTGGAGTTGTCACTGGAGGGGGGGAGGGGGATGGGGGCGGGCGACGCCTCACTGCAACGCTCTAAGGAAGGCATATTCAATGACTTCAAGAAGATGCCGGCCATCTTCATGGTGGGCGCTGAGACCACGCGCATGGTGAGAATATACGACGAGGATACTGAGGTGGTGGTGAATGGGTACGACCCCGACCGCTACTACAGGCGGGCATGCGTGGGCGTTATCAAACGCGACCAGACTCTAATGGTGTCGAACAACACGTCCATCGTGTGGCGGCGGGGCGGCGTCGAGCAGGTCTCGACGCTCTTCGACCACCATGCCGAGTTGAGACTGACTGTGTCGTGCGCGCGCATGAAGGTATATGCGAGGGACGTTGCTCTTATGCAGAAGAATTCGCTGCGTCGCATTGTCGACAATGTGCGCGTGCTCGAGTTAGATGGTGTGTATGGAAACTTCAAGTTGAAAGGGTTTCGTGCCTGGGATGTAGAACTTTAATTGATTCAAAGGAAAATAAAGTTTCATGAAGGATTACATGTGCGGTGTCTTAGGACGTGCATTCGTATGCGTAGTGATATCCAGAGATCCTCGACCAGTGGATGCGGCCGTCATCGATTTCCAAACAATCGTCGGGGTTGGCAGGCCATTTTTCCTGTGATTATATAAATGAGGACATCAATAGGAGTCGGGGAATATAGGGGTCTGTGGAGAGGGCGGTCCGTACCACATACACAGGGCCATCACCTTTGGAGGAGAGAGAGTATAGGCTTCCCCAGAAAGGGCTCGAACCAACGCGATGTCTCCTTTGCCCTTTGCGTCTGAGAGTTCTTGCACTTCATTTTCAATGACTTTCACGGGAGCATCTTCGTCCTCCACATGGGTCTTCACTTGATTTCTGTACCTATAGAGCTGCTTAATAAAATGCGTCTTCTTACGAGGGTCTATCATACACTCCATTGTATTCTTGTTGATAATATCCTTGACAAAATGCATACAAGATCTCATAGAACTGTCATCTGGGCTGTATTCCACCCAGAGCTTGCAGTTAGCAATCCACGCAGCGTTAACATCCGGATCTACCCTCTCTGCTGACGCTGGCGACCCGGCGCTGCCCTCGTCCGACGACTCGGCGGTCCGCAGCTTCTTGCGCGGGGGGACATATTCCCCCTCCGAAGACTCCGCATCGGCATCGTCAATGAAGGACGACTCGTACTCAGAATCATCCTCGCTCTCGTATTCAGACTCGTTGTCTGAATCCTCGATGTGCTCCTCTTCCTCGCTCTCGAGTACCTCCTCCTCCTTCTTGAACTGTTCGTCCATCGCGCGCGCCTGGGCCTGGAAGAGCTCGCTGTCCTCGGCACACGTCTCCCACTCTATGATGCCGTTGATCTTGCGCAGAGCCTGCGCCGCACAGGGCCTGCGCGCGCGCGCCACAGGCTCCGGAACGGGCTCGAGGGCGGACTCCGGGGCCGGCTCCGGAGGGAGGCCGCTGCTGGCGACGGGAGTGTCTGCAAACGCCTCGACGCACGCGTAGCACTGCTCCATCATGCATAGGGGTGGGGCTGCATGCGCAGGTCATCAGTGCGTATTGTGTTAAAAAAAAAGAGAGTATAATGAGGTAAAACGTATGTAGTTCTAATAAATTTATTATGAATAGATATATGGCGACGGCCAGTTAAATTCCCGGCTCTTGCTCAGAGCCGTCGCGTGCGTCCCGCTGCCATGTAGAGGGTCACTGACCCGTCAGGGAGCCGCCACCCCGTGAAGGGGAGTGTGGGTCGGCTCAGGCCTCGAGCTTTGAGCGTTTGCGTGCTGACTCGGGGTTTGGCTCTGCCTTCGGCTCTGGACTCGGCATCTGGACTTGTTCTGGGGTCAATGTGAACCGAAATGTTGATGTTGTCTTGTCTGTGTGTGTGATGTAATAACTGTCTTCACATTCACCATCATATTTTTTTAGTGGATCAGCTCTGTATACTTCGCCAGTTTCCAATTGTATGTCTGACTCCATTATTTCTTCGTCACCTTGATCGCAAACATAAGTCATACTTATTTTGTTTTTCCTTCCAATGTTGGTGACATTAAGTTGGATCAAATGCTCTGCTTTTACCCTAAAGAGTGAACTACCGTCAGCCTGAGGCTCTCCTACCAATACCACTCCATCATTGTGCTCCTCTTCCATACTCATTGTCACCTCATATCCCATAATCGCAACACAGCCGACCGAGTTGTGGTCTAGTAGAGTCACATTAACTCCAATATACAAACATTCACGAAGGTCGAAGCATTTTCCCACCCGTCCTGTGAGAGAAATCTGAGTCTTATAGTCGTCTCTTACCTCGTCGCATCCTTTCGTCAGCGCTTCGATGATTCCATCGACATTAAGAGGGGCGGGGAGACTATATACCGAACAGCGGGAAATTATTAGGAAAAAACAAAAGCAGCTGTGTGTCCCCTCACTCGCTGTACACGGCAAATGACTGACCTCAGCGTCAGCTCTGCCCTCACGTGTCTCGAGAGGGCGCTGCTCGTCGACCTCCCCGACGGATGCGGTGGACTCGTCAAGATCCGGGTCACCGCAGGCCACGTCCCGCGACCGGCGTACGTCGACGGTAGGGCCGTGGCCACAGACCACGCTGACATGACGCCCGGACGCTTCGTGTTGGAGGACGGGTGCCTGACACACCTCCCCGTGGAGTCTGGGCACTGGGGACTCGCCTTTGAGATGCTGGAGGAGGGGAGCACCAGCACCCGCGAGGACATGCGCTCTCTCTTCATCGTGGGGTACTCAGAGAAACAGAAGACGCAGAACGGGGGGCGTCCGTACACGACAGCCACCGTGATGCCAAGGGGCTGCCGCGAGGTCGTGTGCCAGACCCCCAGCGAGCGCGAGCTCTGGGCGACGCGGCTCGCGCCCAAGGGCGGCAAGATCGAGCGCCACGACGGCATGGGCGTCTTCAACCTCAGCATCCAGCTCGGCGCCGAGGCCCCGCCCGTTGTATCCAAGGGCATCACGCGCAGCAGCTGCACGCGCGGACACTACGCCGAGGTTGTTCCCGGCATGGACTCGAACCGGGTGTTCCAGACGACCAAGCACGTGCGGGTGGGGACCCCGGTCAACCTGCAGTTCCGCATCATGCCCGAGGCGGCGGGCGACGAGGTGTTCGGGGAGGAGGAGCGCGACCCCGAGCACGCCCCGCGCACAGCATTCACCCTCCTGTCCACGGCGCCCAAGTTCGTCGACGAGGACCTCGGGCGGGAAGTGCCGGTGTAGGCGTATTTAAGACGCGCTGGCGCGTGCGCACTACGTCTCCACCATGGCGGGCTCGTGGCTCGAGGACCTGTGCGTGTTTATGTGGCTGTGTGAGTACCAGTGCGTCGTGCGCGGGAAGGAATCCTTCGTCGCGAACGGTGTTACGTTTGAGTGTGTCTGCGTGATCTCATTCGCAGTCGGCGTGTGCGTGTTTCTGGCACCTTCGACGTTTGTGTATGATGCCGTGCAGCGGGGCCGAGGGCAAGTGGCCAGATTGTTTGGGCTATTCTTATCGTATTGTGGTTTTGTGTCCCACAATAACATAGATGAGATATTGTCAAACAACGGTATGATATATACCATACGATTCACTGAGCTCGAGCGTCGGATTGCAACACTGATACAGGAAAATAACACCCTCAGACAGGATATTATCCGTTTAGTGGATGCTGATGGTGATATCCGTACACAGTGCGAGCGGGATATTAGAAGGGTCGATGCTTTGATCTCTAACAATATGTATAATATAGAGCGTGATATTAATACCCGCCCGCAATTTGTTCGTGATAACGATCCAATATATGGCATGTTTGGCGCCATGATTGACGATGTCCTTGACGAAATCCGCAACAATCGGGTCATAAATACACAAGCAAGAGACACCGATACGCTATTTGTCACCGCGATACACACAGATTTGATGACAAAATTCGAGAATATCTCGGCAACATTCGCAGTTCTTTTCCGGATAATGCGTGAGATGTGCAGAGAGATGCGTGCCATAGAACCCAGAGTCGATAGCGAGATCGATGCGATACAGTCGGCCCTAATCACCAGGTTTGAGAGAATAATGACGGACCGCGGAGGCCTATTCCAAGACATACTCGACCTACAAGCCCGCATAGGCGTCATGGAAACCCACATCCATACACTCTAAACGGGTGTGTCTCTGTCATATCCCCGCAGTTGACGAGGATACCCGCTGTGGCATAATTTTTATTAAATTTATTAACACAAAAAAACGTGTCTATGTGCGTCCCGGCGCCTGTCTAGCGTCAGTGCCTCCCTGCCGAGAGAATACTCGCAAACACGAGCACCGCGACCGGCAGGACAGCGCTGAGCGCGAGGGAGAGAGCCGAGCAGTCGAGGTACGATAGACGCATGAAGGTCTTGCGCTCGGCTGGTAGGGCTCTCTTTATATAGACGTGTAGACTGACAAGGATGTGTCACAGATGATACTGATATTATGTATATAAGAGTGGTGTTTCACGAGATATTGACCAAGTGTGGAAATATGGAGACATATGCATTAGTGCCGGGACTCCATAAAAATCATATAATGTACACCGACCCGTCAAGCTCTTACAGTATGGCAATTAGCATGGCTCATGTAGATAAAAAAAACGTAGCAAGCAAAGCTCACGTTGAAGCAAATATGTCAGCAGCTTTGAACTTGCAGAAAAATACGACGCCTGAGCGATATACATCGTCTTTTAATGAGGTTCCAGATATGGTGCCAGGAGTGAGCTTTACATTCTGTGGACGGTTTGAGCGTGAACCTGTGTGTGATATGAAGATAAATTTGCATATATCTTACACTATTGGTGTAAAAACATATACATGTGTATCAGGTATTAAAATTGGTGATGGGGTTGAAAACCTAAAGAAAATCGTGATTCTGTCGGGGTTTGTTGACGGCTTTGGTACGCCCGTATCAATTCCAAGAAAACGCGATGTAACACTCACTGTAAAATGGCAGTGTTTTGACTGTGTCAACAGTGTTCACACGTCAATGGGACCCGTACACAATTTACAAATTGTATGTGTAGCAAGTTTTTCTCAAACCGATCAAGTCACTCCGATTCCGTGTGTATTGCCTACTTGCCAGGCTATCACCCCCACGACCGAACAACCTCCAACACGAAAGAGCCGACTAAATGAGGATCCGGTGAATGTTTCTAGCGAACTGAAAATCAGCACGACAGAACAATCTCCATCACAAAAGATCCCACGACACGAGGATCGACTGGATGTTTCCAATGAATCGAAACACAAAAAAACAAGAAATAGTACAAACACATATTCAAATGATTCAAAACTAAAAACTAATGTGTACAACAAAACCCAGGACGTATTCGTGGCTGTTGCAAAAATTACGGTCCATATTCAACTTGCCGACGCAACAATGAAAGCCATTGGTAGTGATACCTTGACACTGATGTCGGAACCGACAAACGCATCTGACGTCAAAATTCCTGACACTAAATTCGTCGAGTCTTTCACTGGTAAACTTGAGACTTTAGAAAAACGAATTGATGATGCAAAAATTTTGTTGGATGAACTGAAGCGTCAAGTCAGTGATTGGACAGTAGTGGACAAGCCCAGACAATCAGGCAAACGATCACAATTGACAAAATAAACATTATAGATATATATGTACTGGGCCGCTAATACGGCCCAGTACATCCATCTCTACATGTCTCTCTATCTATATGTCTCTGTATTTTACACCCGCCCCTGTCATGCCTTGGCCAATCGGCGAGCTTGTGGGGGTGTTACGCACATACACTTTATGTAATGATAGTGTTTTCATTACCTCTATAAAGTAGTGTTTTATTTGTAATATGTCTTTTTATTTATTTATATTATTGGTATTAAAATTATTTATCTGACTCGGGCGCTCGGCGCATTCACGAGTCATCTCACACACACGTTGCCATGATTATCAAAACTAGAACCACTACGGCACCCAGCGTGACGACCCACTCGTGGAACTGGATGCCGTGTGTCTGTACCACTTGCTCTCTAAGGGGCTGCAGCGGCATCGACTCGGGAAGCTGGCTGGCAAGCTGCAGCGTGTGCAGTCTGTATTCGTCCCATGTGTAGCAGAATACAGCTGTCCTGGATCGCTCATAGTAAAAGTGGTCTGTAGTGCAATCCCACGAGCACGCGGTCCCGAAAATGTTCCAGTTCCAGTTCAGACCCTCCTTGGCTGGGTCCGGGGTAACAATGCCGGTCTCTGGCGAGGTGCACTCGACACAGGTGTAGTCCTCACGGAGCATCTGGTGTGGTCCGCACCGGACGCTGAGCCTGGCCATGCTGGGTCTGGGCGGGGTGCGCACTGTCTTGTACTGACAGCGAGCGGTGGTGTTTGTGAAATTGCCTTCGTAGTTTTCACTGCACTGCCACGCACACGCCTGCCTGAACTCAGCATGTGCCGGGATAGCCGGGCACGTGAGGCAGTGTGTGCAGTTGTCAGGCACTGCGGGACGCCTGAAGCCCGGGCCGCACGTGAAGGGGCACAGCTCGCAGCGGAGCGACGACGTCAGCGTATGTCCCGGCAGACACGACATCGAGCAGTCCGTCCCGCTCCAGACCGCCCCGGCGTCGGCGTCTGGGCAGTCGCTGCATATCGTGTCCTCGCCCTGCGAGCACTGGTGTGTGAGGTTGCGACCATGGCACGAGGAGCAGGGGAGGCACATGGCATCCATGACGTGTGTCCCGGCCAACTGATATTGCCGCGTGTAGTCGCACGATATGCTCGTGTGGGGCACACACGTCTCGAAGTCGGCAAACATGCCCGGGGGGCACCTCTCCCAACACGACGCGGGATCGTCAAGCTGGCCTGCGCTCGCAAATATCCAGTCGGGCGTCCTGGTGTGCGCACACGGCAGGCATTCACTACAGTCAGGGCCCGTGAGATAGTGTCCCACGCCACACGTGCTGGCGTTACAGAAGACACACGTTCCGCCGGGGGGGCGCCTGAAATAGAGCGTGGTGGCGTTGCATGTGAAGTCGCAGTCGAGGGAGGTCACCGTGTAGGCGTGAGAGGGTAGACTGGACCCGTCCGCTGCCAGGATCAGACAGGCTATGCACTGCTCGCCGACGCGATGGTATCCGCTGTGACACACGAAGGGACAGTTCTCGCCCTCGGTGCCAGCATCAGCAGAGTAGGAGCCAAACGCGATGGGGTCGAGCTCGCAGCTCCTGGGAGTAGTGTCTTGCGTGGCCGTGCAGGCCTCGAAGCGGTGCCAGTGCCGCGGGGCGGCCGCTTGCGCGTCGAGCCCCTGCGTGAGAATCGTGATGCTGCTGCACGGGCGACAGGTGTATACGTCTGTGTCTGTGTGGTTGTAATGGCCCGCGAGACAGGCTGTCGCGCACTCGGCGCCTGCGACGTAGTGTTCGAGGGCTGAGTATCTCCCCTTGACAATGCGGGGGCATGGCGTGCATGTCTCTGCGTCGAGCAGCGTGCACGCCCGCCATTTCTGTCCTGCGACGAGGCGACATGTTTCCCTGCGCTCCTCTGTGCACACGAGACACGTGTTGTCGTGTCTGTATCCGCCGTCCACGCACTGCCACTCACACGTCGCGCCACCGGCTGTCCACTCAAAGTCAGTGGCGAGTAGGCCAGTGGGAATGGCGCAGTCTGAACACAGGATATCGTTGGCCGAGGCAAGCTCGTCACACCCCTGCACAAACTGCCCGAGGCCACATCGCCCTGAGGTTCGTGAGCCGAGCTCGGCTTCACAAGACACGCACGCCTGGTGAGTCTGGGACCAGAAGTGTGTCGACACACACGAGTACTGCATGGTGAGGGGGTGGAGGCTGACTGTGAAGAGGTCTGCCTCTGGCCACTCGCACCGCTCAGGCTCGGTGTCGGTTTCCACGCTGGCGTAAAGGCCAATGAGGTTTAATGCGTTGGCCAGTCCGAGGGCCGTCGGGATCTCGAAGATACAGTCCCCCGCACCCGTGGTGTCGAGCGTGACCACGCATCCGAGCTCTCTGACGCTAGACGTGACGGGTTGTGGACTGCCATCATCAGCAGCCGGGGTAAGTCCAATGCGGTACTGGCACGCGAGCATGCCAGGGGTCGACCGCAACCCGACGGTCACATGGAGACGCTCCCAGTCCTGCGCGTTGCTGCCAGAGAGAGCGTGCTGTAGCCCCACCGCTGCGAGCTCTACTGCGCTTGGCATGTACACCGAGGTGTAGAGCACGGTCTGGAGCGGCGCCGCCGGCAGCGCCCGCAGCACCGCCAGGCCGTCTGTGAGGCACGCCACGAGCTGCAGGACGTCGATACCGACAGTGCGCATGCCTGCCCCACGTGCCGTTGCCGGGATCGTGATGTTGACGGCCCTGCCCGTGTTCATGCGCACGAGGTCGCCTGTGTACATCTGACGCACCAGCGTCCACGCTGGTCCGACAGCAAAGGTCGGTGTGTGCACCACTGCCCGGGTGAAGCGCGCGGTCCGGTGGAAGCGCGTCACGCGCACGCCTCCGGATATGTAGAGCGAGTGGGCCCTATGCAAGTTGTCGTACGTGTCGACCTGTGTGTGCGTGTGCAAGCCATCCGAGTTCTCACGTGTGCGAACAGTGACTGACGAGACAGAGCGCCGCAGGGGGTCCACTGTCATCTGCATGAACACGTTTAGGCCGCTGGAACAGCTGCCGGGGGGGTTCTCTCTGATCGTCACGACCCCCAGCTGCATGCTTGCGTTGCACTGCATGGTCGCCTCCACCTCGAGGAAGAAGGGACCGTTCACGGGCTGACGCGGCATAACAATGTGGATCTTGAGGCGGGGGGGTGTGTTCGGGCACCTGCGGTGCGTAGTGGTTGTTGTCTCTGCTGTTGCGTCTGACGTTGTGTCCCAGCACTTTGACGCCAGTGGTATGTATGAGTTCTTGCCGACGAAGCACGAAGACGTCTGCGTCTTGGCGTTGTATTGGATGTTGAAGAACTGGCAGTCCAGAACGTCGCACTGTTCGCTGCAGTGGGCTCTGGCGTCGCCTGGGTCGGCAAAGCCAGCGACAAGGCCGTTGCTGGCCGCCAGCGCCACGCCCCACGTGGGGCTGCTTGCTCGTGCTGTCATCGTGCTCTGAACCAGCGAGTGGTACGCAGACTGATACACGGCTGGGTTGTCTGTTGCCGCAAAGTCTGCCTGTCCGATATTGGCGTCGTCTTCGGGAAACTCGTCGTAGTCGACACTTCCCGAGATCCATGCTGACTGCCAGGCGTCACCGGGGAACACTGGCAAATACACAGCGTCGTTGTCGTATGCGATCTGCCCGAAGTCACAGAGCTTGCTGAAGCCGGCCGTGCTGTCCTCGCCCTCGCAGGACGAGCTCATGTGGTCGAAGAAGACAATCTCCGACACCCTGCCGTCGGGCGATCTCCGTGTCAGCGCCCCCACGTCCGTGCTGTTGTACACGGCCACGGTCGCGCCTGCTACGGATCCCGAGACCACGGCCTGGTGGAATATGAGTGGAAATTCATCCACGTCACGTCGGCTGCCCCCTTGTGTGTAGGTTCCGTTCCAGTACGCGAAGTATCCGGGCCGGGACGCGTCCCGGCCAATGAATTGTATATCGAGATACGAGTATATGCAAGCCATAGCGCTGTCGAGGAAGACATACGACGACTGGTACATGGTCATCATGCCACCCCCGAGAGAAGACTGAATCCGTGTCTTGGAAATGGTGCCAGCGTGGAATGCCACCACATGCATGTGCACCTCGCCGCTCAAGACAACCATGTCCTCACTGACCCAGTACACGTGCTCGTGTAGACCGATATCGTAGCTGTATTCCCCGACCAGCTCATGCACAACGTTGTCAACATACACCTGCATCACATAGTAGTCGGTGCCCGGGAACTCCATCATGACAAACGCACTGCCCTCTCTTGACACGACAAGCGTGTGTCTGACGCCTGGATCGTCAGCGGAAAAGCTCATCCCCTCCAGCGCTTGCCTGAGAACGTCTCTGCTGTCATGCACACGGTCCAGCATGCTGATCAGGGGTGCCAGGCCGTTGACGTTGTACCGCTGCACATTGTATGTGATCTTGCGGTCTGTCTGTCTCTGCAGCACCCACAGCGCGTCGCCGCCATGGCTGTAGCCCGCCATGGCCACGGTCCCACTGTCCATGCTGTTGATGACCCGGTCACTATGGATGCCCCCGGAAGACACCTCGAGTGCCCGCAGCCGCACGCCATCCCGGGCGTGCAGCGTCGTTATCAGGGCCAAGCGGCGCTCTGTGTGTTGTTGATCAGAGGCTGAGGAGAATATCACACACCCCGTAATCGAGCCTGCAGGCTCGGGCAGGGCCAGAGCGATCCGGTCGTACACGCCGCTGTGTAGCGACACGCAGTCGATACGGTCGGGGTGCGACACGAACATGTTGCAATCTGCGTTGCCGGGGTCGGCGTGCATGGTCAGGGGATTCCACACAGGCTCTCCAGTCCCTTTGCTGAGGATGCGCACGTAGAACTCGGCGACGGGTCTGTCAATCACCCCCCGGCGAGCAGAGCGCATCTCCGGAAAGACGGCATCGAGCCCCGAGGACACTGCGCGTGGCACGTAGTCGCTGATGCCCAGCGGCTGCCGGCTCGCGACTGCGAATTCGTCCGGCACAGTGTACGAGAATATGTGCAGTGAGTCACGCGCGACCACCAGCACGGCACTGTGCGTCCGGCTGAAGGTGTAGCGATATACGCCGGAGACCGAGAGCGTGAATAGGCTCTCGTTGATGATATTCTGCGACTCCATGTCGGCCCGCACGACGAGCCCCTCGGAGGGAGAGAGGGTGGTGTCCATCACCAGGAACGAGAGCTCAAAGCGTCTGATCCAAGTCTGCTGTTGCAGATCGCGGTCGGTTGGGATGAAGACAGAGAGTCGCGCACCGACAGAAGCAAACACGTCCATGTTCAGGAAGAAGTCGCCTGCGTATATGCTGTGGGCTACGAAGCGGGTGGTCTGTCGAATGTGCGCCACGTGGTCCATCCCGAGACCAGAATACCGGTAGTCTACTGCCCGGGCGGTGGTGTTGATCAAGATGCGTCGCGAGAAACTGGCACCAGAATCGAACGAGACTGTGTTCTGGAGGGGGGTAGCGGGATACTCCACCCCGTGCTTGGGAGTCCACTCGTGACAGAACTTGCTCCCCATCCGCGAGATCGCATGTGCGTAGACAGCCGCCGGCCGGAAAAAGGTATGTGCCACCCCTCCCGGATTCATGTCGTTGTCACGGATGTAGACGACGTTCCAGACACACTGGTGCAGGTCGTCGGCGTCGGACGCCACATTGATCATGACGTTTTCGAAGCTCGAGAACTGGTGTCTCCCGCTGGAGGGATTCTCAAAGTTTCATGGGAACTTGATGAGGCCGGCTCCACACCCCCAGCGGCAGGCGCGATTTCCAAAGACGTCTGGGACGACCTGCAGGTATGAGCCGCCCTGGAGCAGGTTCTCGCCTCTGCGTGGCGAGGTCAGACCCCTCAACACACACTCGTTTGTCATGATGAATTCCTCGAGTGGAGTTTTTCACGACAATTGGGACCTTGTATCTTAAGAAATCTTACCATAACTCATTACCCTCACCTATGAGGCTGAAAGAACTTTGGACTTGCCCAGACGACGGAGACGCCATGGGCACAAGCCCCTGGTTATCAACGTAGTAGTTGTATGTCCGTTCGAAGAGGAAGAGGAGGGGATCAGTGTAGCCAGCGACGTAGTTAAGGTGGAGGGTGAGGATCCAGACACCCCAGGTTATCACAGGGGGGCCAGGGTAAGGTTGGGACGTCGGCGATCTCGGATTGTGGGTTCGTCTCCCGGGCCCTTGGCTCGCTCACGATGAACCCCGGGACGTACACAACGATTCCCCAATCAGTTTAATAAAACAAAGCAACACTCACACACAATAACACACAGCCTGCTGTGTTGACGAGAGATAACCCCGGGACCGTAACGATTCCCTAATATGATCAATTTAATAAAACAAAGTGTGTGTACTTGCAGTGCCTGTTTTGTTAAACATATGATAATGACGTGTCAACATTTCCCCCGAGTCTGGTATGTGACGCGTGCAGTCTAGGTCTCTGTCATTTAAGTGCGCTGGTCTGTGATCTGCTGTCATGAATGGGGGTGTACCCAGTTATTAGTTGCAAAGGTGGCCACATAGGTCTGGTGCCCTTTGTTGATGAACTTGGTACCGTTCGCTGGGAAGTCCCTCCAGAGTATGGATTTGAATCACTCGTTGGAAGAAAACAACACAAATTGTGTTTTCTCATGTATAATTGCGTTCATACTGCGTTCAAGATGACTCTCAGTTCGGCCCCCGGGGTTTTCGCAGGAAAACATCGGTGAGAGATAACTCAGTCATTTGTGACACTATGAAGTTAATCCCCATTGGGTTTGGTACCCTTTGTTAATTAACTTCCCGGTTTCCCGTACCTTGTTGATTGGCTTCTCACCCCAAGTGGGGGGGTACTACTAGAATGGGGTGCACTGATGTCCTGGTACTTAAGGAGATTGATTATGGGGATTGGTTAGCCCGAGAATACATGCCAGCTCACCAACATTGTGAAATGGTTTACCCACTTGTCTGGGGACTCGCCTAGGGTCACCTCCAAAAAGAGGCAGGCCCCTTGTCCTCCAGTCCGGGATAGTTTTTTGGGTCCTAAGTGATTAATCGGGTGTTCAACATTTGCTTAGTCCAGTGATTGGCAAACCAAAGAAAGAAAGAAAGACAAAACAACACGCAAAATGTTACATTTGTTTCAGGTTAAATAAGACAATTACATTGACAGTCTGCTCCCACGGGAAATAGTCCCGTGGTAGTTTTGACTTGTTCCTACGTGAAATAATCACGCTGTAGCCATCTCGTCACGAAGGATCTAAAAAACAACATTTTTCAAACTATGTGTCAGTGTTA
>Ga0335398_10006554_pt1 | contig 14682 bp, 11 predicted proteins | sample BON03_FD_205742 | JGI IMG/M metagenome (GOLD analysis project Ga0335398, IMG submission 205742) | Freshwater microbial communities from Lake Bonney liftoff mats and glacier meltwater in Antarctica - BON-03 (spades assembly) (version 2) | ecosystem: Environmental > Aquatic > Freshwater > Ice >... | reverse complement strand
CCGACAACCATCACCGACAACCAAAACGAAGGAGACACCTAACCAGAAACATTGAACGACACGCCAACCTCAGCGGCCTGAAAACCGGCCAAGATGGTTGTCGCGCGCGGACAAGGTGGTTGACGCTCTACAGCGCTGACACCATCGTATATGAATTGGTCCCACTAGGCATGGTCTGGTCAACCCTCGCTGACAGAAACGAGGCGTCAGAGATCATTTCCGAGTTCACGGATGAAATCCTAGATCCCGATGGCGAACTGTCACAGCTTGTCGAAGAGATGGTCGAAGCGTTTTTTGCGTCTGCCGGGCAAGATAAAAGCGACCTTCTTTCCGCATTACTCGAGTACCACGAGGATAAACTTCGCACGTTTGCAGTCGCAGATGCTCTTTCATCTCTTGAAGAGGCGCGGGCTGACCTTCACGTCCAGATAGACAAGTGAGGCGGCGCAGGATCGCCTGGCAGGCGACATGTCGGTTGGTGCTACCACCGCTCGATGGCTGGCTAGAGAAACCGATGTTCAGATCCCGTTAGGCTCTGGACATCGGTAACGGGGACGTCTCAGTTAAGCGCTTTGTAGACATGTGCATCTGGCCGCCTGTTTGTGGATTTGATGAGGCTTGTTTGTGAGCCGTCCGGTCCTCACTTCCACCTTCGTCTGAGATCAACCGGGTGCATGCTTCGGTCCGTGGTCTGCGCGGAGCTAGCTGCCAACATAAGGCTGGTTCAATGCAATTCTGATGTGCCCATATCATTCATCATTGACTCACATCCGGTGCAGGATGACGCTCATACGCCTTGCAAGGGCAACCATGGCACGCTTACCGCCGCGGCGGCGTGCGCGACTGCGCGGCCCATGTTCTCAGCCACGTCGACCGTCCGCGATGCATCATGACAGTCGCGCCCTGACATAACGCGCGGCGCAGATTGAAATCGCCAGCGTTCGTGATGAGGCCCGACACGTCGCGTTCGCCTGGCTGGTCACGTGATGGCGTCATGCCGACCCACGCTCCAACCGTCTTGGAGGATGTGAATCGGGAAGGATCATCGACGGCTGATCGGTAGGTTAACGCTACGACTGCGCCCACTCCGGTGGAAGCGTTCAAGGCTTGGTCGATGAACCTTGGCCATGAAAACGTGGCCACGGTGATAAGTTCTTATCTGCCTGTCACGACCGAGAACGGCAAATGGCATTAATCCGCGACATGAGGCGTTGAAATGTGATGTCAGCAAAGCGATCGCTGTATCTTCAAGCAAGGATTTGCTGAACGGATATGTGGTAGTGGGTCACTTTGAAATATCTTTTTTCTTATAGGGGCCACGCTTATTTGGTGCCGCGTCTTCTGCCTTTTCGACCAGCTTAACGATGTCCTCAACTTCCCATGGACTTTCGACTAGACAAGCGGCCATTGCAGGCGTCATGCGCAGCGTCTTGTGGGTGCGGACAAAGTTGTAGTGCATGAAGTGCAGCGCGACCGCATAGGCATGGTTCTCTGCCTTCTTTGAGAAAGCGTTGGTCAGGCGCGTAAAACGCCGCATACCCACGCGCATTGTCAGGTTCTGGCGTTCAATGTGTGATGTGCCGACTTCATCCATGTCTGGATTGCCAAAGATCGCCTCTTTGATCGCACCAGTACATTCCGCAGGGCTGTACTTGCGCTCATGGCCTTTTGCGCCTGTAGGGTCGCCATATTGCTTGATCAGCATTGCATAGTCGAAATCGCCGGAGAATGCGTTTGTAACTGCCTTCAGGTAAGCGCCGTGACCATCTGTGGTCAACAGGATGCGTGTGGCAACCCGTGACGCAAGATCAAACATGAACTCACGCGCTGTTGCGCCAGAGCGATCACCGATGGTGTAAGAGGTCATCAACTTGCTATCGCGGTCCATAGCAGTCCACGTCCAGATATCGCCAGCGTCCACAGGTGCAGCCTTTGCGCCCTCTACGTTTTTCGCCTTGGCGTAGCAGAATGACCAGATTTCATCTGCCTGCACATGCTTAGCCTCAACACCTGTGACGTTAGCGTCATGGTAGGCGGCGCAGGCCTTGCCAGCATCCTCAAGCAACTTTGTGACGGTGTTCTTGGAAACGTCAGCGATGCGCGATGTGGCGCGGATGGAGTTGCCCTCCACCAGAAGGCGGAGGATCGAGGCCCGGGATTTAGTGTCAAGTTTTCTCATGCTATCAATCTAATTTCAAACTGACTTTTAGTCAAGCAAGTAGTCAAAACAACGCATAGCGTTAAGTAGCGTGTTGACACTGTGTGCGATGTCTGGCAATTAGATTCAGCATGAGAATTGTGTTCGCAAAAGATAGTCTGGCAAGGATTTGCACAGATCAAGCCTACAAAATGGGGCTTCCGTTCACGGTAATCAAAAGCGCGCGAAAGACGCTGATAAAGTTGGAATCCGCAGAGTTTGAAGGCGATCTCTTCAGCTTAGGCGGTTTGGACTACAAGATTCTAAAGGGAGATGACCATGACACACGGCAAGTTCGAATAAATGACCAATATCGTATATGGTTCACAGTTTCTGGCGAAGGTTCGAGCGCAGTTGCGACGATCACCTTCATCGGAGACCCGCATTAAGGAGGCGCGTCAGTGAGTATTGCAGAACTAATGGCTGATGTCCCTCATCCCGGTGAGTTCATCCGAGACGAGATAGAAGCCCGTGGCTGGGCGCAGCGCGATCTTGCCTACATTCTTGGAGTTAAAGAGCAAGCGATCAACCCAATCATGTCTGGCAAGCGCGGAATAAGCCCAGATATGGCCCAATCGCTCTCAAAAGCGTTTGGACTGTCTGCAAGCTATTTCTTAAATCTTCAAAATGCCTATGAGCTTTCGACGGCCAAAGCTGCCGATCCCGCAATTGAGCGCAGGGCCTTTTTGCAATCGACCTATCCAATCCGCGAAATGATAAAGAGAAATTGGTTCGAGGAGACGAGAGATGTTTCAATGCTGGAGGCTCAACTAATGCGCTTCTTCGGCACGAACTCTTTAGAGCAAGTGCCTTGCTTGGCACATAACGCGAAGAAGGGTGGTGACTACTCCGAGACCACTCCGCTTCAATGGGCTTGGCTGTTCCGTGTTCGACAAATTGCTGCTGAGATGATCGTCCCAAAATACTCTGAAAAGAAGCTGAAGGAGGCCCTAGGAGATCTTGAACGCTTTATGATCGACCCCGAAGAGATACGTCACATCCCTCGCCTTCTGGCTGAATGCGGTGTGCGTTTCACGATTGTCGAGACACTGCCAAAGGCAGAGATCGACGGCGTTTGTTTCTGGCTAGATATGCATTCTCCCGTTATCGGTATTACGTGTCGCCATGATCGAATTGACAATTTTTGGTTTGTTTTAAGGCATGAAATTGAGCATTTGCTGAACAAGGATGGTCAGTCTGATCAGTTGTCATCAACCATGGTCGATGTTGATTTAAAACCTGACACGGAAGGTTTGCCGCAAGAAGAGGTTCTAGCTAATATAGCAGCCTCGCAATTCTGCGCAGATCAAGACGCTCTGGATTCCTTCGTTATTCGGAAATACCCCTACATGTCAGAGAAAGACACACTTGGGTTGGCGAGAAGGCTGCAACGCCACCCTGGGATAGTTGTCGGTCAGTTGCAATTTAAGATGGCCAAGCAATACAGCGTTAATAAATATGGCTGGCTGGCAAAGCACAAAGTAAAGATCAGGGCCTTTTTGAGCGGCGCAGTTACTATTGATGGTTGGGGCGAACCTGCTCCCGTGAGTCTTTGAGGAGATAGAAATGGCCAAGTACAATGAACAGTTGCAACGCGTTTGGCACAAATACAAAGCCGAATACGGCGTAGAGCCAGCAACCTCGCGGGAAGCTGCTGCGTGGGGGGTGTCGAATGGTATGATTGATGTCCCAGAAGTTGATCCTCTAGATAAGCTGGCATCCGACATGTCAAAGGCTTTGCGCGAGGAGTATGCAATCGACAAGGAGGGCCGTCGATTTCGCGTCAACCATGCTGTTCGGGTGAGCAAAGGAGGAGTTCAATATACCTTTTGGGCGATTATGAAGGATGCGCCCCGCGAACACATGCAGAAGGCTTTCATTCAACGGCGTGAGCAAATTGTAGGTGACTGCGTGCAGCTAAATACTGACGTGGAAGCGTATAACGGCTTTAATGAAGATCAACAGCCCCTACAGATGATGTTTGACTTCAGGGACGATATTGAAGAGCGCAAATTTTCAATATCCGACGCCGCCTAATCCTTCTTCCATCTGGCCTCAGCAGCTAATCGGGCTATTTCTTCCCTCTGCTGAGGTGTTAAAGCCGCAGCTCGGCCTTCACCACCTTTCAGCCCACCCTTGCGCTGCCCTGACGTGTCACGCTCATGCACAGGCTCTTTACCGGTCGCCATGTCCACGATGAACTTGGCAAGCTGGTTGGCGTCACGGGGTCTCTTGGGTTTGTCTGTCATGCCTGCAAGATAATCATGAACCATGCGCCTTGCAAACGGTGCCTCGCGCGAGGGCTCACTTTGTAATTTCAAAGTGACCCACTGCCGGATATGGTGCGTCGACATTCCCGAAGTTTGAGGTGCTCCCCATTACGGGCGGCAACCACAAAAGAGCTTACGTCAGTGCCCAGTATTTTGGGGGGGCAACTCAAACTGCCGACTCTTTTCAGCGCCACACGCTCAAAAACAGCGGTTGCCGGTTCGCCTTGCTTCCCCTATTTTCAATCCTAATTCCCAATGAAGGACATTCGATAATGCCCAATGATGATATTTTGACCGTCAAAGAGCTCTCCGAGTATCTCAAAATTGCAGAAAAAACAGCCTATCGGTTTGCATCTGAGGGAAAAGTCCCCGGTTTTAAGGTGGGGAGCGCATGGCGGTTTCGCAAAAGCGAAATAGATCGCTGGATTGCCGAACAAGAACAAAAACAAGAAGGGGCAGGAAAATGACAGGCCAGCAACAACGCGACGATTTGCACCGTAAAATTTGGCAAATAGCCAACGATGTACGTGGGGCCGTGGATGGCTGGGACTTCAAACAGTTCGTCCTTGGCGCATTGTTCTATCGGTTCATCAGCGAGAACTTCACCAACTACATTGAGGCGGGCGACGATAGCATCGACTATGCTGGCATGTCCGATACCGACATCCCTGACGATGCCATGATCGACGCGGTCAAAACTAAGGGCTACTGCATCTACCCCAGCCAGCTGTTTTTAAACGTTGTCGCCGCAGCCAATACGAACGAAAGCCTGAACACCGAACTTGATGACATCTTCAAGAAGATTGAAGCCTCTGCCAACGGCTACCCCTCTGAAAAAGACATCAAAGGCCTGTTTGCCGATTTCGATACAACCAGCAATCGTCTCGGCAATACTGTCAAAGACAAAAATGCCCGTTTGGCCGCAGTGCTCAAAGGCGTGGCAGGCCTGCCTTTGGATTTTGCCGATAACGAAGGGGATCTGTTCGGCGATGCCTATGAATTTCTGATCTCGAACTACGCGGCCAATGCGGGCAAATCGGGGGGCGAGTTCTTTACACCAACCCATGTGTCCAAGCTGATCGCGCAGATTGCCATGCACGGCCAAACCACCGTTAACAAAATTTACGATCCTGCCTGTGGTTCTGGCGCTTTGTTGCTTCAAGCCAAAAAGCACTTTGATGCCCATATCGTCGAAGAGGGCTTCTTCGGACAGGAGATCAACCACACCACCTATAACCTGGCCCGCATGAATATGTTCTTGCACAACATCAACTATGACAAGTTCAACATTCAGCTGGGCAATACGCTGATCGATCCGCATTTTGGCGATGATAAACCCTTTGATGCGATCGTGTCCAACCCGCCGTATTCGGTCAAATGGGTGGGGGCGGATGATCCGACTCTAATCAACGATGACCGCTTTGCCCCCGCTGGTGTGCTTGCCCCGAAATCCAAAGCCGACTTTGCCTTTGTACTGCATGCGCTTAACTATCTGTCTGCAAAGGGCCGTGCGGCATTGGTGTGCTTCCCTGGGATTTTCTACCGTGGTGGGGCGGAACAGAAGATCCGTCAATATCTGGTCGATAACAACTATGTTGAAAGCGTGATCTCGCTTGCGCCGAACTTGTTCTATGGCACCACCATTGCGGTGACCATTTTGGTTCTGGCCAAAAACAAAACCGACACGAGTGTGCAGTTCATTGATGCAACTGGCGAAAAGTTCTTTGCCAAGAAAACCAACAATAACATCATGGAAGACGGCCACATCGCCGAGATCATGAAGATGTTCGATAGCAAGGAAAACGTGCCTCACGTTGCGGAAACTGTCGATCAGGCTAAGATCATAGTGCAGGACTATAACCTATCGGTCAGCGCCTATGTGGAACCTAAAGATAACCGCCTCGTAACCGATATCACCACGCTGAATGCCGATCTCAAAACTACGGTCGCCAAGATCAACCAACTGCGCACAGATATCGACGCCATAGTTGCGGAGATCGAGGCATGAGCGATCAAGGCTTTCTGAAAAAAATGTTGGATGGCGCGGAAGTGAAGTGGGTGCCCTTGGGGGATGTGATCCAGTCCACACGCAACATTAAATGGTCTGACGTCGATAGATCCCATCAATACATCGACTTAACGTCGGTTGATATCAAGACAAAGGCCGTCACTGAAACTAAGGAAATTAAGGCAGATACAGCGCCAAGCCGTGCCCAGAAGCTTGTGGAGACAGATGATCTTATCTTTGCCACAACGCGACCCGCCCAGCAAAGGTACTGTCTGATCGGTCCCGAGCTATCTGGCGAAGTGGCCAGTACAGGCTATTGCGTGCTGAGAGCCAAGCGCTCTGTCGTGTTACCCAAGTGGCTTTTGCATTGGATTAGTACGACTGACTTTAAGTTATATGTTGAAGAACATCAAAGCGGAGCAGCATATCCGGCGATTTCCGACGGTAAAGTCAAAGCGTTTAAGATCCCCATTCCATGCCCTGAAGACCCAGAAAAATCATTGGCGATACAGGCGGAGATTGTTCGGATTTTGGACGCTTTCACCGAGCTGACCGCCGAGCTGACCGCCGAGCTTAAGGCCCGCAAAAAACAATACAACCACTACCGCGACCAACTCCTGAGCTTTGAGGATGGTGATGTGGAATGTAAGCCTTTGGTTGAAGTAGCAGATTTTCGTCGGGGAACAGCGATCACCAAAAAGCAAACGACTGAAGGCGACATTCCAGTTGTCGCGAATGGTCCTGTCCCCAACTATTCTCATGGCGAACATAATCGCGAGGGTGAAACCGTCGTCGTCGCGAGATCAGGAGCATATGCGGGCTTAGTCAGTTATTGGAATGAGCCAATATTTCTAACCGATGCCTTTAGCGTTCATCCCCATCCAGGGGTTATGACGCCAAGGTTCGTCTATTATCTGCTCCAGAACAAGCAGGACCAAATTCATGCAATGAAGAAAGGGGCTGGTGTTCCTCACGTTCGCGTCAAAGAAGTTGAGCTATACGATGTGCCTGTTCCCAGTCTAGCAGAACAAGATCGCATCGTAGCCATCCTCGACAAGTTCGACACGCTGACCTCCTCGCTCAGCGAAGGCCTGCCGCGAGAGATTAAGTTGCGCCAGCAGCAATATAAATACTATCGCGATCTACTCTTAAGCTTTCCTGAATCAGAGGAGGCGGCGTAGATGAGCCAGACACTCAAAGACATTGCTAAACACCTGAGCACGCCAACAACTGTCAAAAAAACGGTTCCAGAAAATGCGAAGACAAAAGAGATCGATCAAGAAAAGCCTGTTCCGAAGGTCCAGCTGATCTATGCTTTCAATGGCACTGGCAAAACCCGTCTGTCCCGCGAGTTGAAGAATTTAATTGTCCCTAAATCTGATGAAGGCGAGGAAAATGACGTCGAGTTGTCGCGTCAGAAATTTCTATATTACAATGCTTTCACAGAGGATCTGTTCTACTGGGACAATGATCTGAAAGACGATGGCGAGCCAAAGCTGAAAATCCAGCCAAATAATTTTATCAACTGGATTTTGGTTGACCAAGGGCAAGAGCCGAACATCACCAAGAATTTTCAACGCTATACAAATGACAAGCTCACTCCGACCTTCAATCCAGAATACACAATCAAAACGAAAGATGAACTGGGCGAAGAAAAAGACGTTGTTGTCAAAGCCAATTCAGAAGTGACCTTTTCGATCGAAGCAGGCGGAGATGAGGCCTATGAGAATTTCAAAATCTCCAAAGGGGAAGAGAGTGTTTTCATCTGGAGCATTTTCTATTCACTTCTGGAAGAGGTGATTTTGAGCCTACAGGATGTCGATCCGGATGCAGAAGGCCCCAAGGTATTCGAGAATCTAGAATATGTGTTTATTGATGATCCAGTTACGTCACTTGATGAAAATCATCTTATCGAGCTGGGGGTGAATTTGGCTTTACTGATCAAACAGGCACCTCAAGGTTTAAAGTTTATCGTCACGACGCATAGCCCGCTGTTCTACAACGTGCTGCATAATGAGCTTGGTCTAAAGAAGCAGGGTAAGAACGAAGGGTGCTACTTGTTGGAGCGGCTGGACGACGGAACCTACAGTCTGAACGTCAAGTATGGCGACGCCAACAAGAGCTTTTCTTATCATCTGCATTTGAGGAGCGTGCTCGAAAAGGCAATCGCAGAAAAGACAATTGAACGATACCATTTCACGTTATTGCGCAACCTATATGAGAAGACAGCAGGTTTTTTAGGGCATAGAGAATGGGGCGATCTTTTGGATGACGTACCCGGTGACAAAGAAGGATATCTGAAGCGTATTATTCAATTCTCAAGTCACTCAAGGTTATCAAACGAAGAGGTCAGAGAACCGACGGTGCAAGAAAAGCAGACCGTTAAGCTCCTGCTGGACCACCTAATTACTAAATATGGCTTTTGGCAGGAGGCCGACCAAAATGGTTTATAAAGCAACACCGATTGTTGAGACGCCAAACTACATTGTTCTGGATAAATACAACAAAGAGTGGGACGCGTCTGAGCAGTATCAAAGCGAAGATGATCTGGAGCGCGAGCTGGTTCGAGATTTACAGAACCAAGGCTATCAATTTCTGCCAACCCTGACCACGCCCGCCGCCATGTTGGCCAATGTGCGGGTGCAGATGGAAGCGCTGAACGACGTCACTTTCTCGGATGATGAATGGCAGCGTTTCAACGACACCTATTTGGACAGGCCCAGCGACACCATTGTCGATAAGGCCCGCAAGATCCATGATGATTATATCCATGATTTTGTGTTCGATGATGGGCGCATCCAGAACATCTATCTGGTCGATAAAAAGAACATGGCGCGCAACAAACTGCAGGTGATCAAGCAGTTTGAACTGATTGGCACCCATGCCAACCGCTATGACGTGACAATCTTGGTCAACGGTTTACCCTTGGTGCAGGTCGAGCTGAAAAAGCGTGGCGTGGCCATACGTGAGGCATTTAACCAGATCCACCGCTATAGCAAGGAAAGCTTCAACAGCGAAAATTCTCTGTTCAAATATCTGCAGATGTTTGTCATCTCAAACGGCACAGACTGCCGCTATTTCGCTAACACAACAAAGCGCAATAAAAACAGTTTTGACTTCACCATGAATTGGGCCAAGTCGGACAACAGTCTGATCAAAGACTTGAAGGACTTTACCGCGACATTTCTGCAAAAGCGCACTTTGCTAAACGTATTGCTGCAATATTCAGTGTTTGATGTCAGTGATACCTCGTTGATTATGCGGCCCTATCAGATCGCCGCGACCGAGCGCATTATGTGGAAGATCAGAAGCACCTATGAGGCCAAAGGCTGGAGTAAGCCAGAAAGTGGCGGGTTTATTTGGCACACCACGGGCTCCGGCAAAACGCTGACCAGCTTCAAGGCCGCGCGTTTGGCGACCGAGCTTGATTTCATCGATAAGGTGTTTTTCGTCGTCGATCGTAAGGATCTCGATTATCAAACGATGAAAGAATACCAGAAGTTTTCGCCCGACAGCGTGAATGGTTCTGACAGCACCGCAGGACTGAAACGAAATCTGGATAAGGATGACAACAAGATCATTGTCACTACGATCCAGAAACTTAACAATCTCATGAAAGGCGAAGCGGTTCTTCCCATTTATGACAAGCAGGTGGTGTTCATTTTTGATGAATGCCACCGTAGCCAATTTGGTGAAGCGCAGAAGAACCTGAAGAAGAAATTTAAACGATTCTATCAATTTGGGTTCACCGGAACACCGATCTTCGGTGATGATATTGTTGATGGTGAGCTGATCCGTAAGGGGAATGCGCTTGGAGCAGAAACGACCGCCAGCGTATTCGGTCGTGAACTGCATTCCTATGTGATCACAGATGCTATCCGAGATGAGAAAGTGTTGAAATTCAAGGTTGATTACAATGATGTTCGCCCAAAGTTCAAGGCGATTGAGAGCGAGCAGGATGAGAAAAAACTCAGCGCTGCAGAAAATAAGCAAGCCCTGCTGCATCCTGAGCGGATCAAGGAGGTGTCGCAGTATATTCTAAACAATTTTAGGCAGAAGACTCATCGCTCACAAGCTGGCAAAAAAGGGTTCAATGCTATGTTTGCTGTTAGCAGTGTGGATGCTGCCAAGCTCTACTATGAGACATTACAGTCATCGCAAGCAGAAAGCGATAATCCCTTGAAAGTCGCGACAATTTTTTCCTTTGCCGCAAACGAGGAGCAAGACGCCGTCGGTGATATTCAGGATGAAAGCTTTGACGTATCTGCCATGAACAGCAGCGCCAAGGAGTTCCTGAGCGCAGCCATTGGTGATTATAACGCATATTTCAAAACGAATTTCAGCGTCGATAGTAATGGATTTCAGAATTATTATCGCGATTTGGCCAGCCGCGTTAAGAGCAAGGATATTGATCTGCTTATTGTGGTGGGGATGTTCCTTACTGGCTTTGATGCTCCTACGCTCAACACATTGTTCGTCGATAAAAACCTACGTTTCCATGGTCTGATGCAGGCCTTTTCCCGGACAAATCGTATTTTTGATGCCACCAAGACCTTTGGAAACATTGTAGCTTTTCGCGACTTGGAGCAAGCCACCATCGATGCAATTACCCTGTTTGGGGATAAGAACACCAAGAATATTGTGCTAGAAAAAAGCTACGACGAATACATGAAAGGTTTCCAAGATCAGGAGACAGGTAACGCTCGGCGCGGTTTTGTTGATGTTCTGAATGAGCTGGAGGAGCGCTTCCCAAAGCCAGATGAGATCGTCAAAGAGGCCGATAAGAAGGAATTTGCGGCACTATTCGGTGAGTACTTGAGGGCTGAGAACCTTCTTCAAAACTACGATGAATTTGCGGCACTGAAGGCTTTTCAGGATATTGATACGAACGATGCGGGGGCAGTCGAAGCCTTCAAGGACTCGCATTATCTGAACGACGAAGATGTTCGTGAGTTAGAGGCCGTCAAGCTGCCAGCTGAGAGGAAGGTGCAGGACTACAGATCGACGTATAACGATATACGTGATTGGTTGCGCAAAGAGAAAGCGTCGAGCGAAACAGGACAGTCCAATATCGATTGGGATGATGTCGTGTTCGAAGTGGATCTCCTTAAGTCTCAGGAGATCAACCTGGACTATATCCTCGAGCTGATTTTTGAGAAAAACAAGCAGGTAACAGACAAGGGGGATCTAATTGAAGATGCCCGCCGTGTTATTCGCGCCAGCCTTGGCAATCGCGCAAAGGAGAGCCTGTTGGTCGACTTTATCAATAAAACAGATCTTGATCAGTTCGACGATAAAGCAAGCGTGATAGACGCCTTTTTTACCTTTGCCCAAGCAGAACAACTCCGCGAGGTCGAGGAGCTTATCAATTCTGAAAACCTGAACTCAAAAGATGCAAAGCGTTACATTTCGACCTCTATCAAGCGAGAGTTTGCGAGTGAAAATGGAGATGATCTAAATGACATTTTGCCCAAAATGAGCCCGCTAAACCCACAGTTTCGAACAAAAAAGCAAAGCGTTTTCCAGAAGATTGCCTCTTTGGTTGAGAAGTTCAAAGGTGTTGGCGGGCGGGACGCAACCTAGATAGGTGCGCTTCCGCATGCCTTGATAGCGGGCTCGATAGGGCACCGTAAAGCGACTGGTTACGTGAATCTCTGAAAGCTGATATTCATCTTTCCGGAGAGATGCCTGATGTGCACTCCATCAGTGCAGATTAGTCGGGTTGCTGCTCGATTTTGTGCGTAATATCTTCTACCTTGAATAGTCGGCACCACTCGACTTCAAAATCTTCAATATTGAAGATCGCGACATTGTAGCCGTCCTCGCCGAACGCGCTCTTGTACGCCACACCATCGTAACCGAGAGAGCGAAACAATTCCGCAAGAATTTGCGTGGGAGCGTACTCCGCTGCGTCGTCGGACCTGTCTACAGGCGCTGAAAATGCCCTGTCGATATCAGACCAGACTGCCTCTTCCATCTCGGCACGCTCTGGCTCTTTGAAATAGATGAACTGCTTTTCGACGAGAACGCTGCAATCGATCAGTTTCAGTTCGCGCACACCTTTCAGAGTGGCGATGGTCACGTAGGCACCGATCGCGGGCCTGACTTCCGATACTGCAGTGACGTCGTTTGTCGCCATATAGAGACAGGGTATGCCGCGGGAGTTCAGTAACCACTCCATTGGTACCGCAGTTATGCAGCCTGGCTATTTTGCAAAGCCATCGGCGTCCAATTCCATGGAAGTAGTTCATCCAGCCGATTGATCTTGTGATCGTGGATGCGGTCGAGGATGTCAGCGAGATAGGCCTGTGGGTCGAGGCCGTTTAGCTTGGCGGTTTCAATGATCGTCATGGCGCGTGCAAGTGTTTCCGCACCGGTGTCGGCCCCGGCGAAGAGCCAGTTCTTTCTGCCGATTCCGATCGGTCGCAGAGCACGTTCCGCCGGATTATTGTCGATGGCCACACGACCGTCTGCCAGGAATAAACTGAAGGCCTCCCGGCGGTTGAGGCCATAGCGGAAAGCCTTGGCGAGATTGCTCTTGCCCGGAATGCGCAGGAGTTGCTGCTCGGACCACGCAAAGAAGGCCAGAACCTTCGGCAGGCTATACTTTTGACGTGCCGCGTGACGGACGTCCGCAGGCTGGCCATTGATGTCGCGCTCGATGTCATAGAGTTTGCCGATCCGGTCGAGCGCCTCGCGGGCGATCTCGGACTTGGTCGATGCCCAGAAGTCGTGGAAGTCACGGCGCAGGTGCGCCCAGCAAGCCGCCTCGCGCAAACGAGGCGCACCATCAGGTTCATCATGCGCGTAAAGCTTGGCATAGCCCTTGTAGCCGTCAGCCTGAAGGATGCCGCGGGCGTCGGCCAGATGGCTCAGGACGTGTTCTTCCTTCCAGTCCGGGGCGAAGTAATAGATCGCCCCGGGCGGGGATGATCCAGCCCATGGGCGCTGGTCACGCACATAGGCCCAGATCCGGCCCTGTCTGACGCCTTTACCAAGCCCCTTGTCTCTCAATGACCGGTCCAGCACCCGGATCGGCGTGTCATCCGCATGCAGCAGGTCGCTGCCCATGATGTCAGCCTCGATCCGTTCGATCAGCGGCGACAGGGTCTTCATCGCGCGTCCGCACCAACCGACAAGCGTGGTCTCGGGGATGTCTGCGCCCATGCGGGCGAATATCTCGTGCTGGCGATACAAGGGAAGATGATCGTCAAACTTCGAGACCAGAATATGGGCCAGCAGGTTCGGACCTGCCATGCTGCCCGGGATCGGACGGCTGGGCGCAGGCTCCTGCACCATTCGCTCACAGCGCCGGCAGGACTTCTTGATCCGGGCGATCTGCACCACCTTCATTTGGGCTGCAATCATGTCCAGCAGTTCGCTGACATCCTCACCCACAACCCGCAGATCGCCGCCACAGTCAGCGCAGCATGTGCCGGGATCAAGCTCACGACGCTCGCGCGGTGTCGCATCAGAGACACGTGGGCGGCGGCGCAGCGCGGGCGCAGAGAGATCGCCCGCGGCCGGTTCGTTCTGACCTTCATCGATGGGCGCTCCATCTTCCTCGGCGACAGCAACCAACAGGTCTTCAAGAGCCAGTTCCAGTTGCTCGATCTCGCGTTCGATCTTCTCGGAGGATTTGCCGAAAGCAAGCTTCTGCAACTTGGCGATCCGCAGGCGGAGGGCCTGAACCAGCTGGTCGTGGACCCGCAACGTGACCACCATCTTAGCGTTCTCGCTCCCAATCCGAGCGTTTTCCGCCTGCAAAGCAGTGATCATCGCTTTCAGAACAGCAGGGTCGTCGGGAAGATCTACAGCATGATTTGACATGCATCTGTCTACCACGGGTCGCGTGATAGCACCATAAAAACAAGGCGTTTTGGTTTATATACTTAGCCTACGCGGGCGGGCGGCGCGCCCCAATCCGGCCTGCGCCAGTCAATGCCTTCCCACAACATTGCAAGCTGCGCGGACGTCAGACGGGCGGCACCCTCGGTCATCGCAGGCCAAGGAAAGCGGCCGCGCTCCAAGACTTTGTAGTAGAGACAAAAGCCCTGACCGTCCCAATACAAAAGCTTGAGCCGGTCACCCCTACGCCCGCGAAAGGCGAAGACCGCACCGCCCGTCGGCTTCTGGCGCAGCACATCCTGGGTCAGCGCCGCAAGACCGGCGATGCCCTTGCGCATATCTGTCACGCCGCAAGCCAC
>Ga0335398_10006548_pt1 | contig 14691 bp, 7 predicted proteins | sample BON03_FD_205742 | JGI IMG/M metagenome (GOLD analysis project Ga0335398, IMG submission 205742) | Freshwater microbial communities from Lake Bonney liftoff mats and glacier meltwater in Antarctica - BON-03 (spades assembly) (version 2) | ecosystem: Environmental > Aquatic > Freshwater > Ice >... | reverse complement strand
CTATTGGGCCGTGCAAGACGCGCAGCTATACCACTTCATCTCCGACTCCGATGGCTCAAGCGACCCGTGCCCACGCGACCCGCGACACGGCCGGCTCGAGCATAGAGTTGGTGGCCCTCGATCGCATCACGATGGTCTCCGGGATGGCCTCCACAGCCTCTAGATGATGATGAGGAGCACCTTTTGTTACGCGGGCAGCGCCGTTATGGAGCACCAGAGACAACCTGAGAGATGGGCGGGGTGCGCGCACGCTGTGAGACTTGGGGATTAGGCCATACGTCGCTCCATAGAGTGAATGACGCGCATGCCAAGTATCAGCGGCCCCCAGAGTCCCCCAGATTGGGAATCCATGCTCAAAGTCAGCAGATGGGCGCCAAAATGGCCCCAGAAGCACAAGCCCGCGCGGCACGCCCCTGGCGCGTGCGCCCCGGCCCCGGTCTCCGCCCCAATCGGGCCTGTGCCTGGGCCTCTAGCCAGGGCCGCCTTCGGTCCACGCGCCCAGGCCGCATCGGACCTCGGTCGGCGGCGAACGCGCGATGTTCGCGCGCTTCGAAAAATACCAGCGGGGGCGCCATCGTTTTATTTTAGCCGCGGTCCGGACCCCCTTGCTGGGTACCCAGCTTCTAATTAAAAGATTTTTGAAGCAGGGTGCCACCAGGATAAAGCATAAAGCAGAGAGTGAGAGTGTTCCCCTCTAAGGGCCTTACTCGTATAGCCTTATAATAATGCCTTATACTTATATACGGATACGGTTATATGTATACGCTTATACGTATACGTTTCAGAACTATTATCTATACTATTAACCTTTTAACATTAATTAAGGTTATTAGAAGAAGCGACACCGACTTAGGCAACTAAAATTAAATGTTATTATTATAGAGATATAGATATAGAGGTAGAGGTTCGTTCGCGACCTACTTGTTCGCCACCATTACTTACTTATATATACATATAATTGGCTCCTTCATTGCTCGTTTGTCCCTGTCCCTGGTCAAGTCGGCGAACAAATCAAGCTACTCTCTACGACTCTCTCTTGTTACTGCTCTGTTCTTTCTCTGTATGTACTCAGTACTTACTCTGCTGTACTTACTTTATACTTATTAGCTTACACTGTTCAGTATTGGCTTTCTTTTTCATGTAAATATATCAACAGGTCACACACACACACACAACGACAGAGAACAACATCCCCGAACACACACACGCCAACAACAACAGAACAACACCCCGCGAAGGAGGCGGTCTATTATTCTATTCATGCATCGTATTCATGTGAAGAAAATTCCCATGGTGCCTTCCATGACGGGCACTTGCCTGCACTACGACCTCTTGGTGCTCACCCTGTCGACGCCCACGCCAAACGGCACGGCACGCCGAGCGGTTCTTCGTTCGTCGTGGGCACACTTCGAGCCGGGATGCAGCGTGCTGTTCCGCTTCGTGCTGGGGCTGCAACGTTTCCGCAACGACAGCGATCTTGAAATGTCAAACGCGATGGCACCGCCGGCCAGAGACCTGGAAATGGCAGCCGAGGCCATCCTGCGACGAGAGGGCACCGACGAGTTGGTGTTGCCTTGCCAAGAGAGCTACAGGGAGCTGTCGCGCAAGGTGCGCGGCACCCGCGCGCCCGCCCCGCGGGTTAATCCTGAAGGTGCCGCTCGTTTGTGCATGCCTGACCGCCCCCTCGCACATGCCCTGTCACTGGCGTGAGAGCGGCTGGCTGCACACCACCGATCGCAGGTGCTCCTATCGCTGCGCTGGGCGGTGGAGTTGTCTGGCCTGGCATTCTCCTTCCTGCTCAAGACAGACGACGACGCGTTTGTGTGCACGGGCGCGCTGCTTCAGTGGTTGCACAGCTGGCAGAGCTGGCGCGGGTCGGCGCTGCGCAGTCGGCGCTGGGAGGTGCAGCGCTGGGCTCCGCGGATCTGGCGCGAGTTGGCAGGGTCTGTCGAGGGGGACGCGCGGTCCACTGGCCTGTACGCCGGAGCGCGGCTTCCGCAGCGTTGCATCGGAGGCGACCTGGTGCCGCTCTTCAATTCCACGCTGGGCGAAGCCTACAGGGATGCGCGGTGCGAGCGCGGCTGGCGGTTCCCCGTCTCGACCATGGCGGGGGCAGGTTACGTGCTCTCTCGCAACCTGGCCGAGAGAGCCGTGCGCAATGCCCGTCGCCTCCAGCCAACCCCGTCGGCGGAGGACGCCACCATCAGCCTGCTCTTACACTGGCGGCAAGAACCGGCGGCGGAATCGGCGCGTGGAGATTCGGGGCCCCCCACGCACTCAGACTCGCACGCTGGCCGCCTCACAGCGCACGTGCCCGCAGCCAACGTGCATCAACGGGGCGGCGGCGGCGGCAGCACAACCAGTGGCGGCGAGGGTGCTGCTGAGGCACGAGCAGGAGCGGGGAGACATTGGGCGTCCGAGCTACCGTTTGACATCGCAAAGCTTCCCGTGGTTCCGTTCGCAAACCGGCGCAACGGTCACGCCATCACGGAGGCTCTGGCGCCGGCGGCGGAGCAGCTGCGCCTCGTCGAGCGCCGATGCGCCAACCCCAAGACGCTCGTGTTGCACAAACTCGACCCCGAGATGATCATCGCGTGCGGCAGGCAAAAGGACAACCAGTCGTGCATGTCGCTCCGTTCAGATGTGGCCGGCGCGCCGTACCGTATGAGCTCGCCGAATCGGCGCGAGCTTTCTCGGTGGACAGCTGCCGCCGCGGACCCACCGCCTGTCGGTTTAAATCACTCAGGCTGAGATCCCCCCCCCCCCGACTTTTCCCGAACCAGGTCGTATACCATGCCACACAGACACGCGCATGCGTAGGCAGATGCACACAGGCCGAGTCTCTCGCCACGCACGGCGCGCCCTGCGTCCGCTCCGCTAGCATGTAGTCTCTCCCCCTCTCTCGTCTACTCGACTATAACTATAGCTATAGCTATAGCTCGTCCGCATTTCGCGCGCCTCTGCCCGTCCCCGCCTCGGCCCGTCCCCCTCCGTGCCGCTCTAGCTGCAAGTGGCCCGCGCCAGAGCGCGCCACGCGCAAAAAAACAGCTGCTATATACTATATAGTATATATATAACTATATTATATAGCTATAGCTATATATATAATAAATAACTATTATATACTCTGCTATTGCGATTGCTAAAAAAAAAATCTATATTAAAAAAAAAGTGGCTATTGACTATAAACGACAAATGACTAGTACTGTTATAGTAGCTGTAGCTAGCCCGGCGGACAGTAACAATACACAATAATATTATACGTACGTGTCTAATACAGGCTAATACAGTAACACTACTCTGCTAGTATACTGGTACTGTGGTACCAGCTGGTAGTACCAGTACTAGTACTATCTATATCTATAGCTACTCTGCTACTGCTAGTACTAGTACGTGTGTGTGTATGGTTATTAATTGATGATTGATGCTATGTCAATGTCAATGATGATTATCCTATCGAGCTAGACAGTAGACAGAGAGTCGAGAGGGAGAGGTAGATAGAAGCCTCTACCTCTAGTACATGTAGATAGTAGAGGTATAGTATAGTATAGATATATTCGATATATTAGATAGGGCGACATAGGCTCTGTCTCGCAGCTCGTATCTCGTATAATCTCGCTCATGCTTAGCATCTGCACATATGCACATAGTGTATAGAGCATAGTCGTCATTCATAATCATCATACATGGTTATGGTACATAGGTACGTACTACAGCAGTGTGACTACTGCGACTGCGTGACAATCATATTAGCAGTGCAATAGTAATAATAGTAATATAATTATAGTAGATATGTCTACCTATGTCTATGTCGTCTATGTCTATGTACTATGTATGCCGTATGCGTATATGTATATTACTGCTGCTATACGCGCTAACTATACGCTATACGCATACGCTATATATGTATGCGAAACGCTGACGCTGCTGGCTGCTGGCGCTGGCGCGCTGGCCCCTGGCTGCTCGCCGCTCTCACTCTGACCTCTGGGCCTGCTCGTGGTGCTCACGTGCTTAGAATTTGAAAATTTAAAATGTCGTGTGTTTTTGGATTTGGATATATATATATATATATTATTACTACATTTTTTAATATATATATAATAAAATCACACAAACACACACAAATTATTTCAAATTAAATATATAAATATAAAACAATATAATTATAATAATAATATCTATCAATTAACTACACACTCTCCACCACAAGCTATAATTATACTGGAGTTTTGGGGAGGTGGACCGGTACCGACCCCCGCCATAACCCAAGCGCTCTCAAACCCGCCACCGACACGCGTTCCTCTCCATCGTCCACCGTTGTTCTCCGCTGCGAGGCTTGAGAAAACAAAAAGATGCCAGCCACCACAAGAAACCAAAAAGATGCCAGCCCCTTCAGGGGGCCGAAGCGGTGCATGGGGGATATGCCACACTCGGGCTCAGACACAGGCAGCTGCACGCCCCACCCAACCCCCGACAGGCACCACAAGCCAAAAGAGACGGGGCATGGGAAACAACGCCCACGCACACAGCAGGATACAGGCCGTGAGACAGCCTACAATTTTTGAAGGCTGCAATGCGATTGCCGTCCACAAGGCCTAGGGCGCGCTCACTTGACGTAGCGCTGAAGGAACTTGCGGTGGAAGTCGTTTCTGACCGTGTCGTTGATGAAGCGGCGGGCTTCCTTCTTGGGCTCGCGCGCTTGGTTCTTGAAAACGACGTCGTCGTCCCACCTGCGGGGAAACAAGGTGTCGGCGGGCCGAGCAACTCTACCTCATGCCGTGGCCAAAAACATCTGAGTGGCCATGCCCTTGCTCCTCCACGCGCGGTGCCGCACGGGGCACGCCACCACTGCGCGCGTGCGCCGCCTAGCGTGGCTATTTTTGCGGCGCACCTCCGCTTGACGCTGAAGCTAGCCCCCCCTGCAGAGGCTCCGAGTCGGGTGGGGTCGAGCAGCGGGTTGCCCTGCAAGATGGCCGAGTCCGCCTCTCTCGCATCTGTCTCCGCCGTCTCGCGCTCCTGCCTCGCCGCCTCCGCCGCGCGCTCCTTCTTGATCCGCTCGAGCTCGCGCATCAGCTCCTCCGTCTCGTCATCGTCGTCATCGTCATCGTCCTCGTCGTCCGCGCTCTCACCGGCGGCGGCCAACGAGCGCGGCGGGGGCTGCCTGTCGTCGGCATCCTCTGGGTCGATGATCAGACCGCCGCCCTCGTCCTCCTCGTCGTCGTCTTCTGGCGGCGGCATAAGCAACGGCTTGGCCGCGGGCGTCTTGCCAATGGCCTTCAAGTGCTCAAGCTCGCGCTGCTCGAGCTCGGCGCGCATGTCCTTGGTGCGCAGCTCATCCCGCGTGCCCTGGCCTGGTGCTCTGCGAGGCGGGGCTTGCGCGGCTCAGCGGTCGGTTGAGCAAGCGGGCGGCATACGCCGGCGGCGCACCTCTTCTTCAGAGTCATCTGTCCCGCGAGGTCATGCACGTGGACGCGCGTGACGCCCGCGATGTAGCGGCCACCGCCCTGCTCTTTGCCGCCGATCGCCGCATGGAACGTGGGGCGGTGAGCTGTAGTCATTTTTTGAGAGCTTTCACGCGGGCCCTCTCAACGTCGGCCTAACAAAGGCGCCAAGGCATCTATTTCTGGCGCGCGCCCGCCGCAAGACGGCGCGCCGGCGACCCGGCGTCATGAGCCTGCCGACCATCTCCTTCTTCGACGACGGCGACGCGGGGGATAGCGACCTCTTCTCTCCGTCCGTGGAGACTCCCAGCCCGTCCGGCCCGTCCCCGCCGCTTGGTGCGACTCGGGCACAGGGGATCGGCGCCTTTGGTCAGGCGGCCGCGCACGGCGCACTGTCTTCTGGCCGGCCACCCGCGCCCCAGAGTGCCCCAGAGTCGGCGGTGGCACACATGGTCCCAGGGCAGTACCAGCCGCAAAGCCAGCCGCCGCACACAGCGGATGGCGTCGCCCTGGATGCCGAGGTTGCACGCAGCACCGTTGGCCCGCCGGCGCCCACCGGGGGAGAAGGCCTCGGAGTCTTTGGGGCGTCCACCGGTGGCTTTGACGCCTCCCACCTCTTTGGCGGCGCTGCCGAGCCGCGGCCTGCGGACCTTTCGGCGGCGGGTGGGTGGTTGGAAGACGATCCGTTTTCGGCCTCGCCACAGACGGCCGCGGCTGCACCCAACGGCTCCGCGGGTGGGTGGGCAGAGGACGACCCCTTTACGGCCTCGCCAGCCACCGTGCACGACGGCCAACCAGCTGTACCGCTCGCACCTGCAGACGGGGTGGCTGGCGGGTGGGCAAACGACCCGTTTTCAGCTTCTCCAGTCCCCAACAGCCCAGCACATATCTCCAAAGGTGCGACGCAGCAGCAAGCGCTTGCACCGCCGAACGGAGCGCTGGCTGCGGCGGAGGCCGGTGGTTGGAGTGCGGACCCGTTTGCCGACTCGTCGGGCTTCGGTGTCTCGGATATCTTCGGCTCGCCGGCGGCGCGAGAGAGGCTGGCCGAGGCGCCAGAGCAAGGAGCCTCGCCGCAGCAGGGACCTCCAATCGCGGCGCCATCAACCGCGGCGCCGTCGTCAGCGGCCCCGCCGGAAGGGGTGTCACCGGGGGCCGCGCCCCTCAACCCAGCGCTCTTTATTGAGGGCGAGGCGATGGCGGCGTCGGAGCTCTTTGGCGCTCCGTCCGTCTCGGGCACTGATGGCGAGGGGATTCGACTGACGGCGGCCGAGGCGGCGCGATTCGCGGCCGAGAGGGAGGCAGCGGAGGAGGAAGCGCGGTGGGCAGCGGAGGAGGCGGCGGCGGAGGCGGCGGCAGCGGAGCAGGCTGAGTTGCAGCAGGCCGAAGCCGATCGGCTAGCAGCTGAGAAGAAGGAGGCGGCTGGGGCGGCGGCAGCGGAGGCGGCAGCCGTGTTGCAGCGGGCCGAAGCCGATCGGCTAGCAGCTGAGAAGGAGGAGGCGGCAAGGTGGGCTGAGGCGGCGGTGGAGGCGAAGGCGGCGGAGCAGGCTGAGTTGCAGCAGGCCGAAGCCGATCGGCTAGCGGCTGAGAAGGAGGCGGCGGCTGGGGCGGCGGCAGCGGAGGCGGCAGCCGTGTTGCAGCAGGCCGAAGCTGATCGGCTAGCGGCTGAGAAGGAGGAGGGGGCAAGGTGGGCTGAGGCGGCGGCGGAGGCGAAGGCGGCGGAGGCGGCCTCCGCACAGGCCGAGGCCCAGGCTCAGTCGGACTACGCTACGGACGCTGCTTCGGCGCCAAATGTCGAGCCGAGAGACTGCAGCGAGGCCGCGGCCACGGCTCTCCCGTCCGAGGGCGCGGCCGTCTCGAGCCTGTTCGGCGCCACGGCCGAGGCTCTCCCAGCCGATGGTGCGGCCGTCCTGTTGGGCGCCGATCCGGCGGCGGGCTCGGAGGAGCCTGTGAGCGCGTGGGTGGCTGGTGAGACGCCGGAGGGCTATCCATACTGGTACAACTATCTTACGAACGAGTCTGTCTGGAGTGAACCCACCGCCGAAGCTCCGCAGCGGTTGGACGAACCCGAGCCCCGGGTGGACGAGACCCTCGACGACCTCGACGGTCTCTTCGCCGAGAGCTCCAAGGGGCTCGGCGCGCCCGCCGAGGGGTCGCCAAAGGAGGAGTGGGCAGCGCCGCAGCCACCCTACGGCGTCACCTCTGACGGCGTTGTTTCAAATGGAAACGGCGGCACCGCTCTTCGGCGGCACGAAGGCGGCGACACGGCACAGCACACCGGCGCAGAGCACACCAGCGCAGAGCCGCCCGCGCCAAACACGGCGGCCGAGGCGGCGCGGTTGGCGGCTGAGAGGGTGGTCGTGGAGGAGGAGACGCGGTGGGCAGCGGAGGCGGCAGCAGCGGAGGCGGCAGCGTTGCGGCAGGCCGAAGCTGATCGGGTAGCGGCCAAGAGGAAAGCGGCGGAGCAGGAGGCGCGGTGGGAAGCGGAGGAGGCGGAGGCGGAAGCGGAGGCGGCTGCGTTACAGCAGGCCGAAGCCGATCGGGTAGCGGCCGAGAGGGAGGCGGCGGAGGAAGAGGCGCGGTGGGCGGCGGAGGAGGCGGAGGCGGAAGCGGGGGCGGCTGCGTTGCAGCAGGCCGAAGCCGATCGGGTAGCGGCCGAGAGGGAGGCGGCGGAGGAGGAGGTGCGGTGGGCGGCGGAGGAGGCGGAGGCCGCCGCTAGTGCCACCACTGCCGTTGGCGTGACGGCCGACGCGGCGACGGATGGTTGGAGCTTTCCAGGCGCGGAGCCCGAGCCTCCGCCTCCGCAGGAAGACCTGCGCTACGCGACGGAGCAGCAGCTGCTCTCGTACACGGGAGCGGAGTACAAGGGGACCGACGCGCCTGGCTCGGTGGGAGGCGACGAGCCCGAACGGCAAGAGCCCGTCGCAGTGGCAGAGTACGCCGCCGCCTTCGTGGCAGAGGCTGACGCCGCGCCGTGGGTGGCCGCGGCGACGGAGGAGGGCTACCCGTATTGGTACAACACAGAGACGGGCGAGTCTGCGTGGGAGCTGCCCGAAAGGGAGCTGTGCGCCGAAGCTGCACCGCCCGCCGCTAAGACAGACTCGGACGAGGCGGGGCGACTGGCGGCGGAGCGGGAGGCGGAGGAGGAGGAAGCGAGGTGGGCGGAGGAGGAGGCTGAGGCTGAGGCCGCAGCTGCCGCCGCCGCCGCCGCAGAGGCACCCGCGGACAAGGGCGTCGCTGTGGCGGGCGAGGCCATGAGTGGAGAGGTCAAGAGTACTGCGGCGGCCGCCGCAGATTTGACGGGCATCTATCAGCAGCAGGGCTACGAGCCCAGCTGCGGGCAGCAGCCGGAGGACGAGCAGCCTGGCTACGAGCAGCCGGGCTACGAGCGGCAGCCGGGCTACGAGCAGCAGCCGGGCTACGAGCAGCAGCCGGGCTGCGAGCAGCCTGGCTACGAGCAGCAGCCTGACTACGAGCAGCAGCCGGGCTACGAGCAGCAGCCTGGCTACGAGCAGCAGCCGGGCTACGAGCAGCAGCCTGGCTACGAGCAGCAGCCTGGCTACGAGCAGCAGCCGGGCTACGAGCAGCCTGGCTACGAGCAGCAGCCGGGCTACGAGCAGCAGCCTGGCTACGAGCAGCGGCCGGGCTACGATCAGCAGCCGGGCTACGAGCAGCAGCTGGGCTATGAGCAGCAGGAGGGCTATGAGCAGCAGGAGGGCTACGAGCAGTCTGGCTACGAGCAGCAGTCTGGCTACGAACAGCCGGGCTACGAGCAGCAGCAGGGCGGCTACGAGCAGCAGCAGGGCTACGAGCAGCCTGGCTATGTGCAGCAGCCTGGCCACGAGTTGCAGCAGGGGCCTAGCCCCGATCAGCCGCCGAGCCAGGAGCAGCTGGAGCCGGTGGCCCAGGCGAGTAGTCCGAGCAGCGGCGTGTCGTGGCTCGCGAACGACACACGCGACGGCTCGCCCGCCGACTCCGCCTCCGCGCTGGCCATCTTGCCAACGGAGGCGGACTCCTCGTTCGCGCGCAGCCTCGACGCGTGGCTGGCGGACACGTCGCTGCGCCTGCCACCGCTCGCCGACGACGCGGCCCTGCTCTCCGAGTACCCGGGCCCCCTGACGGAGGAGCGCTACCTTGGCTCGCGCGAGTGGCTTCTGGCCTTCGCTTCGGGCCGCGCGGAGGCCCACGGGCGCGCCACCGCCCGCGGGCTGCTCTGGCGGCTCCTCCACCTTCTCTGCGAGTCGGACGGAGTCCTTGACGGCAGCGGCGCCGACGCCGGCGCCGACCAGCTGCTCGCTGCCCTCGCCGAGTGCGCCGCGACGGCCGACGCGCCGGCGGGGCCGCTGCTCGCGCGCGTGGCCAAGCCCGAGCCGGAGCGGCAGGCCGACGCGCGGGCGCTCGAGGCGCTCCTGCTGAGGGGCAAGCGCGAGGAGGCGTGCGAGCACGCGATGGCCGCGGGCCTGTGGGCGGACGCGCTACTTCTCTCGTCGCACATGGACGCCTCCACGTGGAAGACCGTCATGGCCAGGTGAGCCGACCAGCCACCCGCCCCGCCCCCCTCGCCCCCTCTCACCCCGCCCTCTTCAGGTACGCGGCCGAAGCGACGCAGAGCGGCAGCCCGCTTTCGACGCTCTACTCGCTCTTTGCCGGCAGCGGTACCGCCGTCCTCGACGTTTCGGGCGCGAGCGCGTCTCCCGCGGGGCGGTGGGCGGAGAACCTGGCGATGATGCTCGCCAACCCGACGACGGACGACACCGAGGTCATCACGCAGCTGGGAGACCGGATCAGGCACACCGAGGGCGCGTGCGCGGCGCACGTCTGCTACCTGCTGGCGGAGGCGCCAGTGACGCTCGCCGCCGCCGCGCCGCCGCGCTTCCGGCTGCTCGGGTACGACGAGGTGTCGGGCGGCTTCCCGCCGCTCGAGTGCATCCGCGCGACGGAGCTCTACGTGGCCTGCCGCACCTCGCTCGACTCGGAGTTCGACGGCGCGGGCCTCCACGCACCGCTCCTCCTCTACGCCCACGCCCTCAGCGAGAGCGGCCACCACGCGCAGGCCGCGCTCTACCTGCGCGAGCTCGGCCGCACGCGCGCGATGCCCTCGTGGACCGCCGGGTTCGCCGCGCGCTTCGAGCAGCTCAGCCAACACCTCCAGGCCCACGGCATTGCGCTCGACTGGCCGGCGGACGAGCCGGAGCAGCAGCACGCCCTCGGCTACGAGCAGCAGCAGTACGAGCAGTGCGGTGCAGAGCAGTACGGCGCAGAGCAGTACAGCCAGCCGGGGTACGCGTCGCAGGGGGCGGAGGGCGATGCCACGGACCTCAACGGCGGCAGCTACGACGGTGGCTACGGCGCGGCAGGTTCCGGCGCGGGCTATAGTGGGGACGGCTCGACGCAGCCGGAGCCGTCGCAGGAGCCCCACGAGCAGCACGCCACGGTCCAGCAGGAGTACCAAGGCTACGGCCAGTACGAGCCGCCGCAGCAGCAGGCCCCGCAGGAGGAGCCGCTCGACTGCTCAGACGCGGCGGAGCCAGCGGCGGCCCGCTCGAGCTTTGGAACGCCCGCGCTGCCGCGCGCGCAGCCAGCGTCGTCGCCCGAGGCTGCGCGGGAGCCGCCTGCCCCGGCGCCGGCGGCGACGCCGGCGTCGGCGCGGCCGTCCCGCGGGAAGAGCGTCGGGCTGGGCGACGAGAGCCCGCGCCGCAGCGGCATCTTGAGTGGGCTGCGCGCCATCGCCTCGTTCCTGCCCGGCAAGAAGGACACGCAGCTCGAGGACCAGTGCGACATCAAGTACAATGAGAAGTACAAGGCCTGGATTCCGGGCGACCGCGACCCCGATGAGTGGGCCAAGGAGAACCTCGCCGCGCCGCCGCCGCCGCCGTCGATGGGCGGCGAGCCCCCCTCGGAGGTCCACAGCGCGGGCGGCCCCCCCGGCATGATGGGAGGGGGCGCGCCGCAGACGCCGATGGCGGGCGGCTTCCCCGGCGTCGACGGCGCGCGCTTCTCGGGCCGATCCTCGGCGCGGCGCAAGCCAACCTCGTGCTACGTCGACACGTTCAACGCCGACGCGATGCCGCTGCCCGCGCCCAAGCCCAAGCCGCCCGTGCCCCAGTTCAAGATATTCACGCCGACCGCGGCGCCGGCGGAAGCCGACGCGGCGACCGAGCTGCCCAGGTGCGCGCCACGGCCCAGGGGGGGTAGTGCGAGGATTCGAGAGGTCGCGGGGCGGGGAGGGAGGGGGTGACCGGCGGCGTCGGTGCAGTGAGACCCTAAGCTCACCTCACCCCTCCCACTCCGCAGGTATATGACGCCGTCGATGGCCGATGGCGCAGCAGACGACGCGCAGGCGGTTCCGCAGACGCCGCAGCGCTGAGCGCGTGGCCACGGCGAGGCTGTCGAGGGGAGGATCAAACCAGGGCGGCATCCACCGCTGGCAGAAGGGCCGGGCAGGGACCTGATGCATGCGATCGCGGGGTGCCCTCACCACACACACACACACACAGGGAGGTTCACGAGCCACCACGAGGGACCCCTCACATATAGTGATAGTATTGCGAGCGCCAGAGAGAGGCGCTCTTCTGCACGAGGAAGAAAGGAGGGACGGACACGCACGCGGCACACAAACATAAACGTACCTGTAGCGTTTAGAGTAACGTTTAGTTAGAGACAGGAGGGCTGCTAGTTCCCAGTCTAGCCCAGCCTTTCCCCGAGGCCTGAGGGACGGATTTGGGTGTTTTGATGATTTTGACGATAAAGTTGTTATCTTGTTAATGATAATGAAGCCCTAACCCGAATGGCAAAATGATAGGATAGCGTCTATTTCTGTTGAAGCATTTCCGTTTAATGTTATATACCTCTCTGCGCTTAAAGCGCGCTTATAAGATTTAAAAAAAAAAAATCACGAGAAGCTCGGTGTGTGTATATGTGTGATGAGCTGTTGATCGTTGATCTTTTTAATAGATAGAAGCCTACTACTAACACCTATGCTAGTGCTAGCGCTTTCTAGCGCGTGCCGCTGGCGGCTGCGTGCGTGGGAGGTTGTGAAAGAGGGGCCGGAGCATCTCTGCGTATATGATGTATGCTGCACCTGTTATTGTTGCATGTGTTTAATTATGTGCTTTTTGAGGTATTATATATAAGCTAATAGCAAGCTAAACAAAGGTGCGCAAGTACTAGTCGTATTTTTGGTACTAGGGCTAGGGACAGGGACTGCTAGGGCTAGGGACACGGGACTGGTAACCAGTATACTAGGAGGGATATGCATAGGGAGCGAGGTGTATCATCACACCGAAAAAATTGAAATAGATTATCATTCGACGTCGGGTCGTCGGTTTCGGTATTCGTAGCTTAGCATTTTAATTATAAAACATATATATAGTAATTTGTAATTGTGATAATATAGTTATAGCTATGTGAGTTATATTATAACAAATATATATAATAGCTTATATTATACATATATTATATGTGATAATATATCATTATACGAGTATCTATATCATTCTAGTCAATTATAATATATATAGCTAGAGCAGTTATAGTATTATGTCATACGTCGTAGGCTTAGGTGTAAGTTACGAGTGTAAGGTGGGCCGGTGTGGTATGTGGTATGTGACATTATGTGGTATTTGTAATGTTATAATAATAAAACTAAAAAAATTATATGTTACGATGATAATATATAATTATATATATAATATATAAACGTTGTTATAGGACGTATAGCTTATAGCTATAGGAAGCAGATTAAAGGAGGGGAGGGGCGGGGGGGGGTGAAAATAAAAATGTTAATATTGGTAGAGAGTGCGCCCTGCTATATAATGTGTATGAATATTATCCCAACCCCAAGATTTAATAAAATAGCTATTCGGGCTAACCTAGTAGTAAGTACGTCTCTCTTGTGGCTCTCGGACAGAGGTACCCCTGCTGAGCAAGTTTTGTCTGAAAGTTTCGTCTCTCTGCACTCTGAGAATTTGACGTTGCGTTAGTTTCACTTTTACTTTCACTTTCACGTAGATCTATAACTCATCGAGGGACTGAGGGTCGACTGTTGGGTTTCGTGCGGGCTGCCAGCGCGGGGCACTGAGACGGTCCCAGTGCGCGGTGCAGCAGGAGAAGCTTCCGGAGGCGCAGCGCGCGGCGCGGTGGGCGCAGGGCGCGCTGCGGCCAGCGCGTGCGCAGCGCGCAGACAGCAGACAACGGAGAAGCAAGGAGAAGAACCAGAAAGCGAACGCCGCTCGACACGACGAAACACAAACAAGGCGGGCACAGAACCCCCACGGTGTCTAGACAACTGTGCTAACAACAATGATAGAAACAATAGTGCGTGATGAGCTCAGCCGGGGGTATGCTTTGTTCTTTGCGTGCTTGCACCTGCAGCACTGTCTGAACCGGAACTGGGAGGCGTTTGTTATTATAGAAAAAATGGCTCTCCATCTCCATCCATCCATGCCAGATGCCAGGGGCGGGAGGTGCAGGCGCGGAGCTGATTTCGATACCAATCAGTATTATTCTTTTTAATCTTTCACATATCATACAACTCACACCACACAACAGCAGAGTGTCTAGAGTCAGAGTCGAGAAACAGTGCCGGCGCCGAGGCGCTAGTAATTTAGCACACTTATATATATAATAATAATAATAATTTATACTGTGTGATACTGAATTTTAATAATATATTTAATAAATAAGTATTAGTTTAATAATATATAGCTTGCCCTTTTTTGGCTTTGCTAAACTTAACTGTTACTGGCTTTATTGATCGTTGTTAATGTTATTAAGTTGTTATATATATATATATAATAATAATTATATAATTTATTATAATAGTCTATATATATATAATATTATATATATATATATATATATATATATTAATGTACCGTATTGTTTTCATAATATATAAACATATAATATTGTCTGGCTTTTTGTTTGTGGTTTGTGTGGCGTTGGTATCAGTACCAGCAGAAGGTCCTGCTGACTGCTGACTCTCTGTACCTGTACCTACGAATGACAATAGCTCTAGACTAACGAAGGTGGAAGGTGGAGGGTGAGCGTCGCGCACTCTCCACTCTCCGCATATCGTGCACAGCACGCAAGCAAACACATCGGGTCAACCAAGATAAGGGGATGTCATCGGAGGGAACGGAAGGTGAGCGACCTGCACCTGCACAGAGGACTCGATCGTGTAAACTTATAAAAAATCCGGTTAGGGTTAGGGTTAGGGTTAAACCCCTTTTTTAATATATATATATATATA
>Ga0335398_10006547_pt1 | contig 14695 bp, 17 predicted proteins | sample BON03_FD_205742 | JGI IMG/M metagenome (GOLD analysis project Ga0335398, IMG submission 205742) | Freshwater microbial communities from Lake Bonney liftoff mats and glacier meltwater in Antarctica - BON-03 (spades assembly) (version 2) | ecosystem: Environmental > Aquatic > Freshwater > Ice >... | reverse complement strand
ATCATCGTGACCGATGATTTCACGAAAGCGTGACCGTTTCGAATAAGATTAATCAATAATTATGCAACTGCAATGCCGCGGTCACGCTTTCGCGAAATCGCCGGTCACTTTCAGTGAAATACGCAATTAACCCGGTTAAACCGGACAAACTACCGAGAAATCCTCGGTAGTTGCTATTTCTTCTAACTCCTCACTGGCATAAACATTCTTTAAGTACAAGCTAATGTTGTCAGTCGTCGTGCCAAACAACTCTGCCATTTGTGTTTGCGTGAGCCAGACAGTCTCACCCTCAAGCCGTACTTGTACTGCCTGATCGCAAGATTCGAAGATGATGATGCTATTCATGAGGTTGACTGCAGAGGTTAGATCAATTGAGATCGACAAGCCTGCAAACCAGTCAGCCAGCGACGCTTAGTTGACAGTTATAGAAGTGTAATGGATGTCTGTGCCCCCATATGGGGTGAAGCCAATAATTACCGACTCAGAGTCTTGGCTCTGTGCGGTTGGAATGGAGTGATTAGAGCGTTACTTTGGCAGCGATGCGCAGAGTTGGCTAGCCTTGCAAACGGCTTATGAGCGCCGCATTGATGTACACGAGATGCTTCCCGAACCGTATATCACAGATGGCGTGGGGCATCCATACGGTCATGCAGAACACGAATCACGGCAATTCCTTAGTCGGTCACGCTCCACCGCCGGGCTTAGGCGATAGTCAGCCGTGGGCATTGCCAGTTTTATGCAGGGGATTCTCTGTGCTCGGAATGTTACCCCGTATGCACAGCTGTAGTACTAGGTGCATGACTGGCTCGGGGAAAATATAGTGGTGTCGTTTTGCCGTTCCCCAAAGGAAGCGGCTAAGAATCGTTAAAAAGTACTTTAAAAACAATGTATTAAGATATTTTTTAACTTTTGAGTTTGGTGCCCGGGACCGGAATCGAACCGGTACAACCGTATCAGGGTCGGGAGATTTTAAGTCTCCTGTGTCTACCAATTTCACCACCCGGGCGCCAAGGCAATATTCTACGTGATTTGAGCGATTAATGAATTGGTCGCGATACTAGAGATGGGTTGATGGTCATCTGGATGCGGTTCGAATGGCGTGTGATTCACAAAAAATTGTTCTATATCAAAGGTAAGGACGCTTAGGCCCTATGCCAAGGGCCTAGTAGTGACGTACTTTAAGGGGATGATACTTTTCCTCTTAACCCCATTTGAATTGATGTCGCCATGATGGCTCACCACAACGGCAGCGGGCTGCGTTACACCTCTTCCATGGGTGCTGATCGGTTCGTGGACGAATCCGTGAGCATTCAGTTTTTTGATGCCTTAAGCGAGCGCCAAGCAGCGGACGTCAATGTGCCCCTGTCCTCATACGTCAACTTGCCATTTTGTGACACGGTCTTCGACGACTGCGCGTGCAACAAAACCGTGACCAAGCAAAAAGACGGTAACCACGCCCATTCGTACGACCTGCCAGTAAAAATTGATTCGGTTCGCGTCGCCGTTAATGTGACATGACAGCCAAGCCGAGTCAAAAAGAAAAGTGCGCCGTCTCACCACTTTTTGAGGGGGTTAAGGCTAGTCAGTTGGCGTGGTTGCTTAACGTCGGTCAAAACGTCCAACTCAAGCCGCGCGAGTATTTGTTTCGTCGAGGGCAGGCTTGCGATCAAATTTTTATTCTCCTTTCAGGCCATATCAAGTTGTCTATTCCCGTTGAGTGCGGCCAAGATAAGGTAATTGAGTTTTTATCGCCTGGTGAAGCGTTTGGTGAGTCAGCGTTGTTACCTGGACATCTTTTGTTGGCCGATGCCCAAGCCCTTGAGACGCACCGTGCGAGCTTCTCGCTTTTAAAAGTGAAGACGTGCGTCTTGCCATAGAAAGGGTACCGCCGTTTGCGCAGCAATTGATCACCAATTTGAGCTTGCGTTTTGAATCACTGTTGCGTGATATGGAGTCGGTTAGCTTACTAACGGCGGTGCAACGTGTGGCGGCGTATCTGTTGAGACAGCCTTGGGTCGCAAACCAAGCAAAACTGCCATTCTACAAACGTACCATTGCTTCTAAATTGGGGTTACAGCCTGAGACGTTTTCTTGTTCACTGCAGCAACTGGCTGCCGATGGCTTGATCTCGGTGCGTGGGGCCCGAGTGGTTTTTCATGATGTTGCCCGATTACAAGCCTTGTTGGCTTGACCCCAGCGGTTGAAAAACTCGGTGCCCTTAGGTTTGGCGGATCCAATGCCCAGATTTGCCGCCTTTCTTTTCTTGTAACTGTATGGGGGCGATTACCATGCTTCGGTCAACGGCTTTGAGCATGTCGTAGATGGTTAGTAAGGCCGCTGAAACGGCGGTCATGGCCTCCATCTCAACACCTGTTTGGCCCACGGTTTCAGTCGTTGCTTGGCAGTGGATCAAGCGTTTGTCTTGATCGATCGTGAAGTCGATGGCCACGTGTGTCAGGCCAATCGGGTGGCACAACGGGATGATTTGCCCCGTTTGCTTGGCAGCCATGATGCCAGCTATTCGGGCAATACCCAGCACGTCACCTTTTTTGCTGTCGCCTGCGAGTACTTTTTCTAAAGCCAGTGGGTTCATTTGGATGGCACCAGTGGCAATCGCTTGTCGGTGAGTCGAAGACTTGTGTCCCACATCAACCATGTGAGCCTGTCCGCTGGCATCGAAATGAGTGAGGTGATTTGTTGTCATGTCTTCAATCCTTGGCGTGCCATCGAGCCTGGGCTTCTTGGTCACTATCGCGACCTTTGACCCAGCGTTGTCCTTCGGGTGTTTGTTCTTTTTTCCAGAAAGTGGCGCGCGTTTTTAAGTGATCCATGATGAAGGCGCAGGCGTCTAATGCGGCGTGGCGGTGCGCGCTAGATGTCAAAACCAAAACAATGTTGTCTCCTGGTGCCAGTGCGCCGACGCGGTGAATGACGCGCGCGCCAAGCAGTGGCCACCGTCCCTGAGCGTCGATCAAGACCTCGTGCATGACTTTTTCTGTCATGCCGGGGTAGTGTTCGAGCTCCAGCTGTTTGATGTTTTGGTCATCGTTGGTCTCTCTGACTCGACCCACAAACGAGGCGACCGCACCGGCTGAGCGATCACCCACTAAAAATTGGTTGTACTCGTGACCGAGATCAAAGGGCTGGGTTTGAACGCAAACGCTAAACGCTTCGTGGGTGGTCATCTTAGCCACCTGTCACGGGACGAAATAGCGCCACTTCGCAGTCTGGGCTTAAAACGGCCTCTAAACCAGCCATTTCCTGATTCACCGCGATGCGTAGGGGGTCGGTTTGTAGCGCGCTCGCCCACACAGAACCACGCGCGGTGAGTTCAACGATGAGGTCAGAAACGGTTCGTGCGGCGGCGGCCAGTTCAACAGATTCTTCATGCACGCCCACTTGCTCACGCAACTCGCCAAAGTACAAAATTCGAATCTTCATCCTATCAAGCCAAGCAAATCGGAAAGCGCCAAGTATGGCACGGTCTGACCCGGTTCAATCACTGTCCCCGGCGCAATATCCACAAACCCATCAGCCCAAGCGACGCTACTCATGACGCCTGAACCTTGGTTGGGCCAGCGTTGCAACACCCATTGGCCGTCTGGACGCTGGTGTTGACGCACGCGGATGAATTCGCGCCGTCGGTCTGGTTTAGGCCATTCAAAGTCAGCCACCATATTGCGTGCTGTCAATGGTGTTGGGGGCAAACCCATGCGAATCTGTAAAAAGGGCAGACCCATCAAGACAAAGGTCACAAAAGCGCTCACGGGGTTGCCCGGTAAACCAATGAAGTCAGTGCCGTTGGCTTGGCCGTACGCCAAAGGCTTGCCGGGCTTCATGGCAATTTGCCACAGGTCAATGCGCCCCATGGATTCGACCGCTGCGCGCACATGATCTTCTTCACCGACTGATACGCCACCACAAGTGATGATGAGATCGGCTTGATCACTAGCTTGTTTGAGTGCTGCCCTGGTTTGTTCGGCTGTGTCACGCACGATGCCGGGATCAAGAACATCACAACCGATTTGGGTCAGTAGGGCTTGTAGCCAATAGCGGTTGCTGTTGTATATCTGCCCGGGTTTCAAAGGTGTGCCTGGTTCTACCAGTTCGTCACCAGTGAGCAGAATGGCGACTTTGAGTGTTTCAAAGGTGGCCACATGGGTAGTGCCCACAGATGCGGCCAAGGCCAAGTCAGCCGGTTTTAGGCGCTTACCCGAGGCAATGATGACCGTGCCGCTGGCGATGTCTTCGCCGCGGTCACGCACCCATAGGTTTTTACCAACGGTTTTGTTGACGGTGATCTTGTCTTGCTCAGCAGTGACATCTTCTTGCGGCAAAACCGCATACGTGCCTGGTGGCACGGGGGCACCCGTGAATATTCGAGCGGCTTGGCCAGGTTGCAGTGCGCTGCCGTTGCTTCCAGCGGCAATGCGTTGCGTGACGTTTAGTTGCCAAGGGCTTTGGTCGGGGTCAAGCGGGCAGACGGCATAACCGTCCATGGCGCTGTTGGCAAAGGCTGGCACATCCATGGGCGAGATCACCGGTGCCGCCAAGACCCGTCCAAGCGCTTGCAAGAGTGGTACTTGCTCGATGCGTTTAGGGGCTTTGGCCATCGATAGCAATTGCTCACGCGCTTGATCGAACGCCAGCATGGGGGGGCGAGGGTGCTGGGGTGTAGACATACGGCTGTGATCCCGTAAAAAGACTTGGATTTAGGGCTAACCGCCCGTTTGAGACATGAAGCGAACGATTTTTTCTGGGTTTTCCCGAAAATGGTGACGTTCGGGTTTGAGATGGATGCCTTGGTTTAAAGCATCCATGATGTGTTGATCAGTGCAGTCTGGGTTTCTTAGGAGATCGCGCATCTCAATTTTCTCTTCTTGACCCAAGCAAAGATAAATTGTGCCATCTACCGCCAAGCGAATGCGGTTGCAGGTGGCGCAAAAGTGTTGGCTGATAGGGGTGATAAAACCCACTTGGGTTTTACCGTCGGGCGTCTGCCAATATCGGGCGGGACCACCGCCCATCTCCCCAATCAGGGGTATCAAGCCATGATCAAGGCGCAATCTATCAATGGTGGGTTGCAGAGAAACATGACCGGCTTGAACGGCCGTGTGACCCATGGGCATGGTTTCGATCATACGAAACGTCAAACCGCGGTCCCGACAGAAGACATACATGTCATTGATTTCGTCATCATTAATGCCCGGCATCACCACCATGTTCAGTTTGACGGGTTTAAGATCAGCTTCGAGGGCTGCGTCGATGCCGGCAATCACTTGGTCAAGCACATCACGACCGCAGATTTCGCTGACTTTGTTTTTGTTGAGACTATCCAAACTGATGTTGACTCGATTCAGGCCAGCGGCTTTTAAATCCTTGGCAAAGCGTGGTAATCGGGTGGCATTGGTCGAAAGGGATATGTCTTGAACACTGGTTTGGTTGCGCAAGGCAGCCACTAGGTCGGGTAAGTTACGACGCAGCAGGGGCTCACCGCCAGTCAACCGAATTCGACGGGTGCCTGATGCGGTCATGACTTTCGCCAATCGCGTGATTTCATCAAACTTGAGCCAATGATCAGGTTCGCGGTAGTCCTTGAAACCCTCAGGCATGCAGTAAGTGCAACGCAGGTCGCATCGATCGGTCACGCTGATGCGCACGTACTCAATTTTTCTGCCGTAATCGTCAGTTAAAGGCGTCACTACTTTGTCTCACTGGCTATATCATGTCTCATTATCACTCCAAACATACTGTAATGAAGGTAGGGTTTACAGCAAAGCCGTGCTAATCGATGGGGCAATCACCTGCTATTGCTGTCATTTTGATTAGATGGCCAAGCTTAGCAGGTGATATGACAACGATTTGCCGTGCATGTCTAAATTAAGTGAGTCGTTAACGCCGCCATCGAGTACGTCGTCGATCACAAAGTTCAGGGCATGCAGTTTGGGTAAAACGTAGCGTTTGACCGAGGTCGGACGCCGATCGCCAAAGTGCTTGGCTACCGTTTGTTCGGTGACAGCGGCAACCAATCGTTCAAAGTCAGCCGCTTGGTAGGCGATCAGGCTGATATTGATGCGATTGCCTTTGTCACCAGTACGAGCGTGGGCGAGGTCGTAGAGCAGGGTCATTGTCATGGCATCGGGCGCTTAAGTCAGAAGTTCGAAGGTGGCTGGCAGGCGACTGCGCGCAATCAGGCACGAGGTGGTCGAGAGTCGTTGCCGTTTGTTAACTCGAACGCCACCGCCGCCCGCTGGGCCACATGTCCACATGGCTGTGACTTCTCTGAGCAGGCGTTCAATGGGTTCGAGCGCCAAGTGTTGAGCCGCCACGCGCAAGCGCACATCGCCAATGGTGCCTAACGTTGCTTCTGGCCATCGGCTGAGCCTAGATCCGGCATCGTCGTTAAAGACGCTGGAAAGACCGATCAAATCAAAGCGCAGCTTTAGTTGATCGGAAAGACGCTTTTGCAGGATGTCCAGGGCAAGCCGCGCGCGCGCCTCGGCGTTTGGCCCTGAGTAGGAGATTTCACCTTCGCCAAACCAGCCCCCATCAAAAAAGACGTTGGCTTTTAATGTGTCGGTCCTTGGGTGACCAAACACGCCAGTGAGGCGAATGGCATTTGGACCCACCGCTGTTATTTCGCAGTCGCTCAGGTCGGCCACCACATCGGGGGTGATGTAGGCGGCGGGATCGTGTACTTCGTAGAGCAGTTGTTCTTTGACTGTGCGCTCATCGACCAAGCCACCGGTATTATCGGCTTTGGTGACGATGCAACTGCCATCAGCCATGATTTCTGCAATGGGAAACCCCACTTGATCCATGCCTTGGACGTCTTTGCGGCCTGGGTCTGCGAAGTAGCCACCGGTGACTTGGGCGCCACATTCGAGCAAGTGACCGGCCATGGTTGCGCCTGCCAGTTCAGGCCATTGGTCGTCTCGCCAACCGAAATGCGCCATGGCAGGACCGAGCACCAAGGATGGGTCTGACACTCGGCCGGTCACCACAATTTGTGCACCGGCCACGATGGCATCAGCGATGGCGCGTGCACCTTGATAGGCGTTGGCACAAACGAAGCGTTCGGCATCAAAGGCATCGCCGATGTGTGCTTTGACCAAGTCTTGCCCCAGCTCGTCTGACAAATCGTCACCGCTGACGACTGCGATGCGTGGTCGAGCCAAGCCAAGAGACTGTGCGATTTCGAATATTTTTTCAGCGGCGGCCAATGGGTTAGCTGCCCCAAAATTACTCACAATGGTGATGCCGTGTTTTAGGCAATCGGCCAAAATCGGACGAATTTCGAGCTCTAGAAGTGGCTCATAGCCTAGTTTGGGGTTGTTGCGTTTGGCCAGTTGCTGGGTCGCGAGCGTTCTCTCAGCGAGGTTCTCGAAGATAAGCGCCGCTGGTAGAGCACGCTTGATCAGGGTTTGAACGACCGGCAGCGCTGCGTCGACACGGTCACCCGAGAAGCCCGCGCCACAGCCGACCAATAGACTTGATTGCATGGGGATGCCCGTTAAATCACGAAGCCTACAGACTAACGTTGTGCGAGCTGGATCGCAACGTCGCCATTCATTGTCGGTCAGGCCCAAGGGTCTAAATAAGACGCTTAGCCAACAAGGGGACTCAAATAACATTAAAGCGTTGGTCGTGTGAGGTGAAGCTTAGCGCTAATGGGGTGTTTGTGATTGCTATTCGTTGATTGCAAGTCGCGGGTTCGTGCAGATCTTAAAAGCGGCTCTTAGGACAGTGATGCTATGCGTTTGTGGGCGCTTGGCTTGTGAAGATCTCAGGCTCTATGACGTTTTGTGTAGATATTGACTTTCAACAGAAATGTACATGTCTGACTGATCGGGGTAAAGCGGTTAGCATCGGGTTGGCTGGCAGGTGCTTCAGTTTGGACATTCGCAAGTAGGCAATCGTGATGAAGTTTCCAATATTGCGAAAGCCTCTGGCCGCAATCTTCGTTTGCTGCAGCAGGCCGTTCATGGCTTCAACATAGGCGTTGCTGCGCCCATCAAGCATGCCGCGAACAACACCATCAAAGTGACTTCTAATCGTGGCAGCCAGCCTTTTGAAAGGTTCGAGCCGACTGCGCTTGGCCCAGCTTAGCCACTTGATCAATGCCTGCTTGGCGAACTCTTCACTGTTGGCATTGACTGCTTGGCTGTAGACCAAGCGTAGGCCCTGCTTGAGACGCCACGCGCGAGCGCTCTTGAGGGTCGAGCGTTGCAACCAATGCATGGCGCTGATTTGGCCATGAGTCCACTGGGACGGGTTCTTTCGCATACCCCAGAACAACTGTCGCAGCGTCTTCTTGTCTTGGAAACCATTCGTTTCTCGAACGGTTTGGATTGAAGTCCTCATCTCTTCGCGGCGTACCTCATCCATCGCTGTGTTGGCCAGCGCCACGACATGAAACCGGTCGTAGCTGATCTGTGCATGCGGCAACGATTGGGCAAGGCCTTTGGTGTAAGCCGCACTCATGTCAATGCAGGCGTGTTTAATGTTTCGCACGTCACCGCCGTGCGCTAGGAGGTTCTGCGCAAAGGCTTCAAGGGTGTGATGATCGCGTCCAGGCGTGGCAAACAGCAGACGTTTGCGCGCCAAGTCATGCACAACCGTGATGTACTCGTGGTCGCGCTTGACGCTGGTCTCGTCAATGCCCACATGGGTCACATCATGCATGTCATCTTGGGCTCGTGCCAATCCGACGTAATGCGCCAACCGGCGCCATAGGCGCTTGGAACCAACCCGCATCTGCCGAGCAGTCTGAGCCACAGGTAACTCTTGGGCCAGCGACAACGCCAGCGCTTCAAACAACAACGTGAAACCGCTTCCTTCTTTAGCCCAAGGCACCGCCATCTGCGTGGTCTTGCCACAGCCCGTGCATTGAACACGCGGCACATCCGCATGCAACCAAGCCTCAAACTGAAAGAAGTCCAGATGCCGCCAACTGCGACTGATGCGGTCATGAATGCCTTGTTCAACCTGCCCACAACCAGGGCAGTCAGCACGTTTGGTCGTGTACTTGACCTCGAAATCGATCCGTCGCTTGGAAGTGTCGAGCTCAACCTTGGATACTTCCCAAGGAGCCTGCAGGCCAAGGGCGGTAGTAAAAAGTGCTTCGATTTGCTTGTTCATGGTCATGCCTGTCAAAGAGAAACAGCACTTATTGAACCACCAAACCGTATTTCTGTTGAAAGTCAATATCCACACAAAACGTCATAGAGCCAGTTCTCATCGAGGTTTGATCTAAGCGAGGTTTTAAGATGGTGTACGCTATTCTGATTACCAGCTTGCGATTTGGAGAACCCTTTGAACGCCCCTGATGTTGCCAATCATGAAATTATACCGCTTCACGTCATCGTGCAGGCAGGCGGTCGTGGCAGTCGGCTTCGCCATCACACGTGGAATAAACCAAAATGCTTGGTCTCCGTCAGGGGAAAACCAATTCTTTATCATTTGTTCGAGCAGTTTGCTGGTGCGCGGTTCTGGATCATTGGGGATTACCTTTTTGATCAATTGGAACGCTACCTACAAGTCAGTCCTCCTGGGGTTAATTACACCTTAATTCGTGCCCAAGAAAGAGGCACTGCTGCCGGCGTTGCGAGTGCAATTGCTCAAATCCCAGCCGATGATCCAGTCGTTATTACGTGGAGCGATCTCATCATTGGTCGCTTGCCGCCTTGGCCCGAAACGACGGTACCTGTCGTTTGTACCACCAGTAGCTTCACCTGCCGTTGGACTGTGGCCGCTGAAGGGCACCTACATGAAAAACCTGGGTCCAGTGTCGGAATTGTTGGGTTGTTCTACCTGCCGACAGCAAAAACGCTGGCTCATATGCCCGATAAAGGCGAGTTCGTGAAGTGGTTTGCTGCCAATGTGCCAGCCTTCGCGCTACTCGATTGCCCTGAATTGGAGGAGCTTGGTGATTTCGCGACAATCGAAAAGGACAATGATCGTAGTGGTTTTAGCCGGTTTTTTAACAAGGTCGAAATCGGCCCTACACTTGTTACCAAAACGGTGATTGATCTAAAATATGAAGAGGTGCATGTCAACGAGGTCGGTTGGTATCGCAAGGCCAAAGCGTTGGGTTTTAGGCGAATACCCAAAGTTCACACTGAAAAGCCGCTTGTTTTAGACCGAATTTTTGGTCATCACGCTTATCAAATGCATGACTTGAACGATCGGGAACGTCGTGCCGTAATGGCAGACTATTTAGACTCACTGATTGCTTTGCATGACCTCGACGAGTGTGTGGCTGATCCACAAGAGGTCAGTGCGGTCTATATTGATAAGACAATAGCCCGGGTCAGAAGCGTGGCCCCAATTATTCCTGGCTTTGATGCGCCAAGTATGACAATTAATGGCAAGAAATGTCGCAACGTTTTTTCGGAAAAGCATGATGGGTTGCTCCAGCGCTTGTTACCCATGCTTCAACCAAAACGGTTTGTACCTATTCATGGTGACCCCACGTTTTCCAACACGATTGTCGACGACAAACTTCGTGTTTGGTTTATAGACCCACGGGGTTACTTTCACAAGCCAGGTATTTTCGGAGATGCGCATTACGATTTTGCCAAAGTCTATTATTCAGCCGTTGGCGGCTACGATGCGTTTAATCGTCGCAAGTTCAAACTTTATATCGATAACGAAACGATTGAAATATTGACTGAAGAGCCACTGTTTGCAAGGATTACCAATGATATTTTCTCCGATTATCTGGGCAGTGATCGCGCCAAAGTCGAAGTTTTGCACGGTCTAATCTGGTTGGCATTGACTGGCTATGCCCGTGATGATGTCGACTCGGTGATCGGCGCGTTTTATCTGGGGTTGTATTGGTTAGAGACCGGTACGGACAGGTTATGAGTGAGATTGTGTTGAGTCAATTGCCCCACACGTGGTTGATAGACGTTGATGGGACCATCGTGAAACACAATGGCCACAAAGGTCAAGGCGATGTGCTTTTGCCAGGTGTAAAAGCGCTTTGGGACACGATTGCCGCCAACGATGTGGTTGTTTTACTAAGCGCTCGAACCACACAAGAAATGCAGCCTACCTTGGCGTTTTTAGCCATGCATGGCTTGCGCCATGATTATGTTTTGTTCGGACTCCCAACCGGTGAACGAATTTTGATCAATGATGAAAAGCCCAGCGGACTCATGACGGCCATTGCGCTTAATGTGAGCCGCGACGAGGGCCTAGGCGATGTCTTGGTTCGAATTGATCCAGCCATCTAATGTGTCATCGTCTCAAAAAGACGCTGTTATTCAATCATGTGGTACGAAGATGTGTTCGAGGGCGAGCCCCTGCCGGCTGCGTTCGTGCGCTTTGGTGAAACCGGCCTCAAGCCAGCGAGTGATTTGTGCGGGTTGATAAAGCGTGCTCGTTTTCTTTGCAGCCATTAGGCGCTCACGAAAGTCGAGTAATTGATCAGGGTGCTGTGCCAGTTCAATTGCTTTGGTTTGGTACGCGGGTATGGTGCGCATCACAAGATCCGATAAGTTGAGCACTGACAGTAAACTTTCGGAAACCCTTGCCGAGAAAGTTTCTCCAGAAAATCCCAAGACGGGTAGGTCGGCCCACAAAGCATCGTTGGCAGTGGTGTGGGCTGAATAGGGGTAGGTATCAAGAAAAAGATCAGCCAGACGGTATCGAGCCAAATGTTCAGCGGTTGTGGGTACCCGAGTGGCAAAAACCAGTCGATCTGGATTGATGCCAGCTTTTGTGGCCGACTGGCGAAGATTTAAGCGTACGGTGTTGTCATTGGATTGCAGCCATAAAACAGCTTTTGGAACGGCGGATAGGATCTGCATCCAGCTCGCGAAAACGCTTGGCGTTATTTTGTACGGTTTGTTAAAACAACAGAAGACAAAGGCATCCTCTGGCAAGCCTTGGGTCGTTCGGTTTGCTGCAGAATCGATAATGGGTCTGCGATCGTCGTTGGGTTGGTAGCTTTCGGGCAGATAGATGATTTTTTCTTGGTAGTAAGCTTCGGATCCCGATGGCATCAAGTATCGATCACCTACGATGTAGTCCATGAAGCTTGCGCCCATGGTGCCTGGATAACCGTAGTAATTGATCTGAACTGGTGCCACGCGTGCTTTAAAAATACTGGGCCGACAACCCTCAATGTAGCCATTCAAATCAATGGCGATATCAATGTGTTGCGATCGGATGGTCTCGACCACTTGGTGATCTGAGAGAGAAGAAACGTCGATGAATTGATCAAAGCTTTCACAAATTCGTTGACCTAGAGAATCATGGCCTGGTCTACCAATTGCAAAACCCACAACCTCGAAGGCGGCACGGTCGTGGTTCTCAATGATGCCAACCATGAGGTAAGCAACGGGGTGTTCTCGAAAATCACTTGAAATGTATCCGATACGTAGCTTGGAAGAGCGCATAGCGGTTTGCATCTGGTCTGGGCTGAGGGGCGCTGCCAAGTCTGGCGCATGAACGTGGCGCTCGGTATAGCGCTGGGCAAGCATCAAGGCAGTTTTGCCGTTATCACAACCGCTAAGCAGGACAAAAGGTGAACAAGGTAATAGGCCTTGATGCGTCTTTTTCTCTATTTGTCGCCATTGTGTTTCATAATTTTGCCAGTCACAAATCATGGCCTTGCAATGCATTAAGTTTCCGAGTAACAGATCCAACTCTGGATCAAGCTTGAAAGCGATTTGATAATGTTCAAGTGCCTCACAATACCGACCGAGTTGCTGCAGAAGGTTCCCCAAATTGACATGCGCCTCAGTGTAGAGCGGCAGAATATTTGTTGCGGTTTGAAAGTGATCCAAGGCCAAGTCAGTCAACCCAAGCAACTGTTGACAGAAGCCTAGATTGTTTAGCGCAAGGTGGTAGTCGGGTTGAATAAGCAAGCATGCTTCAAAACACGCTATTGCCTTGGTTAAATCACCGTTACGCTGATGAACCAGTCCGAGATTGTTGTGCGCTAACGTGAAGTATGGGTCAAAGGCCAGTGCCTTTTCATAGCTGTCTTGCGCTTCTTTGGGACGCTTAGATCGATCGTAAGCAATTCCACGGTTGAACCATGCCAGCACGTAGGCGCTGTCTAGCTCGATTGCTTGATCAAAGGCTTTGATTGCTTGTTTTCTTTGTTTGGCAGCCATCAAAGCCAAGCCAAGGTTGTTGAAGACTGTTGGGTCTACCTCACCCAAGGCGATTGCTTTTTCGATCAGTTCAGCTGCTTTTGCGAAGCGGTTTCGTCGATACTCAATTAAGCCCAGATAGTATAAAGATAGTCTTGCGCTAGGGTCATTTCGAAGAACTTGTTTCAACAAACGTTCGGCCGCATCGAACTTACCATTGCTGAGTAAGTTGAAAGCGCGTTCAGTCTGTTGAGCATTGATGTCTGGCATTCGTGTGTTCACGTCAGGGGGCAAAAATGGATGGTGTTGGTCTCATACAACATTCGAATTACTCGGGTTCATGGCTGAAACGTTTGTAGCTTTTTACTTCCTCAATTGCGCTGCCAAAATGTTGATTAATTTGTTGTTTTAGACTCGCCCGTCGATCATTGGTTTTGTACTCCAGCCGTGATTTTTCAATGAAATCCTGGTCAAACGTTTTTAAAAGTTCCGATTGGCGGCGGTCTTCACACACGTCCCAGAGCGTTTGATTGGTCTCAAGTAGTTGTTCGTAAATCTCTGTCTCAAGGAATTCCAATAGTTGGTGTTGTGAGACGATTTGCATCAGTTCCGCGAGCTCATTGCTGGCTAGCTGTTGGCGCTGGGGGTTAGTCAATTGTCGCTGCTTAATTTGAAGAATTGAGACCTTGTCAAATAATTCGGCCACGGCAACAGGAATGTGAATAAGCATAAATGGTCGGGGTTCAAGAGGCGTTAAGTAAAAAATCAAAACCAGTATAGGTCCTCATGATCGAGAACTTGGCATCACCGAGGGTTTCAACAAAAAAATGGAACTTGGAGAGTTACCGCATGAGGGTCTTGGCCCTGGGCGGTTGGAATGAATGCTTTGAGAGGCTGGCGGAAGCGGTGTCCTTCGTATTTCTAGCATCCATGCGGGTTGCAGAGGCATTTTTTTCTGTTCCCCCCATCCTTACCCCCATAAAGAAAGGTGTACCTTCAGGGTTTTCAGGTCACAAACCAGCGGATTACCAGAGCCGATGTAATAGAACAGGCTGGGGTTTGCCGACCACGCGCCCCGTGATGGTCTCGACGTTTGCGGCAAGGGCCAGCGAATCGACGATGAGGGGGTGGGGGGATGGGTAGAGGGGCATAAATCCCCAGACCCCCCCCCAAGCGTTTGTGAGGGAACACTTCATAAATATTTTGAAAATTTAGATTTTGACCCTGCAGTGCCGCCATCACCAGTTCAGCGCCGCCTGGTTTTCGCGCGGACTGAGGGAGTCCCCTTGGGGGGCCCACGGGTGGGCGAGGGCACACACAACATGAGTGGCCGCAGGCCACTGGCTAAAACAATGCGCGCAGCGCCTGATTGATGCCACCTGCCAGGCTTTACCCCGTACCAAGTCTTTAGTGGCGCGCACCCCGAGATTGCCACCGTTAGACAGTTAGCACTCGATGATGCCGGAACGTGTCAACCTGTTTTGAGCCAGTTCTGTAAAAATTAAGTTGCATTTTCAATGACCCGTCGCAGGGTCGGGAAGTTGACGCCTTTCTCAATGGTGGCCTGATCGGCATCAGCCGGCACA
>Ga0335398_10006542_pt1 | contig 14699 bp, 9 predicted proteins | sample BON03_FD_205742 | JGI IMG/M metagenome (GOLD analysis project Ga0335398, IMG submission 205742) | Freshwater microbial communities from Lake Bonney liftoff mats and glacier meltwater in Antarctica - BON-03 (spades assembly) (version 2) | ecosystem: Environmental > Aquatic > Freshwater > Ice >... | reverse complement strand
GGCTGCGTCGTGAGCGGCTTCCTCGACGCCAGCGGCGCGCTGCAGTGCGTGATGGAGGTGGACGAGAGCACGCTCGAGGGCGCGATTGCGAGCGGCTTTGTGCGCGACGGCGTGGCCGCGGACCTCTCGCTGGGGTACTCGGTCGACGTGCAGCACACCGATGACCGCCTCAAGGCTGGCGCCAAGAAGATGCTGGAGATTTCTATCGTGCGCAAGGGCGTGCGCAAGGGCTGCCACATCCACGCCTTTCAGCCAGAGAACGCGGCCGTGGTGTACAAGGCGCGCGCGGCGGACGCTACGTGGGACTGCTTTGAGCTCTAGAGTTTTATTAAATAAAGTGAAATGGCTTCTGCGAAATGGTCCGTGAGACTACTCTGAGATTAGATAGGGATTTTATTGCACAACCCATCTGTAATCTTTGTCACTTTTTATATCATACAGGTTTTTGCTCTTTTCGTTCATTAATATATGGCATGCATTGTACCAAAGCGTCCTGAATTGCCGAACTTCTTCATAAAGAACTCGAGAAGCTGAGTTTTTCAAGGTGCGTTTGTCTTGTAGGACTCGATAAGCTGAGTTTTTCAAGGCAATTGCTATGACTTGATAATTGTCATGCATTTGAGCTCCGACCGCTTCGTACAAACAATGATTTTTGTAGAAATCTGCATATTCACTCTTTCTGGTGGGCGAGGCTCTGTTAAATTCAGGGTCACCATTCTTGTCATAACTTTCTTTTCTTTCTTTGTTGGCGAATTTTTCATTGGCCACCATGATAATAATAACTTTGCCCCATGCATAGACTTGATTTGGATCATTTGTTAGTGCAATGGCTTCAGCGAAATGTGCCCGCATAGTCTCGTTAATCTTTACAATTGAATCCTCCCGATACAACCCAACCGCCTCATACAATAAATGTTTGTCGTAGAAGGGATCACGATAGTCTCTGTCAAATTTGTTGTGTGTATAATTGGGAGATAGGCCAAATGAGTGTGGTGGGGATGGATATCCCGCGTGTCTTCGCGACTGCGCGGATGCTGACGGTTGTCGGTGCGAATTAGAAGCAGCATTTCGCAGGGGCGCGAGCGGTTGTACTGCTGGTGGAATTGGTGACCACCGCGACAGTGGGGGCGGGTGAAATTCTGTGTATCGTGGTGGATCTTGTGGCGGCGCCGACGGTTGCGGCATCGAATAAGGCTGCCGCGTGTGCGGCGAGCTTTGTTGTGTGTACGGATTGAAAGGTGGCGGCCGGTGTGAGCTGTCCGAAGATTGATGTACGGGCAGCTCCCGCGGTGGATATAGTGGCACCGCGTACGGCACGATCCGGTTTGATGGTGTCCACATGTTCCTCATATACGTCCAAGGCCAAGGAGAACCTGTCTCAAAATCCAAGGCTTTGTCCACGCAGTAAGGGTTGTGGGCTGTCTGGGCCATTCGTCTACCACAGTGGTGTCTTAAATAATGCTGTGTGAAAAGGCCCGCGGCGCCTCACGCCACGAGCACCGGCGCGCACAGGCCGTCGTCGAGCGCGACGACAACCATGTTGAAGACACCGCACACCACGGTGACGCCAAAGCGCACCAGGCAGATGTAGGCCGCCGAGGCCTGCCCGAATGCTGTGTAGTGCCCGAGCACGAGAGCGAAGACGCACAGAGCGTGCACAGCACACGCGGCCATCGACACCGAGCACGTCGTTGTCATGTTCTCCCACAGCGGGAGCAGCGTGAGCAGCAGCACGGCAAAAGCCACCGTGGCGCCGTAGTGCTCGAGCTTGGTGTCGTGTGTGAAGCGAGACGCTGCAAGAAAATAACATACAATGAGCGCGAGCGCCAGCCCGACGTAATACACATAGAGCAGGGTCTGCTCGCGGCACACCAGCGTAAGCAGCATCCAATTCATGAAGAGCACCTGTATGTAGTAGGAAAGCTCAAAATTGAACCACGCTGCGGACTCGGACACGTCGCAGTCCCACGGCAGCCCGCCGTGGAGCGTTTTGCTCCAACTGGCGAAAAACATCACATTGATGGAGTTTGTGAGGCCAAAGACGACTGCTGGCAAGAGGTAGTCGATCTCGACAACGCCCAGGCGCACCGTGTTCGCAGTCGAGTTGCCCACCCCCCCTGCCGCCCAGGGCTGGCTCTTGTCCAGCCGCAGCAGCCACACCTGAGGATGCAGTTGCATGTGCTCGCTTTGGGCAATCACCCGCACAGCCCACAAAAGCAGCGGTTGTCCGAAGCAGAACAGCAACACGGTGCGCCGAAGTACCAGCGCGCACACGCTTGCATCGGCCACCCCGCACGCTTCGCGCATGTCGCAGCAGCTGCTGTCGACACACCGGTCCACCCCCTGCACAAACGTCCCGCACGTCTCGACAAAGCACCGGCAGCAGGACAGCAGCCCCAGAATCACCACGATGTATATGATGTAGTGGTCTTGAAAATCGATAACCATCGCGCAAAATACATGGCATCGTTTATGCGGGCAGCGTGCGCACAGAATCATCTGGACATTTGTCTGTTCTAAAATTACTTGGGCTCGGCTTCCTTCAATATCTTCTTAATGAGAGTAAAAAGTTTTTCTACATTGTCTTCATTTGTTTTAAAATGTGCGATGTAATTTCGTGCCTCAACATCCGAAAAGGATGCTTTTCCCAAGCGCGAGCTTTCGAGGCACAAATCGCTCCAATCGCCGTGCAAGACGTCATATTCATTACTGAGGTGCTCATATTGTGTCTTATCTATTTCCTGGCGCTTCTGCAGGTCCTGTCCCTCCTTCAGCAGGTGTTGGATTTCAAGCATTTTTCCATTACAATCAGAACTATGAAGATCCAGTGAATTATGCAAAGTTTTGATTTCACCCTTAGTCAAATGTTGCACAGCACTTTTTCTAGCGGCCTGAGCATTTGAAGCATTGTTTTTAACAATTCGTTCCTTTCTACTCCCTGTATCTTGAGGAGTACTTTCTGTTGTTGTTTCGAGCAACTGTGCAGCATCTTGCTCTTCTTTTGCTCGGATTTCTTCTCTGGCTTCATGCAACATCTCAACAACACGGCCAAGTAGTTCTTGTGCATTGTCGTCATCGATCTTAAATTTTTGCTTGTAATCTCGAAGCACTCTATCAGCATAGGATGAGTTTATCAAGAACCAGCTTTCGGAGGATAATCTCGTCCATTCGTCGAGTAATACTTCATATTCATTGGTGAAAGCCACCCATCGTTCAAAATCTATTGTCTGGCTCGTGAACACGCTGTCTGTGAATCGACGTATTTCAGATATTTTGTGATCGCGATCTGCACTGAAAGACTCCGCTGTATCGTGTAATTTTTCGGGGTTTGATTGTGCGGTGTCATTACCAAAACCCATCATATTAGCTGCGTCACGTTCCTTGTCTTTTCGGCTAGCGGCCCCGCTCGTTGCAGCAGCCCTGGGTTTTTCAATTGGGATGTTATCCTTTCTCTGACCACGAGTGTTTGCTTTATTGGGTTGCTTCGGTGTTCCCTTTGGTGTTCCCTTGTGTGTTCCCTTGGGTGTTCCCTTGGGTGCGGCCTTGCCGTTGGGTTGACGGCCATTATTTGTGCTTGCAGCTTGCCTTCTGTCATGAAAAGGGAGTTTAAATAACTGGGCCTTTGCCTCTCTTTCTTCCTTCAGTCTTTTCTTTCTCTCCTCTGCCTCTTTTATCCGTTCTGCCTTTTCCGCCGCGTTTTCCTGTCGCAGCATTGGACCGCGGACCCCTGGCAGAATACCGTCGAACCCCGGCGCTCCTGGTCTGTCGTACAATTCAATGCCCTCCGGGTCAGCGGGACGATCGTAACGGTGATTTTCCGGGGATTCGTCTTGACTGTAAATGTATCTCAAATTTCCCATCTGTCTCAAAACCCGATTTTTGTCCCACCATGCCTTGCGGCTGCCCTCGGCGGCGAAAAATGACATAATTTCCTCGGACAATTCAGCTGCTGCGTGTCTTTTTATGTCGCGTTTGGTCCCTGCGTTCTTGTGAACTTCCCTTGCATTGTTGAATTTTTTGCAGTAGTTGTCCATATCTTTCCATTGAGCGTCGTTTGCTGTATAATGTGTGAGTACTATGTGTGTCCAGTACAGCAAATAGTTTTGTGTACAATAATACGTTTTCAGGGGTGTGGTTTTTGTGCGATAATCCAAAAACATTGGAATTATTTTTTCGTCCTGTACTTTCAAATCAGCATAGAAAGAACCGTCCAAGAGTCCCATCTCTGTAAGCCAATAAAGTACGATACTAGTCCATGCATCTTGTGCCCCATTTTTCAGCCGAAGACACGATTTCCGCTGGTCCTCTGCATACGTGATGCTGTTTTCGCCGTATACCAGCTGTTCAGTGTCGTGCAACGACTGAATGTTAGATTCCATACTCTTGACCAATTTCAAATAATGCTTCATCCCAAATCGGAGGTTTTGGACGAATTTCATTGTGTCAGTGTTGTTATTTTGTTTCTCGAAAATTTCCTCCAGTTCTTGACTTGCCAGAATCAACAATTGCCCGCTGCGGATAACTTCTCCTGCCAAAATTTTGCGAGCCTGCGATGCTTCAAATGCTGGGGGAAGTTTTATGTCAAATTGACCGTACGATCGTTGAGCATAACGGATATCGTATTTGGCACTCTTAGTCATATCATACATGATATCAAACATGGATTTGTCGTCGTTCACTGGGTTCGCAGACGTAGCAAATATGCTTTGGTGCGTTGACTCATTGTTTCGAAAATCTATTGCATCCGTACCTCCCATATCCTGCAGGGCATCCGCCGCAAAGTTCGCGAGAATTCCTTGATTCGAGTAAAAATTCAAGAACCGTACAAATACTGCACGCAATGATGTTTTCATGCCAGGGTTGTCCTCGAACGCTTGCATGAAGATCAATCGGACGTAATCCAATAGTGCATGTCCAAAAAAGTCGTAGGTTTCTTCCATATCGACATCCAAATACGATTGAAACACCATTGGGCTGGTCAAGCGGAACGTTATATACACGTGCAAGCGTTTTATCACACGATCGCTGCATTAAAGATCGTGAGTCTGTGTGGCAATGGCAATGACCCGGTGGCACGGTCCTCACGGCAGTGTCGAGGGACAGCTGCGGGAAGCTGGACACTGCCACATTTTCCACGAGAATTCCTTGCAGGTCAGTGAGTCCGACCTCTCAGGTCTGCCAGCAACCTGGTGTGTAGAGAGTGGCAACTACAGCTGTGTGGAGCTCGCGTGCGGACATTCGTTCCACGTGTCTGCGCTGGCCTGGCATTGTGTACACCGCGACATGCGGTGTCCCATGTGCCGTCGGGGTCAAGTGGGGCAAATTAGCGTCGACAGTCTGCCAGAGAATGTCCGCAAGGCATTTTGTCGCCGCCTCGAGGACGCTGACGTGGACACAGAGGACGAAGGAATCGAGCTGGTTGAGAGCGACGGGTCTGTCGGAGTGTCAGATCTGGAGTCAGATACAGAGCCGATTGCGTATGAGGACTACGTCACGCTGGAGCGCTTGCTGCGCATGGTGGTGGAGGTGCGCTCGGGCGCTCACGAGGTGTTTGTGTATGAGAGTCCTGTACGCCTAGACGACAGCGTGGACACGATGCGCGCTGCGATGAGCTGGTCGCATGACACATCGCACAGCATGCGCTGCTTCCGCGTGCAGCAAAGTTTCACGCGTCACATGTGCAGCAAGATCGCGAGCCGCGCTTGCTGCTCGGCTCATCCTGTGTTTGTCAAGTTTTCTCTCATCCACCCGCTGTTCCGGTGCGGCGTCGAAAGTCTGTGTGTCGAGCTGTCAACATCGAGAGAGAGTGCCATTGAGCTTGTGTGCTGTGGTGCTTGCCACACCGCGCCGTTGACGGTTGGTAAGCTGCATGTAAATCACGCATCGCGCATGCTGCGTCTGGCGCTGGAGCCCAGCATGCTGGTGTCGCTATGGCATCAGGGCCTGTGACCGCAGGTGATGAGCACGACGAGCACGCGGCAGCAGCAAGCGAATCGCGAGACGAGCAGAGTATAAAGCAAGCATTTACGCATGGCAAATGGAAGAATCGTTGGCAGCGTTCGTGGCTGTGCGCATGAAAATTGCCGGTGCCACGCTGGTGGACATGAACAAGAATCTCATCTACGATGACGTGGGCATCGCCATCATGCAGTATGCGCTCGATCTGTGCGCAGCGCACTTTAACATGGAGGTGCAAAGGGTCAATGCCAGCTCGTCTGTAAACTTTATCTCCACCCTGCTCAACACGTTGCCCATCAGCGACATGCTGGACTGGAACGGTTCCGGCAAGGGGTTTGTACAGAAGCCGGATGCGGTGTTCCAGATCTCCTTTGCAGCAGGAAATGGCACGATGCAATCGATGCTGGTGTACTACGAGAGTGATGCGGGCAGCAAGGCAAACGAGAAGGACCGCAAACAGGCCGCTCGCAAAATGTATCAGAGCACGTGTGGCTGCCGAGCCATAAACCCTGAGCTCCCTGCGATATCTGTGCGCGCCAATGTGTTCGTGGGGCCGGAGCCAGACCTGCACCTGGCCCACAGTGCAGCCGCCGAACTCAACAAAGTCCAGCGCAGCGCGCAAAACGCGCTGGACTTTTTGCACTCCCTAACTGTCGCACACTTGTGGTTCTGCTGCCAGTTGTGTCTGTTGGTGCGGAAAAAAGGCACCTTCAACCAGCTTGTTTTGAACCCAGAATTGCGCGTTCAGAAAAAATACGACATTCATTGTCTGATCGGCATGATTCATGTTCCAGACCAGCTGTCTCTGCAGTTTTTCGAGGCACCGCACGTCACGGCAGACGTGCGCAAGGTGGACTACAATGTCGCGGGAGCGGCACGTATTCAGTGCCTGTTTATAGAGAGATTCAATTTTGCTGCCGATGCTGCGAAAGTGCGCACGTGTTTGACATCTGGCATAGGCATTCCTCTCGCGCTGCACGGCATGCCCACGGTGCAAGACATGTGGATGATACTCCGCCTCTGCGATGATCAGGCTGTCGCTCCGCCAGTCGCTGTTGCCGGGGCGGCCCCTGCTGTCGCTGCAGGGGCCGTCCCTGCTGTCGCGGGCCGCTTAGTGTGGGCGCAGTCCGGGGCGCGGGTCGTGGGATTGCCGGGAGCCGGCCTCTCCGGGCAGCGGGTCAATGCTCAAAGCTTCTCTGCCACCGCGACGTTTGACAGGTTAGAGACACCGAATCCCGTTGGCAGCCCGCCTTCAGCATCGTGGATCTTGGGCAAGAATGTAATCGCAGAATATTATGATGCGATGTGCGCGGTCCTCCACACAGCATTTTTTGAGAACATGATGTGGATTCCTGTGGGAACGCCGCACCACTCTTACATTCTGGATTTGAAGAAACTGAAGGCTGAAAGTAAGAGGGACGTCAGCGTGCTCAAGTCCAGAGAACAGACCACGGGCATGCTGGCGCTTGGAATGGAAAATTCGCTTGGTTTTACCAAAAAGTCCTGCAATCAAAATCTGAGTAACATTTGCATGCAGTCCCTGTTTGATACACTACCCAGCATCGATACAGTGCTGGACACGTACATTGCATCGTTCCACGCGCCCAACATTGCTCTTTTTCTGCGTCTGATACGTTGCACAAACCTTTTGGCATTCGAGCACTTGGCGAAGACCAATCAGGGCATTGATCTCAAAGACGCCTTCCAGAAACACTTGCGTTTTTTTCCAGTGGGCACTGCGGCTGACCTGGACTACATCATGCAGCACACCATCAACAATGCAAAAAATGTTCACAGCATTTACCTCAAGCCGTCCAAAACCTCTTTGCAACAGTCGGCCAACGTGACGCACTCCACAGAATATGCCTGGGTGTGTGATTTGCTGAAAGAAGTCAGCGATGCACCGTTAAATGCTCTCGACCGCATGCTGCCCGACTCACCGCTGTACCGCAAGTTTCTGCTATGCCACAAAACAGTATACAAAATGTTTCATTCCATTGTCATTGTTGCGCCTCTCACAAATGCAGCAGCCGTGGAGCCAATAACAGAGAGGGACACGCGCGCCGTGTATCTGCGCATCATACGTGCCCTCATGCAAACGACAATAATGCATTATATAGACGCTGTAGAACGACACGTGGAGGTGGATTATGCTACGCGACAAGACGAGCATCGCAACGATATTGTGGACAACGATGAAATTGTAAACCTGCGTGCATTTGCAGACGACGCACATACGCAGGAAGATGATGCGTTGGAAGATGATGTTGCACACGAGATGCGAAAAGTAGCATACCAGTTCCAGTTTACACGCTTGACCTGGCCCCTCCGAGACCTCAACATATACACACGAATCTCCACGCCCGTAGTCACTAGTACCCCGTCCGGACACACCGTCACATATCCAGGAAATCGATCGTTTTGTAACAGTGGAGGCATGCACGCGGAAGAGGAACAAATTTTTGATTTCATGCAGGCGCTGCAAGAGAGAGACGACAAAAATCGTCAAAGCATGGAAGTCGCCTTTGACACAGACACTGTAGCCAAAGCATGTGCGGCACCAGCTGTGCCACCACATATGCAAGCATATCATTATGCCTTGAGTGACAAACAGTCAGCTATGCAGAATTCAGCGCTATCTTCGGCTCCGCGTGCAACGGCATCGCGTGCAACTGCTCCCCAAATTCTCATGGCATGGCGGTGGAAGACATTGCTCATCAAGACAACTCTGCTCTCGGCACTCAATGGAATTTGTCACGAATTTCAAGAAGCCAGATACACGCCTCATCACATTGAGTCATACAGTAAATCTGGTCCGGAATCGTCCCACAGAATACAACTGATTTTGAATAACTTTGAATTTATTGAAGCCCCTGCTCTTACACACAGTTTGTACAAACCTTTACCAACATATTGGGTCTGTATGCGAGAATTCAAGCTACCTGACAAGGAAAATGCATCTACCTTCCCGGCGGTGCTGGCAACAATACCGCCAGGTGCTTTCGACCATGGTGATGTGAATCTGCTCGACTGTACATTTGGCATTCGACACAGTGGCAGGTCGACTGTTTCCAAATTGGTGTGGCGCACCGCCTCTATGGTGCCATCGCTGAAGTATTCTGTAAAAAAACGACGTGTCTATCAGCATGAAATTGCAAACAACGTGCGAAATCGATGCATTACAGCAGCGCAACCGGTGATATACAACGTTTATATGGGACTCTCGCATTGGTATGATTTTGCTTGACAACAACAGTCGAATATTTATAAAGGACATGTATTCAACGAACCGCTTCCATTGTCACAAGATGAAAATGAAGCTGGACACGAAAGTGTCCCTGTTTGTGGTGTTGCTGGCGATTGCCATGTTCAGCTCCACCACCGCGGCTGATGGGGAGAATAAATCTGCCGATGCAGCACCGAAAACGAGCAACACCCCGCCTGCACCAGTCGCACCGACCCCTGCGGCTGCGGAGAAGATTTCATCTGCCGATGCAGCACCGAAAACGAGCAACACCCCGCCTGCACAACTGACGCCCAGTGCGACGGCGCCCGAGGGATCTGAGAATGCCCCCAACGGCGGCACAGAGCAGTCCGCTCGTCAGGCGGAAATCGATGCAAGCTTCAACGCCGCCTTGGAAAAGCGTCTGAAAGAGGATGTGCAGAATAAAATCAATGCCAAAGTCATAGAACACAAGCAACGATTGCAAGTGGCCTTTGAAGCAGCACAAATTGCAGACAAAGCAGAAATCAGTCGTCTCGTAGAAGAAGGGGTGCAAGCACACTTTGAAGCCGAGCGCAAAAAAAAAGAGGAAGAAGCGTTGAAACAGCAGCCTCCAGCACCGGATGTCAAGGATAAAGCGCCTCCAGTCGAGAATGGGACGCCTCCAGTCCAGAATGGGACGCCTCCAGTCGAGAATGGGACGCCTCTAGTCGAGAATGCGAACAATCAGGAAGATGTGCTGGCGGTGCAGCGTGGTGCACCCACATGGTGGGACAAATTGTGGACTGGTGCAGCACCAAGCACTCCTGATCAGACAACAGCACACCCGCCACCTAGTCTTGATAACAAATCACCGCCAGTCGCCAATGGTCATGAGTCGAAAAAAAAATCCCAGCCTCCAATAAGCACAGAAGTACCAGTGAACTATAGTGCTCTGTTTGAAGAATTCGTCATTAGTGGAGTCCATGAATTTCCAAAAGTGTTTGGAAATTTTTTCCAGGATGTAAGCAATGCGGGAGAAAAGGTGTACAAGACGTTGGAGGCAACTACTGAAGCAATTCAGAAACCAGATACTGACCAACGGTATGTGGCATTGCAACACATTTGTTTTTACTTTGGCATCCTGATGACAGTGAAGTGGGTGAGCAAAGCAGACCACACGCATATCAAAGTGGCGAAGAAAGGCAAAAAGGGAAATGTTGCCCTGACAGGAGGAAAAACCCTGTTTCCCAGCACATCTGAACAAATGCGAGTCCTGACAGTGGTGGACTCCACGGCGTACGAATTGCTGTATTCCATGGGCCATGGCTTTTTGTTGTACTGGCACCCTTTTGCCGCATTTCCAATTTTATACCTGTACATGAGTGTACTGCAGCCTAACTACGCAACAAAGTCATGGTTTCAAGTCATCAAAGACTTTGTGAACACGGATCATATTTTCCAATGCTTGAGTTATCTGCTGAAAACAATGTTGACTTTGTGTGTTAGTCAGCTAGTCACTGCCTGTCTGATGACAGCATTGTACGGGGTGCCCGCCTTGTTCCTGGCAACAGAAGGACTCGCAGCGAAACATGTGCTAATCAAAGAAACTGACATGTTAGGGCTGCTTACAGTGCTCAAGCGCGCCAGCAAAGATGTAGGAGACGTCTTTTACCAATTTGAGACGGATCGGCCTGTAATCAAGTTGTTTCTGATGAACTTGCTTGTTGATGGCTTTATGTTGATCGACATTCAACATTGGCACCAACGACCAGCGATTCCCATTGCCACCGGCGTGTTGCTGAAAATGAAAACTGCTTTCATGATGCTAACATTGAGCTCCAAGGTGGAAATGGGAATGCTACTCCGAATGACACCCGCAGCTGTTGTTCTGCATAGCATGAGTGTCATGCTGAACATATCCTGGCATTCGTTGGTCAATCCGATATTGGAATTTATTTGCGACGTGGTGCAGGCAATGTCTCCATTTGAATGGACCAAGTATTTCAACATATCCACAATATTTGCACAACCGGAGTGCATTAACCACGTTTTCAACGCCTTTGTGGGCATGCCGCCTGTGGACGCTGTGCGGTCCGCAGCAGAGAAACAAACCTTTTTCGTGGCCGTTGTGATTCTCGTGCTGTTTTGGGGGTTGATCTTCAGCGCTTTGAACAACAAGTACAGTAACCTCAAAATACTCCTGAAAGCCAATTTGCAAGCCACAGCATTTTATTCACACCGTCCTCACTTGATGGCCTTGATGATGCTGTGTGCTTGTCTCAAGGGATTTATTGTGTTGGGTCGACCGCTGCAACAAATTTCTGTCCAGTTTGTACCGGATGTGATAAAACAATGGCCGCAAGTCGTCATCACAATGCTGTGCATTGACACGGCTCTCAATTGTGTGTGGGTGGCTCAGTTTGCACTTGGCACTTTGATGCCTATGGTGAACTCCATGAGCCGTTTTGCATACTACAATACTATTAGCGGTCATGGCAGTGGAGAAGATCCGAACAAGATCGAATATTACGTGGTGGAAAGTATTTCTATTGGGTTTATGTTATCCAGCTGGAAATCATTCTGGCATGACTTGGACAAATCCGTTTCTCTCTACCACTTTGCAAAAAAGTACGAGGCAGAGGATTTGCTTTTGCATCATGTGATGCTTGACACGTTTGATGCGGCGACGAGTTGTATGGGTGTCCTGAGCTATAAGAAGGATAGCACGCCTGAGATCTTTACACACTTACCTGCTGAGGAATGGGAAAAACAAAAGAATTTATTGCACAAGCAACAAAACAGGGCAGCATCGCAGCAGTTGCGGGAAATATACACACGCAACATGGCCTCTGCTGTCACAGCAGTTCCGATGCCGTCGACTACGCCCACTGCGTCGCACAGTGTGTCGACAGTTGTGTCGACTGTTGCGCCCGACAAGTTCTCGGGTAGTGCCTCGGGAACTGTGTACCCGAAGTCAAATACTGCGTCTGTCAAGGCACCGAGCTATGCGTCCGGTTTCGCTGGCATGCTGGCGGTTTTGGCAGTGCCAATTTATGGCGGTGCAGGTATCCATGTGAAATCGGCAAGTGGCCGGAAGACAGCCCAACCCTGTAATGATGAAGACGGGCCTCTTCACAAACGATATCATACCCAAGAGCAACTGGACATAATGGCCGAGTCCGACCGCCAGAAAGAGCTGGTTCGTGCTGAGGAAAAGAGAAAGCGTCTTGTGGAAAAGATGGTTTGTTTCAAGGACTTTGTATGCAGCGGGGCGTGCTTGTTTGTATTGATGGCGATGGCATTCGCACTGATGGTGCCAAGATCGAGACTTGCAGGCGTGTTGTGATTGAGGTGCCCTCCTCCCGCTACTTTATGATAATAAAGGAGCATAAACTATTTCCGTGCGTGCGCTCTGTTTGCAAATGTCCACTATGCTGGTTCAAACGCGAGAAGTTGACACGAGCAAGTCGCTGGTCCGGGACATGGCGTTGCGTCACACGGTGCAGATCGGTACGCACAAACGGCAGAGGGTCGACAGCGCTTTGTCGGCGCGCATACGCGCAGTGAAATTGCACACGGGCCAACTTTGCAAGAAAAAAACGCCCATGATGCGCATGCGCGAGTGCCGCAACGCCCTGGCGCTTCTGGACACCACGGGGTGGAACCGCAGCTTCCACCAGCGACAGTTCCACGAGGACTTTCTCAAGGCGTGCACGCGCACCTTCTGGAAGATGGAGCCGCCCGGCAGCTTTGCGCGCTGCCACCAGCAGGTGCTGCAGGAGAACTCATGGGAGCACCTCGCGCAGGAGGTGCTCATCAGCACGCCGCGCCGCTTCGGCAAGACCATCAGCGTGTCCATGTTTGCCGCGGCTATGCTCTACAGCGCGCCGGCGGTCGAGCTGAGCATCTACAGCACCTGCAAGCGCATCTCGCAGAAGCTGCTGCGCGGCGTGGTCAAGTTCTTCTACGAGATCTGCGCGCAGGACCTCGGCAAGCACAACTTCCGCATTCGCCGCCAGAACATGGAGGAGATCGTGCTGGTCGGGCCCGAGGGCGAGCGCGACGTGCGCATCGTCAACTCGTACCCGAGCAAGGTGAGTCCCTTTGTTGATGCTTGGCACGCGCTTGCATGCCCGCGCGCGTCTGCACGCCAGCGCACGCGTGCGCACACAACACGCCGGCCCCCGGACCCCGGTCGGGCACCGTCCACAGTGCAGGTTCGACTCCTGCCGGGGGCTCCCTCGCACACACGGCACACAAGAGCACACACGAGCACACACGAGCACACACAATGCTTTTGTAAGTCCTTTTATTACTCATTGTCTTACTCGTCCGCCATCGCCGCTGCGACTTGCATGTCGGCCACCGTGACAATGACGGCCGCCACTGCAGGTGCGCCCGCAGCTTGCGGCGAGCACACAGCAGGCGGGCGCTCCACAAATGGAGCCGGCTCGAATCGCTTCTTGCGCATGGCCGCCTGCACTGCTGCGGGCAAGACAGAGTCCGGGACCACTGCAAGCAGCGGGGTCACGGGCGGAGTGTTCATAGTGACGACTACGTAATATTCTGGTGGCTTGTTCTTTTATAGTATTTGTTCTGTCTGACTCGCGTGCACCTTCGATCTATTTCAACGTGTTGTGCCTACTCTGGGTCCAAGACAAAGTGCGCGCGGTGCGCCAGCAACGGAAATTCCAGTGCGAACGAGCGCTGCAATTGCAGCACCAGGGCGCGCGGGGACGGGACAAGACATATGCCTGCGACGCTGGCTGTTCCCTCGTGCGCCAGCGCGATTCTCTCGCGTGCTTCCTCGTGTTTTTGCAGCAGCAGCTGGCAGTCAATTTTGTTCTTGCCGAGGTCCTTGCCTGCGCCGCGCAGAACTGCCCGCTTCGGCTTGCGTGATGTCGCTTTGAGCGGCATGCCCTGTAGAGAAGAGCAAGCTTTTAATACTGCATCTGTGCTCGGGGACAAATCAAGCAGGTACATACAGACCACCACTTACCTGGAATCGGATCGAGCTCTTGACCTTTTCGCGCATGAGCCGCACGGGAATGCGCAGTTTTGGCGTGCCGTCCTCCAGCAGCTCCTTGTTGTCAAAGTCGCGGGACAGGCGCACGTGCCGGAATATGGCCTTTTCGAGCTTGAGGTTCGGGTGGTAAAACTTGCCGTTGATGTTGATGGCAGGAATCTGCGCCGTCACGTCGGAGTTGAGGGGTTGCAACCAGAAAATATACGACTCGTTGCGCTCCATCAGGGCGAGCAGCTTGTCAAGCCGGATGGGCGTCTCACTGCTGCACGCGACGCCTGCCTTCACGATGTCGTAATCGGCCATGGTGATGGACTTCATGTTGGCGCCGAAGGCAGGCCGCTCGCTTCGCACTGGTGTTTGATTTTTTTTTGATTTTTTTTTGATTTGGCTTCTCAATCCGAAGTTGCGGCGAGCTCAATGATTGCGCGGTGCATCAGCTCGCCAGGGCGCAGCCCGGCCACCACTGCTCGCACGTGCCGGACTTCAAAAGCGACATCGACCAGCACACGA
>Ga0335398_10006541_pt1 | contig 14700 bp, 19 predicted proteins | sample BON03_FD_205742 | JGI IMG/M metagenome (GOLD analysis project Ga0335398, IMG submission 205742) | Freshwater microbial communities from Lake Bonney liftoff mats and glacier meltwater in Antarctica - BON-03 (spades assembly) (version 2) | ecosystem: Environmental > Aquatic > Freshwater > Ice >... | reverse complement strand
AAGGCGATTAGACGAGGATCGGCAGAAGAGGAGGTGCGCAAGCACCAGCATCGTGTGACAGGAGCTTGGAAACAGATCAGCAAAAAAAGGTGACGAGTCGATGTAAGCTATGATCCGAGTATGGTAACGGCTCTACAGCATGGTACATGGATAGATGAGGAGGGTTTCAAAAAGACTTGTATCAAGGAGAAGAAAAGAAGGGGAGACATCCACCAGCCATTCTACGGTACATGGGTAGCAGACTTCATGCTGAGACAGGTTGCAGGAAGGTTTATGCTAGGGAAGGATCTGAGTGACAAAAAAATCCCATGGCAACGAGGGAGACGATTGGGGATGACGGTGGCAAGAAATACGTCAACAGCCAATTTTCTGAGCAAAATAGGCAAGATGCAATCAGCAGGGTGTCGGCTGTGCAGAATAGTGCGAAAGGCCCAAGGTGAGAGCACTGACGGTCTGGCGGATGAAAGACACGGTCACATCAACAGTGCAGGCTGCGAAGGAATGGCAACAACAGTTACGGCTGCCTACCACTCCATCTGAAGGCACCTATATGACAGCATGCACGCTGCACAAAAGTCAAAGAGCAAGCTCAAGTTTGTCACGCTTGACAGAGAAAGGAACATGAGCACGCTGTGGCGACGAGAAGAGTTTCTAAGAATCTGCAGCAAGGAAGATCTGACGGAGAAGGCACGGGATATAGAGGTGACAATACTTGTCAATAAAAGTCAAGAGGCACGGTACAACCTCGATCCAGGGTCTTTCTTCGTATATCGTTTCTGGGGCAGGCGACCGGATGGGGTCGCAATCAATGAGGCTTTGCAGATCGGATATGTTTTAGAATTTGAACGGTCGACAGATAGGGACGAGGGGTTCCTAGAGGTGAAAGACGCAGAAGCAAATGAGCAGCACAAAAGCATTATCGGTGCGCTCAAAGCTGCTGCTCTGGAGTGGGAATTTGAGCAGATTGACTTTGTGGTGGGTAACTGCGGATCGGTGGTTGAATGCGACTATTACACCAAGCTCAAAAAGCTTGATATACAAGAAGGAAAAAAAGACAAGCTCTTCGCGGATCCAGTGTGACATACACGAATGCAAATGCGCTAGCCATCCTAACAATCCCACAAAAAACTCATAGAAAATATTGTACTCCCTGTTTGCCAGGCACTTGGAGAAATACGGTGGTCATGGAGCAAGTTCTTGTAAGCCAATACCGACAAAGGATGTGACACAGGTATGCGAATTGCACAATCGGGTGCTTGTGTCCTTCCTCCGGCAGATGCAAGGAGGTACGAGGCCAACCACAGAGGGATTGAGGGAGAACATTGGGCACAGTGTGCACGTGTGAGGAGATGGAGAGAGGAACACACGCTTGTAGAGCGTCAAAGCTGGGGCCCGTCACACGATGGTGGACCCAGGTTGGTAAACTGGGAATCACAATCCAAGACCCCCCACCAGAGTTCGGAAGATGGACACATTTATTGTGTTTTACTTATTTGTATTGCATTCTGTCACGTGTTTGAAAACTTGCCACATCACTGCTTGTTTAATGTCACTATGATCATATATTTTTGTTTTCTATGTTAATACTGCACGTGACGTCGTTGCGGGTTTGCTTATATTTGCTAAATATTTGTCACTGTACCTACACATTTTCACATGCACACACAGAGGCACATACACACAAGCACACATGTACAATCAGCACACAAGAGGAATGGCAACAACCAGGCACAGGAGCCTGGTTGAGAGGGGCGGAAGAAAGGCTTTGTTAGAGACCGTGCAAACATAAAACAAAAAACAGAACAAAAAAGGTCAGGAAACCCCCGATATTCACGAATCTAAAGAAAAGATTCGTTCACATACAGCTTTCATCAAAGCAACTAGACTATTTCTTACAAAGTAATACAAGCAACATCAATCAAAAACGGTCAGATTTGTCGTCCACATCTTCATCTTCTTGCCAATTGTTGCTGTGAAAGGAGTGGGTAGGAGTCTCTTCATGCACGCAGTTGCAAGTATTGCAGGGGCTAACAATGATTGGTTCCAATTACTCGTTCACGGTATGCTCGCTGATTACCTTGTCGCGATGCATGCAGGGCGCTATTTTTTCCTTGTAGCAGAGAAAACGCGTGTCGGCCAAGCAGACGATCAAGTATACGCACTTATCGTGACTTGTGTGCGAATTGTTTTGTGCATCATAAATTTCACTCAAGTAAACGACGCGATCATCAATCGGCACGGCCGACGACATGGCATTTCCATGTGGACGGAAATGGATGCCGTACTCAATCTGCAGTAATCTTACTGTCGACGCCAGCTCTTCGGGGCTGACTGTTTCAAGAAGCTTCCACGAGTTTGTAGTCCATCCCACATATTTTTGCCGTTGATAGCGTCCGCATCCATTTTCGAAATGGAGAAGAAGAATATTCTCGTCATGCATCCATTTGTCGGCCAATTGCTGATCTAACATCCCACCTGGGTGAGGCCTCTGCTTGGACTTGTACAAGTGATCATAGCTTTTTTTCAAGCCGATTTGGATCACGTCGGCATCTAGAAGCGCAGGGTGCAGGTCGTCTTGGACTTTTTGTAGCTGATCGTCCAAAGGACACTCTTGAAGCTCAAGCATTTTCATCTCTCCGACCTGCTTGAGAGCTTGGCATGCAAGGCCCTTGTACTCGACTTCGACGACCCGATGGTGTTCGTAGGTAAACATCTTTTGAAGGCCCTTCGGGCCACCATCACGTGATTCCTTAGCACTTGCGCCACATTTAATCGGGGTACCCGTCATTATCAGTGCTGTACACGTGACAGTTGAGTATTCTTCGCGGCCCTTCTCAGCGCGATATTCAACATAGAAGGTCGGATGTTCACGAGGGATGCGACGCAGGAAGCGAGAGTCGTTCCTGCTCTGCGGATCGTGATCGAAGAAATGATTTGATACGTTAATCAAGGGCACGTAAGAAATCTTACCATCAGGTGGCATCTTTCGCACCAAGTAGACGATTGGAGCATACGGGAAGACTTCTATGTATATTAGCAACAGCTCGCAGTTTTTGTATTCATCTTGGTTTCGAGACATGCTTTTAAGTTTTCGATGGTCAGCAATAGCACGTGCAATCTGTTGGTCTTCACGAATCGTTGCAAGGGGTTGCGGAAAATGCGCTTGACAGAATGTGTAGGCATCATCAAATTGCACCTCTTGGTCGATTACGCAATTGTTTCGCAAGATACGCGCGTCGCTCGAGCCAGACAAGTCGCCGCTTCTCTATCTATCTCTGCCTTAGAACAAAGCCTGGGAGAGTGGCCAAACGTCGACTTGAGTCTTTTGACCAATCTTTTCAGAATATGGTTCCAGAACGACGACTACTTGGCCTGTCTTCAGTGAAATCTGCTCACATAGTCCGATGCGAGTACCCTGCACTCTGCCGTCAGAAAATCCGGCATTTTTGCTGGCCTTTTCACAAAGGCTTTCAACATCCATCACAATCTTTTGGTCAGAGCCTAGGTTATGGAAATAAGGCTTGACATCTGGTGTGAAGCATATGATTTTGTCGGTTGGCTTACACTTGTCACATGTGTCGTCTAGGTTCTCAGAGTTCAGAGTGCAAGAGTGTTTACACTTGCCGTTCTGCTCAACTTGCTGAAGTGTTGATTCTTGGCATGACAGTGAAAAAAATTCCCAGGCGTAGTGCAAAGGCAAATGCTTCTTGAAAACCGCGCGTAGACTCCTTCCACGGAGTGGAAACTTCACCCATGCCTAGCAGCAGCACCTTTCCTTCTTCAGGCGTCGTCCAAGCTGATTTGTGCACTTCGCATAGATGTCCTCCATAATCTAAGTTTGTGTAGTCCTTGTTGCAAGGCTGATGAATACCAGCAGGCACGTTCGAATACAACTAATCACCTGAATACGATCTTTCTGCAGGCGTCACTTGATGATTTGCATTTTGCATAGCGAATAGCTGTTGGTCGTGTTTTTCAAAAGTGCCTTCGAAATGAGCGAGGCCTAGGCCTCCTACAATTGGGAACAATCTACTTTGCAGTAGACCAGTCTCTGGGCCGTCACCGTCATCGTCTTCATTGTCATCCTCTGCATCGCTATTTTCTTTGTTAACAGAGAGATCCATATCATCTGCTTGAGAGTCATTCCCTTCTCCATCAGATCCATGCTCATCCTTACACTGTATTTGCGAGCGTGATTACTGCATTCGCATTCCCGCAAAAGTCACTCGTGGAGGCATGTCCTCACCTTCATCATCACCAGAGAGATAATGTTGTTTATTGGAAAGAAACCAAAAAGAAGATCAATAATGATCTCTGATGCAACTAATCCTTCAAAAAAATCTCGAGAAGAATCTCTATTGAGGTGTGCGGGTTGTACATCCATTTGTGAGTGGTTGGTTTGTGATCTCGTTGTAGTGTGTGTGCAAGCTGTTAGTGACCGTGCCTTCGGTGACCTTTGTGTATGTGTTCGATGCGGGTCCGTTCAGAGTCAGAAAGTATGAGTCTGTTGTAATAGGGTTAGGCACCAGTGTGGAAGTTGTCAGTGAAAGAACAGATAGCAAGCTTGTTGGATTTGCGTCTTTGTTGTTGGTTGCTGGTCAACAGTAAGTGCGCGAGGTTGGAGTGCATGAGGGTACCACTTATGAAGGGTAAGCAGCAGTAACAGATACTGAGAAAGGAATATGATATTCCCTATCAGAACTATAGACAAGTTGATGTCAAGCTATTCATTATATCTATGATATTTTATATGTTTGTACATTCCTTGAGTTCATAGTGAGTCATGGTTCTTGCCAAGGACCGTGAGTAGACCTATAGTTCTAGGTCCTATCACAACTGTAAAGACAGACGTGCGTTTGTAGACACATTTGTGTGGACCGTGAATAGACCTAATAGTTCTAGGTACGAGGGGTTGCTAATAGTAATTATCATACTACATAGGGTTTTCCAACTGCTGAATACGACTTCCTAGTCTTGAGACTTAATTTAAAATCGTTAGTTCGATTTTTGAGAGAGTTCGGCATGCACAGTTGTGCTTTTGTTTATTGTATATAAACACCGGGGCGTAAAAACACGACAAGGCTGCACGACAGAAAGTATGTAATGATCGAACAGCAAATTTGCCCCCCACACGTGAAGCCTCTTGGAGACAATTCAAAATTCCTGAGTATTTCCCGCAACCATCACAAAAGCACGCCCCGGTGTTTATATACAATAAACAAAAGCACAACTGTGCATGCCGAACTCTCTCCAGAATTGAACTAACAATTTTAAATTAAGTCTCAAGACTATTTGAAAGCCGTATTCAGCAGTTGGAAAACCCTATGTAGTAATATGATAATTACTACTTGCAACCCCTCGTACCAAGAACTATTAGGTCTATTCACGGTCCACACAAATGTCTCTACAAACGCACGTCTGTCTTTACAGTTGTTATAGGACCTAGAACTATAGGTCTACTCACGGTCCTTGGCAAGAACCATGACTCACTATGAACTCCAGGATTGTACAAACTTATAAAATAACATAGACATAATGAATAGCTTGACAATTAAAGATCAACCAGCCTGTAGTGTGATGCAGCTGTACCTGTCAGATTCGGTACTCTCACTCATATAAAAACAGCACCCCCTGCGGCCAAACTGAAGGGGGTGATTGGGCCCCTTGCAGAGGGGCCTGATGGGCTTGCTCGACCCATGTGTGGGCAAGCGAAAGGGGGGCCGTCAGTGTAGGCTGCAGCCTTTTACATGGGCCGGTCTCCCCAGTGAGAGAGCGGCCCGATTATTCTACTTCTCAGATTACAAGCCCACTGAATGGGCCGGCGAATTTTTTGAAGAGTTTGAATGCTGAAGTTTGCGAGTTGGCCAGTTCCGTCGAAAGAGAGCTAAGTGCCCACTCGGGGCTACGACACGTGAAAAAGCTTGAGGATGATGTCCGACAAGGCTAGTTTTTTGAGACTGTGAGCACTCGGATTTTGTCTCTGGCTTTGGAGTTCGTACCTCCGAAGAGGCAGAGCCTGTCTTGGAATTGGTTCTGCTTGATGGAGCATCATCACCATCTTCGTCAATTTGTCACGACAGCCATCACGTTGCTTTCTCTTCTTCGGATAAAGTTGCGCTTGCTCAGTGTTGGCCACTGCACTTTCAGAATTTGAGATCAGCACTTCGGCTTTCACAATTTTGTCCTGCCCCTGATGAAGCTTCTCTTCATTTTCACTACTGAATACAGATTCAGGTAGCGAGTCCCGAGTCTGTGATGACGCTTGAAACACGTTCTTGACGTTTATGCTGGCTGCCAGTGGTCCTGCCATATTTGCCAAAGTGATTGAATGTGCTCTTCCATGGGACTCCCAAATGGCAGGATTGAGACCACTGTTCTTCCAGATTTCTTGTGCCACATTTTCCAAATTTTCCAAATTTGAGATGTGCACTTCAGCTTCCACAATTTTGCTTTGCTCCTTATGGGGCTGCTCCTTATTTTCACCTGCGAACTCGAGTTCAGGCAGCGAGTCATGTGATAAATCCTGCGACATGCGAGACGTGCTGGAAGGGCTGATATTTTCGTCACTATCACATTCTTGATTTTGTCCTAGAGGCATCCCAGGCGTTCCTTCAACAGTCCACGCAATTACATTGAAAGCTGCAGGTTGGTCACTGATGCCGGCAGCAGTTGACTCGTAACTTGCATCAGCGTAGCCATGAACTTTCTTTTTCGTCTTGACAGCTCTCAACATCTCGCAGTACTTCAAACGCATCGTAGACGAATTTCTTGAGGATGTCTTGGTCACTTAATATAGTGAGCCTTTCTATAGTTGGTATCTTATACTCAGCAAATATGCTGGTTATTTTGCCAACTAGGGGCGCCCATTCTCGAGTCGTCGGAACTAGATCGGAGCTGACTTTGTCTCCTTTCATCAAGAAGCAGATCCAGTAGTATGCCTCATTCTGTATCATCTTCGCCCAACGATCACTTGGAGCGTAAGCAAAGTCGCTGGCAAGGGATTTGAAAGTGCAAATATGAATCACGTTTGGTTTTGGCCGCAGCATTTCCCGCATCCAATCCCAGATAGTCCATTCCAAAAGATTCAGAGATGACGCTACTTCGCTGTAGTACTCGGTGAAGGATGGAAAAAGACATGATTCTTGGATCCACGCTTCGTTTTCAAGCGCTCTCTCGTCGGGAGTGCTTCACGGCGTGATCGCCACGCTCAGTAGATGATGGTGAGGATCACACCCACTCTGTTGCCGGGCGTAATTAAGACCCCACTGCCGCCATGAAGTCATTGTGTTCGTCACATATGCCTCGAGCGAGGCCAATTCATAAAAACGCCTTTACTTCTCCTGATCCTCTCAAGACGTGATAAGGAATCGAGGGACATCTCCGTCAACCTCGGCATCGTCATCAAGGCCGTCAGCGACTTCTTCTTCCGCATCAGATTACAGATCCATGGCATCAGTATCGACTTTCGCATCAGAGTCAAAATCCTTGGCAGGAGTATTGATCTCATTTCTTATGAAGTTTTATCCGAGACGATATAACACTAGCTCAGTTGGTCAGAACGCGGGACTGTTAATCCCAAGGTCGTCGGTTCGATTCCGGCAAACACTCAAAAAACCGAAAACTCGAATCTACATGGATTTGAGGTACATAGACCCTCAAGCAAGGGTACTAAATTGCTTTTACAAGTAATCAAAGCAATCATCTATCAATACGTGGTACCCCACCCCATGCCAAATTCTTGAATCATGCCAGGTGGAGGACGCCATTCATACGGAGCTCCTTCGGATTCGGCTGCCACTTTCAAAAGCCTTTGCCCAAGATCTGATGATTCAACCTGCGGATGTGCAGCGATAAATGCAGCGGCAGCTCCTCCACGAGCACCACGTCCTCTGCGCATTCCACTGCGCCCACCCCCACGGCCTCGCACTACGCCTCTGCCTCGCACATCTCGACCTGCTTGCACAGAGGGTCCTTGGTCAGCGGGATCATGGCCAAAATCGCAGGCGTTGTTTTGGTGTTGATGGAAGTTGCCGTATTGTTGCCACATGTGGCAAGTCGATTTCTTGGCAGCAATATTATTTGCTCGCGTACCACCATGTGCGCCTTGTGCACCATGTGCGCCTCTCGCCACGATCGCACCTCCGCCACGTGGAGCAGGGAGTTTTGATCGAGGCTTGCCTGCTTGATTGAGAAGATCGACAATTTCAGTAGTCTTAGCAATCACTACATCCATCTTCGCCTTTACTGAGTTGGTGTTAGTTGGATGCGGGACGAATTTCGACAAATGGTTGATAATTTCTCTCACGTTGACAGCGGCTCGTAAAATTGGCGCTAGGATTTCTTGGCGATTTGCCTGCAGCTTAAGAGTAGCATTTGCGTTGGGCACACCTTGGTAATGTGTTGCAATCCGCACGTGGCACATGACTCTGTTTTGAGGAGTTTGGCTACTCCAGATCCAAAGAAAGTGAGTTTTAAACCATTCACCCCATCGCCTTCGACAACGACAGACGCACTGCTGCTCCCTACAATTGAGTTGAGAGCTGGGCTCCCATTCAGTATGCCCAAGAGTGCAGGATCCAAGGCTGCAGGAAACGCGATATGTTTCGCATTTGGAAATTGTTTTTGGTGAGGATTGGCATCTTTCAAACCGTTTTTACCGTGGAATGCATCTAGTGGCACAGCTGTGTTTGTAGTTCCAGATACATTGTACTGCAAGTTTTTTGGGGCTCCTGCTGCAGATGAGATTAGCGTCTCAATGGTCTTGATAATAGTCTTGAAAGGAATTCCTCCATCGCATCAGATAGTTTGCCACGCTTGCCTGTAGATGGTGTCAAGTTCACCACGTCTCTGATAAGGTCCTCTCGCCTTCACAATGTGCGTCGTCGTATCGGAGTCGAGCATTTGTAAGATAAGCAAATTGATTATGTGTTCAATAGTCATCTCTCCATGCTCCTCTTTGTGCCGACGTAGCTTGATGAAAGTGTCCTAAGCAAATAGAGTAAAACAACCACCATACAAATAAAATTTCTTCGGGTGACTAAACGTATTGAAAAGAGACGTGAAAGGACTATCCAGGCTGAATTGCACAACAGCTGTAAGAGCCTTGAAGAGAGCCCAAAAACTGACAATTGGAGTATGCGTCGCATTCTTAATGAGTTTTCCTTTCAGGTTTGGATGGTTTGTCAAAAGACTACCAACTACTACTGCCTGCAGCATACTGTGATTGGTTGCATGAGCTTGCTGCACTTTCCTCTCAAGTTCCTGACATCCCACACTCCCGGCTGGATTTACGGCATACATATCTTCGTTGCCTTCCTCCCAGGATACCTTGTAGTATTTCGCTGCGCCCATTACGTCAACAGTAATTGTGTTTGCGAGGGCTTCACGCTCCTGGTGCCGAAAGAACTTGACAAGAGCTGCGAAGTAACTAATCACAGTCACAAATCCCACGTCAAATTTAAGACCGCTTTGCCTTTCAGACATCTTGTCAAAGAGATGCGGGATAGTGAGGGCTCGAACTAGATCACTTTGGAAAGACGGCTTTCCGCGTGGGCGCTCTGCAACACAAGGTAGAGTGTACAGCGGTCGCTTCACTTTCTCTCCTCCGAACTCTGCGAGGAATGAATCATCTTTATTTTTTTCAAGTGGCACATGATCATATTATCACGACTCGGCGTCTAGTGGGCGCCACTGTTCGCTCCAGCAATTGATTGCCTCCTTTTTGCTCGAGCTACTGTTGCTGCCTCAAAGGGCTCTGACTCATACGTGACTGCATGCGCCACAGGAGGGGCAGTGACGTGGAGGGTGAGACTTGCGTCTCTGGATTTGTGCTTTGAGTTCTGCCTCCTTTGCAGAAACCTCTTGCTCAGCCATTTTGCATCTGCCCGCAAGACCATCACGCTCGATTTCGATCTTCGCGAGAGCTATCGAGTAAGACTTTACGTCTTGTTTGAGTTGTGCAATATTGTTACTGTTTGTGTCGCCGCTCGGAGTGAAGAAAGTATCAGAGGTGCTACTTGCACTATTGCTCGAGTGACTTTCATTATCAGGTAAGTTGCTACCCCTTCAATTGCATTCGGCATTTGGCGGAGGCAGTTGTTGTCGTCCTGAAGTGAAACATTCGATTGCTGAATCAACAAGAATTCAGCAAGGAGATCACAAGTAGGTTCTGACAAGCACTGATTCATTTCTTCAACATTTTTCAAGAGCGTGTTGATCTCTTCTACAATCACAGCATGCTCAGCAATGTTGGCACTGTAAGGCGTTTGCAAGTCGTAGATCTGCAGTTTTGACCAAGGATGTGACAAAAATTCACGTGAGTGATTTGCACACGCCATAGTGATCGCTTGACTAGCTGTAATTAGCTCAACACATTCATGGAAAAAATGTGATGGAGATTCCACTAAGCCAAAAGCGTCGAACTCAAGGAAAACGTCCTCTTGGCAAGAGAGACACGGCTGAGGCATTGCTAGCTCATGGTCATTGCCACCATTTAATATGGCTGTGCATACTTGCCTCAGGATCAGACCAAGTTTATTCTTTCCAGAATATGCGGTTTTCTCCAGTATATGCCTTTTAATGCAAACCGAGCTAACACCCCAGTCTTGGTCTGTTTTCGACATTTCGTAGAGCTTTCCTTGCTCGGTTGATAACAACTGAGACTGAGCTTGAATATTGGCAGAATTTTTTTGAGAGACAGCAATATGCATTGCTTCTTGGCGCAAGTTTATCCATTCAGTGTCGTCGTAATTTGCTATATTTCGACCACAAGTTTTTGTCAGCATGGGCGATTCCGCTTTGAGAATTTCCGCAGCAGTGTCATAGTCCAGAAAATTGACAGCTTTCAGATCTTGATAATAATGCTTAGAAGTTGCAACAAGAACGCCCTGTGAGAAAAATTATGGTGTCTCGGCAAAATTTGACAAGTGACCGAATTTAGCCTCACCACTCGACTCAAACAAAATATGGCAATTTTTCCCGTTGTCAGTGAAAGACAGAGATTGAAGGTTAACAGACTTAATGGTTTGAGGCATTGAGATCGGAGGTAAAATATGAGAAATTGCAATTTCAGGATGTCCCGCCTCTGAACTTTGTATAGAAGAAGGAAGCACAGCACTATTCGCCAGAATTTGTTTTTGTTGTGAAAATTTGCTCTTTGAGTCTGGCCCGTGAACTGTCTGTTTGCGGCAGAGCAGCTCGTTGCTGAGACGAAAGAGCACGTGAAGAAATTTGTAAACACTCTACAGAAATTGGCTGATCAAGCCAAATGTTTTCCGTAAATGTGTGTTCAGAAAAATTTACACGTCTGCAAAAAATTCCGATGTTTAATCAATTACAAATCTATTGCATTCGAGAATGCAAAGTTGCCCTGAAACAACTTGATAACCTCTTAACTTATCCCTTGTGTGGCTCGCGCTGAGCAGAGTCACACACGCTTTCTTTTCTGTTTGTTTGCACCAAAACGCACAAATAGACTGACGAAGATTTACGCAGAGGCGTTGGGACGGCGTAAACTTAGATTCAACAATGCGAACAGCTTTGAGGTTGATTATTTACTATACCCGCCGGGATGGCGATGTACCTTGTAATCACCAAAACCAGGAGCTTGAGGGCAAGCTTGTTCGGCGCTTGCAGGCACCGACGATTTGGAAGAACGCCCCTTGTGGCACGATCCTAAACCTGCTGACCAAGCACTTGGCACACCCCACTCTAATGTCATCTCCCCTTCACCCTCATCTGCTTACAAAAGCTCAGTGAGATATGCGTTTCGTGACAAACATCTGTCTAAATGCATGCATACTCTCCACAAAAAATGCACATGCACCCGTGCATGCGCGCCTATGCAATGGTGCAGAAACTTCTTTGCCATGGAAGCCCTTGCGAACTTATCTTGAGTCTTGCGCAAGCATCGTGCAAGTTGTCGTTTGCCACCCGCCCTGCCGTTGTCTCGACGAAATTAGTCGCCCGCTGTTCTCAAGAAATCCGCTGTTTGCTCAAGAAATCTTTCCAAATCCACGCAAGGTCATGACGCAGTCGACGCTGCGGTGTCGCACAAGTATCATTCGATCATCTGCGTTGGTGCAGGCCTCATCCAATTTGTCTATGGTGCGCACTCGAAACGTGGCCACGGAGCTCATCCATCAAAGAATTCTATGATCGCCATCTTTTCGCGCGAGTTTTCTCTCTGTCCTTCGCGTGCTCTCTCGCTCTCTCCTTCGCGTGCTTGCTCTCTTTCTCTTTTCTCGCTAGCTCTTCAATGCTGAGCGAGGCCAGATCGTTGTCCGTAAAAGTTTATTCAGACATCATACGCTCAGGCTTCCGTAATGAACGTTGAGGCTCACCACGGGGGAGTGGAAGAGGGAGGGAGGGAGGGAGAGAGAGAGCGAGGAAAAAAGAGAGCGAGGGAGAGAGAAATTAGCGAGAGAGAGAAAAAAAGACTCACAGCGAACGAGCGAGCAAGGTTGATTGATGATTGCTTTTATTACTTGTAACAGCAATTTAGAACCCTTGCTTGAGGGTCTATGTAGTTCAAAATCCATGTAGATTTGAGTTCTCGATTTTTTGAGTTTTTGCCGGAATCGAACCGACGACCTGTGGATTAGCAGTTCCACGCTCTGACCAACTGAGCTAGTTTTACATCGTCCCGAATGAAGTGGCTGTTGCCTTGAGTTTTCGACAGTGGTTGTTGCCTTGAGTTTTCGACACTCAGGTATGACCTGCGCTCTCTTGCTCTCTCGCTTTCTCTTTCCCTCTTCATTGACACCTCGCTTTCTCTCGCGTTCTTTCTCCGAGACGATGTAAAACTGGCTTAGTTGGTTGGAGCGCGGGATTGTCAATCCCGAGGTCGTCGGTTCGATTCTGGCAAAAACTCAAAAACAAAAACCAGAACTCAAATCTACATGGATTTGAAGTACATAGACCCTCAAGCAAGTTTACTAAACTACTGTTTCAAGTGATAAAAACAATCATCAACACTGAAAAAAACAACTTCTCAGAATCTTTGGCCCCGAATTAATTCGAATTCATTGATGAATTAAATCCGCGTTTTTTGCGGCGTCAGCTTCGAAATTTTGAAAACGTGACATTAGCAGCGCGTCGTAGAGAGCATTTCCGGGATTTTTGGGCGATATTTTTGGTTGCTCAACTCCCTCCAAGAAGAGGTGTTTTAGTTGACAAGAATTCACTCGCTTCTTGTCGACGGTGTCGTCACAGCATCAAGCCATGCGCTCTGATGTGTCCTTTCAAACAAAGTCTCGGATCTGAGTGCTTGGTCACGCCAAAGTCTGTAGGCTTTAGGTCAGGCATTCCCCCTGCTGTACGTTGTTTCTTATAAACTATTTTGGAATTGAAATGGTGTTGTGCAATTTGTATCTCAAGAGGTTTGATTTGACAAATGGTTTGTTATTTGAATTTTCTCAATTACTGTTAGGTACAAATCGTGCTGTTGTGATCACTCAGTATTGGAGTTGGAATCATTGAAACTTCAAATCAAATGCATCCCGCTTTAAGAAAATTTCGTATGAAAAAATGCGCGGCAGGCCAGATTTTTCAATGAAAAAAAATGCGCCGCAGGCAAGACTTGTCGAATAAAGTGCGCCGCAGGCCAGATTTTTGGACTAAGTCCTAATGGTCACTCTCTCCTATTGATATAGTATGTAATTTGTATTTCACAAATCACAGCTCAGAATCCTTTTCTTTTCATTGATGAATTAATGCATTAATTTATGAATCAATTAATGAATTAATCAATGAATGAACTCATTAATCTTTGGCTGGCCTATAGTACGTTTGTTTTCCCCACTGATCATCAATTAATCCATCGCTGCCTCGAACTCTTTTTTTTTCCTCGCTCGCTCGCTCTCTTTCTTGTCTGACAGCTCTCGTTCGCTCTCTCTCTCACGGCTCCATTCTCTTCCAACAACCCCCCCCTGTCTCTTTTCAAGTTCTGCACCCTGATTGCTGGCGGATCTTCCAGCTGCTACGGGTGCCAAGCTTTCACACGGGGTGCCTCAAAAATTTGCTGTCGCGTGCGAGCAGCAGGCACCTTTGCGTGCGGCCGTCCCCAAATTTTGGCCTGCACCTCTCGCTCCCACCGCGTTGTACATACGTGTGTGTGTGTGTGTGTATGTGTATGTGTGTGCGTGTGTGCGTTTGTGTGTACATGCATATGTATGTATGTGTGTGTGTGTGTGTACGTATAAACATATATGTATGTTTTCACGTACGTATGTATATCGTTTGGTATTTGCTGCATCTCTTGCTGTCCTTTTTTCTCACTCACTCCTCTCTTTCTCGCTCGCTAACGCTCGCTCGCTCTCTCTCTGTCTCATTCTCTCTGTCTCTGTCCCCCTCGCTCTCTTTGTTTTTCTCCCCCGCGCCCGTAGTGGGCCTCAATACTCAGCGCAGATGCGTGTGATATCCAAATTGAATATCACGGACTGTTTCTGCATTTCTCTTGCTTCAACTCTTGGCAGTTTCATTTAGAGTGTATTGGGAGTGCAGGTATGTGTGTGCGAGTTTGCCTCGCACGCACACACACGCATACACACATACACACACACAGGCACACACACATGGGTTGACATACTGACACTGCAATCACTGGCATACAAACATACAAACACACACTTCCGCACGGACTTCCACACACACACTCACACACACGCACGAACACACATACACGCACACACACACATACAC
>Ga0335398_10006529_pt1 | contig 14710 bp, 8 predicted proteins | sample BON03_FD_205742 | JGI IMG/M metagenome (GOLD analysis project Ga0335398, IMG submission 205742) | Freshwater microbial communities from Lake Bonney liftoff mats and glacier meltwater in Antarctica - BON-03 (spades assembly) (version 2) | ecosystem: Environmental > Aquatic > Freshwater > Ice >... | reverse complement strand
TTGGTGTGTGTGGGGGGGGGGGAAAAAGGGGGGGGGGGGGGGGGGGGGGGGGGGGGGGGGGGGAGGGGGGGGGGGGGGGGGGGGGGGGGGGGGGCAGGGCAGGGACGGAGCGCGCGCGGGTTGGGCGGGCAGGCGTGAGAGCAGGAGGGGCGGGCGAAGGGAATGGGCGGGGAGGCGGGCGGGCGTGAGAGCAAGAGAGGGGGCGGGAGCGAGCAGGCGGCGCCGGCGCCGACGCCTCCGTTCCTTTTTGCATCCCGTTCACGGCGGGCGGCGCCGACGCCGACGCGTTCGCCCCCCCCCCCCCCCCCCCTCCCTTTTTCCCCCCCCCCCCCCCCGCGGGCCCCCCCCCCCCCCCCCCCCCCCCCCCCCCCCCCCCCCCAAAAGATGAAACGCACCCAGGTTGCCGAAGAAGAAGAAGTTGGTCGCCAGCCGCCACACCTGGCCCTCGACCAGGATGTACCGCGGGTCGAAGTACAGCTGGAAGGGCCGCACGAGCTCGAGCGCGCACAGCGCCGTTGTCAGGAAGGCGAGCGTCACGTAGGCGCGCGTGACCACGGGGAGCTGTAGCTCGATTTTATTTTATTTTGTTTTTGTGTGTTTGTTTGTTTTGTTTGTTTGTTTGTGTGGGCGTTGACAAGCGTTCGATGATCCGGGTGGGGTTTCGACGACGGAAGGGTGAGCTTGCGGGGGCGGGAAGGAGGGAGCAATGGGAACGGCAGCGAGGGGTGTCGAGCGTGGGACACGACGCGCGCGCCGGCGGGCGGAACGAGCGAGACGCACCGACTTGTACCACTCGTCCGGCGACTGCGTTTTCGGGGGGTGTGGGCGGGCGGGCGCAAGTCGAGGCGGCGTGAGCTTGGAGACCACCACCACGCGTCGAGAGAACGTCGAGAGGAGAGGGGCCCCGGGCGTTTCGCGACAGGTGAGAGAGAGGGACAGAGACGAGGCAGGGGAGACAATCACGCACCATCCTGCCACCGGGTCCCACGCTGCGCCCCGCTCGCCTGGTCTGTGCGCCTAGCGGTTCCGCGCAACACGGAGCGCCCGCGCGAGCGCGCGCGCGACGACGCTCCTCCCGGGCGAGAGGACCACTTGTGCTGGCGTGTGTGTTTTCTCTCTCGGTCCTCGCTAGCGTCTCTTCTCTGCGTTGGTCGTTGTTGATGTTGAGTCGGTCGGTGTGGTCGGTTTTGGGTGGAATCGTGGTGACGTGGTCGGTCATGCACTGCGGTCGAGCCACGACCATTTGGCGTCGGCGTCGGCGTCGGCGTCGGCGTTCGCGTCGGCGTCGGCGTCCGTGGGAGCGCGTTTGCCGGATGCGCGCGCGCGCCATCGCCGCCGCCGCTCATCGCTCATAACAAAACGTCCCCGCAACCTGATCGAATCCCAAATCCAATCCACGACGACTCGACCGCTGCGAAAAAGATGTATCCGCAGCATCCCGACGCCGCAGCCGGGAGGCTGCGGCCGCCAGCAAGGCCGGGAAGCGACGGAGAAAAAACGCGCCGACTCTCGAGCGACCCCTCCTTTCCCATTTCTCCTCCGCCCTCGAGCGGCGAGCAGCAGCACCGCCAGGAGGACTCGGCCGAGGGGCTCACGCGCAGCCAGAAGAAGCACCTCAAGCGCCGCCGCAAGCTTGAGCGCGGGGCCGCCGCCGGGGAGAACGAGGAGCTCGAGAGCACGACGACGGCGACAGGGGCGGCGGCGGCGGCGGCGGTGGCGCCATCGGCAGGGCCAGCAGCGGCGGCGACGGCGGCCAGGGCGGCGATCATGGCGGCCGCGGCAAGCGCCAACGACGACGCCACGACGGCGACCGCGGAGCAGGGGCGCCGGCCGGCAGGAGAGAAGGGCGACGCTCGGCCGGGCAAGCGGCAGCGCAGCCCCCCCGCCCAGCGGCAGCCGCGGCCGCCGCCGCCGCAAAGGCAACAGCAGCAGCAGCAGCAGCAGCAGCCCCGCCGACAACAGCAGCAGCAGAGGCAAGAGCGGCAGCCCGTTCCCTCGTTCGCCGGGAGCGTCGACCGCGGCTCCGCCGCCGGTGGAGCGGTCGCCCCCTCCTGGGCGGCCGCCGCCAGGCAGCAGGGCGCCTCTTCGTCCGGCGGCGGCGCCGCCGCCGCCGCCGCCGCCGCCACCGCCGCAGCGCTCGCGCCGTGGGGCCCGGTGCCGCTGCTCCCGCCCTTTGCGCTCCCGCCGCCGCTTCCCGCTGGGGGGGGCGCGGCCGCGCGGCGGCACGGCTCGATGCGGGGGCCGGACCTGTCGGGCGTCGCGCGGCTGGTGGCCCTGGCGCTCCCCGGCGCGGAAGAAGTGGCGGCGGCACCCTCTCCGTTGTCGGCAAAGGCGGCGCAGGCGGCGGCGGCAGCGGCGCAGCGCTCCTCCCCCCCGCCGTTTGTTCGCTGGCCCCCTTCTCCGCCGCCACCGGCCGCGCCGGCTTCTCACGCGCCCCACCACCACCCGTCGCGCACCAATTTCTCCGGCGACGTCCTCCTCGTCAGCTGCGAGCTCAGCAGCGCCGCGGACGGCGAGAGGGACGACGGGGCCGCCGCCGTGTTTGCCGCCGCAGCCGCCGACGGGGCCGCCGCCGCCTCCCGCCCGCCGCCGTCTTGCGCCGCCGCCGCCGCCGCCTCCCCGCGCGGCACCGGCGGCGGCGGCGGCAGCGGCGGTCGGCGCAACGCCAACCAGGCCGGCCGCCGCCCGGCGTACCCGCACGGCAACTACCCCTTCTACTACGGCTACCGCCTCGGGCGCGGCTGGCTCGCCGAGCACCACCGCAGCCCCGACGAGTTCGACGACCCGCGCCTCGCCGCCCTCGCGCGCGCCAACCCTGCCGCGCCGACCGCCGCCGACGGCGACGCCGACGCCGTCGCGGCCGCCGGCGCGCAGCCCCCCTTCCCATCCCCTCGGAGCGGCGGCGGCGGCGGCGGCGGCGGCGCCACCGTCCAGTCTCCCGCCGTCGCTCCGCGCGCCTGCGCCTGGCTGAAGGGCGCGCGCGTCCTCGACGTCGGGTGCAACGAAGGGCTCGTCACGCTCGCCGTCGCCGCGCAGCACGGCGCGCGCAGCGTCCGCGGCGTCGACGTCGACGCGTCGCTGGTGCGGCGGGCGCGCGGGCACCTGGCGGCGGCGCGGCGGGCGGCGGGCACGCGGTACGGGGCGCTGTGCAGCGGCAGCGCTACGGGGCGCGCCGCTTTGGGGCAGGGGCAGGGGCGGGGGGGGGCCGACGAGGGGGCGGGGGGCGGCATGGCGCGGGGGCGGCCGGAGGACGCAGAGGGGGAGGAGGGCCAAGGGGACGGGGCGGCGGCCGCCGCGCCTTTGCCGTCGCCGCTGGCCGCCGCGCGCGCCCTCGCCGCCCTGCGCCGCCGCGTGCGCGCCCTGTCGCGCGTCCGGTTTGCCGTGGCCGACTGGCCCGGGCAGGCCGGCGCGTACCGCGGCGGCGGCCGAGGGCGCGGCAGTGGCGGTGGCGGCGGCGGCGGCGGCGGCAGCGGCGGGGGCGGCGGTCGAGGGCGCGGCGCGCGCGGCCTGGCCGAGGCCGACCGGTACGACGCCGTCACGTGCCTGTCCGTCACCAAGTGGGTGCACCTCAACGGCGGGGACGCCGCACTGCTGCGCCTGTTCGCGCGCGTCCGCAGGGCCCTGTGCACGGGGGGGGTGTTCGTGCTCGAGCCGCAGCCGTGGCGCTCGTACCGCAGCGCGGCGAGGAAGCTCGGCGGCGGCGGCAGCGGCGGCGCGGCGGCGGCAGCGGCATCTGCTCCAGGCGGCGGCGGCCGCGGCATCTCGGCCCTCCAGCTGCGCCCGGACGGGTTCGTGGACCTGCTGCGCGAGCGCTTCGGGTTTGAGCTGATTGAGACGGTGCACGTGCGCGCGGACGAGGGCGCCGAGGAGGGGCAAGCAGCGGCGGCGGCAGCGGCGGCGGAAGGAGGGGGGCGGCCAGCGGAGGGGGCGCCGCCGCCATTGGCCGCGGCCTTGCCGCCGGGCGACGCCGAGGTGGCCGCCGCCGCGCTGCGCGGCCGCGGGTTCTCGGACCGGCTCATTTACGTGCTGCGCAAGCTGCCGCCGCCGCCCATGGAGGAGGAGGAGCACGTCGAAGAAGACGAAGAAGGAGCGTTTGAGGAGGACGAGGACGACGACGCGGAGGACGACGAGGACGACGAGGAGGACGAGGACGACGACGACGATGACGACGGCGACGACGGTTGACGGATCAAGTCTTTTGTTTTTTCAACCCACGAACGTATTTTCGACTCTAAAAAAGCGCAACAATCGCCCCTTCAATCGCCCCTCAATTCATCTCTCAACCCATCCCCTCTCGTTCACTCATTGACCAAAAACGTTTTGCCCCCGCGCGCCGGGCGCTGGCTCTCCGCCACCGCCTCGGCAAACCGCCCGAGCGGATAAGTCTTCGCGTCCGCGTCCGCCGACGCCACGTGCCCCTCCGCGTAAAGCTGCCACACCTGGGCCGCCGCGCGCGCGCGCCCGCCCTCGGCCGGCAGCGACTCGAGCCAGGGCCCCAGCCAGAACCCGCGCACGGTGACGCCGCGGAACAGCAGCGCGAGCACCGAGACGGACGCCGAGAGGCCGCCCTGCGCGCCGTACACAAACACGGTCCCGCCGTCGCGCACGGCGTCGGTCAGCGCGCCCGTGAGCGCGCCGCCGACCGAGTCGACCGCCGCGTGCGCGAGACCCTCGCCGCCCGTGGCCTCGCGCACCGCGGCGGCCAGGTCGACGGGCGCGTCGTCGCTCCAGCGCACGGCGGCCGTGGCGCCGTGCCTCAGCGCCTCGGCCACGGCCTCCTCGCGCCGCACGACGCCGACCGTCTTGACCCCGCGCGCCTTGGCGGCCTGCAGCAGGATCTTGGACAGGCCCGAGACCGCGGACGTGACGATCAGCCACCCGCCGGGCGGAACGGCGGCCGACTCTAGCAGGCCGACGACCGTGACCGGGTTGACAAAGAAAGACGACGCGGCCGCGTCCGAGATGGCGTCCGACGGCACCTTGGACAGCAGGTTCGCGGGCAGGTCGACGGTCTCCTGCCACGAGCCCTGCCCGTTAGCGATGTCGAATCCGGCGGCGGAGACGATGCGGTCGCCGACCGCGAGGGCTGCGCCGGAGACGTCCGTCAAGCCCTCGGAGGCGAGCGCGGCAATCCGCGCGACGCCGTCGATGCCGGGGACGGCGGGGAGGGTCTTGCAGGCGCTGAGGAAGCCCGGGTAGACGCCCATGAGGCTAAAGACGTCCGAGGGGTTGATTGGGCGACAGAGAATTTGCAGCCGCGCCTTTCCCGGGACGGGAGGGGAAGAGGGGGATGGGCGGCGGGCGAGCGCGGCGCCGCTGAGCGGCTCGGCAGCTGAGAGCGTCGACACCTTTGTGTGCAGTTTCGTTTCGTGGTTCGGTGTTGTTGTTTCGGGAAGTTTTGAAGGGGTGAGCGCACGAGTGGGTGGTGATCAGGTCCCACGTGATTGGCTGGGCGGGCGGGTCCCTTCGATGATGTTGGATCGATCGTCGATCGACGGAACGGTTTGCTTTTTCCGGTACGGTCCGCCTCACCTCTACGGCCGCGTATGTCGTGGCCATGGTTGTTGGTTCTGGTTGTGATGGAGTGTTTGAGTTGATCGTGGTTGTCAGATGCTGGCGCGAGAGGAGGAGCAGTAGTAGCAGCAGCAGCAGTAGGAGGGGCGGCGATCGCGCACGCTCGGCGGCGAGAGCGCGAGCGCGCGGCGAGAGCGTCGCGCTCGCTCTTCAAGGGAAACTGCCGAGCTCCAAACTGGCGCCAGCCTTTCCCATTGGCGCACCAATTCCGTCCTCCCTCTCATCAGCCTCTGCAACTGATCAGTCAGCCTCCGCACCCCGCCAATTACACATCTCGGATCGCGGGCAGGAAAGGAGAGGCCAGACCACACAATTCGAGTTCCATTCTGCTCGCGCACCTTTCATCACATCCTCGACTTGCGGCGCTGCGATCTTACTCAATCCGAGCAACGATCACGACGATGCTGTTGTCGCATCATCGGCCCCACGGCCTGCTCGCGCGCGCCGCCTCGCAGCAGCCGCATCAGCCGCGCCGTCCGGCGGTCGCGCGGTCTGTCGTCGTCGCCGCCGCCGCCCGCCCGGGCCGCCGCACCGCCGCCCCCGCGCCTCGTCCCCTGGCACCCGCCGCAGGCAGCCCCTCCTCTCTCGCCCCCAGGCCCAGCCTCGCCGTCCGCGCCACGGGCGGCAAAAAGGGCAGCAGCAGCAGCAACAGCAGGAAACGCAGCAGCAGCAGCAGCAAAAAGTTCAACGGCGACGACGACGAGAGCGCCTCCTCTGGCTCCGGGTCGTCGCCGCTGCTGTCGGCGGCGCTGCTGCTGCTCTGGGCCGGCCTTCTCACATACGTCTTCCGCTTCTCGCCCAACCAGACGCCCACGCTCGACAACTTCGTGGTGCTCAAGCTCATCGGGCAAAAGGCGGACGACCCCTACGTGGTCAACCCCGTGTTCGAGGCCGTTTTCAACATAATGGGAGTCTACCCGGCCATCTTTGGCGCGCTGCTCGTGCCCGGGGGGCGCTCGGGGCGCCGGTGGTCCGGCGCGCTCGGCGGCGCCCTGCCGGCCTGGCCCTTCGTGGCGGCCGCGTTCGGCCTGGGCGCCTACGCCCTGATCCCCTACATGGCGCTGTGGGTGCCGCCCACGCCCGAGGAGGCGCCCGAGCTGCCGCCCCCCGCCGAGGAGACAAAAGGCCTCTCGCGCCTGTTTCTGCGCGGCGCCGAATCGCCGGTCGTGCCGGCGCTGCTGCTGGCCGCCGGCGGATACTGGATCGCCCGCGCGGCCGGCAGCCCGGCCTCGGCGTGGCTCGAGTACCTGCGCATGTTCGACTCGTCCCGCCTGGTGCACGCGACCACGGTCGACTTTGCCCTGTGCACGGCGCTCGTGCCGTTCTGGCTCTCGGTCGACGCCGAGGGGCGGCGGTGGCCCGGCGCGGGCAGCGGCCTGGCGTCGGCGCTGTCGCTCGTTCCCGTGCTGGGCCCGTGCGTCTACCTGCTGCTGCGGCCCAAGAGCGGGGACGGCGGCGCCGAGGCGGCGGGGGGAGCGCGGAGCCGGTGAGATAGAGAGGGAGAGGTTTGGCCGAGCAGTTTTGTTGTGATTTGTGCGCGGGTGGTTTGCTGTAAAAATGCGTCGCCGTCGTGCTCTGGTTTTTGTTGCGGGGCGGGGCAGCGCGCGCTCGCGCGTGTTCCCCCTTTTTTGTTTTGCTCGTCTGTCGTCATATCTGTGCGTCAGAGGGGTGGGGCGAGTTCGGTCTATGCGCGTGTGTGTGTGCGTGCATCATGCGTGTGTCCAAGTGGCGCGCGGTCATCGTCGTGGGATCGAGAAAAGGGGGGGGTCAAGAAAAAAAGCGGCCAAGCGGGGGGGCGTGCGCGACAAAAAGAGGAAAGCAAGAAGGCGCCGAGACAAGAGCGAAACCCGAAAGCGAGAAAAAAACTCTCTCACTCGGCGGGCGCCGGCTCGCCGTACGGCTCCAGGCTGAACGTGAACGTGCGCGACGAGGCGCCCCCCGGGTCGCGGCACACGCCCACCAGCGCGTCCGCCTTCTCGTAGAACGCGTCTTTCAGCGAGATGACGATCGACTGGAAGCCCGGCGGCGCGTCGGCGTCGGCGTCGGCGTCGGCGCCGTCCTCGCCGCCCGCGTCGCGCGCCGCCGCGTCGTCGCCGCCGCCGCCGCCGCCCGCCGCGGCCGCCGCGCGCCGCGCCTCGCCCTGCCCCCCGCCCGCGTCCCGCCGCGCGATCGCCGCGGGCCGCGTGCGCGACCGCACGTAGTGCGCCACGCGCGCCACGTTGGTCGCGTCGAGCGCGGCGTCCACCTCGTCCAGCACGAAGAAGGGCGAGGGCCTGTACGAGTGCAGGGCGAAAAGCAGCGCCAGCGCGGCGACCGTCTTCTCACCGCCCGACAGCTGCTCCATGTCGCGGAAGCGCTTGGTCGGCGGCATGGCGCTGTACTTGACGCCGCCCAGGTAGGGCTCGTCCTCCTGTTGTTTTGGTTTTGTTTTTGTTTGGTTTTTGGTTTTGGTTCGATGGGGTTGTTGTTTCGAGGAGTTTCTTGGGAGGGGCGGGCGGTGAGCGACAGCGACCAGGGTCCAGAGGCGGCGGGGCGGAGCGGCGCGGAGCGGGGCGGCGGCGACAGGAGAGAACGAATCGTCCGGCGCCCGAAAAGAAGAGCACCAAAGCCCAAACAAGAGCGAAGACGAAAATACGCACGTTGTCCAGCGACAGGTACGCCGTGCCCCCCATCGGGTGCGCGCGCGACGTCGTCAGCCGGCGGTACACCCCGTCGATCGCCCCCCGCACGTGCCGGAAGCAGGCGGCGTACGCCGCGCGCCGCCGCTGCCGCACGTCGGAAAACGCCCGCGCGCGCCGGCCCGCCTCCTTCCTCGCGCCCTCCAGCAGCGCCGCCGCCTCGGCCTCGCGCTCGCGCAGCTTGTCGTACTGCTCGATGGCCTTGAGGTTGGGCGACGAGCGCTCCAGGGCCGCGGCCAGGGCGGCGGCGGCGTCGCGGAGCTCGCGGTCGATCGCGGCGCGGGCGACGGGCTCGCGCGAGGGCGGGTCGACGTGCCGCTTGAGCAGCGAGGAGAAGTCGAGGCCGGCGCCCGGGCCGTCGGCGTCGGCGTCGGCGTCGGCGTCGGCGTCGGCGGCGGCGGCGTCGGCGGCGGTCGCGGCGGCGTTATTTCCCTCTGCGCCGTCGACCTCCATGGGCGCCTCCTCGCCCTCGGCGGCGACGTCCTCGCCGCTGCCGCGGCGCGAGCGGCGGCGCGGGGGCGCGGGGGCCGCCGCCGAGGGGCCGGCGGCGCCGTCGGCCGCCGCCGCCGCTGTCGCTGCCGCCGCCGCCGCCTCGTCCTCGTCCTCCTCCTCCTCGCCGCCGCCGCCGCGGCGCCCGGCCCCCGCCAGCCGGGGCAGATTGAGGCGCTCGAGCGCCGCGGCCGACAGCACGTCCCGCGCCCGCGCGCGCTCCTGCTCCAGCGCCTCGCGCGCCGACTCGGCCGCGCGCCGCAGCCGCGCCGCCTCGCGCTCGTGCCCCTGCGCCCGCTCGCGCAGCGCGCGCAGCGCGCCCTCGGCCTCGGCCGCCCGCGCGCCCACAGCCTCGGCCTCGGCGCGCGCGGCCGCCGCCGCGCGCCCGAGCTCCTCCGCCTCGCGCCCGGCCGCCTCGGCCTGCGCGCGCGCCGCCTCCAGCGCGCGCTCGTCGGACACCAGGGCGCGCTCCGCCCGCGCCAAGGCACCCGCGTGGTCGTGCGCGCGCTCGAACTCGATCTGCGCGCGCGCGCGGGAGGCCTGCCCGTCCAGGTCGCGCCGCGCGGCCTCGAGCGCCTCGGCCGCTTTCACCGTCGTCTCCTCATACTCGCGGATGGAGGCGACGCCCACGCGCCGCGAGAAGTCGCCGAAGACGCGGTCGGCCACCTCGTTGATGCGCGCCTGCAGGGCGTCGAGGCGGCTGGAGCGCGCGGACACGGCCGCCTCGAGGCCGGGCGCGGCGAGCTCGCGCGCCGCGGCCTCGCGCCCGAGCGCGGCGGCCTCGCCGCGCGCGGCGTCGGCGCGCTCGGCGCCCGTGCGCGCCTCGGCGTCCGCGTACGCCGCCTTCTCCTCGAGCGCGCCGATCTCGGCCGCCGCCGCCTGCGCGGCCTGCTGGAGCGGGCGCGGGTCGGCGGCGGACGACAGCTCGCGCCGCAGCTCCTCGCGCTCGACCCGCAGCGCCTCGAGCGCCCGCTCGTCCCACCGGCCCGCGCGCGCGTCGCTGGCGGCGGTCGACCCGCCCGTGAAGACGCCGTTGGGGCGGAAGAGGGTGCCGTCGACCGCGACGACCTTGTGGCGGCCGGCGACGCGCTGGGCGGCGGCGCCCCCGCCCCCGCCGCCCCCGCCGCCGCCGACGCCGCCCTCGGCGTAGGCCATGGCGCGCGCCTCGTCGCGCGCGTCGCACACGAGCGTGTTGCTGTTTTGGTTTTTGGTTTTGGTTTTTGTTTTTGCTTGTTCGTTTGGTTTGTGGGGTTTGGAGGGAGAGGGTGTTGTCGCGAGGGTGGGACGAGGTGAGCGCAATCAGAAAGAGGAAAAACCACAAACGAGCGCGAAAATAAGAAAAACGCCGCCGCCGCCGCCGCCGCCGCCCCCCGCGCGCCTCCCGCGCCTCCGAACAAACAGACAAACAAAAAAAACAAAAAAAAACAAAAAAAAACAAAAAAGAAAATCTTACCCCAGCGCGTACTGGAACGCCCGCCCCAGGTGCGGCTCAAACTCCAGCAGGTCGATCGCCAGACGCGCGCCCTGCGGCAAGCCCGCGCGCAGCTGCTCGTCCGCCGCGCGCGCGTCGCACGTGTCCAGCGGGATGAACTCCATGCGCTCGAGCCGGCGCGACACCAAGGCGTCGATGCAGGCGAAGGCGGCGGCGCGGCTGTCGACGACGACGGCGTCGAGGTTGTGCCCCAAGGCGACGGCCAGCGCGAGGCCGTACTTGCGCGCGGTCACGCGGCTGAGGTCGGTCAGGCGGCCGTGCACGCCGGGCACCTCGCGCCGGAGCATGGCCGCGGCCTCTGCGAGGCGGCGGTCGCGCTCCGACTGGCGGCGCTCGGCGCGCGCGTCGGAGAGGCGGCGCTCGCAGTCGCGCAGCCGCGACGCGGCGGCCTCGCGGCGCGCGGCGGCGGCACGCGCCTCGTCGTCCAGGCGCGCGCGGTCGGCGCGCCGCTCCCTGAGGGCGGCCTTGGCGGACGCGGAGGCCTCGCGGGCGGACGCGGCGCGCGCGGACGCGGCCTCGGCGGCGGCCAGGCGCTCGGCGGCGCGCGCCTGAAGCTGCGCGAGCGCCGCCGCCTGCTGCGCGAGCGCCTCCTCGTCGGCGCGCTGCTCGGCGCGCAGCGTGTCGCGCTCGCCCTCGAGCAGGCTGGCGCGCACGCCGACCTCCTCGCGCAGGCGGCGGTACTCGGCGAGCTGAGCCGCGTCCATGGCCGGGAGGGGGCCGGCGCCGGCGGCGCCCCCCTCTTGCTGCCCCTCCTCGGCGCCGCCGCCAGCGCCAGCGCCGCCGCCCGTGCGCGAGCGGGAGCGCGAGCGGCCCGCCGTCGCCGCCGCCCCCCCCGCCGCCCCCGCGCCCGCCGCCCGCGGCAGGTCCAGCTGCCCGCGCGCCTCGAGCACGCGCGACAGGTCCGCCTCCAGCCGCTGCAGCCGCGCGCCCTGCTCGTCGCGCCGCAGCCGCGCCGCCGCCAGCTCGCGCGCCCCGGCCTCGACGCGCCGCGCCAGCCGCGCCCCTTCTTCCTGCGCGCGCGCCAGCGCCGGCGCGCGCCGCTGCCGCTCCGCCGCGCCCTTGGCCGCCCGCTTCTCGAGCGCCAGCCGCTCCTTTGCCAGCGCCGCCAGCGCGCGCCGGCGCGCCTCGACCTCGCCGTCGTGGCTCGCGTGCTCGCGCCGCGCCGCCGCCAGCGCGCGCTCGGCCCCTTCGCGCGCCGCGCGCGCCGCCGCCATGTCCCGCCGCAGGTGCGACAGCTGCCAAAGCCGCCAGTACCCCCGGGCGGCGGCCAAGTCCGTCTCGAGCCTAAGGTGCCGCTGGGCCTCGTCGCGCTGCTCGCGCTTCTGCCGGCGCTCCTGCCCCACGGCCTTGCGCTTCTGGAAGGCCAGGGCCGCGCGCTCGTCGGCGCGCGCCTTGGCCTGCTCGGCCTCGGCGTAGGGGCGGGACAGGGCGTCCGAGCCCGAGACCTGCTCGACCAGAGCGCTAAGGCCCTCGGGCCGCAGCGTGGCGACGCGCTCGATGTCGCCTTGAAAAACTAAAAAGTTGCGCACCTTGACGAGGATGCCAAAGGCGCCGAGGCGGCGGGCGTAGGCGTCCCAGGTGACGCGCGCGCCGTCGACGCGGTACTGGGACTGGTAGGCGGCGGCGGCGTCGGCGCCCGCGGCGTCGTCGGCGGCCTCGTCGGGCGCGGCGCCGGCGTCGTCCTCGCCCTCGCCCTCGCCGGCGCCGGCGGCGGCGTCGTTGGCGGCGGCGGCGCCGCGGCGCCCGCCCGACTGCACGATGGCGCGGGTGAAGCGCACCTCCCCGCCCTGGCCGTCGTCGTACACGAGCGTGACGCTGGCCGAGCGCGCGGCCTGCGGGCGCTCGGGCGTCGCCGCGGCAGCAGCGGCAGCTCCGGCAGCCGCGCCCCCCTTTTTGCCGCTGCCCGCCGCCGCCGCGTTGGCAGCGTTGGCCGCCGCCGCGCCGCCCGTCGGCTCGTTGTACGCGTACAGCAGCTCCTTGAGGGACCCGCGCAGCTGCGCCGTGCGCACCCCCAGGACGAACGAGATGGCGTCCATGAGGTTGCTCTTGCCGCTGCCGTTGGGGCCGACCACGGCGGTGAAGGGGCGGAAGGGGCCGATCACGTGCTCGCCGCGGTACGACTTGAAGTCGCGCACCTCGATGCGGTCGATGCGTCCGCGGGCGACGGCGAGCTCGGGCAGGAGCAGGTCGTCGTCGCCGTCCTGGGCCGGGCGGGCGTCGGGGTCGAGGTCGTCGACGCCCTCGTCGGCCGGCATGGCATAGGCGTCGTCGTCGGCGGCGGCGTCGGCGGCGGCGGCGGCGTTGGGCCGCGGCGGCGCGCCTCCGCCGGTCGACGCCATCGCGCTCGTTCCTTCGGTCTTTGGCTCTGAGGTGTGCCTGCTTGCCCGCGAACGCTCGGCAGCGGGGTGCCTAGGCTCAACCCCGGCGCGCTGCTCGCGCGGCGGGAGAGAGGGAGAGTGGGAGGACGATAGGAGGGCGCGTTTCGACGCGAAATTTGAAAAACTGATGAAAGAAAATTTTTGGCGAGTTTGTCGATCGGCGAGGGATACGTGGCAAACACACACGCGCACACACGATAGGGCGACAATGTGCGATTGTGATTGTGTGTTGAGCGAGGGACGGAGGAGGGCGCGTTCTTCTTGAGAGAGAAAGAGAGAGAGAGACGCGGAAACAGCAAAAAGAACGAGAAGAATCGCGCTTTCTGTTCTTCGTGCGCCGCCCTACCTCTCCTCTCAGCAAACAATCATTCTTCGCACATACGATCATCACTTGCATCGCAAACCTCCAAACTCGACGCATCTATCGCTATCCGGCGCTGCTCCGAAAAACCCCGACACACTCGGACGCCCAATCCGCGCTTCCCCCTAATCCCCCCTCCCTCGAGGACAAGGAGGCGTGCCGCCCGTGCCGACGGCGACCGGTGGAGGATGGCGGAGGTGCAGCAGCAGCGGCGGCAGCACCAGCAGCAGCCGCATCAGCAGCAGCAGCAACCGCAACAGCAGCCCGCGCAGCAACGGTGGCGGCATCGGCGGCGCCCGCGCCGGCGGCGACAGCTTTTCCTGTCCCTCTCTGTCGCGCTCGCCGCCCTGCTCGCAATCCCCCTCGCCCCGCCCGCGCGCGCCGACCCCTCGGCCGCCCAGCTCGTCGAGGACGAGGACCTCACCACCCGCGCCCAGTGCCGCGCCATCACGGGCCAGCGCGTGTGGTCGTGGAACACGCCCGAGGTGTACGAATCGGCCGCCGCCGCGCTCGGCCTGCTCGGCGGCGGCGCAGACGGCGGCGGCCTGCGCTTCGGCCCCGAGGGCAACGCCGCGCACGGGGGCGGCGCGGCGTCCCTGACGACGGCGCGGCGGGTCCGGCGCCTCTTGCGGTCGGTGGCGCCCGGGGGCGCGAGGCTGGAACTGGAGCCGCTCAAGTTTTTGGCGCGGCTGGACAGGAAGGCGGCGGCGGCGGCGCGGCGGCGGCGGCGGCGGAGAGCCGAACAAAAAGGGGCCACGGGCGGCGGCGGCGGCGGCAGCGGCGGCGGCGGCGACGGCGGCGGTGGCAACTCTTCCTCCTCGACCTGCTGCTTCGGCGCGACCGCGGTCCCCCGCCTCATCCACATGACCCTCGCCGACAAGGGCCGCCTCCACCCGCACCAGGTCCTCTCGCTCGCCAGCTGGTCGCGCGCCAACCCGGGCGCCGCGCTCTTGCTGTACGACGATAGGGACGCTCGCGACTACCTGCGGCGGTACCTGTCTTCGGCGGCACCGCTGTCGGCGTCGGCCCGGAGGACGTCGTCAGCGCCGGCGTCCGCGTCCTCCTCTGGTCCTTCCTCTGACGGCGCTCTTGGGGACGGCGGAGGCGAGGGGGGCGGCGGCGGCGGCGGGGAGCGGCGAGGGCGAGCGCTGCGCGCGGGCGACGACGACGACTCGGGCCGGCGCGAGGAAGAGGAGGAGGAGCAGCTCGACGGCGCGACCGACCCGCGGCACTTTCTCCGCGCGTACGCGCTCTTGGAGACCCCCGTCGAGCGCGCCGACCTTTGGCGATACGGCGTCCTGTGCCGCCACGGGGGCGCGTACGCCGACACCGACACATTCGCCCTGGCGGGGGTGGCCGAGTGGCCCGAGCGCGCCTTGGGCGGGGGCGCGCCCTTCCGGAGCGAGGCGTGGCCGTGGCGCGGCGAGCGGCAGAGCGCCGACGCGGCCTCGGCGGCGGCGGCGGAGGCAACGGCGGCGGACGGCAGGCGGCGGCGGCGGCGGCGCGCGGGCTCTCGCAGGCGTGGGCGGCGGCGGCGGCTGTCCTGGTGGGGGCGCGACGCTGCGCTTGGAGAAGCGGAAGAGGTCGCAGACCCTTTTGCGTCGGCCGACTACGACGTCGACAGAGGCGCGGAGGAGGAGGAGGAGGGGGGGGGGGGGGGGGGGGGGGGCGGAAAGGGGGGGGGCGGGGGAAGGGGGGGCGGGGGGGGAAAGGGGGACGGGGGCGCCGGGGCGCCGGG
>Ga0335398_10006526_pt1 | contig 14721 bp, 8 predicted proteins | sample BON03_FD_205742 | JGI IMG/M metagenome (GOLD analysis project Ga0335398, IMG submission 205742) | Freshwater microbial communities from Lake Bonney liftoff mats and glacier meltwater in Antarctica - BON-03 (spades assembly) (version 2) | ecosystem: Environmental > Aquatic > Freshwater > Ice >... | reverse complement strand
AAAGTTCAGCGAGGCCTTCACCCAATTCGGTTTCGGTGACCTGATGAGCATGCTCGCGGGCAGAGGCGGTTGGACCGATATCGGTTGGGAAGTTGCCTCAGCGCTTGGCCTTATCCGCGGTGATTTCTCCTCCTATGACTCACTAGAAGTTCTGCACCCACTCGTTGGCATGGACCTGGAGTTTGTGGACCTGTCGTCGAATTCGCACCCGCCCATGAGCATTCCGCTGTGGATTCTGCCCGGTTTTATTGACTACGGCTGGTGGCTCTCATTTTGGGTGATCGCAGCGGTTGTCATGATTGCTCTAACGTTACGTCTGCTGCGGGTTCCCCCGCACATTGCTTACCCTCTCGCCGTCCTCATTTCGCTTTCCGTTCCTGGCAAATGGAGTCTGGTCAGCACGTATCCCGTTGCTGCTTTGCTGATCGCTCTCGCGTGGCATTTCAGAGAAAAGGCGGCAGCCAGCGGAGTTGCGTTGGGACTTTTCGGGGCGACCCGTGGTGTTGGCCTGCTGCTGTTGCTCTACCCGTTTGCACGGAAGCAGTGGCGAACGCTATTTGTGGCTGTTGGAGTTGTCTTTGCGTTGCTGGTTGTCGCGCTTGCGTTCGAGCCAGGGATTATTCGAGAGTTCCTCACCGTCTCGCGAGATTCGATCACGGTGAACATGCAGCGGGCTGACCTGCTCACCCCCGGATCAATTTTTAGACGCTACGAACTCAGTGAATTGCTGTTCTATCCCGTTGCGTTGATCGTTGCCGGCATAGCCTTATGGCGCAAGCAAGAACTGTTCTGGGTACTGAACTGGTTGATTCTTGCCGTAAGCCCTATCGCGTGGTTTCACACGATCGTGATGGGGATCCCACTGCTCGTGATCATTTGGCGCAGCGGCAAGTTGGGGCAGATTCTGGTGCTCGTGGTTGGTGCTGCATCTATCGCCCAACCCGTGAATCCGTTTACCACGCTGGTGTTTTCCATTGATTGGATCGTGTTCGTAATCGCAGGAGCGATCGCGTTGCTCTTCTGTCGTATTCCGCAGCGAGAGCCCTTGGTGCTCTTCAACAGCCTTGCAGCTCGGTTCGGTAAAAAGCCGTGACCTTTAAAGAATCTGTTAGTCGGACCCTGTTTCGCATCAATCCCTACTGGGATGAGATCGCATGGAATAGAGAGCGCGACACTCAGTTGCGAGTCCTTGGCCTGAAATTTAAGAAGCAAAAGAATCTAATCCCCTTCGTCGGTCGCCCAACCCATGTCCTTGTCGTACCTCAGAGCGGTCCTGCGTCTGGCAATTTCTACGCCGGTCAATGGAATATTTATTATGAAGCCACGGCTGCCATTCGTGACCTGATCGGGACGGAGAATGTGAGTGTCTTCGACGTGCAGGGTGACGAGGAATCTGCAATCTGGCAGAAACGGCTCGTTGAAGCTGTGGCGAAAACAGGTGCTACCCATGTGATCACGCACATTGAAAGTGATCCCGGTAATCAAAATGACAGTTGGACTTGGGATCAGGCTTTTGTGATCCTTTTAAATTCAGGCTGGGATGGCGTACTACTCGGCGTGAATTTTGATTCGGCGTTTAAATGGATCCGAGCCCGCAGTCGCAGGCTGGCGCACATGTCACCGCAGTTCGTAAACGTCGATATTTGCATGCCCATGGATGGTGAACTGGTTCGTGGTCGCAGTGAAGTTGGACCGGTAAACATGCCGGTGAGTTCCGAGACATTGTCGCTGCTTGGCCCCGCGCTCCAGGAAATCGTGAAAGTCCATGATGTTTCTTTTATCGGAGCGTTATACCCCTACAGAGTTGAGTTAATTGACAAATTACGTGAACGTGGAATCAACGTCGCGGTGAATCCACATCGACTTGATGAGACAACCGACTTTGAATCCAGCCGCGCAAATCAACCGACGTGGTTGGAATACATGCAAGGTTTGGCGAGTAGTCACATGACGATTAATTTCAGTCGATCCAGCGCTGGGCCGTTCGAGCAACTCAAGACTCGAGTGATCGAAGCCGGTCTAGCCGGAACCTATTTATTAACCGATGACAAAGACCGGACTCGACTGTTCTTCCCACCTGACGAGTTCTCAACGTTTGACTCGATTGACAACCTTCCCGACTTGATTGAGTCGTTGCTGCGTGATCGAGCTGACCTTGATGTTCGCGCTCGCAGGGCGCAAGTTCGTGCACGTGAGTTGGCCGTGACGAACTTTTGGTCAGGGATTGATCAAGGGTTGGTAGCGCGAGGCTTGCCGCCTATTTTTCCTAGGTAGTGATTGGTGCAAGGACCTTCACGGGTTAGGGGTTTCCTGCGTTGCCGAAAGTTCCGGCTAAGACAATGAGGGCGCAGGTTTCAATTCTGGCTCAGGCACTGGCGTGAGAGTCGGGTTTGGTGCAGGAGTTGGTGGCGGTTGCGGAGTGGGCGTTTTCACCCACTTTGACTTAACCGCGGTACTCGCGCCACGGCCGTTAATCGCAGTGACCGTGAATTGGTAGCGAGTGGAGGGGTTGAGCCCCAAGACCGTGCATGACAGAGATTCCGTGGTGCATGTGTGTGAGCCGCGTGTGGTCGAGACTTGGTATTTCAGAATGGGAAGTCCACCCGAGTTGGAGGGGCGTTTCCACGTGAGAAGGGCTGAAGTGCCTGCAACTTTGACCTTAGCTTTTCGCGGTGGTGAGGCCCTCTGGGTATTTTTACTGGGCTGCGACGGATTGGATGCAGGGCTCACGCCGGCTACGTTTTTCGCGGTCACCGTGAATGTGTAGGTGACTCCCAGCGCAGCATTGGGTGCGGTGCACGACTGAATGAGTTCTAAAGTGGGTGCAGCGGAGCAAGTTAATGAGCCATCAGTGCTGGTTGCTTGGTATCGAAGAACAGGTGCACCACCGTCATTCTTTGGTGCGATCCACGTTGCCGTAGCAGTTGAGCCCTTGAGCGTGAGTAGAACACTTGACGGGGGATCGGGAACCACGATCTGCGCGGGCACCACACCGAGTTTCTCAAATTGTTTCGCTACGACGCGCTTTGCGCAGTCAACAAGTTCACTGGGAGTAACAGGCTGCCTGCTGTAGGTCGAAGTTGATGAATTCCAAAGAACGGCTGGATCGCAGAAAGCAGTCACGAACCACCCACCGGAGACTCGAAAAGACCAACCGACGGGAAAATTCCCTCCGTGATCGTCGAAGCCTGATATTTGCAGGGGTAGGTTTTCAAGGACACCGAATGTGCCGCGACTGCTGTCTAGCACACGAAATGCGTCGTCGGGGTTGGGATTCCATCGGACCGTTACACCGCGCGGCAGGGCAACGGCTGGCCACGACACTCCCGCGCGGGCTTCGTCCCAGCTCCCGCCACCCCAGTTATCTCTACAGGTAACACCTTGATCAGGTGTCGCCGCGCAGAGTCGATCCTCGCCGCCCGATGCCATAGTTAACCCAGGAATACCAAGAAGTCCAGTTGCGTCTTCTGGAGTGAGAGTTCGTTGGAGTAGCCACTGGTTTTGTTGTTCCCAAGGGAGTCCTACCGGGTCACTTGCTGCACTTGCGGTCGGCGACAAGACACTGACCAGAAAGACAGAAATAAGTGTAGCGAATTTTAGGCCCGCAACGGTGACTCTACGTTTCAAGTGCTCGCCTTCTCCCGATAATTCACAGTTTCGTCTCGTGAAATCATATTGCTGCTCTCACGCCGTAAGAATTCTGGACCTTATCGAAGTTTGCTTCACATTTAAAGTCAGCAGGCTTGCGGGCACGCGGCAAACAACAAGACATGGGGGAAATGAAGATCTTTAAAAAAATTTGCTTGGTGATGATCATCCCCTTTCTTATTCCGATCGCACCTGTTGTCAGCAGCCCAGTTCAAGCAGATTCTTTTTCCGATGTAAAGGAATCCTGTGATGTCATGTTTGGATACTTTCCACACAACGATTGCTATGACATGTTTGTCTCGGCTGAATTGACCCCACAACCAAGTTCAATGATGGTTTCTTGGGTTCCCGCGCGCCAAATGATCACGTTTATGTGCCCACCGTCGAACAGGATCTCAGACTGTTATGTGAGCGGCTATCAAGTGAAGGCGTCATACGACCCTGTGACTAAAACAGGGGGAGGTACCTGCACGACCACGCGACTTGGTCCTTACAACTGTGTCGTCACAGGCTTGCGAGATGGTGTTCAGTACACATTCACTATCTCAGCACTTATGCCGGGTTGGGACCGAGATACAACCTTCACAACACCGACAATTGGCCCAGCGACACCTTGCTGCTCACTTCCTGCGCCGCAAAGTGATGTAGTCGCCACTGTTGTCGCGGATTCGCTGGATGTCACATGGGCACCATCACCAGAGTGGGGAGGGGCCACAACATTGGCGTATGTCGTGACGACAGACCCACCCTCAGTGACATGCACAGCCGAAATCCTCACCTGCCGTTTAGAAGGTTTGGACTATGCAAAGCCGTACCGCGTGTTGGTGAAGTCACAAAATGGAGCTGGTGAAAGTGCGCCAACGTTCAGCAGCGCAATTTACAGCATTGCATCGAGTTCACCGGAATCACCAGCAATCACAAATGTGAAATTCGGTTTGAAAAATGGTGCGAAAATCACGTGGTCAACTCCGGTTCGAGACGGCGGATCACCAATATCCAGATACACCGTTACTGCGCAACCTGGTGTAACAACTTGTATCGCTCAGGCTGCCAAGTCAGGTTGTGTAATAAAGGGCAATACTGCTGGTAAGTCTTACTCGTTCACAGTCAATGCATCCAATAGCAAGGGAACGAGTAGTCCCTCTGCCCCTTCTGTCGCTGGGAAACTTGCTGGCCCTGCGTATCAGGTGAAGTCTCCTTCCGTTTCCGCGTCCGGAACAACTGCGCTTGTGAGTTGGGCAAAGCCCTCCCGGAAGTCTGGAGGGATGCTCGTTGCTTATGTTGTTCGAGCGAGTGGGAACGCGGGTACCTTCACCAGCAAATCTATGAGTTGTCAGATTAAAGGTTTACGGCCCGGCGCAAGTTACACGTTTGCAGTGACAACTGTGCGAACAGCTGGAGCAAGTGAATCGGTCACTATAAGTAGCATCATCATGCCCGGACCACCAGTACCGCAGGCACCAGCACCGAAGCCGGCTCCCACGCTTGAGTGATCATTGAGGTACTGCGGAGAATACATCTGCCGCTATACCTGCGGGGTTAATCGCACTGCCTTAGGAGCGACAGATTTCGGCACTACGACCATTGGGGCAGGTGGCGCCATCCCATTGAGCTTCATTCGCATTGGTTCCAAGGCCTGTTGCTCGATTGAGTTTCGAGTTTGAGAAGTCAGCACCTTCAAGGTCTGCAGCGATAAATGACGCCCCAATAAAGTCGCTATTCAGGGCTCGAACGTCCTTCAGATTTGACCTACCGAATCTTGCACCCGTGAAGGTAGCGTCGGTCATTTCTGCCATGATCATGGTTGCGTCGGTGAAGTTTGTTCCCACGAATGAGGCTCCCGTCAGGATCGCGTTATCAAGATTTGCGCCGACAAGTGATGAACCGTCGAAAACGGCGCCGGTGAGATCGAATCCGGAAAGATCCACACCGTCTAACGTGGTGTTGGTAAGCGAAATCTCAGTCCCAGACAATCCTGCGAGATCGGCTCCCGTGAGGTCAACCCCGGTGAGATCGGCGCCTCCGTCGAGTAGGGCCTTAACTGAAACACCCCCAAGATTGGCTCCGGCGAGTTTCAATCCGGTGATATTTGCCCCGCTGAGATCGGCATCAAGCAAGTCGGACCTTTCAAGTGATGCATTGGTCAAGTTTGCATTGCTCAAATCAGCACCAATGAGAGAAAGTCCGCTCAGGTCGAGTCCCGTGAGATCTAAGCCACTGAGATCCACGAAGTTCATGGTCACTTGGGATAGATCGATTTTGCTCAAGTCGAGTCCCTTAAGAATTGATCCACTGAAATCAGTGTCCTTCAGAACTGAGCCTTCAAGATTTACATTCGACAAGTCCGACCCACTCAAGTCAGTATTCGTGAGGTTTGCGCCGGAGAGATTTGCACTGGTGAAATCGGAACCGGAAAAGTTTGCGTCTGTCGCATTGGCCTTGGTGAGACTTGCGCCAATAAATAGTGATCCGGAGAAGTCGGATTCGATCAGTTTCGCGTTATCAAGTTGAGCACCGGACATCACGCTTCCCTTTCCGGCAACTCGTGTCAGAGTGGAGCCTGTAAAATTTGCCCCACCCGCGTTTGTCCCGGTGAAGTCCGCTTCGGTTGCCTGGATCCCTAAAAGATTGGCGCTGACGAATTGCGTGTAGGTAGCATCTAGGCGAGTAAAATTGGACTCACTCAAATTGGCACTTGAAAAATCGGAGCCTGAAATATTCCGATCTCGTAAATCAATATCGGGCGACTCAATCGAGGTGGCGCTCAAGTTGCGAAGATCCTCGCAACGATCAAGTTTGACTCCTGCATTTGCATAAGAGCATGCTTGAGATGCTACGACGGCGGAGGGCACACCCATGACACCGATGGACAGAGCCAGAACGAATACACCGGTCAGTAAGGAGATCAGTGTTTGTTCGGATGAGTCAGCGGTCTCCACCGCGAAACTTTTTTCCGTGTTTTCTAACGCTGGCCAGAGTGAACTTTGTGTTGGCTCACTGCGGTTTTGAAAGGCGGATTCCCACTCAAGGAGAGTCGCCTGCTCTTGCTCGGCTCGAGAAATAATCACGGGATCGCCCCAGATGTGTGCTTGAGCTAAAGAAAGTTCAACAAGTTCACGATAGCGCCAGTAGGCATTGCCAATTTCCGTATTCAGACTGACACGAGCAGCGTTAATGTCTTGGTCTGGATCAAGGGAGAGGGCACTAGGTAGCTCTTGGTCGCCCTGAAACGAGTCGACGGAGGCCAAATATGAGGTTGCTTCTTCCAACGTAACTTGCAAGTCGAGAGCAGCGATGCTTTGGGCCCAGAGAAGCGGCGGATGTTCAGGGAATTCGGAATTGAACTTGGCACTGCTCCGCCAGGCGAAGATCGCTGATGCGACAGCAAATCCGATAGCTGAAAGTCCAATGATTATTGCAACTGCAGTAAGTGAAGCGCCGCGTGAAACGAAAAACGCCGTGATCAGTGTGGCTAAAGCTGCGGCAATGAATGCCCAAGCTCCCACTTTCCAAGATGCGTAACGCCACCAGTGAGCATCCCTCGTACTCAACTCTGCGTTCATCGCAACAGAAATATCCGAGTTCGCTTGTGGCCCGGGTCCGACGAATTGCAGCCGCACCGTAAGTTCATTCAACTTGTGTCGAATTGCCAGGCTCTCTCGCAGCTGGCTGAGTCCGCTTTCAATCTCAAGTGGACTGAGTCCATCGAATTCAAGTTGTCTGCGTAAAGTCGAGTTTGATGCAGAATGCGCTGCTATTCCTGAAGTTGAATTTAAATCTATGATTGCGAGTGAGGGATGAGTGCCATAGCCACGCTCACGTATGAAATCTCGCACCGCAGGGTTCTCGCGAGATAATACGGGTTGGGTGGGAAAGGTCGGTGTTTTTGTTTCTAACTTCATCTCAGACACCTTCCTCAGTGGTTACGGCTTTTGTTGAAACGCAGAGATCAACGGAAGTACCTTGGAAACTCGGTGTTTCCGGGAATCTCACTTGGTACGCCCGACACGTTGTCCACCCTTTGTCTGTCCAGTTGAGGGTAGATTCGGCTTCTTTCGTGCCAATCAAAAGATTGACTGAGCCACCAGGACACCGACCACCGCGCTCTGCAGAAGCCCTTGCCGAACGGACGAGTACCCAGTTCCCTTCTTTACGCTCAAAAAGTTGAACGCGGCTGAGGTACCTGCTCTGCTCAAGCTGAGTGGCGCCTGAACAAATATCTGCCTTCCACTCGAGCGAATCGGGAAATTCGGTATTGGGAATCGCGGCAGTTTCGTATTCCACTCGGGTTGAGAAAGTACGAGCCGTCTGTTGCGCTTGTTCAGCAGTCTCGTCAAGTTGTTCTTGCTCATCCACTTGTCCAGCCACGGGATCAGCGGTAATTACCAGTAGATCCTGATTCCAAAATCCGATACTGGGATCAACAAGTATGCCGGCTTTTGTGACCGTTTTTTGGGCAAAAACCATAAAAGGGTTCACTCCGTCAGCATCTGTTTCATCTGGATATTTCAATCGAATTTGGTCATCAAGGAGCCGCGTGCAGGTGAACTCGAATAGCTCAGACTCGGGCACAGCAATGTCAGACAGCACATCACGCAGGGCAGTATCCGAGCCATAAGCACCTTGCCACTGAGCAATCTGGTCCTCAGCCTCCCCAATCGTGACTACTAATTTGAGGTCAGTGGCACTCTGCGCGATCCGTGCCATCTGAATCTGCTGGTTTGCTACGGCCAAATTCCAGTCTTCACGTAGTCGCGCCGCGGCGCCACGTTGCTGATTCTTTACTTCGTCAACGAGCTGATCGAAGTTTCCCTGGGACAACCCTCGCTCACCTAATGAAAGCGCCGGACTTTCACTCTCAGTGGAGTTGAATTCCTCGAGGCAAGGTTGGGCGAGGTGTCGAACCTCCGCTTTCTCGCCAGCTGTTGCCACCTGCATGCTCGCGGGAAGTACAAGGAGTGAGAGTCCCAAAATAATGGCAATAATGCGCTTTGTTTCAAACGGCACTTGTGAAATAGCGTTTCTATTTCGCACAATGTGACTGCTCATCGTGATTGACCACCAAATTCCAACGATCGGAAGCGCCGCCAGAAATGCATGCAGCCTCCGTTGCCCGAAACGCTCAGCAATTAGCAGCCAATATGCACTCAGTGTGAAATAGCGCAACACCAAAATCAGGAAAAGTATTAGGGCTTGAGAAATTGTTGAGCCGGTAAGAAAAATGACGTCACCAATAGATTCAGGACCGCTGGATCCGAACTGAGCTAAAATCCAGAGAGTTGAAAGTAGAACGCCTTGAACAGCCAAGGGCCCCAAGATTGCTATCGAAATAATCGCAGCCGAGTCGCGAAGAGAAAACCTCGCCGCGATTGACCTACTGTCCTCAAAATTACTCATGTTATTAACCCCCTGTCCAAAAACCAGTTGCCAAAGCCAATGACTGTTGCAACAAGATGAGCGGCCAGAGCGCATTGAGAATCGCTATGACGATCGCTGTGGCACTGACTATTCGACCTCGGCGTGGTTCTTCCGTTGAAACGATTCGTTCATAGGAAATGTGCCCGATTAAAATGGCGGGGATAGAAAGCAGCGGAACAAATGCCAAAATGAAGGCAGTCCCAGCCCACGGGTCAAGTGGTGCCTCTGCTGAAACTGGGAGTTCACGGACTACTACCGGCAACGGTGGCTGTGCATTCCACACAAGAACCAAAATGATTAATGCGAAGGTCGGAATGAGTGCCCACGCAGACACCAAATTTGGGGACAGTCCCGTTGCAGTGGACAGGGTGACTCCTTCGTACCAGTTACCCGAGTCAGCGAGCCAAGAGACCTGCTCAGTGATCAGGACGAACACCGTTCGTACGAATGGTTCCAATATCAACACAAGTGCAAGTCCGCCAATAGCCCAGAGTGAGCCCACACCCGTACTTCGTAAGGCCAAACTCATGACTAGGACTAGCGGGATCACCCACGAGAGGGTGATCGACAAGGCACTGAAACTGGAATAGGTGCCAAGTCCTTTGAACACCGAGTCTGCCGTGAAACTTGCAGCGGCTACGAACATGAACAGGAGCACGAGGACTTCAATGCGAAAAGCAGACCGAGGTACTTGTGCTCCGCGAACTGAGATGAGTCGAATAATTGGCGTCGCGATACTGATTCCCAGGAGAACGGCAGCGATGAGCAGCGTTGCGCTCCCAATCCCTACAAGTATGTTTGCCACTAATTCCGAGAAATCAGGATTGTTCACGGAAGGGTTGGGCCACAGCGTTGGTTCGCCGAGCCAACGCAACCGGGCAGCAGAGGACACAATTGTTGGTCCAGCAATCATGGAGCCAAAAACAGCAAGACCGATACTTGCGCCGGCAGAGCGCTCACCACTTAGGAATCGAACCGAGTAACCGAAAGCGATCACAATGAGCCAAGGGATGAAGTCAATCCACACTCTGCTCAATCCAGTCACGCCGAAATACCCCAAAGCGATTGCTATTGAACTCGCGGTTCCAAGAAATCCCGCCACGATCGCGTACGTCCCGGTATGTCGGATTCGACGAAATGGCGCTGAGGGCATAAGCGCTGTCATCGCCACTGCATACCACCAATATTGATCGAGTCGTAACCCGTCAGTGATGCATAAAAGATGTTCCGTTGAGCAAGCGTTTGCAAGATAAACCCCCGTTGGCTATACGTACGAGCTGGAATATATCGGTCTCGTAAGCACCTTGTGCACTTTTCCGCCCATTTACTCGGAATCTGTGATATCACGACTGAAATGCCATAACTTTGCATATAGTTCATCTGTTCGTGTGCCATGCTTACTAATTTTCTGGGGGAGTAATGCTTAAAAGAGTCGGATATTCACTAACTCTCGCAGCAGCTTTGATCGCTGGGTTGCTGTTGGCGCCACCAGCTGCTAACGCGTACTGGTACGGACCTGCACAGAATTTATCGAGTACTGATCTGGGTGGCGGTCGGACACAATTCACTTGGGAACCACCGAATCCGGCAAATTACAAGGGAGTCGCCCCGAGCGTGTACTGGGTCAGTGCGAGTGCCGGGTACAAGTCTTATTACTGTGATGGCAGTTCGTATCGTGTCTCGGGAACCAGTTGCACCATCTCTGGATTGCCGTACGGGGTGAGCGTGAGTCTTAGCGTGAAACCGTGGGCTCCCTATATTGGTGATGAAGCTGTCAAGCAGTTCGTTCTTTGTTGCTCAGTACCAGCGGCACCAGCGAGCGTTGTGGCGACGGCTTCTAATGGTTCGGCATCGGTTGCTTGGACACCACCTGCAAATGCAGGGGCAGCAGGTAATGCATTTACATATGGTGTCGAGATCCGGCCCGGTGGTGCTATCTGCTCGACAGATCAAAATACGTGTTCGATCGGTGGGCTCATTAATGGTGTGAGTTATACGTTCTACGTTTCCGCCTCGAATAAATCTGGTAACGGACCAGCAGCTTCTAGCCAGGCGATTGTTCCCATTGGCCCCCCTAGTGAACCTCTATCTGTACAACCGTTCCTGGAAAAAGGAGGAGCATTGGTGACTTGGCAAGGGCCAAGCTCAACGGGTGGGACTCAAATTAACCGATACGTGGCCGTTTCAGAGCCAGATAATTTTACTTGTGAGACAACTGGTGCACTCGAATGTCGTGTCGAGGGTTTGTCAAATGGAAATACTTACACCTTCACTGTGACGGCATTTAATCAAGCAGGCCAAAGCCAGCCATCAGCGTCCAGCAAACCAGCAAAGCTGCTTAATGTGACAAGTTCACCGACTCGGATCAAGACTTCTCGAAGTGGGTCAAGTGTTGCGATTAGTTGGAAGCCCCCGAGCTCCAGTGGCGGATCCAAGGTCACGAGGTACCTCGTGACTTCCAGCCCTCAAAATATGACCTGCAATACGAAAAAAACCACTATGTGCCGAATCAGCGGGCTCAAAGTGGGTGAAAGTTATGTGTTCAGTGTTCAGGCGGCAAACAAGTCAGGGCTCAGTGCGCCCGCTCGATCAAAGGCTGTTTACGTGCCGGTGCCTCCAAAGGCTCAGCAATCCATCTCGTAGTTTCAGCTGAGCAGTCGCGGGTGGGAGTGATTGTCTGTGAAAATATGGTCTTTCCGGGTTATTCCGCTGCTGGCCTGTGGCCTGTTCCTTTTAGCCTTCACGGTCACAGGGTGTAGCGAAAGTGTATTCACGTCGGCTCGGCAGCTTCCGAGCGAAAGTAGAAGTCTGCCCACGCAAGTATCGGAATCTGGTCAAAGCAGCCTTCCCATTGCTGTCCTTGGGAAAACAAGCTGAGTGTTTGTTGGGGTTGAAGTGGAACTTGCGAGTGAGTCTGAATCTGATCAGATGATCGAAGTTGTGGTCACGTTCTCACAAGATTCGGCTCCGTTTGCATTGGGAGCCGAATTCACTGCCCTGGCTGTTGGATCGACTTGAGGACCACCCGTAAATGTATGCCGCGTGCAACGCGATTGGCCCGACGCTGGGTATCGGTCCAGAAACGCTACGTCGGTGGACTCTTTAGGCTCAGATGATTCACTTCAGAGCATCTGTACTTCGGCACAATGGCGGGTTTTGTGGCCGTTCTTCACCGGGGGCGGTTCTGAGAGCGAATGTCGCTCAGTCATTGACTGGTGGTGGCAGTGTGCCTGAGATGTTTGAGGAAAGCTCCTTTTTATCGGTTTGAGTGATTCCTGAACCGACTGTTATCTGACTGAAGTTTGAGAAATAGGTTGAACGTTGCTAGTCATGATTTTGATTTCTTTTTCGGGGGGCACGCCATGCGGCTTTAAAGTTCCGGGCCTTCACTTCGAGTTGTATGAAGGAAGCTAGCTGATCACGGCTTCCGGTTTGAATGATTCCGGTGGTGAAATTGATGTGACTGGCCTTGGCGGAAGCGGTGTACTTACAAATGGGCTTTGTCGTGATGTGGCTTTTCTTCCGGCCCGCCACGATGTAACTTTGAAGCTATATTCTTTCCCAGGAGACCCAGCCTCAAAATTACAGGTAGTTTTGTTAGTTCTGCAGGTGTATTGGGACGGACTCGAAGTCACAACATAGGTGATCTTTTCACTTGTTGGTGGTCCTATTGGCGCCTTCCATCTCACAACGAATAGGGGTCCAACCTTTCGAACTCCGACTGCCCGAGGAGCTTTGACTCTTGGGCCTTCAAGTCGTTCCTGTGAGGTAGTTGATTGCGGAGACGTGCCAACCGAGTTAACTGCGGCAACGCTTACCGAGTAGTCGCGATCTAATTCCAGGTTACTAATTGTGCACTGATATTCCGATGTTTGACAACCCGCCGATTCAGGCACCGTGGTGACAATAAAAGTGGGCTGTTCGCCCCCGTAATTCAGGGGACCCGTCCAACGAACGCTCATCCGTCCGCTTCCATTGTCAAATAGTTGTGGTGTTCCGGGTGCTGATGAAGGAATTGTTTGCAGAGGGATTTGGGTACTCTGCCAACCCGCGCCTCCACCAAAATCTAGGTTTTGCAAACTGAGGTTTATCCACGAGTATTCAGGATCACTCGGATCAGCTGGAGCGTTCTGATGTTCCTTGCCAAGCCAAGCATTCCCTGCACTTGCATCATTGGGAGCCTTCCAGAATGCCCATTCCATGCGAAACCCGGAGATGCTAGGACAAGCCGTCGTCCATGAAAAAGTTGGAACTCTAAATCCAGGACGGTACTGGTAACTAATCACTGGACGATCTGTGGAACCTGGCGGAATTGGGCAAGGTGCCCCTAATGGTGTCGTGGATGAGACTGGTTGTATCGCGAATACATTCGTCCCCAAGATCACGATGAACAATGCGATTAGGCAAACGATTTTGCGGTAACTAATTTGAGTGGCACCCACAATTAGTTCAACTCGGGTTGAATTTCAGGTGCGAAGGCGGGCGCACTCGGGCACGTTGGGTTCCACGGTGTGTACCTTGCATATATGACGAGCGCCTCAGGTTGAAATTTGTATCGTGATTCCACGAAGTAAATATAGCTGGTTCTTGGCTTGAATTCATTTAATGTGAGTTTGCTCCTGTATTTCGGAAAGACATTCCTTTAGAACAGCCCTCGCGGTTTTGATGAGGGCTAGGTTTGATCCCGATGCGAAAGGACCCAACTCCGACGGATTCACATCTCATCTATATGACCAGTTCACGAAGCGTGGCGGCTGCTAGATCGGATTGTTCGGTGAAATAAAATCCCATGTCGGCGCGAGGAAGACCGAAATTAGAATATTGATTCAGTTAATACGATTTTTCTCGATGGCTGTGAAATGCTGGTCTTTGTTTTTACAGTACTTCTGGGAGTGGGCAAGGCAAACTGAAATCCATCAGGTGCTACCAAAGTTCCGGATCGATCACTTGCACGAATTGCGGATAGGGGAATTCTTCGACGGTGCAACCTTGACCACTTGATTCAATCGTGAGTGTTGCAGTGTTTGTTGGAGCTGTGTTAAGTGTGACTTCGGTTGTGGTCTTGGGGTTGATGTCAATGGTGGTTGGATCAGTCATTTGATCGCCGGCTTCGTTGGCCATCGAGATTGTTGCTTGGGCGCTCTCGCATTCGCTGCTGCGAAGACCAAGGGTTATTCCGGTGACGGGGAAACTGTCATTGACCTGGTGGAGGGTGAAGGTGGCAGTAGGAGCGATCGTCCACCACCACTTGATTCCATCCTTCGAGCCGCGTGGCGCAACGCTCATGGCTGGGGAGTCGGGTGCGAGGGTGGTAAACGCTGGGCGCAGGAAGAACTCTTGGGTGCTTTGGTCAAGACTTGAAATGGGTTGCGGTTGTTGAATATTATCGGTGATCGGGAAGAAGAACCAGGTGTCCTCGCCACCAAGAACAGGGTTACCTTTAGCAATCGGTGTTCCAAGGCGGGTGGTGATTTCGGCTTTGATTCGTTCGGCGGCGACGGGGACGTAGCCTTTGGTGTCAAGGTGAATCCCGCAGAAACCTGCGTTAGTAAGGTTGGCAATATCAGCGTCGGTGGGAATTTCCGGCAGGGCTGCAGCCCAGGCACTGGCTTCGGTGTTTTTAATTGATCCGTAGGACCAGGCTTTGCCGGAGTC
>Ga0335398_10006522_pt1 | contig 14725 bp, 13 predicted proteins | sample BON03_FD_205742 | JGI IMG/M metagenome (GOLD analysis project Ga0335398, IMG submission 205742) | Freshwater microbial communities from Lake Bonney liftoff mats and glacier meltwater in Antarctica - BON-03 (spades assembly) (version 2) | ecosystem: Environmental > Aquatic > Freshwater > Ice >... | reverse complement strand
GTGCCTGAGGGACCCTGCGACCCTGTGCTGCCCGCCGTACCAGTCGCACCCTGAGAGCCCTGAATGCCGGCGTCGCCCTTCGGTCCGGTTGTGCCTGGGGGACCCTGCGACCCCGTGCTGCCCGCCGCACCAGTCGCACCCTGAGGGCCCTGAATGCCGGTGTCGCCTTTCGGTCCGGTTGTGCCTGGGGGACCCTGCGACCCCGTGCTGCCCGCCGCACCAGTCGCACCCTGAGGGCCCTGAATGCCGGTGTCGCCTTTCGGTCCGGTTGTGCCTTGGGGGCCTTGTGGACCCGCAATGGTACTCCCCTCGGCGTTGATGATTGTACCTGGTGGACCTTGGGGACCCGGAGGTCCCGCCATGCCGGGGTAGCCTCTAAGGCCTCGTGTGCCTGAACGAAACATAACTTGATGTCGGTATTGACTCTAAGAAATTATTAAAATCTCCACTTTCCTCCATTCACACGTCGGTCCTTGGAACAATGTCGTGCTCAAGTCTAGTCAACATGTCCTGGACAGAACTGTAATCCACTGCGTGTTCGGTGGCCCGTTGCCGAACATGCGCCCGGTGAGACGCAAAGAGTGCCCGAAAGTCGTTCAAACCGATCCTCCAAATGTCCGTGGCCGTCTCGGAATATCGTCGCTCTAGATTATCAATGATAACGTGCCGATACACCTCCCAACACTCGGTGTATACGACTTCCAAATCATAGTCCGCGGTCGACGGGGGACTCGGACTGGGCTCGGTAATGCGCGTATAGATTTGACCCGACCGAACCTCTTCGGACTCATGGTCTGTGCCTTGTGTCAAGTACGTGGTGACCGTATCCATGACGTCCAACGACGTGTGCTGCCACACGAAGCGGTGGAAATGGTTGTCATACGCCATGTCCAGTATCTGCACAAGAATGGCCATGCCATCGTACTCGAGGTACTGCAACAAGGACAACCGTTCCCCCATTCGACGCTCACGCCCCGTGTCCCGGTACATGTCGGTCAGGCTCGGAAACGTGCGCCGTGGCGGCAAGGCGTCGGCCGTAATGTGTAGAAATTCGTCCTCCTCGTCTTCCACCGATGGCGGGGAAGGGGCCGGAGCAGGGGCCTCCATTCGCAGCGCCGCAAGCTCCACGTCATTCATGTCAATGTCCACTCGCAATCGGATCACACGGGCATTCGATTCAGTCGTGACGTCCATGATACTCGTGTTCAAACGGGAAATGAGCTCCGTGTCGTCAAGCCAATTGATCTCGCCCGCGACACTGTAGTAATCACTGTAGCGATCGTCGTCGCTCTCTTCGTTGTCGTCTTCTTCGCACAATTCGGTGCCGGGGATTGCCTCGTCCGTGCGCAAGATGCAATCCATGCCAAATAAGGTCTCCATTTGGGCTTCCAGTCGCTCCAGGTCTGCCAACGTCAGGACGACCCGGTTCAGCGGATTCATAAACTTTGGTGCCGTGACCAAGTACTCATACAGGGACAACATCTCAAATCCGACATCGGCATGAACAAAAATTTCGGCGCCAGGCATCCCAGCCAGGGATTCTAGCGTGATCGGGCATGTGTCGTTCTGCATTCATTATTAGAGTTAGGGCCTAAAATTAAGATTCATTTCAAGTCCATGCGTCGTTTTTGGTCCGCCCACCTAGGATGACGCGTAGAGGCGCAAGAGGAGCGAATACTCGCCGAGCACGTTTGGCTGCACCACACACCCCTGTGGCGTCACAAATGCCACTTCCAAAAATGGGACGCGCTCCAACGGGGGGTCAAAACGCGCCCGCCCCACCAACGAATGGTCGCTCGAGGCCAGAAACCCACCGTCCTTCATCTGCGCGCGCCCAAACACGTGCATATTGTTGCCTTTTAACGACAGGACACCGACCGCCTCCTTCATGCCCAGGCGCAGGCGCATCAACAAGACGCTCTTTTGGTGCAGCAAATTCATTTTTTTCAAACCCACAACAGCATTCCGTTTGATGTACGCGGTCGGACTTGAGAGGTGCTGGTAGGGGCAACGCAACATGAGGCTGCCCGGATACTTCGACGAGTCGACTCTCAACGACACCTGGCCGCCAAGCCATTCTCGGCACGGTACCGGGGGAAGCACTTTCGCGGGCAGCCACTCCGTCGTTGCCTTTAACGCCTTGAGAGCCTCCACCTTGGCCATGTCGGCACGGTCCATAAACACCTTGACACAAATCATGTTGTGTTGGGCATGCGCCAGCATGGAGTGGTGCGTCCGAAAGGCATATTCCTTCCCGAGCACTGACAAGCGAAGAAGTTGGTCCTTCGGGAAAACGCCCATGTGGCTGGCGTCGACCTGCACAAGCAGCTGCTGCTCGCTCACCACCGACTGCACGCGCGCCTGCTGGCCGTTCATGAAGCCGCCCTCAAACCCGTCCAACAACACAACGTCGCCCTCCACGCATCCGTGAGGGCACGCCAATCCCACGTGCATGCTCCGCTCCTGCATCGTCGTCTTGGCCGCTCCCAGCAAAGGACTGGAAGATTGTATCACCTGGATCGGCTGACTGGAACGCAAATCCACCCCACCCAAGCCCAACAACTCCGGCAACGACGTCTGTTGGCACAACGCCTGCAATGTCCACCCTTCTGTCTTCGTGTCCCAATCCAATGCGCCCTCCACATCCCGTACCATCACCACATTGCCCACTGCGTGAATGACCTGCACCGTCGCGGGAAGCATCGTGGGGCGGAACACGTGCAGCACGCTGCCCCTTGCAATTGGCTCTGCCTCGTGGCATGCAATCGTCATTTGTGCCTCCTTGGCGTTCAAACGTCGTACGCTCAGGACCTTCAACAAGGCGTGGTACGTATGCAGGGCGAACGGCACGGTACCATCGCTTGAAATGCACAAGCGGCTCGAATCCCCCAGCATGCGCACCGAGTAGCCGTTTCGTGGTCCCTGGCTTCCGGGAGAGAGCATGTCCGTCGCGCAACACATCGCTGCCTCCAGGGCCTTGCACAGACTTGGGCACGTGTACGAACCGTGCGGCAGCTCCGCCCGAAAGAAGGTCAAATCCTCCGTAAAGTATAGCGTACTCGAACCACCATCGATTGTCAAGGCATGGTTCTGACGCACCTCCATGGTCAACCATTCCACTTCCGACACGTTCCGATACACAGAGTCAATGTCGAAGCGCAGCACCCCCGGTTCCGAGGTCGGGCGCCCGTCTTGCGAGTCCAACGTCAGATACGATGTCGCAACGTTCATCTTTACTCACCGGCCGGGAAAAAAAACACCGCACTCGTGACTCTGAACAATGCGTAAAGTAAAATTGAAATGAGGGCTGTTGACTTAGTTTTATTTTGCTCAAGTACAACAAACAATGGAAATTCTGCTCGTAGCTTCCGGTGCATACATCGCCTCCCAATTCAACAAGAACCGAACCCTGGTCCTCTCCCTGCGCTCCTTCCTCGGAGCAAACGACGCCAAAGGGGAGGACGTCGCGGCCGAACAACTTTCGTACGAGGCCAAGCGCAACGCCGCAAGGGAAGCAGATACCAAAAGCGAGCAAGCAGAAGAAAATTATACCAACACACAATCCAACTATTACCCCGACGACCGCTTCTACAACCGCGTGACACGGCAAGAACCTTTGCCAGAACGGCCAAACCTCGACCGCAAACGACCCCCCGCCACCAACACGCTCCAACCGGACATGTTGGAGGACCTTCGCCAACCAAGAGCCAAACACGTCGGCAGCGGTGCCACGCCCTTCCGCCCCAGCTGGGTACGCAATACCGTGGACGAAGTCGCCCCAGGCCGCGAAGAAAGGGAAAGAGAATGGAGCGACGAAATCCCCCGTGCACAAGCGCACAGCATGACGACGTTCCAAAACGCATACAAGGACACCTCCATCCACACACTCCGCCAATTTGGACAGGGCGGCCTGCCCTTTGACGAACAAGTCCGCGTCCGACCCGATGGCCTAGACCCAGTGGCCTCTCTCCGGAAACCAACCGCCCGATACAACTCCTATGCCCTGGGCGAAGATTTGACCCTGGCCAACGAGGAACACGTGCGAGGCGCCGCCGCAGGACAAAGCAGCTGGGGCTCGCACACACGCCAAGAAGGATGGGAACTCAATCCTGACCGAGACATGCAAATGCAACCCTGCAATCCCACCATGAACGGAGCCGGCATCCGCTCCGGAGGGCGAGGCGCGCCCCTCGCATGCTTTGTGGGCGCACCACCAGTCGAGCCTTTGCCCAGCATGCGGGGAAACCTAGAAAGAGAACCGAACATGACCGGAAACAAGGGCATGGAAACCGGACCCGTTCGACCCAGCGACGATCCGTTGGACAAACGCTTCCTACACGAAGACGTGGACACCACGGTGGCCGGCACCGGTGCCTCCTACACCGACACGTTTGCAGGCAACAATGGCTTCCGTGGGACGGAACACGACACCACCCAACACCGGGCACACGTCGACATGAACGCCAAGTACCAGAACGTCGGCATGCGTGACAGCGTCGCCAAACCCACGGGCACACAAGCCGTCGACAAGACGGCCTGGAAATTCTCCTACGACCTCAAGAAACTCTTTGACATGCCCACCGCCACCAATGCCCAAAATCGCACGGCCGCCATTGGCACCACCGAGGACATTCGCGACAACGTCGTCGACATGAAGCCCGCCCAGCCAGTGCAACGCATCAAGCTCGACGCCGCCGCCAACACCCGGAAAGATTTCGTGGCCGACAAGCGAGTCCTGTTCTCCGACGCAGAGCGCAACGATTTCCGCACCGGCACGGCTCAGAGCAAACGAAGAGAGGCCGACTTTCAGCCACAAACCAAGAACGCAGGTGCCTTTGGTGGCGTATCGGTCTTTAAAACCGACACCGCGACGAACGAGAAACAAGTGGTCACGTCCAACATCAACACGAACAAGAAAATCCTGACACAATTGGCAGCACCCACCGGGGCCAACTTGAGTGGCCGCACCGTGCAAATCAAAAAGAGCGGAGCCACTACCAAACGCAATGCCCAGAGCGACGGTATCCTGTACGACAACGACCAACTGCTGGACAGGGCAGGAATGCTCTCCGCGCCACAACGGGCGCCCAAAAGCACCGCACCAGATTATGCCCAAGCCAAAGTCTCCACTGCACGAAACCCTGGAGAATTCCGAAGACGATGATGGACTTTCTGAAAACTATTTGTCGTGTTGTTACAAAAAGAAGAACTTATACATGCCTTTTTTACGTTACCTTTACTCTTGCACAGAATCATGTTTCATCAAAAACCTTCGCGCAAAGCCACATCGTTTGTCTCTCCGTTTCCCCCGGAGGACACGAATCCGTCGTCCGCACAAAGTTATCCGCAAGGTCCTGACGGACCTCCCGGCGGACCTCCCGGCGGACCTCCCGGCGCCCAAGGAACCCCTGGTCCCGAAGGACCACGCGGCGAGGCGGGATGCGCGGGGATCCAAGGAACCCCTGGTCCCGAAGGACCACGCGGCGAGGCGGGATGCATCGGCATTCAAGGACCACGCGGCGAGGCGGGATGCGCGGGGATCCAAGGAACCCCTGGTCCCGAAGGACCACGCGGCGAGGCGGGATGCATCGGCATTCAAGGACCCCCCGGTCCCGAGGGATTGCCCGGCAGCACATCGACCCTCGCATTGACCCTGTCCGCGGGCAGTTTCAAGTCCAGCGACACGGCATCTGCACCCTCTGACATCACCTGGACCAAAATCGAGAATCCTCTGGGCGAGACCCACAACGACTGGAACCTCGTGGGCTTCTCGCCCACACTCACATGTCCCAAAGCCGGCACCTACGCCTTCACACTCTGGGCCACATTGGACCACGCAGAGGGGGCGCCGATCGTGCCCTACGTGCGCATCAACGGACACGAGCTTCACGGCACCGCCGTCGCCCCCAAAATGTCATTCTCGGCCACCCTGCACCTCGAAAAGAAGGCGACAGTCAAGTTTGGCTTCGTGACGGAAGCCCAAACCCATGGCCTCGGCATTACCGACACCAACAAGGTCTACCTCCATCTCCTTCAAATCGCATAATCCTTCTTCCTGCGGTCCGCCAAGTGCGCGAAGAAATTCTGCCGCTCAGGATCTTGCACATAGGCACCGTAGCTCGTGTACGCCGTGCTCAACCACGACGAGTCTTTCCCCATCGCCTTGACCGCATCCGTCAACAGGGGCGACGCGCAACTCGCGCGACTTTCAATCCCCGACTCATTCGTGCCCATCTTCACGTAAAACCACCCCGTGTGCTTGTGGGGCAAATTCTTCGGCCACATCAGCCAACTGTTCCGCACATGCCAATACGCACCCTGGAACCCCACCTCGTCCGTGTTGGCGCCGGCATCACTCCACCCAAAAATTACGACCGCATGCCCCCCCAATAGCTTTGCGTTGGGGCCCACCTCGTACACACTGCTCCCGTCGTAGTCGTACAGATCGTCATGGACATGCACCGTACCGATAATCGGACCGTTCGTCATAATTTCCACCTTCATGTTTTCCACATTTTTGTCAATTACCTCCTGAGAGCTCGGTTCGTCGCACAAACTTCGAATACTTCCATCCTTCGCAAAGACCCGCTCCGGCTTCTTCTCGTGCCTCCCAGCGTCCACATTCCACAATTCCATTACAGACATCCTTCTGCCCGTCTTGCACGAAGATATCTTGGTCGAAGACTCGTTCTCGTAAGGGTACGCCTTCTCCGACAACAACCCCCTCACAATCGCATAGTACAGCGCAATCTCAGGTATTCCCCCCTGCTTGCAAGGGAAGAACCAAGGCATGAAACAACTCAGCAATTCCTGCGGACTCAAGTGAGTTATCACCCGACCCCGCGTATGCAGGCTGATTCGATCCGCCAACATGTCCGCGATGGCGAACGCCCAACAGCTTGCACAATCGCCCTGAGTACGCACCGGCACCAACAGCGCCTCCTTGTACTTGAGGTACGACGGCAACGCCACTTTGGGGTCGACGGCTCTACCGAGAGTCACGATGTGGTTGTGATGAAACACTTGCGAGGGAGTGTACGTAGGATACTTGGCGTCCGCAAACGCTTTCGCGACTTTGTATTGTCGGTTTAAGAACAAATAACAAAATAAAGAGGAGAGTACGCCTTCATGGCAGGCTATATATTGGCCAAGACTCTTCTTCGTGGTCCCCATATCCACAGTACCGCTGGCAGAGGTGGGAGAGTGGGGCACGATAACAAAGGGCTGAATGAAATTGACTCGCAGTGCGTTGGCAGGGAGAATAGTTTTCAGAAAGTCCGTTAACCGCCACCATAACACGACAGTACCCACCACAATCAGAAAGTAAAGAAGTCTTTTCATCTTTATCAGAATAACATTGAAAAAAAATTGCCTATTTGCTTCTTTCCCTAGCAAACATTCGTTCGCACACTCTCATAGTGACATCCATTCCAACTTATGTATAGTGTTCTCCTATGCCCCCCCACACTTCGCCTCGAAGGCACGAACTCGATTGTCTTGCCATCCCTCAGGTTGTGCACCATGACTCCATACCCAGTCATTTCCGTGAAGCAACGAATCTCCAATGCACCTCCCCACGTTGATGTGCTACGCATTGCTGCCACGTAATCCGCCAGCTTCATATCACTCGTCCATCCCACAATGGTCTCGATACTCTCTCCCTCCCATAACCCGGGATGAGTCGCAAGATATTCACATATCAAGTGACGAAGCCTCGTGGGGTCCTCCCCCACCAGTTGTCCAATCGAATTGAAGAGGCAAGACATCTACCTTGCGAGGGGTGCCAAGTACTCTGCTAACTTGTCGGCTCCGAGGATTGCCTTTTTCTTAGTGCCCACTTTTATCACAATGATGGGCAAGTGGTGATAATTGTACTGCTTCTTCAATGCTGCACGTTCTGTAGAAGTGGGAAAGGACTCGGTATAATCCACCTTGTAACGCACCAACAGGTCTCGACACGCAGCGCTGAAGGGGCACCCAAAGATCGAGAACACGTGTCCGGTGATTTGCATGCCTATGTGCTAAAAAAGGAAGATATGAACGACGAAATGAGACGAGAGATTGAAAAGCTACCGCGCACGATTCATCATCGCTTTGCCTTTCCATACGAAGACGAACTTGCTTTGCGCAATGTCATGGAAAATGCGCGCCAACAAGCGTCGCCCCTCAGGGCGATGCGCATACTGGAATCGGCCGTCAGCTTCCAAGGCCCGAATCGACTTGCAGTTCTGACGGCGATGAAGCACGTGCACCTACATGATACCGAGAAGGCCGTGGAATGCCTTGCGTCTGTTGACGGGTACAGATACGACGTGGACGCCTTTATGCGCACCATCTCCAAAGGCCATGCCTTCCCGTCGCAACTGGCCGCATTGGCGACTTTTCCGCCCGAAATGCGGCGCTTACGCTACCACGACCCCATTGTCTGCAAGTTGTACTCCGCAATGGCGCAGGGCGCAGGCGAACTGGGCAATGCGTCGTTGACAGAAAAGTACACACTGATATGTGTGAGGAGCGCGTACCACGACTGGATCTTGACCGGCAATGTCCGAAGCCATGGACGTTGCGTCTTCTTCATGTTCCGCCTCGGTTCGCTGTACTTGCAGCAGACCAAGCCGTTTGAAAAAGGGCTTCTTCTCATTCTCTTCGCCGTTCTCTCCGGCCACGGCGCGCACACTACAAGGGCCCAAACATTGCTACAAGACGTCAACCCGCATCTGGTGGTAAAACTTGTGTTGGACGTGATTGACACCGGGTACAATCTGTACTACGAGCGAGCCATTGCCAAGGCGTGCGAGGACTGCCTTGGTTGCCAGGACGCACGCCTTCAGTGGACGCGAACGGCGCAAAGATCCACGTTCGTCGAATGGCTCCTTGACAGCGTCGGAGAAGACGCCGTGTCCACGTGGCCATTCATGGCCACAGACGCGGCCAAGTGCATCCAAACCATGATTCATCCCGCGGCGCCTGATGACACCTCTCAGTACATCGTCCTCTGCACTGCCTTGGAATCGGCATTTTCCACTTTACGACCATACGACATGGAAATACGAGACATTCTGTCTCAAATGGCAGCCATCCACGGGCGGAAGCAACGCTTTGAGACACAAATCATGCGCCTCCGTCAATGCCTGCAACTGTCGCACGCGGAGAGCGTGGCCTTCCCGCGCTCGTCGTACAAGACCCGTGCGCCATGGGTTACCTTGCGGGACATTATGCGGTGCAAGATACAGGTGCTGCACTTTCAATACTGCCACGACGAAACGTTGGCGACGTCCATACTCGACATCTGTCGCGCCACACAAGAGCATCTCGAAGAGCCCGTTTTTCATGTCGGGAAGGCGTACGCACATCTGGTTTGTCACAGACCCGACATGGCGTGGAAGGAGTGGACCGAGTACTGGAATACCCGCAGTCTTTCTTCGATTGAAACAGAAGAGCAACTATGGGAACAGCATGTGCGAGTACGTCTCCAAGAAGCCGGCTTGATACCGAGGCCTGGGTCTGACGGATGTTCTCGGTAAGTGCACACTCATTCATTGTCCTACACACACTTGAACAGGGTCGGCCAACCATGGTACTCTTGATTGGCCACACAGTAGGAGAGCCAGCGCCCAATCAACTCGATGTACAACTGCCCTCCATTCTGCGCGCACGCATCGAGGTATCCATGCAAGAGGTGCAAGATTTTATCCACGAGGTGGATCTGCTTTTCAAGAAGACACGATGCACCATCTGTTCTGGGCCGGTCATCGCACACCTTGATTGCAAGATGATGTCGCGGTGCGGCCACGTGTTCCATACCGAGTGCTTGGAGCTGTGGGAGTTTTCGTGTGCGTTCAAGAAGGAGCCCTTTCACTGTCCCGATTGCCATTGTGACATAGTCTTGTTTGCAAAAGAATGAAAGAAAAGCATGGAGGGAGTGTCATCTCGCGTCGATTGTTTCTTTTGTTTTCAAGTTACAGAAACATCCTGGTGGGCGTGTCAACGTTGGTAGACTCCAACTTTTGGAGCCGACCCTCCAACTCCGCAATCCTGGCCTGAGCCGCGTTGTATTTATTCTCCCAAGCGCTGGCTAGCTCGGCGACAGCAAGCGGAGCGGGGCGCCGAGGTGGCGTCGTCAAGAAATGCGGCATCGCTCTGGGCATCCTTGAGATGATGGGAAGCGTCGTCATTGAAGGAGGGATCTTGGCCAGGGATGGAGGGTAGACCGTGGGCGAGGGCAGCTTGGCCAGAATGCGATCCGCATACTCGAGTTTCAAACTTTGAGGCATCTGCATGAAAGACAGCTTGTCGGTCACGTCCTCGCAGACAACCTGGAAGCGCTTGCTCAGCGCCAGGAGAGTACAGTGCCTATCCATGTCGCCACAGATTGGAACAACGCCATCGCGGTAGTTGTTGATCAGGAAGTGGCTTACATTGTCGTGCGTGTCGAGATCGGCAATCATGTCCTCAAAGATAGCGGCGGCGAGAGTCATGTTCAGGATGGCTGTGAATGTTGGTTACGTGAATGCGGGGCATGAGTGTCTGCGAGTTTACGTCATCGGTTTGGAATATCCAAAATGGAAGAGTCGGCCGATTCGCTGACGTCGGTTGATGCGCATTTTGCCGACATTTCAGTTGCACGTTCGCGGTGAGAGGGTCTCCTCGCCGAATGTCGTCACGAGCGTTTGGCGCGGACGAACCACGCTGTCGTAGGCCATCCGCATCTGCTTGGCGGACATGGCGGGACTCATTCCACCTACCATCGTGCAAAATCCCGGGCACAAGACCTGGCCTTGCACTTTATGTTGCAACACGCATTGCAACACGGCTCGAAATGCCACATAGGCGTTTGTGGTGGTGGACACGTCCTGCGAGATCCGCATCGTTGGCGCGCAAAGCAGCTGCTGTGACTCGTGGATTGGCACCAAGCACGCCTGTCCGACATGTAGCTCGCCATGGTATTTGGTGGCAATGACGGACCGTACTCTCGCTTCCAATCCTGTGGCCGACACGCGGCACTTTTCCATCGTGCGCAAATTCCAGACCTCGCACGTGTACTCCGCCACGTTTCGCTGGCCCAACATCTCACGGTATTGGGGTTACTCCCCCCGGCAATTGCCTGGCGTAGCCATTGACGATCTGGGGATTTGTCAACTTCACTGAAACATGTCGTTCCTAATGTTGAGCGCGAGCAGGGTCTGAATCATCATCTCCACGTCGGCCTCGGCGCGGTGGGCGTTCACGGAAATTTCCTGGCCCACGTAGAAGTTGAACACGGTGCCCAACCTGAATTTTGCAGGCTTCGCACCGGCTGGCATGGCCGCCTTGACAAGAACCATGGTATCCTTCCACGACACGTCGCTCCAATCAATCGCAACATCCCTCTGCATGATGATGTCGTCAAATAGCATGCCATTGTACGCCGCCATGCACGGACGGTGGCACTGGTCGATCAGGAGATGCCGCAATTGGTCGGTCAAGTCTTGCACCGAAGGCATGCCCACCAGGTCGCGGGCGAAGATCCCATTGACGGCGGAGGTCCGCGGCGGCATGTAGGACTGATTTATCAAGGTGCATACAGGGCATACCCCCGTCACAAAATCCTCAATGTGAATCTCGACAATGCCCGAAGGTCCTCTTCCTATCAACCCCTGGGTCTCCAAGTCGTAGCACCAAATGGGGTGGATCAATTTGCGCTGCAAACTGTCGAGCAGAATGGCTTCCACTTGCCACCGCTTCCGTTTGCATGTTGTGGCCGACACGCGGCACTTTTCCATCGTGCGCAAATTCCAGACCTCGCACGTGTACTCCGCCACGTTTCGCTGGCCCAACATCTCACGGTACCCCAGGATTTGCAGGGCGTGCTTCAAATTGTCCCCGACACTGTCCTTGGAAAACTTGAGCTCGTAAATGGTGCGGCTGGGGGCATGGTACATGTCGATCACCCCGCTTAACTGGAGGCGCGGCCAGTGCACTGTTTTCTGGAATTCCATGCCTTCCGGAAGCGTGGCGGCCACGGCCGTCAGCTTTTCAAAAATTTGGAATATTGCACCGTCTTGGTCCTTGTGCTGGTTCCACAACACGATGGCCTGCACTTCGTACTGGTAGAGGAACAAACATGCCTGCCAGATTTCGCGAGGGCCATACGGAGCGGCGTTTACCAGACTCACGAGATGCGACTTGTCAAAAAACTGCGTGATGACCTGGGGGTCCTGTACGTGGACAGTTTGACCACCTTCGGTCGACAAGCGATCAATCAAGGCCGCGACCTCCGGGCTGATTTGCTCCAACGACTCGAGCTTTCTCTTTAACACGTCGGAGCCCACAAGGTGGAGGGAGGACTCTGTCCAGATATTCCCGAGGTCGGCCAACGACACTTCCGGAGGCAACACCACCACATTCGAGACCATTTTCTCGATATGGCGCATGCACGAAGGCATTTCGTGTGTGTAGGCGTACTCCAGGACATTCTCCGCAAACGTCCCAACTACCGGCGCCAGCTCGCAGTCGAGTGCCACCGGCTCATGAGACCCGTCGGCCAAGGGTTCCCACGCGATATCCCAGGCGCTTTGCAGATGGAGCAAGACGGTTTCGGTCGCGACCTCCCCCGTCGTCAGAAAGTCGGTCCATGCCGTAATGCGGTCATGGGGGGGTTTGTCCCGCAGCACGCGGGGCCTCGGACGAGACACGTCGCCAATCACCTCCAGGTCGTCCCAGCACTGGGTGAGATCTGCAAACACGGGCGAGCTCTGTCGCTGAAACATGTACAACTCTTTTGCGGCGCGACTGGTGCCCACATGGAACAGGTTTCGTATTTCTACTTCTTTTTCGTGGGAAGTGATTGCGCCGCGCGCATACTCATGCATGTCAAGAAGCAAACATACGTCAAAGGTGAGTCCTTTGGACATGTGCACCGTGTAAAGGTGAACTTTTCCACCGTCGGCATCTCTCGCGCGCTTTTCGCCAAAACCCTTGTCGGTATCCGAATTGGAAAATTTGTAGTGCCTCTCGTAGGGCACTCCCCACCCCTGCAACCACACCTCGACGGTATTCAGTCCAATGTTGGTTCGAGTATGCATTTTTACCGGACCTACGATGCCCACACGCGTGGTCTCCAAGTCAAGGGCCTTGAGTTTTTCGTACATGCAGTCCTTGATATCCTTGTCACTACCGCTAAAAAGCACGGGACGATGTCCACCGAGCGGTTTGTGGCTGGTCATGGGTGCGGCCGTGCGCAGGGCGTTCACCACGCAAAGAATCTCGGGAGTGCATCGGTGGCTCTTGTCGAGAACCGAGACCTCCTCGACGGACCACTCGTCAAAGTATTTAGAATTGCTTCCCTGAAACATGTTGATGGCCTGCGGAATATCCCCGGCAAGCCAGACGTGGCAATTTGTTCTGCGCACCAGCTGTTGAATCATGCATACGTCGTGTTCCGTCAAATCTTGCGCCTCGTCCACAAAAATGAGCTTGTAGTCGAGTTTGTAAAACGGATTGTTGGGGACTTCATGCGCTTCCAAGCACCGGACCGCCACGGCACGAAGCACTTGAAGCGGCACCTGCCCAGGCGTTCTTCCAAATTGCTTGATGAGCGTCTTGGCCAGACCATGGAACGTTTTTACTTCCGCTCCATTAAGATTGGATTCGCGCAATTTTTGCTGAAAGGAATCGCGCGCATCGACATTGAACATCATGGAGAGGATCTCGTGGGGTTGGATATCTTGAAGCAGGCTGAGTTCGTTGGCGATGGACGTGCTCTTTCCGGAGCCTGGACCGCCGATAATTTTGCGATTGCGCAACATCTGCAACGGCGACGGTGATACGAAGTGAGACAAAAAAAGGAACAAATGAAACACACAAACATGACCACAAAATATATATGGATAGATTTTCGTTGTTAACGTTGGCCGAACTTCTTCAATTCAATAACAGCACCAATACTAGTGGTTGATTTGTCGTACAACTCTTCAAAGTAGATCCAAGACCATTTTTCACGAACGGCCATCGTTTCATTGACTTTGCCGTACAATTCTTCCAGCGACCCGTCGTTTTCAATCGTGGCGTCCACACCTTGCAGTTCCGCCACCCCCGTTTCCGTGACGTGCAAATCTGACATCGTATGGCGCCCACTCCCTTTGTGAGGACGAATGAGTCGCACCACCTCCCCTCCCAATGCCTTGATCACGTCCACCTCGTTCTGGAACCGCACGTCCGTCACGACGACAGGACGAGAGGGGTCACGGGCCGCGTACCACTTCTTGAAATGGTCGATCCAGAAATCCTGGCACACCTGGTCGCGGAAGAAATCCGTGCCCACAAGCTGCATCATCTGCCGCGGAGACAACTCGTGATGCGCATCGCACACTTCCTTGTCCTCCCCTTCAAATCGCCCAATAGGGAGCTGGAAGAGAATGGCGCAAGCCTCTTTGATGGGCGATGCAAAGGCTCTTTTCTCGACGTTGTAACGAGACACTATGTAATCCGCCACCGTGTCTTTACCCACGCCTTTGGTGCCCAGCAAGCCCACGAGTTTCATCCTGTGTTATGCGTGGAGAATGTGAGGACAATCACGACGCGTCATATATCAGACACACAGGCTGTTGATAACGGACGTTCTGAAAACTATTCTCCCTGCCAACGCACTGCGAGTCAATTTCATTCAGCCCTTTGTTATCGTGCCCCACTCTCCCACCTCTGCCAGCGGTACTGTGGATATGGGGACCACGAAGAAGAGTCTTGG
>Ga0335398_10006507_pt1 | contig 14762 bp, 6 predicted proteins | sample BON03_FD_205742 | JGI IMG/M metagenome (GOLD analysis project Ga0335398, IMG submission 205742) | Freshwater microbial communities from Lake Bonney liftoff mats and glacier meltwater in Antarctica - BON-03 (spades assembly) (version 2) | ecosystem: Environmental > Aquatic > Freshwater > Ice >... | reverse complement strand
TGCGACCGTTACCGCGATTAAGAACGTGGTAAACAAAACCGCCTTGCGATGCTCGGGCTGTGCGTGGCATTCCATCACGACAACAACGCTCGCAACACAGTTAAAGTACAATGTCCCCTTTTTGCGTTCTTGCCAAACGCCACTGGCAAGTCTTTCGTCACACGATCGAAATCGTGGCTTCAATCGACGCTCAGGCGGCTGCAGCTGATCCAGCAGAGCAAGCTTGTAATCAAACGTGAGCCGCACAGATTTCAGTTATTTCTGAGGTCAAGGTCGGCCGGCAAATTCAATTTCAGAAACTGATTATCCGACAAAGTATTTTGAAGATGGAAGTCGGTACAGCTCATGTTCGGTCAGACTTGGCAATGGACCGCAATTCAATTCGGCGATCAACAACCATGAGCAATATGAGCCACTGGTCATTTTGGAAATTCTGTAAATCAATTGCGGTGACAGTTCACAATTTCCATTTGTATTCTGGGCGGTGCCGGAAGTTGCGATGGTCGCCCCAGCATCCCCGCAGACAGTAGATGTCCGTCTCCGCTGGACGATGCGTCAGGAACCGAAGAAGAAGAGCTGCGATAAGCAGTTGATTCTGCCTCGTGCGAACCACTTTGGCCGAACGCTACGAACCTTGCTTGGCACCGGTCGAAGTGTTTTGTTGGCGTTGTTGAGTCTCGGTGCTGTGGACAATTACGAAGGTGGGTCGAGCTGAACGTGAGTGGGGTGACGGAAACCTTCTCGGAAGAAGAGCGCATGGTACTTTTCGAGCTGCTTCAGTCGGTCGGAAGTTCGTTTCGCCTGGTCTGATGTGGTAATGTTTTTGGAGAGAATGTTGGCGTCTTGGTCAGTCATGCGTAGCAGCAGATAGCTGGCGACATTCGAGTAGAGCGCCGTATCGAAGTCCTTCGCTGACTGTGATGCGAGAATCAACGAGATACCAAATTTTCGACATTCTGCGGCGAGCTTCGGCAGCAGCTTCATCTTGCTGGCACGATGCGCTTCGTCGAAAATCACGGCGTGAGTGATCCGATGTTGAACGCCACGGCGAAACATTTCTTTGTAGACGTTGTATAGCGCCAACATCGCGACCGCCCTCTGGACCAGTTCATTCTGAGTCGCATGAATCTGTAGGACCAATGGAGTCTTGCTTTCAAGCAGGCTGCGGACTTCGCCGGAATTGTTGAAGATCTGATAGTCGTCTAGTTCGTCGAGTCGTGCGAGCAAGTTCTTCTCAGGTTTTGGTTCGCGTTTCAGAATGTTGTAGAATTCGCGGAATTCAGGAATCGTTGGCGATTCGGTATCGCCGCCCCAGCCATGTCGAACGTAGGATTCGCGGATCGCACTGCGAAGGCTCTCTAACTGAATGTCGCCAAGATCGGGGAACATTGCTGAGAAGACGTCGCGGAGCATCCCAGCGCTGTCGACATGAGCGGTTCGCGTCACAGTGTCGAGATGCATCGGATTGAATCCGAGCTGCTGGTGATCGAGTAATTGGACGTCGGTTAGTTTCTGTGAAAGGCGTTCGTCGATGTCTGGATGGTACGAAAACACGATCGGTGTGATCTGCTGCGCCATTAGCTGTTCGCAAATGTTCATCACCGCTTCGGTTTTTCCCATTCCGGGAAAACCGACGATCATGAGGTGCGGGTTTGCGGAACTAGCAACCGACCACTGAACCGGCTCACCGCTCGACTTTTCGATTCCGAACCGGATCAGCGCAGGACCGGCAGTTGGGGCGTCTGTTTGCGTTGCAATGGAATCAGTATTGCTCGGTTCACCATTGTCCGTTGCGCCTACTGAGCTTGACGTTTTGTTGGTTTCCGTGGTTAGTGTCGTGTCTTGAGTTCGCTTGGCAACTTCTTCTTCCGCGTCTGCCTGTTTCGATGAGTCCGTAACCTCCGACTCAGGAGATTTAGGATCGGGAGGCGTTGGCGTTCGTTCGACACCGACGGCGAGATCGGGCATCGTTGTTGCTCCAAACAACACGATTTTTGTCGGTGCTCCCGACTCGGAGATTGGCACAGGATCCGCTGAAACGAACTCGGGGCAAAAGATGTAGCCACGGTTTGGAATGGAAGGTTCGCTGAATTTGTAGTTGGCACCGTCAGTCATCATACGATCAAGTTGGCCTCGGAACCGCTCGTATTCTGCCGCGCTAAGATAGTGTCGACGTGCCTTTTCGAGATAGAACCTGAGTGCTCGGACCAACCGGCTACGGCGGATCGCGAGCAATGGTTCGGCGACTTTGCCGTCAAAGTACCAGTCCATCCACGCATCACGATGCAACCGCGTTTGCTCTTCGATCTGTATTGTCAACTCAGGTGATCGAGCAGCACGGAGGTTGCGACGGTATTTGACTTCGACGAAAGTGAAAGAAAGTCCACCCCGCGACGGAAGCGAAATATAAATCAAGTCGGACCGAACTTTGGGGGCGACATCCGTCGTCCTCGCTCCGATGGCCCCTTTTTCTTTTGGCGCAAGATCAGGAATGTCGTCCACTGGAACAAAGAACCCGTGTTTGAGCGACATCCATGATTGACTATCTTCAGCTGCATTTTCGCAGTGCGAATGCACCAACGACAACGCCACCAATTCACTACTTGTACTGCCCAGGCTCGTCAATCGCATCGCCAAGCGTCCGCTCAGCGCTTTCAGGTGGCGAACGAGAAATTCGCAGTTCCTTCGGCTTGCGCTCAAACTCATTCGTTCGAGCATCTCGTCAAGCAGTTCACGAATTTCATCGGTTCGTGTGGTCGACGTAATCATCTGCAGGCTGCCCAAGTCATCACGCTCGGGAACACAGTCGATCACATACGTTTCGTAGATCGCCGGTTCATCGTGCGGTGCGTCAAAGAACTCGACGCCTGCGTTTCGATCGACAGTGATCACCCAATCTGATAGTTCGTGAACGATACGGAGCATTTCCTGTTGCTTCGCCGAGAGCTGAGTTCGCAGCACAGGCCAAACGTTGTCGCCTTGTCCGGCGAACCGTCTCACGCACCCCATCAGCGATCTGTTTAACTTGGACAAGCGGTCCGACATCGCGCGGCCCGCCGGATGCTTTTCGCCGTCAGATTCGGGTGGCAACCAGCTTAACCATTCCGCCGATGGCTGGAACTCAAAACGACGTTGAATGTTCGCAACCAATCCGTAAACGTGCAGCGGAGCCGTTTCTGGCAAGCTATCGAGCGGAACGAAATGAACGCCGGTGTCAAAGCTGTCAAACGCGATCGCCATGTGCGCAGACGACGATGGAATACTGGTATTCTTTTTGGCCCAGCGCAGACGCGGCAATGTGACACCACCAGGATTTGACTGGCTTTCGAGCATCCAGCGGTCACCGTCTGAAATCCCCGATGCTCCGGTTCGAGATCGCTCCACTAAATCGACTAGGAAGCTGCCGGTGATATCGGAATTTTCCTGTGCTGGAAACATTTCCAAATTGAATCGAACGGGCGATATTTCATCGTCGCCGGACTCAGTTGACTTTAGTGCGGTGCCAAGTGCGCGTGCAACCGTGCATCCATCACCAGGACGCAACGCATGCAACAGCACCGCACCCCCGGACGATTCGCCCAACCCGTGAAACTGAATGTAACGTGAGACTTCACGAGCCAGCGAACTGCTGACCTGAACGCCCATGGAACTCACGCCAGGATCATGCTCGTTCAAACCGAGCGATCGCATCAGCATCGCCACCGCCGATTTTGGTTCGGGGTCTTGATCGCTCACCATCGCGGTTGCGAAGAACGAAAGCGTGTCTGCGTAGACGAAGTTCTGACCTTCGACGAGTCCCGGCAAGATTGATGGAAAATGGGAAGCTTGCAAATTTGCCACTGCTTCGCGCACCTGAGTCGAACGCAGACCGATATCGAAACGCAGGTATCGCAGCAGTTGGTCATAACCGACGTGCCAGGCAACACGAAGCGGGTGACTTGGAAGAACAATCAAACCGATTGTTTTTCCTGACAACGATCGCACCTCAACGGTATCGGTTAGTGCGACTTGCGGATTTCCTTGCTCAAAAATCGACAACCACGCGTTGACGTAAGCGTCCGCTTTTTTGAAATTCCCACCGTAAACACTGCCCCAAAATCCACCTCGACCCGCGAGTTCGGTTTGCAGGCTCAACGAAGCCTTGATGGCCTTGTCCCAGTCAGATTCGGGGACGCCATCGGAATCGAATGGGTGAAAAACCGGCTCAGAAACCTGCTGTCCGTCTCCACGAACCTGCACCGACCAGCGACCGAGTGCTACCTGCTCGGCCTGCATTCGCTCGATCACTTCGATCAAGGATGGGCGTGCGACTTTGAAGCTCTTCTTCGATGACGTCGCACGAAATGCGACGAAGTTCTTGGCTGTGTCGATTTCATAGCAGTCGGCGTTGGTGACGTCCGTATCAAATTGCTCAGCATCACTGATATTGACTGCCCCCTCCATCATACAACGCTCAAACTTCGTCGTGTTGGAAGTGGTTTCCGTGGTCGCCTCGCCATATCGAATCAAAAACTCCTCAGATTCGTCTTCGATTTCTACATCACTGCTGCCGATCACCGAGACGACAACGCGAGCCTCGAATTGAGAATCTTCTGCAATACCCTCGAAGTCCTCTGTGGTGATCTTTACGGATTGATACTGTGCTCCCTTACGAACCGCGTGTGAGATGTCTCGATAGGCCAGTTCGTCTACGCCGGAAATAACGCTGACTCGGTATTCGACGCTGCCTTTGGGCAACTCTTCCGGCTCCGTCTCAAAACGCACTTCCAGCTTGGATACTTTGTCGCTGGACAAAAGGAATTGCGGCGGCGTGCCGTCGACCATCCCTGACCATTTTCCAATTTTCCCCTGCTTGCTGCGCCACGAACGAACGGTCACCTTTCGCAACTGCTGGCTTAAAAACTCGGGTTGAATGTTGCCCAGCCAAAGTGCCGTATTATCGACGACTTGGCTGATCACTTCGGCCAGAGGACGTCTTGCCGCCTCACGGACGACCTGCTGTAAACCAACTTCTTGCGCTGGCGTTTCATCTTTCAGCAACAGCGATTCCACACGTTCCGCTGGAGTCCGAGCGTTCCCTGAGCCAAGAAACAGACGATCCACCATCCTCGCGGAGATTTGCAAATCTTTCTCCTTGATCGAATCTGCATCGCCTTGGATCGGCCAAAGCCCGAGCAGCGAAATCGAACGTCCAAGCTCCGCCGGAGCTGCGCACAACGACGCCAGGAACTGAATTTGCTGCCATTTCGAGAGAGATTTTCGCTCGCCGATGTAGCGAACCTGCTTGATCGCTTGTTCCGCTTTGTCGAAAAGCTCTCGACCGACCTCCTTGCGCGTCAGCAACTTGGTCTGATGGAAGATCATTTCTTCCGTCAGTTCGCGTGATGCGCTGTAGATGCCGTCCATCCCGGCGCCCGCTCGCAGGACGTCGATCAACAAGAGTACTGCCTTACCTTTGTCCTCGCGAATTTCAACTGCTTGGTCGGAGGTAATCAACCTGCGATCCGTGTCAATTTCATCGACCACCGCGCGCACGTCCCATGCTTCGGGAGCGAACGTTGGGTTGGCCGCAAGAGATTCAACGATGGAGGGAGACAGGCAGCGGCAAAACGTGACATTGCCTTCCGAGGGATGTCCTGATAGTTCGGTAAAGACGCGATTAAGGAAGGAGACCAGTTCATCTGTCAACGGCATCACTTCAGCTACGGTACTCATGCGTTTTTCTCCTCGCCCATCGCACGGGCTTCAAATCGGGGGCGAAGTCGCTTCATGGATTCAGCGTCATTGACGCCCATCAACAGTCCAAGACTGCGAAGCCGTTTCTCTAGGAATTTCCGATTGCGTTGCAGCAGTTCACGGGATATGGTTTGCCCCGGCGGCGCTTCATCGACCAACAAGCCATAGCGTTGTCGCAGCAATGCGACAAAGTCATTGAACGAGATCGGATTTGGCTTGGTCTTCCCGCCCTTCCCGGGTTTGCGAAGGTGGCGATGAACGAGGAAATCGAGCATTGTATCGGTGAGAAGCATCGACTTCATCATGCCTGACTTGCGTCCATGACGCATGGTTTGGAAGGTCACACGACGTTGAGTGGAAAGCCCATGTCTTTCGTCCAGCATCATGCAACAGTCTAGGCACTTGAGAACGTATTCGGCTTGAAGCTTGTCACCCATCATTAGTGTGAGCGCTTCTGCGAGCCGCCAAATTGGATTGGAAATACCAACATCATCATCCAATATGTCACACGCATTTAATGCTGAATCTGCTTCTCTCAACGATTCGCTCAGGCGGTTGCATAGTTTACGAGTAGCACGGTGAATATCGTGACTTACCGCGTGAGCTCCGCGCATGATTTTGCCGAGTACATTGATTCGGTCGGTCGCATCTGGTCTGCGCGGAGGCAACTCGTTCTTGATTTCAGAGCGAGCTTCATATTCAGTAATTCTTAGCGCCATCAAAATCACAGGCAAACGCCTCAATCGGCGAAGGCAGTCATACAAAGATTCCTCTGCGATACGGCGCAGCTCCCTGTCGGAAGTGCAACTACAGTCGACAAGAATTGGCCAAGGAACTTGTTCTTTCGGTATTGTTCCTGAAGTTTCCCACTCAAAAAGATTCAAGGCTGTAGACAGCAGAACGTTCGTTAGACCAAGAGAAATACACGAGTCCAAGGTCTGAATCAATGACTGCCGGGGAATTGTCGCCCCATAGCCCTGAAGAAACAGCCGAAAGTCTTCATTAAAGTGACGAGCTGCCGTGGTCGCGATGGGATGTTGATTCGCGATTTCAGGCGTCCCTCGTCCCTCAGCAAAATGACGATTAGAACCCGAGCGAACTTGAATCTTTTTTGGTGCTGCCTTACACGCCTTCGCAATGCGTGCAGTGAGGAGTTGGTCAATTGCTAAAGCCTGCGACTCGTCAAAATCGTCCACAAGGTCGGAGCCTGTTTCTCTGGCTTTCATACCTTGCCCAAACGTTTTCAGCAATAGATTATCGCGAAAGTCGCTTTTCGTACGAAACCATGATTTCTCCGAACTGTTTCCATCAACAGCGTCACCTGTTTTTTGATCCGCAAGCATGCAAACAATTGACTCAGGCACCAGACGGAGTTGCGAAACCGGTTCGGGTAAATCAATCCAGGCAGACAGGTAATGCGTTGGAAATGCGCGAATGACCTGCTTTCGACGGCCTGATGCATGTTTCTGGTTTTCGAGGCAATGGACCAATAGGAGGTCGGATAGAACTTCTTGCCCTGTCTTGCAATCAAAGCCCGCAAAATACTGTTCGCCGACTTCGTTCACCAATACCCTCGCCACACTTGCAACAGAAGGTGCAGACCGTCGAGTCTTATAAACTTCCGTTTCTGTCTCTGTTGGTTCAAAGGTTGCGGCAAAGCCACCACTGCCTCTTCGATACCCGCGACGAAACATATACATGACTGCGGGCAGCAACGCACCCACAGTAAAATACTGGAGCGTGAAAGCAATTGCATCGGGATAGTTTACGGACCATACTTCGCGAACCATTGCGTCACTAAGAACCTGACTTACAACTTCTTTTTGGGTCTTATCGCTCATCGCTAGTCTCCTCTCGTACCGTGCTATGGTTGGTGTTCTCAAATATCATTTGCTGGACGCCTTCATTCATTCGTATTCCCAAACGGAAGACCTCGTCCGGCTGACTAGGGTTCCAAGCAAAGACCTCTCGTTCGTCCTCTTGCGCCAATCGCTGAGTAAAGATAGAAAGGTTTGTGAAAATGTCGTCGTTGGCGGAATCCATGATTTGGTATCCCTCGGCAAGTTCGAGCAACAAGCCGAACAAATCGCTTCCGAGTCGCAACTCTTCGGTTCGTCCGTCGCGGTAATTGAAACGCAGGATCAGGCTATTGGCCAGCCATTCCACGCCACCGTTGTTGCCTGTCTCGTCAACGGCCAGTTGGAAACGGTCAAGCGGCTTCTCGACCCAGAACGTTGTTTCCACCGGCGTCCGGGGCATGACCTTCAACGGCACCACGCCGGGCCGCCTGAGAACGACGTGCGGCAATTGCTCCAAGCGTGAAATGCCGTAACACAGCTTACGGGTCAATTCCGCTCGCTGATCTTCGGATAGGATTGCAACTTCGCGGAACTGACGCAGGCTTTCGCTTTGAAAGAGAGTGACGGCGCTGGCGTCACCGCAGACGTGCTTCGCTTGCTCGGCGAGCCACTCGAAATAAGCTCGACGGCGTTTGGAAATCAGCGATTGCTGGCGAAGGAATTTCGGAGGATACATGGGGTCGACCACAGCGTCATGGCTGCGAAGGTAACGGTCGACCGTGGGGTTCGCTCCATAGGCTGGGTCGAGACGTTGCAGCTCGGCGAGCAACTCGCCTTGTCGCATGGTCGAGTCCGACGCGAATGCCCGATTCCAGTAATCATCGGGTTCCAATTCTGGCTGGTCGTGCAAATCGTCGCAGTAGTGAATTCCAAAGAAAATGTAGCTGAGCGCGCCGCGAAGTTCGCGAGTCGTCACGTGAACCTGTCCGCGTTGGTGGACAGCTTGCAAAGCGGAAGCTAATTGTTGCCGGACGTTCAACGCGATTGATTGCTCGTGGTGACCAATTCCCGTCAAGGTCTGCACGGAGTTCCACGCCGTGCAGCGACTTGCCGCCGAACACGTTCGGCATGGGGTCCAAGTCTCTGCGGACTTCGCGCCACCAACCATTCGATCCAACAAAGCGTTGAAGAATTCGGTTGATGGAGACCAGTTTGCTTTGTCTTCGTCACTTTCGGGCAATTCACGAGCATCGCCGACCAGCGAGCGCTCGTTCAGATTCACTAACCGAATGTGATCCATCAGCTGCTCGGGCGGATGTTCTCCGATCAGCGTTTCAATGATCCAATCCGTAAGAGGTGTCTCGCCTTGCTGGCCCTCGAAGTCTTCTGCCCACTGGAGCAACCGACCGTCATTGACAGCTACCAAATGAACCCGCGGTATTTCAGACGCACCATGCTGGAACGGCTCGAACAAATCGTTGAGCAAGTCGTCTGCCGTCCGGCCCTTAAATGAAGCAGCACCGTCGAGGTTGATTTTAACGGACAATCCCATTGCGCTGCCCGTAGAAACCCGCTTAGACGAGTCTTGTTTTCCTAATCCTAACTTGACCGAAAGGTGCTGCAAGAACGCGGTCTTTCCGTCGCCGGCGTTTCCGCACAGGATGACCAACTGCACTTTCCGCTGTTTGATCTCATCGAGCAAGTTCGCCTCAAGGTTGGTTTCGACATAGGTTCGATGCGAGAACGCAGAATCCAAGCCGCGTGTTTCGATGCCCCCGCGAGGTGAACCGGGGTAAGTCGATAGCAGTTCCGCCAACCAGGGAACGTGATTAGGCGAGCGAGTGACGGTATCGAAATCGCCATCGTCAGTCTTGCTTACTTCAGTTGAGACACTCTTCTGCTTCTCGTTCTCAACAGCCTCGTCAGTAGATTCGACTTTGTCGCTTGCTCGGTCTTGGGCAATGCGTTCTTTAATCCACTTCGAAGCCTGCATCGCGTTGGTGAAACGCTGTTCGCAGTCCGGCGAAGTCGCCTTGTCAAGAAAATCGGGAATCCATTCCCACGTTTCGCGGTCAAAACCCTCCCAGTCGAGACCCTTGTCTCGATGTTTTTGACCGCTATACCAAAATGGTTCACGTTCAAACATGACGTGATACATCGTCGCGGCTAAAGCGTAGATGTCATGAGAACAAGAAGCGGGTTGGCCTTCAGCCTGCTGCTCGGGCGTGTACAGCACGGTCCCTGCGCTCCAGCATGGTTCCCCTTCTTTGAGCACGAAGTCGAAGTCGACCAGCGTTGCGGCTCCTTCGTTCTCTAAGATGTTTTTGGCGCTGATGTCTCCATGGACCAACCCCGCACGATGTAACGAAGCAAGGCCCTCGCAACTACTCGTGATCCAGCCACCCACGATTGCCACCGGCGATTCGCCAAGTTCTTCGGCGTAAAGCTCCGACAATCCGATCCAATTTTGTAGCGTGCCGCCCTCGACCCATTTCAATAGTGCCACGAACCGATCGTCTTCCCAATGGTTCGCAAGTTCAAATACCGTTGCCAGATGCGGCCGGTCTGTGTGTGAGCGAACGCGTCGGTAGGCGTCCAGCGAACGCAGTCCGCTTTCCTGTTCGAACATCACCTTGCCCGCGTAGATTCCCACATCCTGACCGTCCTGCACTTGGATAACTTTGAAGGTGGATCCGAAACTGCCCGAACCAATCTTGCCTGCAATGCGATATTGCTGCCTGTTGAACGCCACCAGATCGCCTTCGCTCCAATAGCGTGCGGCCAACGATGTTGTTTCTGGTTCGGCAGTCGATTCTTTTTCGCTATTGCCCACTGTCAATGACTGCGCCAATTCAAACAGTGTGGAGCGTTTGGCAGGTGCTTCCATCAAGCCTGCTTCCAGCTTCAGAAGCGTCTTGACGGCATCATCTTCCTCGTTGGATTCAAACAAGATTGCCAGCGACTTGCAAAGTGAAAAAACATCACTGCGTTGGTCCGCTCCGCCGATACCTTGGGCGATCGCTTCTGGTGCTGCAAAGGCGGCGTCTTGGTCGCCGAGCTTCGCGTTGGGTGAAAGCGTCATTGAACCTGAGATCCGGGCCAAGTCGAAGTCCGTAAACACCGGCTGATTTCCTGCCCCGACCAAAACGGATTTGGGAGAGATGTGTCGGTGAACAAACTGAACATCCCGCAAACGACTTGCGTGCAGTTCCTCCAACGCTTTCATTGCTCGACGGGCGAACTCGACCCTGGAGTCAACGCTCCATTTCCCATCAGCCGCCCGTCGCTCCAGCGTCGGCGCACACGGATCGACGATAGAGAAGTACATCAGCTCGCCGGGATACTGCGGCACTTCCTGAAACGAGTCCATCAATCGCGGGACATGAGCCGACTTTTGAAGTTTTTGAAGCGTTTCAAAATGCCGACGAGCCAAGTCGCCAGATTTCGGATCATCGCTGGCCGAAAGGTCGTAAAGGTGGAGAACGATTTTATCGCGAGTCCGAATATGTTCGCCCCGATAGACACGATGAAGCCGGTCCGAGTCTGGCCCGGTGCGTTCCAAATTGCGGGCTGTCGCAATGTTTCGGACTTCACCTCTGAGAGCGACTTTGCTGAGCGGTTGCAAGAGTTGACAAATCTTTTCGACCTCCTTTTCGCTCAGAGCTGTCAGCAGCCCAAGTTCCAGCAGGTCCGAGGTTTCTTTCAGCCCAAAGAATGTTGAACCGTGAATTCTCGGGCGTCTCGATTTCCAGAAAACACTTCCGCGAGTGAGCAGAAATTTCCCCGCGAGGAATCCTGCGTCAATGTTCGCTTTTCTTAACTTGCTGGCGATCTTGCGAAGCTTGTTCGCCAGTTTGTCGCTCTCATGAGTAACAGTGTTACTAAACTCCGAAACATACGACGCATCCCAATGCTTGACCTCAATCACATGCAAGCCTGACGGACCAATCACAATCAGGTCAACATCATCAGGAACGGCTTGCGTCGTGACAGAGTGCGGTACGTTGGAAAGGATGATCCAATCACGTTGCCCGGCGACCCTACTCAAGTCCGCCTTCAATCGCTCAACAGCCGTCCGCTCACTCTCGTTCGCGAAGTCGCCACACGGAATATGATGAACAGCCAAGTTGGCCCCCTTTTAGACGTAGCAAACCACCAAGATCAGACTTCGCGAAGATTGTAGTATTCACTTTGACGTGAAACCACTAAGAAAGCGCTGCTACAACAAAGTGATCAATCGCGAGCTGCTTGTCTGCCCAGCAGACGAAGACAAGAGATTACATCATCGAATGACCTCGGGCATGTCAATCAAAAGAGGTGAGAGTATTCAGGTGTCTAGTGAAGCAGACCCGGTTGGTTCGTTGATCAGCAAACAAAGTCTCACAGGCTAACCTTGTCGCAACTGTTCGGGTCGCTTCGGCGGCACGACCACGCTGCTGAGGATTGGCTGATGTTCTTTCCGCATTTCATGCGATCGACCAAACGAACGGTTGTTCTGCTGAAATGGGTTGCTTCGAAGGACACGAGCGACAAAAGTTTGTGTCAAATTGGGGAGCATGGTTTGAATTGACCTGGTTCTGTCGCGAGGTGGGCGCTACGGTTCGTTGAGGTTTTCTCAGGGAGCGGTGAGTTGCGGAATTTGAAAGATCCTCGACAAACAAGCCTGTTTGACGAGTTCGAAGGCCTTCTTTCGTCGGTTGCCTATCGACGAGTGGGTGGCACCATCGTATTTGGCACGCCATTTTGAAGCTGATGCCCGCACAAAAACTGGCCGAGCATTTTGATCCCACCCTGGGACGGCCCACCAAAGATCTGTATTCGATAGCCGGTATGCTGTTCATCATGGAGTTCCGCAACTGGACGCACGACGAAGCCGCCGGTGCCCCATCTGTCGCGATCCAATGCTGTGCCAACTGCGGCTGAACGGGCAGGATCTGCGACTTGCTCAGCGACGAGCGGCCGAACGCACAGACGACTTCAAAACGGATTACCGAATGCGCGGCGGCATCGAAGCCACCAACTCGATGCTGAAGCGAGTGGCTGGTCTGAACCGTCTGCGAGTGCGAGGTCGGCTGGCCGTGTTTTCACAGCATTCTGCTGAAAGTCGCCGGCTGGAATTTACTGCGAGCGGCCAGTGTGCGATCACTGATCGCCAAACTGACGAAAGGTGGAAAGGCTGGGGGTTCTGCGTCTACGTCTCGCGCAATTTCCGAGCTCTTGCACGGTCTCACATTGCTTCGAAACGGCTTCCCGCGCTTCACAGTTGCCTGACGGATTCAAATCCGAAATTGCGGCAAATCCCAACCTCAAAACACCGACTTTTGTCGCTCGTGTCCCATTGGGTCCAGCGTACCTTCGCTGTCCGCGGCCGGGTCGTAAACGCTGAGTACAGGAAAGACGATAGACATGGAGGTTCTGGGCGTGGCGAATAAGGAAATTGCGAATGGAGAATAGCGTGAACGATTGAAGTGGCTTTGTCTGTCTACGTGCCCTCCTTCCCCACGGCAAACGCAGACTAAAGCATTGGTATACCAGGTACTTGCGCCAAGTAGTCGAGGTTCCAACCAGCGACTCTTCGCCGCATGGCGATGCTGTGTTTGTCGTTTTGTTGTTTGAGTAGGCTTAGTCCGAAGCGTTTGCGCCACGCGAGATTGTTGGCCGCCGTCCGCTGTCGCACTCGACATTCGTCTTCTCGAAACGTCACGTCTAGGCACCAGTGAAGTGAGTTTTCAATGGCCCAGTGACCGCGTATGAATCGAGCCAATTGTTTGACTCCCATCGCCAGCGAGCTGATGTCGTACCGAACGTCCGTCGTCGACTTGTGACCGCTGGTACTTTGACGAATGGCAACACCGATCGTCTTGAGTCTCGCCCACTTGTCTCGGTTGACGAAATCCGCAGGAACAGGCATCTGATAGTAAGTGATTTCATCAACGCGTCGGTGGCCTTTCAACGTCTCGGCGTGAGTGCGAACGTTGATGTCCGCAAAGTCATTTGTTTTGTGAGTTGCAAAGTACTTGGTGACGGCATCATACAGGTTGCCTTGATTTCCTTTGAGCGCCAAAACGTAGTCACCATGGCCTTCAATGATCTTCGCAGCGATGGCTCGCCGGCGGCCGGCCGCGTCGATGGTGATGACCGCGCCGTTGATTTCAATGCTGTCGATAAGTTCCGGAATCGCCGTGATTTCGTTGGACTTTTCGTCCGTGGCCAGTTGCCCGAGACTCATGCCTCGATCAACGGCCCAAGCACTGACGAGCCACAGCGGGCCAAGTCCGCGGCGTCGATCATGACTGCGTCTGAGAACCTTGCCATCAATCGCAATCTGGTTCAGATCAACAACGTCATTGGGCACACTCACGCTGGCGATCCACGATTGAAAACACCGTTGAAAGGCCGACGGCTTCAACGCGGTCAGCAGTCGTCCGATGGTATCCTGCGACGGAATTCCGTGCGGCAGTTGGAGCCTCTTTGTGAGCCACTGTTCGTTGTTTTCGGCCCCTGTTCCGATCGCCAGCGGACCGTCGGCTCCGGCGATCACCGCCATGATGGAAATGACGATCAGGTCACCGAGCAGATGTCGCCGATTGATGTTGACGCGCGGGTCTTCTAACGCCTGAAATTGTTCCAGCAGAGAATCAACATCCTGAAGACTTTGGGGCATGGCAGTGGCTTGAAAACAGACGCGTGGGAGACTCAAAAATTCGAGTCACCTGTCATCGCCCAAACCGGACCTCAGCGCAAGCTCATTTAGATCACCACAAGTCCCCAGAGTGCGAGTTGACCGTGGGGGTATACGTTATTTCCTGATGCCCTGCCGCTAGCGAGCCTGCGACTCGATTTGGAATTAACAAATACGGTCCTGGAAACGAAATACCAAATTCGAGCCGAACAGAGATTGCTGATTACAGCCGTCTGGTCTGACTACGCAACTTGGCGAAAAGAATTTATTTCCCCGCAGTGAAACGCCAAGAATCATGGATGAACAGGCGGAGTTACCAACGAACCAAATCGCGCCGCAGAATCAACTGCCGCCTGAAATTCCAGCTCGTTGGGCTCCACAATCAGGCTAAGCACCAGAGTCTCCATGTCCGTTTTAGAGGGTGCGCTCATAGACGATTGCGCGAATAGAGAAGATGGGTTACTGTGGTGTCTTCGTATTTTTTTGCCATGGAGTCCTCCCGATGAATTTTGAAGAATTGAGTCGCGCCGAACGGCTGATTGCAG
>Ga0335398_10006506_pt1 | contig 14766 bp, 15 predicted proteins | sample BON03_FD_205742 | JGI IMG/M metagenome (GOLD analysis project Ga0335398, IMG submission 205742) | Freshwater microbial communities from Lake Bonney liftoff mats and glacier meltwater in Antarctica - BON-03 (spades assembly) (version 2) | ecosystem: Environmental > Aquatic > Freshwater > Ice >... | reverse complement strand
TTTCCGCTTTTTGGTGCGTCCTTGTTGTGAGCGTCACTCGTTTGTGTGTGCTGGCAGGTGCTCTTCTGAGATCCTTGAGAAGTTTTTGTTGTCCAGTGTGACGCATTTTTTTGGTCCAGTATGACTGAAAAGCCATCGTGTTTTGTTTGGGGTGCGGTTTGCACACAGGTGAAACGCGCGCGATCCTTTTACATTCGCAAAGAAGAGGAAGCGCGGTTGAGACAACAGTCGCAGGAGCGGAAGCGAGAGGATCAGACCAAGATGTTCGCCAATGAACAGATGCGCCGGCTGCGTGAGGCAGAGGAGCAATCATTTTTGAAGTCGCAGGGTGAGGGTCAGGGTCTCGCGCATCATCTCCAAAATTTTGATGCTCGCACGCACCGTAAAGTCATTGCCGACGAAATGGAGAAAGAGGGACTCGCGCCAATTCTGCGTGGTAACTTGGGAGATAGCGACTCTGTGACGCGCACGCGGCTGGGCCGTGTGCGCATGCGTACTGCTCGGCATGGCCTCGAGGCCAAGCGCGTGCAGGCAGCTGAGCAGCAGCCAGGCAGCGAGCAAGTGCTGGTGGGGGCAGAGGCAGAGGCGGAAATGCGGCGGCGTGTACTGGCGGCACGTCGGAGAACAGCGCCCGAATTGTCTCTTGACTCGGTGCTGGCTCCGGGCTCGGATGGTCGTACCTTGTCCGCTAAAGATGAGGAGCGCATTCGCAAGCAAGCCATGATCGAGATCATGAAAGAGGGCGACAAACTATCGAAGACGGCCTCGAAGAATTTGCGGCCTGAGGATATCAACATTGCTCATCTCATCCGGCAGCGCGTCGAGCAGATTCGTCGCTATGAGATGTTGCGTGACAACAAGGAGCTGCTCGAACAAATCACCTTCACCACTTCGAATCCCACTTCGCGCTGCATCGACTCAGATGACGAAGAAGAAGAGAAGGCTGTCCAAGTGCCGGGTGACAAGTTTTCGCGCGCTCGTGACGCCGAGTGGAATGTTGATGACAATGAGGATGACATTACAGTCACAGAGACTGAGGAGGAACTAATCGCTCTCATCAGCGGCCAAACTAAAGTAAGCACACACGCTTACCTGCACATACACGCTCTCATACATTTGCATTTGTCAAAAATCATGCGAACGGTCAAATCAGTGTGCTCTTCAAAAAAGGTGCACTTCGGTTCATACCCCCTTGAAACCCCCTTCTATACACACCTAAACAACCTTGAGATTGTTACACCCAAATGCAGATAGGTTGGCATAGAATCTTCTGATTATCTCTAAAACTTAAAACCACGAACAGAATTCTGCCCATGGGATTTACGATCAGTACCTGTGAATAATATCTACTGTTTATGAATTGAATATGAATTCTGGTGCATCTGGTAATCAAATGAAAGTTCATATTACCAACCTATCTTGCCTTCGGCTGTACCCTTGGTCACCTTCACGCGAGTTCACAGGTCTGTTTGTCGACCCCCCAGGACGATTTCATGTGGCATGCATACGTAATCCATGAACTCGATGTACAGTGTCTTTGGGCTGACACACGCACCTCTCCTTCCCTCCCTTTCTTTCCCTGCAAACTCGCCATCTTTCCATCTTCCTCTGACAGATCAAAGACGAAATGCTGATGAAGGGTATCAAGTTTGGCGATGACAACAACGGCCGCCTTTCCACCGTCGCAGTGGCAGCTGCGGGTGCCTATCAGGTGTCGTTGCGCGTCTGCATGCAAGTATACGTTGTTATCAGTGCCAATGGCAAATTGCTTGTATCCAGTGTGTCAGATGTTTTTGCCGTCTAACTTGCTTACATACTTTCTCTGCCTTTTCGGAAATCTCGTCTTCCCCACAGCAAAACGGGGTAATGAGAGACAGCATATCTAAGAATGGAGTCTCTACATCGCCGGGCTCAATTTCAGATGATGCTCCTGTCAAGAAAGGGCGCGGACGCCCAAGGAAGGCAGCGGACGAGAAGAAGGGGTATGTCCCAACTGGAAAGCCACGCGGGCGCCCCCGCAAAGAGGCGAGTTGATGAAAACCAGGAGTCGAGATGTTGGTGTGCGGGTTGTAGGGCTCTGCATTTTGTTATATGGGAGGTGGGGTGCATTTTAGTGACAAGAATTGGTGCGCAGAAGGGGTTGGGGGGCGGGGGTTACGAAGAATTGTTTAGCATGCCCAAACACATTATGATACTCACATCTCACAAACACACCACACACATGCACACACCCCGCAAGTACTTGCACAGAGAGATGTGCGTGGGTGCCAGTGTGTTTGTGTATGTGTGCACATTTTTGTGAATTCATATGGCACATGGACGCTTCTGAGACCACGTTGCAATGCCGTGACACAAGAGGGCATTTGTGCTGTGCGCACACACTTAATTTTTGGTTGTCTGAAAAAACACGATTCAATCTTCAATGGTGACACTGTTGAGAAGGTTCTTGAGAACGCTATTGAGCTCAGGTATGACAACAAATTCAGGACTCCCGGCCTCAGCAAACAAAATCGATTCTTGGACCCCCCCTACTTGAACAATGTGAGTCACACCAAAGATAAGCACCGTCGCCTGCAGCAAAGATACCGACTATCTGTTTTCAAACAATACTCTACTCTCAAATGGGCATTGCCACACCTTGTTCTCGCTGGTCGCCGATTCGTTGAAAACGAAACTTGATATCGAAAGATTGTTCAAGTTCGAGGAGCAAATTTCAATTACCATTTCACCAAAAAGTGGACCCTTCCACTTCCGGGGGGTGTTTTGGGTGGGTCGCTTTAGCACTTGTGGGTCAAAAATGCATTTTCCTGAAGACCAACCGTGACAAAGCTGACCAAAAGCACTGTGTGAATTGGCGACGTGAGTCTGGTTCAGAATTCCACAAAACATCCCCATTGTGCAAGCGCCGGCGAGGTGCCAGTGAGTCCGAGTCACTGTGACGGTGGTGAAAACAGCTGCGAAATTTTGTCACTTAACGTTTGAGTCGAACCCCCGGGCCCCTTGGCTCCGGTACCATTTCGAGCACCGGTGAGCCTTTTTTGGTCTAATGGATAGGTTTCAGAAGATATCATAATATCATTGAATTAAACCTAATCCACACGTGCACATCAACTTTGTTAAGTTGTGGCACTTGAAGGCGCTAGGTCCATTTCAGATCTGAACTTGAAACCCCTAAAACATGTGGACTGGCAAGCGTGGCCGCGGCTGTAGTTAATCGAGAAATTCCCTGATCCCATGAACCCTGAACGAAACACACATCCGCAGCGAGCTCAGAGTTTGTCGCGCGTATTCTTGCTGTAGCGGGGTTGATTGAACTTGATGACGTCGAATTTCGAGGAATACCGTGACACCGACACGTTGCAGGTAATCATGAAGCAAAATCAGGAGATTTAAACTGGAGGCATTGCTTCTTTCAAATTTGGTGTTTCAAGTTGTTTCACGAAGAGACCGTTCAAATACTTGAATTCGAAAAACGTTGTTGCATCATGATTCAAAGTTTGCGGTAGTGGTAGGTGGGGGTGTATAAATCTTGGGCCACAACATAGAAAAGGTAATCCGGAAGTACTTCGGTGCGGCGGTCTAAATTGCCAGGGGACATTCAAGTTTCAAGTTTTCAAAGATTAGAACTTTGAAATCGCGATCCATCATTGGCCAAAACCTCATTTCAAAGTTTCGGGGGAAAATGTCCCTCAGGCTTTAGAAAAATAAAAAATTGAACCCCGCAACATATTTCCGGAAAACCCCTGCAAAAATATTCCTCTGACACTTTCTGCCCAAGAATGGAGAAGTCGCACATTGTGGCCGAACACACGTGTAGTAAAATGTAAATATTATGTTTCACAAAAACGAAATGAGTCCAATGATCAGGTCCACTCGTACAATATTTTGCTCACATTTATATCTCAAGTGACGCATAGGCCTCGGTAGACTTAAATGTACATACCCAGTAATCTCAGTAATTGTCAATCTACTACCTGCCAATACGGGCGCGCGGCAAGCGGGTGTGTTTTAGCCCCGGAGCCGCCGCGCGCCACAGGGGTCGGACCAGAGTTTCCAAGGACTCGAACTATAGCCAGTCCCCTTTTCCCCTTTTTCATCACCATTTTCCACTTTTTTTGAGATCGGACATCTCCTCAATCTGAGATCGGACTTCAATAAAGAAGTGAAGTCAAATCTCAGGAAAAAGTGAAACACCATGTCCGATCTCAGAAAAAAAATGGGGGAAAAGTGGGAAATGATGTCCAATCTCAGAAACAAAATGGAAAAAAATGTCTGATCACTGCATGAAAGTGAAACGTGAAGTCCGATCTGACAGAAAAATGAAAAAAAGTCCAACAGTGTCCGATCTCAGATTTTTGGTGGGAGACGTCCGATCTCAAAAAAGAAATGAGGGAAAAACTTGAATGGAAACTTGAAAAGCAGCTAAAATTCGTGGAGACTCGGACTCTGGTCTGAGACGTGTGGCGCGCGGCTGGCTCCGGGGATAAAGCCCCTCCACTTGCAGCGCGCCCAAATTATGGCAATTGACATGTTCGTGGACGGCCAGAGTGCGATTTCTCGCATCTTGGGCGGGTTTTGATCCCTCGGTCGGAACAAACTTGAAATCACCCACTGGCACCCAAAAAAGCAAGAAAGATCTACAAGTATCCCTCGGCCACGTACAAATCACCCAAGAGCCTCAAGATCCCTCGGACACGAGAAATCCCCGCCGAAAACTTGAAAACATCCCTCCGACGCAAAAAAGTGAATAGAATTGTTCGGACTTGTGGCATGATCCCTCGTTTTGCTTTCGCTCCCCGAAATGATTTCTCAGTGCATCGCAAAGCCCCTCAAATGATGCCTCACTCCACTTTCGCACCCTGGATTCATCCCTCATTTCACCCCACATACATACATAATTACATACATACATACATACATACATACATACATACATACTAACAAATATATGTATTAGTATACGTATATATATATTATGTGAGCTACTACTGTCATGTGGAAAGCTTTCTACTGCGCTATTGCAGCGTGAAGGAGGAGGAATTGGAAGATTGTTTTTTTTTGTAGACCTCTGAGGCTTGCAGCAGCGACTCATGATAAGTCTGTGTCTTGTTAGGCATGAAAATTTGAACATTTGCGTGAAAATCAGGCAGTCGAAGGGAATTCAGAATCTGCCCTCCCACCCAGCGTATCAAAGCACTTGAGGCCGGCAGGCCTTTCGTTCGCCACGTTCCCTTCTCGCTGTGAATTCGCGAGACAATGATGCAACACAGCGCACGGGCCCCTTTCTCTCACTGGCAGCCCCCCCTCGCCTTGATAGGTTTTACGGTTTCCCTCACCTGAGCCTTTCACTGTTTGTACTTGTCGATTTGCTTGCGTGTGTCACGGTGTTTGTCTGTGTTTGTTTGTATGTGCATGTCAGCGCAGGGAGAAGCAGCGTTCTTATCTTCAAAAATATTTGGTTTTCCCAGACTTGATCATATTTACTCAGGCTTCCGAGAAGCATCTGCGTTCTTACGAGCTGAGGCACGTGAGAGGTATTTTTTTTTTTTGTGGAAAAAACCCCCTCCCGTTTTGCTCAGGGTGGGCCAGTGCTATGACATTATGACGTGTGTAGAATAGTGTGCAACTGTCATAGAACTGTGTGTGTATATGTATAATAGAATTCGCCAGCTGATCAGTGCTGCCCCCCCCCCCTCCACCCCACCTCCCCCTCCCGAGTTGCCGCCTTCTCCTTCACCTCCCTTTTTCCTTCTCCTACCCCTCCTCCAGCAGTAGAAGCAGAATCAAACTGACAGTCATCTACAGCCTTCAGCATTTCACAGCCCCTCAAATGAACCTCATTTCATTTTCAACCGTCCACGTTATCTATCTTTCGCTCGCACAACCCCAAATGATCCCTCATTGCACCAAAGGTTTACGTTTAAGATCTGGACTCAAAATCCCTGAAACGTGTAGCCTGGCTGTAGCGATTCCGAGTCGAGAATTTGCCTATTTCCATGAGCCTGGGCGCGCGGCGGCGAGGTGCATCTTGGTAACCCATTCGCAAAAATCAGATCTCATATAGGGTAGACATAATATGGCCCATAATATGGCCCAGGGCTTCCCATATCATATATCTATTACGTAGATACACTACCCTATATTTTCACGCATGGGTTGGGACCTACTCCTATGGCGCGAGCTTCGTCGCCGCCGCGCGCCCAACCAAACCTATTCGCGCAAATTTTTGCGTGAACAAGGTTCATTTGCTGGCGTGGAATTTGAATCTTGTAAAATGGATCAGACTCATTTCAAGGTATGACAGTTTGCACTGAAATTACTACACCGTGACCCTCAAAATCATTGAGTCTACCAAATCCAGAAACTCGGATTTCCTGGTATCTCACTTGCAAATTAAACTTGACTCTGAAATCGACATTTTGGTTGTCACGGTGGGACCGAGGGTGGGGATTCGTGAACACACAGATTGTGTGTCCCAGAAACCCCACTTAACCAGTTTTTCCGAGATCGGACGTCTCCACAAGACGTCCAATCTCAGATCAGACGTCTACACACAGCGTGTGAGATATATCATCTCATACCGTGATAGAATCTGAGATCAGATGTCTCCCAAAATGAGATGTCGAACTTGAATTTCAAATCGGGGAATTTCAAATCGAGGAGACGTCCGATTTCGAAAAAAAATGGAAAAAGTAAGGGAAACTCGGGCTCACTAAAATTCGTAGGACCAGTGATCCGACCCTTATGGCGCACGGCTGGATAAATGGATAAACGAAGCTTGCAGCGAGGCAATTTGTATTTGTACTGGAAAATTTGAGTTTCTGGATTTGGTGGATTTCGGGGGTGTAGCATTTTCAGGGGAAACTGTCATAAAGACGAAGCAAAATCTGGAGATTTAAAATGGAGTGGAGATTTACAGTGGAGAGTGTGCTTTTTCGGTGATTTCTTCACAAAGAGACCGTTCAAATATTCGCCGACTCGGAGAAAAGGTGGTTCATTGAAAGTTTGCAGTGGCAAATGGGCGATTTATGAATGCCCACTAGAGAACAAAACAAATCAGGAGCAACTCGAATCTGAAAATTGTTCCACGAAAAATCGATCTTGGGCCGAAAAATCAATCGTTTTTCGCATGAAAAACTTTGAAACGGTCCTGCGACCGTCGTAAGTCACAGCTGCAGGCATCCTGTCGCCGCTTCTGCGCTATTGAAAAGGAGGCTGTTGGTTCCGCGAGCCACCACCGTGATGAGAGAGGCCAGTGCAGGGACACAAGGGTGAACAAGCCATGAAACCGTTGGGTGTGTTGATGCGCAGTCTACAGTGTAGACAAGGGGTGATGGAGCGCAATGTCGGCCTCTACTTGGGGCGATCGAATTTAACTACTGCTCACGACCTGATTTTTAGGAGGACTAAGCACGCTTAAATGGTTACGTGTCACAAGTGCTTTGAACTGAAACGCTTGCGCCATCCTTATTTGTTTCATGGTTTGCGTCGGTATGGTGGCGGTGTTGGTGCTGATGTTGATCCAAACGCCAGAAAGAAAGCAATCTTAAGCTCCAGTCACAGCAAGAAAGGCCTCGGTTTGCTCTTTTGTCATGTGTCTGTGAAGGGTGCAGGGGAAGAGGGGAAATTGTTTTGAGAATTCGCAGGTCAAATTGTTTCACGATGAAAACATCGTAAGCGTGAAATTCAGTTTTGAAATTGGTAACCTGGTGACTTTGCAGGGTTTTGTCTTGAAAAGAATTGGCTGTGTTCCGATCTGCTCCGCTCCGCAGCACTTGAATGTCACACCTGTTCGCGTGTGTTTGCATTTAAGAGAAAGAACGCAAGCGAGCAAGAAATGAAGATGGTAGAGAGAGAACCAGATCGTAATTGCTCGGAAGACTCTCGAGCGTGCGTGCGGACAATAGGACGAAGTATTAGGAAGGGAAAGGTTCAGAAGTAGGTTGCAACGGGGGCGGGCGGGGAGGGGAGGGCATCGAGAGAAAGGTGCACTGCAGGGGGGGGGGTCTCACGATCAAGATGATTATGTTTGCTTGTGTGTTGTGTTGATGGACCAGGGTGCCATCTGTTGAAAGGACAGAAAAAAGCAATGTAGGCTCAACCCAGAAAAATCGAGAGAAAAAAAGTGGATTTGGACAAGATTAACTGTCCGCGCTGATCGTCAAAAGGGCCCCATTGGCACCGTCTCCACACCCCCGAAACGCGGTTTTAGCCCACAAAATCGGGTTGAGATATGTGTATATGTTGTTCCATCCCAAAAAAGATGTTGTGTAATGATAAGATGTTGTGTAATGGTATGGTATTACATAACATCTTTTCATTACACAACATCTTTGATTCATTACACAACATCTTTGATTCATCACACATTAATACACAACATTTTGACACAACATCCTCATTACTCTGGTCCGATCCAGTGGGCGCGCGGCAAATGCGCGCTAAAGCGCTCCGTCGCCGCGCGCCCCTGGACTCTGGCTGGCTGCAGGTGGCGCGCGGCGGCTCCGGGGCTTGCCGCGCGCCCTATGGAGCAGTACATGCACGATTTTTGTATGCAAACGAAGATACAGTGATACCCAAAGAGGCACATACAAATCGTGTAAGTGTATCCTCCACGCGCCGATGATTAGGCAGTCAGGGTTAATCATTTCGGCTACAAAAGGAAGGAATTCGTTGAGCACGGGTGCAAAGACATGCAAGGTGAGGCAGGCATGGTGTATGCTGACGGGGGGGGGGAGACAGTAAAGCTCACTTGCAAGAGGAATCGTCATTCTCATCAGCAGAATAAAACAATTTGCAATTCCAACATCGCTCTGACTGCTTAATGAAGGATTCTAGCGTTGCGTCATACGCAATTTCTAGGGCAGATTTTTTGATCGTTTTCTTTTTGAAAAGGTTGTCCTCGGCCTCTTGTATCCTTGCTTCCACTCGCGCTGGTCGAGGGAGAGAAAAAGAGGAGCGTAAGGAGGAGGAGAGCAGGAAGAAAATGCCACAAACGCACACGGACGTGAGCACGCACAAACAGAGTTACACACACATATAAACAAACTCTGACACGCACGTAAACCTTTCACAAAAACAGACAGATAATATACAGAGACAGAGACAGAGTGATCATAGAGGTAGAGACAGACATAGAGACATAGACAGGGACTGCGAAAGAGAGAGCGCGCGCAAGAGAGAGAGAGAGAGAGAGAGAGACACACACACACACATACACAAGCACACATACACACAAGCACACAAGCACACACACAAACACACACAAACACACACAAACACACACAAACACACACAAACACACACAAACACACACACACACACACACATCCACACACACATGTACACACACACCTTGTCCCCATTCTTTTGCCTTTGATAAATCCTCCTCAAAATGCCGCACATTCTGCTCCTTGGTGTCGGATAGAGCAGAACAAAACGAATAGAAGTCGTTTTTTTGGCTTGTTTCCGGGGCACGAGTGTGGGTTAATTGGAAAAACATGGCCAAATCGTTCGCAGATGGCTCCCCTGCATTTCCCTTTACATAAGAAATGTTTTCCTCACATCGAACACAGAGACATAGATGAAAAGGTTGCAAATCGACAAACATACACATGTAGAGACACACATACACGCATGTACAAACACATACATACAGACAAACACGAACCGGCTGGAATTGGCGACAGGACTGCTTTTACAGCCCATCCTCGATGTCCCTCCTTTGCCTCGCTCTCGTTTATGGCCTGCACTTTTTGAAGTATTCACGAGGCACATTCTTTTATGGTACAACACATATATTGACGCTCCTCTTCAATCGTGTGGGGCCTGGTCTCATCCAACGTGTGGAGCCAGGTCTCCCAGAATGCTAAAGCACATACACAGAAATACCATGTAGGCGGCAAAGGTTACGTCAAGTTCTGTGTCGCTCAACCTCAGGAAATCACGTTTGATCGCTCCCAGCTGCTTGCCCCATCCTGCCTGCATTCTTTGTGCTTCTGCGCGAGTTCTACGCCCGCTTTGACCAGGGGCAGATGTAGGGATATGCTCCGATAACCGGGGCAGATGTAGGGATATGTTCCGATAACCGACAAAAACCGAGATTGGCCAAAAAATTGGAGTAAAACGAGTCCATTTGGTCACGCTCCGTGGCTCGCTCGTGAAGAAACCCCGGGACCGTATATTGACTCGGATTCCCCAAGTTTTCAACTTTCCCTTCTTCCCCCCCCCCTCTGTCAGAAGCCGGTATTACTAGCTTCACTAAGTAATCTGATAATACCGGTACCGGCCTAATATCCGCTTTTTTGTACTAAATGGCACGAGATAAGATGAGTACATTTTTGTGGTACAAATTGTCTGGGGCGCGAAGTCAAAACCTTCGGGGTGGGGCACAACTCTTTCCAAGACACACGACATGCCCAAAAAGTCACGAGCTGCTCGTGAGCAGCCAGACAAACTATTTGCCACGACTGTCTCAGGGAAACCATGGAATCAACTGGACGCCATGGTAAAGACTCGTTGGTGGAGTTTATTCACTTTCCTTGATTCTTTCATGTTCAACATCAAGACCCTGCGTTACATGCGTGCCTGCCCCAAGCACCCCAATGTGCCACCCGAGCTCTACAACTTCACTGACCTCCTCATTGGCGATCTCGAGTGTGCGCGCGAAGTCGCGCAATAGCCCAGGTGACGAAGGCTCCAACTATCACGCAAAGTATCATGAAGGCGAAGTTTAACAGAAGTATCTCACCTTCATTCCTATCATAGAACCGGTTTCGCCAGAGACTCAGGCTATGAACAGACAATTTCAAAACTACCAAAAGTGATCAAGGTTCAATGGGAAATTACCAAAACAGAAAAACTTGCATATTTTGATTGATTGTTCTTTCAACCAAAATGGACTCAGCTTGCGTTCAAATGTTTCGGGCGGTTTCGGTCACAAATGGCGACGGCATTTGATGAAACGAAGGAGATGGCGACGTAAGTAATACCGAGTAATCTTGGTACCAGGAATCTTTTCTGCTACTTTTTTTTGGACGAGACTTGATCTTTGAGGACTATGCGGAGAAGGCGGAAATCATGTTGGGAATCACGGTCAAGACCACAAGCATGCGCCGCCTCTATGCCCTGTATCTCTTCCTGTGCAAAGCCGAGGACGACGGCTTTGTTTCACGCACTGCATGTCCCGACGACTTGAAGGGGCAGTGTGTGCTGGGCTTTTCTTCCATGCAAGTCCACCAGCCGGCCTTCAATGAGGCCGTGCGTCTCTCCGTAAGCACTACGATCCGACCACATCTTGACCATTCAAACAACCAAAAACCAAAATATGGCTGGTAGAAAACTTCGAACTTCGAAGATTTGAAAATGTTTGAATTTTCCTGATTTCTAGTAGTGGAAAAAAATAGCGAAACTTGACGGCAGTTTGACGGGTAAAAGGGCATTTTTGAAGCAACATTTTTTAATGAAATAATTTTCGGATGGCAAAATCCTTGTCACATTTCTGATCTAGAATTTGGAGATGTTTACTCAACTCTCCAGTTTTACGGGGATACGAGCACCACAAGGGGGTCTACCAAAATTTGGAAAAAAATAGCGAAACTTCGTTTTTGGAAACGGTGTTTTCACGGGCAAAATGCCGACTTGCAGGCCACAAAAAAAATTTCTTGATCAACAAATTTTGAAATAGGAATTGCACATCCTTCGTCTACTTTGTCGAGCGCAATGTACTGCAATCCATATCGATAGAAATTTTTCACAAAAAATCCACCTTTTTCATGGCTTGTCGTGATTTGCCAGTGTGGATTGGAGAGTCTTACAGTACTCGAAAATTGGTCAAGCTCGAAGGTTGGGTTATTTTAACCGTGAAATCACACTGAAAAATGAATATCTCGGCCAATTTTTGCCGGACCGCAAAGTTTTCTGGATGACTTTAGAACAAATTTTTGAGATCTTCATTAAACTTCCCATGTTTGATAGCAGCAGAGCAATATGCATATTGCTCCGGGGGTAAAATCAACTTTTGGTCCCATCTGGGCGAAGAAAGGCCCGAAAACCCTCAAAAAGTTCATATGAATCCTTCCCGCAGTCGCATTGATTCAATCAAAAGCGCAGGCAAAAGATCTCAAAAAGTTACATTAATAACATACCCTAGACATTTTCTTGACACACTTATTTCATGTCGAATCTATGTTCCGAAAAATGCCATTTTGCGGGTAAATCCATCGGAGACCAGCCTGCAAGTTTCGCTATTTTTTTCCGTCACCATAGCTCAGTGGTGGAGAGCGCGGCACTCAAGAAATGTAGTAATCCGTAAGGTCCCCGGTTCGATTCCGGCCGAAAACACGTCACCTCAAATTCACATGGATTTGAGCACATAGACCCTCAATCAAGGGTTCTAAACTACTGTTTCCAGTAATAAAAGCAATTAAAATCAAATCATTCGCTACTTTTTTCCAGTACTAGATTTGGTCTGATTCAAGCGGCAAAACCATTTATAGATGAACTTCGCTAGAGTCTGCGCTCTACCCGCACGCACTACACTACTATTGACGCTCCCCGTGGCGTCAAGATTCTGGAGGACATCATTGAGGATTCGACAAGCGTTTTAAAACGGTACTCACATCACCGAATTCCGTGAGGGACACGGCCGTCAACCTTGCGGATATACCCAGTTGTGTTGCGTGTATTTTGTTTTGGGTACACTTGTTTGAAACTTTTGATTGCGTGTATTTTCAAAGAAGTTGTAACCTAACTAATCTTGAGCGTGTCAATCTTCTCCAGGAACAAGTCGCCGTCACGCTTCTCGATCCTCGCAATATGCCTGACCTCAACTGCATTCCTCCTGATCAACATGATCAAGGCTGGGCGCACCTGCGCGGTATAGTCATTGCCGTGATTGATGAGGTCAAGAATTCAGATGCGTCAACTGACGTCAACGACACAATCGAAGATGTCAATGATTTCTTGGTCATGGCCTCCGCCGCTGCTGCTGTGAATTCTCTCGACCTTTCAAGCGCAGAGATCGCTGACAGGGAGATCAAGATATGGAAGACCCTTTCCCAAGGACAAGAATCCTCTCGACGAGTGGCGTTGCAGTGCTGTGCATCTTTTCCCTTGGTTGGGTGTGTTGGCGAGGCGTGTACTTGCTATTCCTGCAACTTCGGCAGCTCCCGAGCGCTTGTTTTCCAAGGTGGGTAACATGATGATGACTAAGAAACGTTCACGTCTCACGTGTGACTACATGGAGGCCCTGAGTTAGTCTATATCCACGAGGTGTGGCCGCAGGTGCGGGAGTGGGAGGCGGTCAAGAAGATGTGCTTGGAGTGATTTTTTTTTGAACCACTGGCAATGAAACACATTACCTTGAATGTCTTCTCGTCTTTTGTTTGTTGACTCTGAGACTCCATCTGAATGATTGTGATTTTGACTCTCGCCCGCTGTTTCTCGTCTCTCTTTTTCTCTCTCTATACATACACATACACGTATACATATTGTTACTATTATTGTATACTATATTTCCTGGTACTGACAAAACCGGCACCGGCCTGAGTTCCAGTTAAAGCTTCTTTTAGTACCAGTGACACAATCGTGACACTTTACAGACACCGGTCCACGAACCTGTTTGTATCACTAGACCGTAACGATTCCCCAATATCGGTTTAATAAAACAAAGCAACACACAGGGCACGACCATAAGACTTCTCACCCGGGTGGGGGGGCACAACTAGATTAGGGTACACTGATGTCTTGGTAGTTAGGGAGATTGATTGTGGGAATTGGTTAGCCCGAAAATACATGCCAGCCCACTAACATTGTGGACTGTTTTACCCACTCAATAGGGGACTAGCCTAGGGTCTGCTCTAAAAAGAGGAATGCCCCGTGTCCTCCGGTCCGGGACAGTTTCTTGGGTCCTGAATGGTTCATCGGGGGTTCAACATCAGTGGGGAAAACAAACGTTCTATAGGCCGGCCAAAGGTTAATTAATGAATTAATTATAGAATTAAATGATTAATTAACGAATTAATTAATTCATTCATTAATTCATTAATTAAAAGAAGAAGATTCTGAGCTGAGATTCGTGGAAAATGATTTTCTTACTGCATTAACAGGACAGAGTACCCATGAGGACTTGGTCAAAAATCCTGGCCTGTGGCGCATTTTTTTTGATAAGTCTTGCCTGCGGCGCATTTTATTTCAAAAAAAATCTGGCCTGCGGCGCATTCTTTTCATAAAAAATCCTCTTTTTAATCATTCGGGGATGCATTTCATTTCAAGTCTCTTATTCTGTCTAAGCGTTGCGTATCCCTTAGCAGAGTCTTCCCTCAGGGGCCTCGCAGGAAGAATTTGGCCGGATGAATTTTCAAAAAAAATCTTCCCTGGGGGACCGTACTAAATTAGGGTCAACGACGTCGGCAGGTGCTCATGAAGGCGCCGGAACGTGTGACGCCCCGTGTATATTAGGAACAGTTTTGGACAGCGCCTTTATACAGGCAAGAGTGAGGCTGAGCTACAATGATGGTCTAATATACACGGGGCATCACAATGAGTGTATGCGTGTGTGAATATGCATTTATGCACATATGTATACATAAATATATACATATATATATATATATATATATGTATATATATGTTAAATTATATATATATAAAAAAATATATATAAATATATATATATATATATATATATATATATCTATATATATATATATATATATATATATATATATATATATATATATATATATATATATATATATATATATA